>Ga0302194_10001008_pt1 | contig 17803 bp, 15 predicted proteins | sample II_Bog_N1_1_FD_200227 | JGI IMG/M metagenome (GOLD analysis project Ga0302194, IMG submission 200227) | Peat permafrost microbial communities from Stordalen Mire near Abisko, Sweden - II_Bog_N1_1 | ecosystem: Environmental > Terrestrial > Soil > Wetlands > Peat | place: Sweden: Abisko...
CACCGGGACGCTGTCCGATCTCCAGGCCCCGAGATCTTTGCGGAGTTTCTCAACCGCGCGAATCTGAACGGCTACTCAAGCTACTTTTACGGCGACACCGAGCAGACCCTTGCAGCCCTGACCGAGGCAGTCAGTGAGAAATACCCAGGCCATCGGGCTGTCGGCTCCTTCTCCCCTCCATTCCGGCCACTGACTCCGGAAGAAGATCGGGCCATCATCGACCGCATCAATGAGGCCCGCCCCGATGTTTTGTGGGTTGCCCTAGGACAGCCCAAGCAGGACATCTGGATCCACGACCGACTGAGCCGTCTCAAGGTACCGGCCGCCGTTGGCGTCGGCGCTGCATTCGCGTTCGTTGCAGGCACGGTTCCGCGCTGCCCGGAATGGATAGGGCGCGCCGGCTTCGAATGGGTCTTCCGTTTGCTGGCTGAACCCAAAAAGCTCTGGCGTCGCGACTTCTTCGATGGACCTCGATTTATCTACCAAGCTGGACTCGAACTTCTCCGAAATGAACCCTCGACTGACAGAAGATCCATCACTCCTGAGTGAGCCTGCTTCACCAGCGGCCTCAGCCGGCCAATCGCTTCCGCCCCGCAAGGTACGCGCCGGGATTGTCGCCCGTCTGCTCCATGGCGCGGGCGCGGGCGCTTTCTCCTATGGGCTTTCGATCGTCAGCAACCTGCTCCTGCTGCCCCTCTATCTCCGCTTCTGGTCGGTAGCGGTTTATGGAGAGTGGATGGCCCTCTACTCCGCAGTCAACTACCTGGCGAATCTCGACTTTGGGCTCACCTTCGCGTCCATCAACTCCGCCACAATCGCCTATGCCCGCGGAGACATTCGCTCGTTCAAGCGTGTGCAAGGAACGACTTGGACCATATCCGTTCTTATCGCCTCAATCGGCATCCTTGCCGTGGTGGCCTTATCGGTCGCCTACTTCCACATGAATGAATGGCTGGGTCTGCGCGTCATGGCGGAGAGTGAAGCCCGGATTGTCTTTTGCTGCCTGGCGATCTCCTTCCTGATTGGCATCCCCGGCCGCCAGCTCATAGCTGTCTATATCGCGATTGGGGAGTTTCCCCGCTATCAATGGTTCTCCAACGCCCTCGCTCTTTTCTCCCTTGCTCTCACAGCTAGTGCCCTCGCGCTTGGAGCACCCCCAAGGACTGTCGCCGTCGTCATCGTCTCGTCCGGAGTGCTGGGCATCCTTGTATCAATGGGCCTTCTCTACCGCCGCGATCCTCGCTTGATCCCTCGTTTTCGGGATGCAAATTGGGAAACTGCCCGAACCCTTGCTTCCCCTACCGGACAAGTTGGCCTGGCCCTCCTCGCCACCGCTCTCACTCTGCAGGGACCGGTCATCATTTTGAGTCGAGCTCTCGGCGGACCTGCGGTCGCGCTCTTCACAACCACGCGGACGGTTGCAAACGTCATCCACGGCACTGTGCTGCTGGTACGCGCCCCGCTAAGGCCCGAACTGGCTGCAGCCTCAGCCGACCCAAGCAAGGACTCACTGCGCCGGCTTTTTCGCATTGCGGTAAGCATTGAGACGGTCGCTTCCATCTCCCTGGCTGCTGCCCTGTGGCCGGTTGGCGGTTGGTTGATCTCAGTGTGGTCGCACCATCGCATCACTCCTGATCCACGCCTTCTGCACTACTTGCTTGCGCTTGCCGTGCTCGACGCGTTCCTGCAGGTTCTTGCCAGCACCGGCTGGGCGACCAACAAGATTCAGGGTGTCTCGATCGGCCAGATGGTGTCTGCAATCACCTCCATTGCCCTTGCTGTTGTACTCGTGGGACGATTTGGTCCCTCAGCGGTCCCGATGGCGGCCATTGCCCTCATGATCGTCATCATGGCGCCACTTGCCATCCGGAACGCTTGCAAGGAGACCGACCTGCCGATTCGATTTGTACTCATGCGCATGCTATTGCCATTCGGGTTTTTGATTGGATGCGCCGCCGTTCTCCCATTCCTGGTTGCGCCAATCCTCTCCCCAATAATTCTCTTCGTGGGCGCAGTGCTGACCACCGGCTTCATCTTTCTTACATCGTCGGATCGCCAGGCAATTCAAAATAGAATTCGGCCTTAGTTTCCTCTTGTTTTGACTTTTTCCTATCGATTTGAGAAGGACAGGTGACAGTGTGTTTTTCCGTGAATTTGCGCGTATCGCCTTCGCATCGGCACTTCACCGGCTCACAACCGTTAAGTATGGACACCGAATTGCAAATTCCCCATTCGGTTCATTCGTCTGTGGTAAGGGCCCAATGATTGCGAAGCTCCGCTGCGGCGCTCAGGCTCTCGTCTTCGGAAATCAATACGACGGGCCGCCCATGTACCTTTGGGGAGACGCAAATCCACGCATCACGGATGTCGTGACGACTGTCTTGCGCAAGGGAGACACCGCCCTCGATATTGGCGCCAACTTCGGTGTCGTGGGGCTTGTAATGGCGCAGATTGTGGGGCCAACCGGAAAGGTTCATCTCTTCGAGCCCCAGCCCAATGTCGCACAATACCTCAAGACATCTTTGCTCATGAATAGCTTCTCGCAGGCCACTGTCCATGAATGCGCGCTGTCTGACCGAACAGGCACAGCCCGGATGACAGTGGTGGATCCCTGCAACCTGGGCCAGACAACACTTGAAATCGACAAAGGCTACGGGGGGCCCAATGCCGCGCAGATTGAGGTAGGAATTGAAGAAGCGAGACACTATGTATCGGCGCTCGGACTTGCAAAGACCGCTCTGATCAAGATTGATGTCGAGGAACATGAGGATGTCATCCTCCGTTCCCTGACGGAATGGCTTGGCGCCGCTCGACCGCCAGTCATCCTTTTCGAGTGTCGTCATGAAGGAAAAGTGTTTCAGCAGTTTGAATCCGTCGAAATCCTGAAGGGGCTTGGTTACGAGTTGATGGGGTATGACCTGAAGCCTGCTTGGAAGACGCGCCTGGTTCCAGTCGGGAATAACGAAAGCCCCGCGGGTTATGACTTCGTCGCTGTCCTTTGGGGCGAGTTGGATGAGGATCGGCGTGCGAAGCTGAAAGCTATGACCGGCCGTCCCTAGCGCTGTTTGGTTGAGCCGGACTGAGTGTTAGCTTTCTGATTAGCGCAGGCGCCGGGCGCAGGATCTTGCGCGAAATCAACAACCAAATTGCGAGAATCTTCTTCATGATGCCAGACGATCTGTCCAAGCCAAGTTCTCCTTTAGCCTTGAACGAGGATAATTCTGGCTTCGGAATTTCGTCTGCGGGCCAACGCCGGCTCCAGGTCGTTATTGGCCATCCCATGCTTGGATTCGGCGGCTCTGAATCGGTTGTCATGTGGCTCATCGAGGCACTCAAGCAAGACTGCGATTTGACCGTCACCACGACCAAGGGCTGGAATCGGACAGCACTCAACGAATTCTATGGGACCCAGGTTCAAGAGAATGACGTAAAGGTGCGGATCGCTTCGCTGCCCTGGCCCTTGCAGAATCGATCGGTCGCTGCTCTGCGAGGCGCGGCGTATCAGCGCTTCGCGCGTCGCATTGCCGGTGAATATGACATCAGGATCAGCGCGTACAACATCACCGACTGGGGGCTTCCGGCGATTCACTTCCTGGCTGACTTCAGTTGGAACAAGCCGATTCGCGATCGAATTGCTCCCCCGTCGCCGGGGTTCGTCTACAGGGACTCCCTGCTGCGTAAGGCCTATCTGGGCCTTGCATCTGCGATTGAATCTCCGTCTGGACGCGACCCTCTGGTCGAGGATCGGTTCATCGCGAATTCACATTGGACAGCAAAGACTGTACAGCAGGGCTGCAACGTCCAATGTGCCGCCATGATCTACCCTCCTGTCTGGAGCGAGTTTCCTGCTGTCGCATGGGAAGAGAAGGAAGACTCGTTCGTGATGATAGGCCGGATCGCGCCAGAGAAGCGTGTCGAAAAGGCAATCTCAATTCTGACTGCAGTTCGGGATCGTGGACACCTTATCAGACTTCACCTTTGCGGACGGATCGAGGACGACCTTTACGGTCGTCGAATCGCTGAGCTTTGTCGAAAGAATCCGGACTGGATCATTCCTGAGGGCCGCGTCAGCGGGGAACGAAAAGCCTTGATCCTGGCGCGATGCCGCTATGGAATCCCTGCCCCTTCAGCCGAGCCCTTCGGAATCTCTGTTGCTGAGATGGTAAAAGCAGGTGCGATCGTCTTCGCTCCGCAAGACGGTGGACAAGCGGAGATTGTGCAGGATTCCAATCTCCTCTTCGCCGATGATGCCGATGCAGTTGAAAAGATCTGCCGAGTCCTTGAGAGTTCCTCAAGCCAATCAGCGGTCCGATCCAATTTGCATGACCGAGCGCGGTCCTTCGGCACGTCGAGTTTTATCTCCTCCGTTCGGGAGTATCTGTTGCCCCTCGTCGAGCAAAGCAGGCGGGCCGGGGACGTTATTGAGGTCCAACACCCATGACGCAATTCCTTTCGCTGGTTGTTGCAACAAAGGACCGGCCGGATGATCTGCGCAAGATGCTCAACAGCCTGCAGGATCAGACCATACCGCCCGCAGAGGTCATCGTGGTTGACGCGAGTTCCCATCCTGTCGAAGCTATCCTCAAGGAGTTCCCTGCTCTTGGTTTGCGCTACCTTCGGCATCTTCCACCGTCAGCCGCCGGCCAGAGAAATGCCGGAATTCAAGCCTGCTCGCCAGACGCCATTTTGATTGGCTTTGCGGATGATGACATCGTCTTCGAGCCGAAAGCGTTTGAGCGTCTGCTGCGCTTCTGGGACGATGCTCCGGCTGACACATTGGGTGCTGCATTCAATCTCAGGAATTATCCGCAGCGCGGCCCATCGCTGCTCAGACACAGCCGGATCTCAGAAGCACTCGGCCTTTATTCCTCGCGGCCAGGAACGGTCACACGGAGCGGATGGCAAACCATTATCCCGGGCCTCGCCGAAACGCAGTATGTTGACTGGCTTCCAACCACCGCGGTTACATTCCGAAAGGAGGCCCTGCAGCTAAGCCTCTTCGACGACTTCTATGAAAGCTACAGCTATCTCGAAGATCTCGATCTGAGCTACACGATCGGTCGAGCGGGGCGGCTTGCAGTCGTAGCTGATGCGGGGTTCAGCCATTTTCCATCGCCCAGTGGCCGCGTGACATTGTTTCAGTTTGGGCGATTCGAAGTTCGCAATCGCATTCACTTTGTTCGCAAACACAACCTGTCGCTCTCAAGGTGCTACCTGGGGCTGGCGATTCGCATGGCGATGTCTGTTGGGAGTGGGATCGCTCATCTGAACCTGGGCCTGCTGAAGCGCGCTCTCGGGAACGTGGTTGAATTGATGACGGGAATCGGTCACCCACCTCCCCAACGACCAACGAAAGACTCCCAACCAACTGACACGCCCACTCCCACCACCGGCTTACCAAACATCCGATAGCCTTCCGCCAGAAGAATCATGAACAGCATGCGTGACTCAAGAACGACCGTCGGCATCTTTATGACCTTCTTGTCGGGGATCAGAGGGGGAGCAGACGTCACGGCGATGTGGCTGATTCGGGCGCTATGTACTCAATACAATGTCACCCTGGTAACCACCTCGCGATTCGATCTCGGCTTCTTTAATAAATTCGCCGGGACACAGGTCGAGCCGCATCAATTCCACATAAGGCGTATTCCGCTTTTGCCCACCCCGCAGTCATTTCCAATGTCGGCCCTTCAGGAGCCAATATTCCAGAGAGCCGCGAGAGCTTGCGCGTCGGATTTCGATATTTGTTTAAGTGCCATGAACCCTAAGGACCTCGGCGTTTCGGCAGTCCACTTTGTCTCGGATTTCGAGTGGCTTCCGGAAACGGACCGGCCCGCTCAATCAATCAACGGGGCAGCTCACCGTCAGAACGTGTCGTTGCCGCGGCGACTATACCACAAGCTTTCTACGCGGATTCAAGATCCATCTGGGAGGGATCTACTGCGTGATGATGTACTGGTTTCGAATTCGGAGTGGGTTGCGGCTTCCTTGCGAACGATGGGCATTGAATCGCCCGTCATTTATCCGCCTGTCCCCTGGGCCTCACAAGAAAGGGATTGGAACACGAGACGTAAGGACTTTGTCTGGTTTGGCAGGATCGCCCCGCAGAAAAAGGTAGAAGAAGCAATCAATATCGTGGCTGGGCTCCGAAAAGCTGGATTCGACTGTTCTATCCACATCGCTGGCACGGCTGTCGATAAGGGATACCTGAGAGTCATCCGTGACCTTGCGGCGCGAATGGGCGGCTGGGTCGTGCTGCACGGGCCGGTCTACGGCGAGGACAAAACGGCTTTCCTCGCGCAATTCCGTTACGCTCTTCATACAAGGGCAGACGAGCCCTTTGGCATCACACTCGTTGAACTCATGAAGGCCGGATGTATTCCCTTCGCTCCGAACTCATGTGGAAGCGCGGAGATACTCAACCACCCAGCAGTCTTATACGCCAGCGAAGACCAGGCGGTCGCCAAGATTCGCGAGTTGTTTTCCGATCCCGGGCTCAGCCAGTCTGTTCGAGCCTCTTTGAAACAGAGAGCGGACTATTTCTCTACAGCTACATTCTCTGAGTCGGTAGTCTCGCTCGTTTCCAACCTCCTTGAGGAAGCACCATCCAAAGCGGGCGTTCACTTTTCGCAACCCTAGCTCAATTCTGGACTCACTGGCAATCATGGAACCAAATCCGCGCTTCAGCTTCACCACATTCTCCCCTGACAAAAAGGCCAGGATCATTCATGCTCCGCTGGTCGCGGTAATTCTCTGGCTCTTATTGTGGGCGAACCTCGATACCGGCTTCTGGCTCATTGTCGCGCCAGAAACATTTGACGACTGGGTGGGCTTGATCAGGGCCTGCCTGCCATTCATCGTTCTTCCGCTTTCAGCCTTACTGTTGATCCGCAAAAGCACTCTCAGATTGCCCCGCACGTCCCCATCGAGACTGCTTTTCATCTATGGAGTCCTCGCGGCGATCTCCGGAATCTTCTCACCCCAGCCTCTGTGGGCAGCCTATTGGTCGGTCACCTACCTGGCAACAATTCTCACCGCGTGGACCTTTGTTGACGGTCGGTCTCCTGTGATGTCCGGCCGCACGCTGCTTCTGGTGACATGGGTCTTCACATTCGCTGTTGCCGTTTACCTGGGTCACTCCTCAAGCACGTTAATCTTTGGTCATTCTGTGTCGGCCTATAGCCGTCCTGAAACCGGATTGGACAAATTGTCACGCGCTTCCGGCATCGCTCGCTGGGCCGCGGTTCCGGGGCTTGTGTGCGTCGTAAGAGCGTTTTACAGCCGTCGCCTGATTTCAATCGCCGCATTTCTGGCATCGGCTGCACTCTCCTTCTTCATAGTCTTTCGTATGCAGTCTCGAGGAGCTGTCTTCGGCTGCGTTGGGGCGCTTCTCTTCATTCTGCTCCTCTCAAGCAAAATGCGCAGATACGCTCTCCCTTTTGTGATCCTCTCTACGATCTTCCTGTTTCTGCTTGAATCGCCTGGCAGAATCTCTGAGACGGTCTTTGACTATCTTCGCCGCGGACAGTCTGTAGAACTCTTCGAGAGCATGAGCGGAAGAACCCGCGCCTACGAAAACGGAATTGCAGCGTTTGCTGACTCGCCAATCTTCGGCCGCGGGCAGTGGACGGATAGACTCGTAATCTTTGAGCATGTTCACAACTCCTTCCTGCAAGCGCTATTGAACGGGGGAATTGTTGGAGGGATACCCTACTTCGCATCGTGGGCCGTAGGCTGGGTTATGTTCTTCAAGCTTCGAAATCGGTGGAAGTGGCTGGGGAGGGAAGATCGACTCGCCTTAATGGAGTCGGGGGCCGTGATGATGTTTTTCACTGTTCGCGCCATGCCGGAGACGACAACGGCGAGTTACTCTGTGGATCTTCTGGTGATGGTTGCGGTTTATGTTTACCTCGAAACGCTGACTTTAGACGTTGCGCGAAGGCGGCCTGTGTTTTCAGTGCATTCGGTTCCCATGAGACCCCGCTGGGAGAACGAGGTTCTGGCACATCAGCCCCCGCAGGCGACGTCAAAGAAATGACACGCATCCGGATACTCGCAATCGCCTATGCGTGCAATCCGACGCGTGGCTCTGAGGATGCAGTAGGTTGGGGTTGGGTCAACGCGATCGCTCAACAACATGATGTGACAGTCATAACAGCGGACTACAACAGGGCGGACATTGATGCATTTGCGGTTGGGCCGAGCGGTACCGGGAACAATTTGCGATTCAGGTATGTGAAGAATTGTCCGTGGCACTATAGGCCCTGGGGAGTGTGGGCAAAGATTGAAGCATCTGCCGCAAAGCCGATCATGAACCTTGCATATTCAAACTGGCTCGATCACGCCTTGCGCGTGGCAGAGCGTGAAACAGCCAGCGGCCAATATGACCTGGTTCATCTTATTACATACGTTGGCTGGCGATTCTGCGGCAAATTCTATCGGCTAAACCTGCCGTTTGTATGGGGCCCCGTCGGAGGCCTGATGAATACTCCCTGGAGACTGATGCCGGCGCTCGGCCTCAAGGGAGCACTGTATTACACGGGTCGAAACGTTGTGAACTCATTGCAGATTGCTCTTTTGCCGGGCCCAAGGCGCGCACTTCGCAAAGCAGGGGGCGCTGTTGTCGCGGCAACATCGGAGATCCAGCGTGCCCTCGCCACACACTTCGGCAATGGTAGTCGAGTCATCTGCGAGGTGGGATCGCCGAATGTCGGAATGGTTGGACCGCAGCTCCGTTCATCCGATGAGACTTTCCGCATCTGCTGGAGTGGACCACACGTACCCGGAAAGGCGCTTCACCTGCTGCTCAAGGCAGCCGCGCTTCTTCCCAGGGAATCGAATTTCAGCGTCGAAGTACTTGGCGACGGCCCCTTCAGGAAAACCTGGCAAGAACTCGCGCAAAAGCTGGGGGTGGCAGAGAGGTGCATCTGGTACGGTCGCCTGCCGAGAAACGATGCTCTGGAAACAATGAAATCGTGCCACGTATTTGCGATCACCAGCCTGAAGGAGCTGACCTCGACGGTTGCGATCGAAGCGGTTTCCCTTGGACTTCCAGTCGTAACCTTGAACCATTGCGGCATGGCCGACCTGGTCACCGATGAATGCGGGATCAAGGTGGATGTTGTTTCCGTCGATCAAATTGTTCGTGACCTCTCGCTTGCACTCCTTCGCCTGATGGATGATGAGACATTGCGAAGGAGGCTTTCACAAGGAGCGCTTTTGCGAAGCCTGGACTATGCTTGGGGCAAAAAGCTCGCATCCTTGAATGAAGTGTACGCACAGGCTCTCAGGTCTTGCAGTCAGGCTTTGGCGGGAGCAGAAACGTCCTAGCTATATGGAGAACATGAATCGTTCCGAGCCCCCGCGTTTTCCGCAGCTCGACGGTCTTCGCGGCATTGCCGTGCTGATCGTGATTTTCGGTCACCTCGCGATGTACGACTTTGGGCTTGGACTCGAAGCGGGGGCACCGCTGGCTCCCACGGGCGTAGATTTGTTCTTCGTACTTTCCGGCTTCCTGATAACGGGGGGCCTTTGGCGAAGCCGGGGCGGCGCGCGGTATTACATGAACTTCTACGCGCGTCGAGCTCTGCGGATTTGGCCTCTCTACGGCCTTTTCATCCTGTTTTTGTTTGCCGTCGCGGACAGATGGATACCGGCGCTCAGGCTCCCGCCGGGAGTTCACTGGCCAGTGTTTGTGCTCTTCGTCCAGAACTTCTGGTATGGGCAGAGCGGCGAGATGGGCCTTGCGCTAGGCATCACGTGGTCGCTGGCGATCGAGGAACAGTTCTATCTGGCGTGGCCCATTGGCGTCGCCAAGCTGTCTGCCGGCGGCGCGAGGGCCGTCTTGGTCTGTGCGATAGGCATAGCCCCAATCGCACGGTGGTTCCTCGCGCCACGCGATTATATGAACCCGCTGTGCCGGTTCGATGCGATCGCGATGGGATCACTGCTTGCCTTGTGGATCGCGACCCGGAATCCCGGACGCCGGCAGCTCCGCGACGCCGCGCTCCTTATGATCGCTCTCGCAGTTTGCGGAGAAGCCATCGTGCTTGCCACCGGGACGAGACACCTGCTACACGTGACGATGGTGAGCGCGATATTCACAGGAATCCTCGCTCTATCGCTTGAGTCGGACATCCTGGTAAGTGCCTTGAGCATTCGGGCGCTTCGTTACACTGGCAAGGTTAGCTATTGCCTCTACCTGTGCCACATGATCGTCAGCCTACTGGTGCTCAGTCTTCTGCCGGGAACCACTTGGAGCGTGCGCCTGGGCCGGGTTTTGCTTATCCTCGCAGCGAGCTACGGAGTCGCCAGCCTCTCGTGGTACCTGCTTGAGAAGCGATTCCTTAAACTGAAACGATACTTCGATTCAAAAGCGCCGGCTCCTCGAAATACGCCGACCGCTGATGTTCTCGTCACTGCAACCGATACCTAATGCGGTCGGGAGTCCAAAGGGATGCCTGGAGCCAAATGCGAGTCCTGCTGGTCCACAACTTCTACGGTTCTGAAAACCCAAGCGGTGAAAACGTTGCCTATCTCGCTGAACGCGAACTTCTCGAGCGCAGAGGAATTGAGGTCATCAGGCTCGAAAGAAGCAGCGACCAGATTCGCTCCAGGGGCGTGATCGGACTGATTGCTGGGGGAATTTCAACTCCATACAATTTTTCAACTGCTTCACAGATTCGAGCACTTGCGCTGGAAACGAAGCCGGACATTGTGCACGTGCACAATTCATTTCCACTCATATCTCCATCGATATTCTGGGCCGTTCGCGATCTTTCTTGCGCAGTCGTTCTCACGTTGCACAACTATCGTCTCTTTTGTGCGGCGGGTATGCCGATGAGAGATGGCCAGATATGCACGGAGTGTCTGGACCAGCGAAGCGTGATTCCAGCCTTGAGATTCGGGTGCTATCGAGGAAGCCGGCTGGCGACAATTCCCCTGGCAAGTTCAATTGCGCTCCATCGTCGCATTGGGACCTGGAACAAGCATGTTGACCGATTCATTGCGCTCACACAGTATCAGCGCGAAATGATGATTCACGGCGGTTTGCCGCCGAACCTGGTCTGTGTCAAGCCGCAATTCTATCCAGGCGACCCGGAGCCGGTTGCGTGGAGCTTGCGTGATGACAAGGCGCTTTTTGTGGGCCGGTTGAGCCTCGAAAAAGGCGTTCGCGATCTGCTCGCGGCATGGAAACTCCTGGGGGATGCCGCCCCAAATCTGGATATCATCGGGGACGGGCCTGAGCGAACAATCCTGGAAAATCAAATCAATTCGGATGGGCTCGATCGTGTTCGGTTGCTCGGCCCATTGAGCTTCGACGAGACGCAGAAGCGGATTGCGCGCTCCCGGTTGATGGTTGTGCCGTCGACTTGGTTTGAAGGATTCCCAATGGTCATACGGGAAGCTTTCGCGTTCGGTGTGCCGGTCGCAGCCTCTCGCCTTGGCTCACTGGCCGAGTTGGTGAACGAAAGGTCCAATGGATTTCTCTTTCAACCAAACTGCCCTGAGCAGATCGCCGCAGTCGCTCGAAGTGCCTGGTCCGATCAAAAGCTCTTGGAGCAGCTAGCCGCTGGCGCGCGGAAGTCTTTTCTGACTTCGTACACAGAAGACGGCAACTTTGCATCTCTGTTGTCAATCTATGACGCGGCCACAGCAGAACGAAGGAACCGGCGATTTCAGGCCGTCTGCTAAGATGGGTAGCAGAAGTAAGTCCCCCATCTCAAACTTAGACCTGATCCTTAGGCCCGGTGCACTCTGAAGGTTGAGATAATGGAATGTATTCTCTCCTGTTCCTAGGCATCGTTTCATGCGTGCTCTCGCTCCTCTTGACCCCAATAGTCAGGAATGCATCGCTGCGTCTTGGCCTGGTTGACCAGCCTGATCAGGCGCGCAAGTTTCATGTTGCCCCGGTTCCGAGACTGGGAGGGGTCGCAATCTTTCTGGCGGTAATTGGATCCTATGCTCTGCTGCTCGCAGTGCGGTTGAGTTCCGGAACCATCGTCTGGGAAGGGCTGCCGCTCTTCGTACGTCTGACTCCCGCTCTCGCTGTGATATTCGGAACCGGGCTGGTTGACGATATCGTTGGGGTTCGCCCATGGAAGAAGCTAAGTGCAGAAGTTGTGGCGGCTGGTCTTGCGTGGTTCGGTGGAGTGCACATCAGTGGCATCGCCGGCTACAACACGATCGGAATTCTCGGTTTCGCGGGAACGGTTCTATGGATTGTTGCCTGCACTAATGCGATCAACCTGATTGATGGCGTCGATGGGCTTGCAGCCGGCATTTGCCTCTTTGCCTCGCTGACGATGTTGATTGCTGCGTCAATCAACCACAACTTTCCACTCGCCCTGGCAGTTGTTTCCATGGTCGGCGCGCTCATAGGCTTTCTCCGGTACAACCTCAACCCTGCAAGCATCTTTCTGGGCGATTCAGGCAGTTTGACGCTTGGATTCCTGCTCGGTTGCTATGCGGCTGTTTGGGGAGAGAAGTCTTCAACCGTGCTGGGGATGACGGCGCCGCTGCTGGTTCTTGCAGTACCACTTCTCGATGTCGGCCTAGCGATCGTAAGGCGGTTCCTGAGAGGTCAACCAATCTTTGAGGCAGACCGAGACCACATTCATCACAGGCTGCTCTCGAGAGGATATGCTCCCCATCATGTGGTGCTGCTTATTTATGGAGTTTGCGGCATTGGGGCGACCGTCTCGCTGCTTTTGACCTTTTACCACCAGACCTATCGTGGCTTTGTTCTTGTGCTTGTGGTTCTCGCAGCCTGGCTCGGCTTGCAGCACCTGGGTTACAGCGAATTCGGCGTTGTGGGCAAGATGCTGCTTGGCGGGGGCTTTCGCAGTGTTCTCAGCGCACAGTTTGCACTGGACAGCTTTGAACGCGAATTCCGTGACGATTTAAGCCTGCGAGAGTGCTGGGAGATTCTCTGCCTGAACAGTTTGGAGTTCGGATTCTCTGGAGTCGATTTTCATCTAGACGATGAGATTCACCGGGCAGGGGTGTCTGAAGGCTGGCAGGCACGAATTGACTTTCCCGGCCATGGCTACATCAACCTCTGGCGCGAATCGGGAAATCAGGCTCGAACTGCTTCGGCAGTCCTGTTCATTGATAGTGTTTCGCGGGTGATGCATCGCAGGTTGAGCCGTTTCGAAAAAGTCTTGCAGCAGCAACACGGATAGCCCATGTCAAGCCAGAACATGCTGCGCGCGCTATGGTTTTTTTTGCTGGGGGGGGCCCTCATCCTGTCGAATCTTCCGGCGGAGGATTGGCCCTATGGAGCGATCACCGACTATGCTTCAAATCATTGGTTTCACTTTCTCCTCTACGCCATCATTGTGGCGATTCCGGTGACGGTCTGGAAGAAGAAATACAGATTCATGCTTTCGCTTGTAGCCGTTCTTCTTGTAATCGCGCTCGGCTCGCTTCAGACATTCATGCCTGGGCACGGCAATCGTTCGCAGAATGCAATGCCCGACCTGTTTGGAGTGGCTGCGGGCGTACTGCTTGGGTTAAACCTGCGTAAGATGCGCGATCCACACCCAGCGGCCGCAAAGGCCAAGCCACCCTATAGAAGTTCGGGGGTGATTTGAAACTCCCTCGAACTTACCCTTCCAATAGCCAGAATCCTTCCTGAACATATCAAAATGGGAAATCGAATCCATCTTTCAGTTCCTCACATGGGCGGGGCGGAGCAGGCGTTCGTCGAGAGCGCCTTTGCGTCCAACTGGCTGTCGACTGTCGGCGAGAATATCACGGCATTTGAAGAGGAGTTCGAGGGCCTTCTTGGGAGGCCCGCGGTTGCTGTAAGCAGCGGAACGGCGGCGATTCACCTGGGGCTCCGGCTCCTTGGCGTGGGGCCGGGCGATGAGGTATTGTGCTCTGACCTGACCTTCGTGGCCATGTGCAATCCAGTTCGGTATCTTGGCGCGGAGCCGGTATTTCTGGACAGCGACCGGGCCACATGGCATCTCGATCCGAATGTACTTGAAGACGCTTTAAGAAAGCGTGCAGGAAAGAACAAGCTGCCGCGAGCACTGGCAGTCGCGCATCTATACGGCGGCTGCGCTGACCTGGATCCAATCCTGGCGCTGTGTCACAACTATGGCGTGCCAGTCCTCGAGGATGCGGCGGAGGCGCTCGGCGCGCGGTATCGGAACAAACCGGTCGGGACCTTTGGTGACTTCGGAGTCTATTCGCTGAACGGGAACAAGATCATCACTGCTACCGGCGGCGGAGTTCTCATCTCTTCGAATCCGGCGTGGATTGAGAAGGCGCGATTCTGGTCGCAACAGGCACGCGATCCCGATGCGAGCTATCAACACTCCGAGCTCGGCTACAACTACGGATTCAGCAACGTCCTGGCGGGTATTGCGCGGGGGCAACTGCAAGTGCTGGATCGTCGAGTAAGTGAGCGCCGAGGAATTGCAATCAAGTACCAAAGAGCGTTTTCGGACCTTGGCGGCATTTCTCTCATGCCACAGCCGGAGTGGGGGTTCCACACAAACTGGCTGAGCTGCTTCTTCATCAACGAGCGAGAGTTCGGGGCATCACGGGATTCGCTGATCCGGAGGTTGGAAGAAGCGAACATTGAATCCCGTCCTGTATGGAAGCCGATGCACATGCAGCCTCTCTACTCGGGATGCGAACGCTTTGGCGGAACTGTGGCTGAGGAGCTGCACCGGCACGGCATCTGCCTGGCAAGCTCAAGCAGCCTTGAGGAAGTGGATCAGCTCAGGGTTGTCAACATCGTTCGCGGTGCGGTTGGTGGTGGGCCGCAGTCGCGGCTGGGGGGCGGGGTGTAGGGTGTGGGGTGTGGGGTATCAGCCGTTGGGTCGGGAGCAAACAGGGCGAAAGAGCCCTGTTTTTTTTGCGCCTGGGAGATGGCTGATTTGGCATCTTGAAGGCCCGGACCTTATAGCCCAGGAGACGCCCGAAATGCGATGTCGTAGTAAGGGGCTTTGGGTTTGCGATGCGGGGCCAGAAAAGAACGAGAGCAGGGTAAAGGAAACAGGGGGCCCGAGCGCAACGACGATGCCCCGTGCCTCGGCTTTGCCATTCACGATTCGATTGTGGACCAGGCCTGGGAAATAATACGCAAGCGTGGCGGGGATAAGTGAATCATGAAGGGTGGAACAAAGAAACAGGCAATCCGAACAGACTCTCAGTGGGCGGTATCGAGATCCATACCGGGAAGGTGCTCAATGTCGCCTTGGTCAAACGGGCCGCCTCCATGGGGAAGGTAGATATCATCCTGGGCCAGCAATGCATCGTAGACCGGCGTCCGCCTCCAATGGCGAGCCAGGGCGAAGGCGCTCATGTTGGCAATCATCAAAGGCAGAACCAGGCCGTAGCCTCCGGTCATTTCAAAGATGATAAGGACCGATGTCATGGGAGCGCGGACGATGCCGGCAAAAACGGCGCCCATGCCGACCACGGCAAAGGCGCCGATGGAGTCGGCCGAGTGGTGGAAGACCATCACATCAAGATAGCCAACCGCACCACCAAGCATGGCACCCATAAAGAGCGAAGGCGCGAAGATGCCGCCCGAGCCGCCGCTTGAGTAAGAACTCACGGTGGAGGCAAGCTTGAGCACACAAAAGACGGCCATGGCGGTCACTGTCATTTTGCCAGTGAGCGCGAGGGTGAGCGTTTTGTAGGGATCGCCGGCAATGCCGTTGAGGTGGAATAGCGCCAGGGCCACGACCGCCATGCCGCCAGTGGCAGCGCCGCCGATTGCTGGGTGAACCCAGCGCGGCACTCGGGTTAACCGTCGGAACCAGGCACGAAGGGCCAGCAGCGAATCGGTAAAGGCGACTGAAACAATGGCCGCCAGCAGGCCAAGCACCGCATACCAGACCAAGGAGGAGGACTTGGTCAGCGTGAAGTTGCCTTGCACGTGAAATACAGGGTTGGAGCCCAGAACCGAGTGTTCGACTACGGCAGCAAGAGCGGCGGCCACGATGACGCCGGAGAGCATGGTCTGGTCGAGGTCTCCGATCAATTCCTCAAGGGTGAAGGTGACGGCCGCAATGGGCGCGTTGAATGCAGCGGCGATTCCCGCCGCCATGCCCACAGAAGCCAAACGGCGTGAATTCCTGGGGCCGAGGCGCGCCAAGCGCGCGAGCATGCTGCTGACTCCCGCGCACACTTGCACGGTGGGTCCTTCAAGGCCCAGCGACGCGCCGGAGCCGATTTGAAGAGCGCACAGCACAAACTTGCCGATTGTTTCGCGTACGGTGACCTCGCCGTTGCGCAGAGTGTAAGCCACCTTGACCTGAGGAATACCGCTACCGGCGGCGGCCGGAGCGAAATAAGTGAGTCCAACACCGGCGACGAGGCCGCCAATGGCAGGGCAAGCGATGGTCCACCAAATCCAGCTATGGCCCGAGGCAGCATTGGCACGGTCAATAAACAGAATCTCAAGCCCCATGATGCTGACATGGAAGGCCACGGCGGCCAGTCCGCACAGCCCGCCGGCCACAATGGTGACAGCCAGCAGACGCTGCCGCTCGCTGGGCATGCGGCGCAACAGCCAGGCGTAAAAGTGAGCGTAAAGACCCTGTAGACCTGCCCAATAGTTTTGCTTCGGCAATTGCTCGGCGGTCGGTAGAGTCACAAAGCCTTTATCGAAACAGAGCGGGATGGGGTAAAGCCGGGATTTGAGCGCGCATACGGCGAACGTCGCGCGACCCAGGGAATGGAATTCCGCATCCCTTCAGCAATCTTTAGACCTTTCCGAATGACCTTCGGATCGATGTTGATTCCCAAAAACTCTGCCAGCCTTTCCTGATGAGAAGTAAGGAGTAAAGACCAATGCCAGCCCATGAACCGAACTCAAAGGCCGCGTCCCGTTTGATTCACGCTGACCCGGCGGTCGTTCTCTGAGATGGACTCAATCGAGCGGGTGGGAACCAGCACGGACTGACGATAAGTGCAATTTTCGGCCTTCACTAAAAGGTACTTGAGTTGCCATGAATTCTCGTCCAGGAGGAATCCATGCAGACGTCCAATCTCTTTATCTCTGGACCACAAACAGTAGTCCAATAACTCCATCGTACTTCGAAAACGGGGACTCATAATTTTCCCCGAAGATTGATCCGGGGCGTGGAGCAGTGTTGACTCCTCGCGGAACCCGCTTTTGCGCCATCGTTCCAGGACTCCGGTGCGCTGCTGGGTGGCAGCCGATCGGCAAAGGAGATCCCAGTTTCCGGAGTTTGCTCCGGGACTATTGAACACATGGTCTCTTGTGCATTGAATCCCCAGGGAATTATCTACCCAACGAAGCCGCTCAGCGACCGGAAGTGCAAGCGCCACATCTCGGCGCCTGGTCCAACTCCCAGCGGCGATAACCAAATAGGAAACCGCCCATGAATGGTCGTCAAAGAGCAGACTACGGATCCTTCCGACTTCGCCGTCGGTTGCGACGACGCAAGATCCAATCAAGGTATCCGAACTGCGCAGAATGCCTGCTTGCGAGATTGAATCTGTTCGATCGTTCGTGGACAAGATCTCTTACCTTCGATCATCGGGACTCCGCTGCAACTTCACCGCATAAAGCGTAACAATGAAGAAGAAATTCGCTGCAACTCATCCTGGGAAGAATGAGTTGCAGCGATTCGCGCAAAGACTGCAGACCCAACGCGAAAGGGAGGAGGCCGGTTGCGACCTAGTGATCCAGAGAAAAGCCAGCGCGGCGGTTCTGTTGCCAGCAAGACTCATTTGACTCAGTGCAGAAAGGCTTTTCCTTGCCGTAGCTGATGATCCGGATGCGGCTTGCCGCAACTCCCGCGTCGACCAA
>Ga0302194_10001012_pt1 | contig 17768 bp, 14 predicted proteins | sample II_Bog_N1_1_FD_200227 | JGI IMG/M metagenome (GOLD analysis project Ga0302194, IMG submission 200227) | Peat permafrost microbial communities from Stordalen Mire near Abisko, Sweden - II_Bog_N1_1 | ecosystem: Environmental > Terrestrial > Soil > Wetlands > Peat | place: Sweden: Abisko...
CTACCTAAAAAACACAAGCTACGAAGTACTATCCTGAATAACGAAAGGGGAAAAAAGAAACTATGAAAACACTTTTACTTGCCACCACTTGCCTCGGTAGCTATTGTACATAACTTACTTATATGTGCAACAAAACTACATAAAACCTACCAATTTCTGTTGGCTTTATGTAACTGGCGTTACATATTATTTTATACGAATTTAATTCAAATATATTACAAATCATCAAAAGGTGAAATAATTGAAATTATAGCATTCCGAACTCGGGCTGGTACTGATTGGTCACATAAAACCCCGAGAGGAACTTTCCTCCAAAAGTTTTTTTGTTTCTTTGCAAAAAATAATTCAATATGAATATTCTTATTCTTGGTTCAGGCGGGCGCGAACATGCTTTTGCATGGAAATTAAAACAAAGTACTAAAATTAACAACTTGTTTATTGCGCCGGGTAATGCCGGAACCGCAAACGTTGGAACAAACGTAACTATTTCTGCTACTGATTTTGATGGGGTTAAAAATTTTGTACTTAAAAACAATATTAACATGGTAATTGTTGGTCCGGAAGCTCCTTTGGTAAAAGGCATTCACGACTTTTTTTTAAGTAACGACCAATTAAAAAACATTCCCGTAATAGGACCCCAAAAGCTGGGAGCGCAGTTAGAGGGCAGTAAAGATTTTTCGAAACAATTCATGTTGCGCAACAATATACCTACTGCGCGTTACCAAACATTTAATAAAGAAACATTAAAGGAAGGATTAAAATTTTTAGAAACACTTCAACCTCCTTATGTTTTAAAAGCTGATGGATTGGCAGCCGGTAAAGGGGTTGTAATTCCTAACACTTTGGCAGAAGCGAAAACAGAATTAACAGAAATGCTTTCTAACGAAAAGTTTGGTGAAGCATCTGCCAAAGTAGTAATAGAAGAGTTTTTAAAAGGGATTGAATTATCAGTATTTGTATTAACTGATGGTAATTCATACAAAATATTGCCTGCTGCAAAAGACTACAAACGCATTGGAGAAGGAGACACCGGTTTAAATACAGGTGGTATGGGTGCTGTGTCTCCCGTACCTTTTGCCGATGCTGCTTTCATAAAAAAGGTAGAAAAACGTGTGATTATACCTACTATCAATGGTCTTAAAAAGGAAGGAATACCTTACAAAGGATTTATTTTTATAGGATTGATGAATGATAACGGCAACCCGTTTGTGGTTGAATACAATTGCCGTATGGGCGATCCTGAAACAGAAGTAGTAATTCCATTAATTAAATCGGATTTGTTTGATTTGTTTGACGGGGTGGCGAAAGGCAACCTGCATGAAAAAACATTTGAAGTAGACACTCGCTATGCTACTGCGGTGATGATGGTTTCGGGAGGTTATCCAGGAGATTATGAAAACGGAAAAGTGATAAGCGGGCTTGATAAAGTGAGCGACAGTATTGCATTTCATGCAGGTACTAAGTTAGAAAACAATAAAGTTGTTACCAACGGAGGTCGCGTAATAGCAATAACTTCTTATGGAAATACGATGGAAGAAGCATTGCAAAAATCATTTGCTAATGCAGAGCGAATTACTTATGAAGGCAAGTATTACAGAAGGGACATCGGCAAAGATCTGGCATCTTATTTTAAATAAAATCGTCGCCTTTTGTAATTTTTACATCATTTACAAAGGTGCGTATTTGTTGCTCATCATCCTTTTTACAAATAAGCAGCATTCCGTCTGATTCTACAACGATATAGCCATCTAAACCTTGCATTACTACTAGTTTGTTTTTAGGCACGTTTACAATGCAATTTTGAGAATCGTACATCATTACGTTTTTGCCGACAATAGCATTCTCTGCTTTATCATGGGGTATATGTTCATATAGTGAACCCCATGTTCCCAAATCGCTCCAACCAAGGTCAGATGAGCGTACAAATACATTTTTTGCTTTTTCCATGATGGCGTAATCAATAGAAATGTTTTTACACTCGGTATAAACCTGAGTAATAAATTCGATTTCTTTGGGAGTATTATAAACGGCATTACCTTCTTTAAACAGTGCGTCTATATCAGGAGAGTGCATTTCAAAGGCTTTGATAATGCTTTTGGTGCTCCAGATAAAAATCCCGGAATTCCATAAAAAATCTCCGTTCTCCATAAAAAACTTTGCCATTTCAAGGTCGGGTTTTTCGGTAAAGGTTTTTACCTTTCTGATATGTTTGTCTTTGTATGGAACAACAGATTCTTCAAATTGAATGTAGCCATAGCCGGTGTCCGGGCGGCTAGGACGGATGCCCAATGTTAATAAACAATCTTCTGACGATGTTTTTTCAATACAAGAGGTGATAGCTCTTTCAAATGATTCTTCTTTGGTAATAAGATGATCGGAAGGAGCAACTATCGTAATAGCATCAGGATTGATAGCAGCTATTTTATAACTTGCGTAAGCCACACAGGGCGCTGTATTTTTTCGGGCAGGTTCAGATAAAATATTGTTTTCATTTATACCTTCTATTTGTTTTTTCACTAAATCAGTATATATCTCATTGGTGACAACAAATATATTTTCTTTAGGACAAAGCTTTAAAAAACGATTATAAGTTTGTTGAAGTAATGTTTGCCCTGTGCCTAAAATATCAATGAATTGTTTAGGATGATTGGTTCGGCTCATGGGCCAAAAACGGCTTCCAACGCCACCCGCCATTATTACACAATAGTTGTTTTTCATCTTTCTATAAATTGAACGCTGACAACGCTGATGATTATGGTTAAATATGATTTATTAATTTATTTGTGTGAATCAACTACATACAGATTAATTTGAATATGATTTATTCAATTAATACCTCGCAGCTCTGCGGGGTCATTCATTTTAATTTTTTTAATGCTGTACGTAAGTTTTCAATAATAACATCCACATCTTCCAGTTTGCAAGTGCCTACAGACAAGCGATACCAGCTCGAGTCGGGCGAAGTTCCAAAAGCATAAAACGGAACAAACGCCACTTTAGCTTCATCCAAAATGTATTTTGTAATATCAGCAGTAGTTTTTAAAACCTGGCCTTCGGCAGTTTGCTGTCCGTGCAATGCAAATTGTACTGTTAAATAAATAGCAGCTTCGGGGGCTATTACATCCACTTTTAACCCGTCAGCTTTTAAACTTTGAAAACCTTTGTAAAAGGCAACCAAACGGTCATTTATTTTTGTTTTTATGTCATCTAAAAACTCGTCAAATTTGTTTAAATCATTCAAATAGTTTGCAGAAGCTATTTGTTCAGCTTTGGGTGCCCATGCACCTATGTGTGTTAAAATCGATTTCATTTTGTCAATGATCGGTTTTGGTCCCATTGCCCAACCTACTCTCACTCCCGTTGCAGCAAGCGATTTGGAAATGCCGTCAACAAAAACAGTATAATTTTTCATTTCCGGACGCAATGTTACCGGATTGTAATGTTTAGTTTCACCGTGTGTTAATGCCCAGTAAATCTGATCATACATGAGGTACAATGGTTTTTTTCCGGAAACAACACGTGTATTATTTTCATTCAGTATTAAATCACAAATTTCTTCTAAATCATTTTTTTTGAATGTTGTTCCTGTAGGGTTTAATGGCGAACACAAGGCGATTAAGGTGGCAGATGAAATGTAAGGCTTTAAATCACCGGCAGTAGGCATAAATTTATTTTTTGCCGTAGTTTCAATAACTACCGATTTAGCATGGCTCAAATATGCATAGTGGTTATTGTTCCATGATGGTACAGGAAAAACAACGGTGTCACCTTCGTCAACCAATGTTAAAAATATAGCATAAATAACCGGACGTGCACCTCCTGCAATTACAATTTCTTCGGGTGCATATTCCAGCTCTCCGCGTTCTTTCAATAATTTTGATATAGCTTGTCGCAATTCAGGCATACCATCAGCTGCCGGATAATTTGTTTGATCATCTTCGTATGCGCTGATGATAGCTTTTTTTAATTCGGAAGGAATAGAAAATACTTTGGGATTAAAATCACCTATTGTAAGGTTATATATTTTTTCTCCTTTTTTAATTTTTTCATTAACATCTGCAGCAAGTTTAATGATTTCGGAGCCTATAATGTTTGTGGCAAGATTGGATAAAACGGGTGATTTGGTTTTATCCGTAAGGGAAATACTCATTATGAATGATTGTGTTAATTCTGTTTTTAATGACGACCACAAATGTAATAAAAACGGGGGGATGTGGTTAACGAAAGGAGAATTATTTGGAAAGAGCACTTGTTAAACATCGTTAAAAGAAAACATACTCTATCTCACATTGCAAGTTCCTTCATCGGATCCCAATAGCAGACGTTGAAATTTTTAATTTTATCTTTTTCAACTATTATTCCTTCTTTTTCTAATAATTCCTGCATAAGAAAAGGAGTTGAAAAGTGGTGTTTTCCGGTAAGTTCACCATTGCGATTTACAACTCTGTGAGCAGGTACATATATTTTTTGAGAATGTGCGGCATTCATCGCCCAACCAATCATTCTAGATGAACGCCCACTTCCTAAATATTTTGCAATGGCACCATAATTTGTCACTCTGCCTTCAGGTATCAGGCGAACAACGTCGTAAACATTTTGAAAAAAATCTTCCTGCTTTTGCATTATACATTAATCAATTTAGAATGTTATTCTGAACTTGTTTCTGAATCTTAATAATAGTAAATTAATTATTTCAAAGATGCCGAATCCTACTTCTACAAGCTCAGTACTGTCATTCGGCATGAGTCTTAGCGCCCACAATAAAATTGTTAAACACTAAATTTCAAATAACAAATTTTAAACCCTAAGTCCGAAAACTTTTTCTCGTAATACGTTTTTATGGTTGTTAACGCTTCGTCTCGTTTTGAAGTATCAACGTATAAATCATCTGTATTATCAAGTAGTTTCAGCTTTTGTGCTTCAATTACTTCAAGAGTATAATCGTAAAAAGGTTTGTTATCTGTTTTTAAATTTATAATCCCTTCTTGTTTTAAAATATTCGTATATCGTCTAATAAACATGGGATTTGTTAAGCGATTGCGTTCTCTCGTTTTTTGAGGTTGGGGATCGGGAAAAGTAATCCATATTTCATCTATTTCATGGTTGGCAAAACAGGCTTCGATAAAATCAATGCGGGTACGGATAAAAGCAACGTTATTCATATTGTTTTCAATAGCAGTTTTTGCGCCTGTCCAAATACGATTGCCTTTTATATCAACACCAATAAAATTTTTATCAGGATATCGCTGTGCCAAACCTACCGTGTATTCCCCTTTTCCGCAGCCCAGTTCAAGAATAATGGGATTTTCATTTTTAAAAAAATCCCTTTTCCAGTTACCCTTTAATGGCAAGCCCTCTGCTTTTGATTGTTCAAACGAAAGAAAAAAACAATTGAAAAATGTATTTACTTCAGCAAACTTTTTAATTTTTCTTTTAGCACCCATGTATGAGTTAAATTTTTTAGGCTTCAAAACTCGCATAATGCCCTGTCTTTACAAAATAAATGTTAAAAAAACGAGTCGCAGTGACGTATCGTTTCTTTGTTAAAATATCGGAATGTATTATAAATAAAGGGAAATATCATTTTGTCAAAAAACAGGAAAGCGTATTTCGTTTTTTTAAATTAGAGTTGGAGAAATACAAAATTTTATTACCTTCGTTAAATCGTATAAAATCAAAGTTTTATCTCCATGTTATCCGAAAGAGCGCATATCATTTTAGTCCCTATCGATTCTAATGACCAGTCATTTGTGGCATTAGGGCAGTCATATAATTTAGCTCGCTTAACAAAGTCGAAAATACTATTGTTGAGTATTGATGATGGTCATGCAAAAAACATAAAGGAGCATTTAGAGGAACTCGCAAAAGAGGCGAAATCAAAAACGGAACAACCTGTTGAAATAATGATACGCAAAGGCGATGTGTACGAAGAGATAAATAAAATCGCTGACGAGTTGCGACCGATGTTTATCATTATTGGCATAAAAAGGCTGGAAGATGAGCGCAGAGTAAAGAATGCACTTCAGATGATTCGTAAATCCAAGCACCCTATCATTTCTATAGGTGGTAAAACACACAAAGACGGTTGTAAAAAAATATTAATGCCGCTTGATTTGACTGTTTTATCAAGAGAAAAACTACCAAGGACTGTTGAAATTGCAAAGCTCTTTAATTCAGCAATTGATATTGTTACAGTTATTGGAAAAGAAATATCCAAGATAGAAGAACATAAATTACACATGTATGCTAATCAGTGCATGAAATTTATAAAAGAAAATCACCTGCACACCTCTTGTAAATTTATTACAATTACTGACAAACAAGACATAGCTCAAACCGTAATAGAATACGGGGAAAAGATAGATGCGGATTTAATTGTAATTGTAAGCGACAGCGATTTAAGTATTAAAGAATATTTTACTGGAACAGCTGCGCAACGTCTTATCAGCAATAGCGATATTCCTGTGCTAACACTAAGACCAATTGAAAGAAGAGATACTTCTCAGGCGGTTTTCTAAAACAAACTATTTTATAAAATCCCTTCTCTTATTAAATCATGCAAGTGTACAAACCCGCTGTACTTTCCTTTTTTAGTAACCACCACCTGCGTGATATTATATTGTTCCAGAAGTTGCAAAGCATTTACTGCCAATTCTCCTTCATCAATACTTTTAGGAGTTTTATTCATCACATCAGCTGCTTTTAATTGACTTATTGATTCTGCTTTTTCAAGCATTCTGCGTAAATCTCCGTCGGTAACTATACCTACTAGATTTCCATTATCTAATACTGCTGTGGCTCCCAGACGCTTTGAAGAAATTTCTAAAATAACCGACTTTAACGAATCGCTTGGTTTTACTTGCGGTTTTTGATTATGAGCAGCAATATCAGAAACTTTCAAATATAATTTTTTTCCCAAGGCTCCTCCGGGATGAAACTTTGCAAAATCTTTTTTTGAAAAACCTCTGTATTCTAAAAGGCATACTGCAAGCGCATCTCCCAAAGCCAGTTGAGCTGTTGTACTTGATGTAGGAACAAGATTATTCGGACAGGCTTCTTTTTCAACGGTACAGTTTAAAATATAATCAGCCTGTGCTGCTAAATGTGAAGTACTGTTGCCAACCAATGCAATCAATGTATTGCCACCCGTTTTTAATAGGGGAGTTAATACTTTTATTTCGGGGGTGTTGCCACTTTTAGAAATACAAATTACAACATCATGTTTTTGTATAGTTCCCAAATCACCATGAATAGCGTCGGCTGCGTGCATGAATATAGAAGGTGTTCCCGTTGAATTAAGTGTTGCAACAATTTTTTGAGCGATGATAGCACTTTTGCCAATTCCGGTAATCACAACTCTTCCCTTCGATTCATAGATTAGTTTTACACACGTTACAAAATCATCATCAATGTATTTTTGCAAATTGCGAACAGCGTCAGCCTCAATGTTTAAGGTAGCTTTAGCCAGTTTTTTTAGTTCATCGTTTTTTGAAGCCACTTTATCTAGATTTTAAAAAGGTAGTAACAAGTCAGTTATTCCAATACATTTTAATTATATCTTTACACTACAAATGTAAACCTTATCGCTTCACAGGAATAAAATCAAGGATAATTTTATTTATTTTTAATCTAATCAAAACATTAGGCACCACCCATAACAATGCTTGAAATAGAAGAGTCGGAAAAGAGAAGTGTAGAAGAATCACTCCATAAATGTTTACACAAATTCTTTGGGTTTGATAAGTTCAAAGGTCATCAGGAAGCGATTATAAAAAGCATATTGCAAGGTAAAGACACCTTTGTGATAATGCCTACAGGGGGAGGAAAATCGCTCTGTTATCAATTACCCGCCTTAGTCAGTCAAGGTACTGCAATTGTAATTTCTCCGCTTATAGCATTGATGAAAAATCAGGTGGATGCGTTACGCAACTTTGGTAATGAAGAAGGCATCGCTCATTTTTTAAACTCTTCACTAAGCAAAACAGAAATAGCAAATGTAAAAAAAGACATTACCAGCGGTAAAACAAAACTCCTATACGTAGCTCCCGAAAGTCTTACAAAAGAAGCCAACGTTACATTTTTTAATGAAATAAAAATATCATTTTTTGCCATTGATGAAGCGCATTGTATTTCAGAATGGGGACATGATTTCCGCCCGGAATATCGTCGTTTAAGACCCATCATTGAACAAATAGGCAAAGTGCCTATCATTGCGCTTACTGCTACTGCAACAGCTAAAGTTCAGCAGGACATTCAAAAAAATCTTGGAATGGCGGAAGCCAATCTGTATAAATCTTCTTTCAATCGCCCTAACCTTTATTACGAAGTACGTCCTAAAAAAAATGCGATAAAAGAGGTTATTAAATACATTAAAGGGCAACAAGGCAAATCAGGAATTGTATATTGTCTGAGCCGAAAAAAAGTGGAAGAGCTGGCAGAAACATTACAGGTAAACGGCATCAAGGCATTGCCTTATCACGCCGGGCTTGAAGCCAAAGAGAGAGCAAAGACACAGGATATGTTTTTGATGGAAAATGTGGATGTGATTGTTGCAACTATTGCGTTTGGAATGGGTATAGACAAGCCCGATGTGCGTTTTGTAATACATCACGATATTCCAAAATCCTTAGAAGGTTATTATCAGGAAACAGGTCGTGCCGGCAGAGATGGGGGAGAGGGCAGTTGTGTTACTTTTTACAGCCACGACGATATTGAAAAGCTTGAAAAATTTATGAAGGGCAAGCCTGTTTCAGAACAGGAAATAGGAAAACAATTATTGCACGAAACAGTTTCTTATGCCGAAACATCGAGCTGTCGCCGAAAATTTTTATTACATTATTTCGGAGAAGAATTTGCTGAAGAAAATTGTGGTAACATGTGTGACAATTGCCGCAACCCAAAACAAAAAATTGAGGCAATGGATGATGTGGAGCTGGTTTTAGAAGCTGTAACCTCTGCCAAGGAAAAATTTAAAACAAAAGATATTATTGATATTTTGTTGGGCAATCTTACATCCACAACAAAGTCCTACAAGCATAACGAACTGGAATGTTTTGGCAAAGGTGCCGAAGACGATAAAAACGAAAAATACTGGAATGCCGTTATCCGTGAAACACTGGTATCAGGTTTTATGGAAAAGGATGTTGAAAATTACGGCATTTTAAAAGTTACCAAAGAAGGAAATGAATTTTCTGAAAATCCTCATAGCATCATGGTTACAAAAGACCATGATTATGAAGAATCTGAAACAACCGATGATGAAGGCAGTGGCGGAAACAAAGGTGGCTCCGGTGCCGACCCGATTTTGTTTTCAGCATTAAAAGATTTGTTGAAACAAACTGCCAACAAAATGAAATTGCCCCCTTATGTTATTTTTCAGGAAGCATCCCTGGAAGAAATGGCAATACAGTATCCCATAAAAATGGACGAACTGGTTAATATTACAGGCGTTGGACAAGGCAAAGCACAAAAATTCGGAAAGCCGTTTATTGATTTAATAACCAAGTATGTTGACGAAAATGAAATAGAACGACCACTGGACATGGTTGTTAAATCCATCGTTAACAAATCGGGATTAAAGGTTCATATTATTCAAAATATTGATCGCAAAATGCCTCTGGAGGATGTTGCAAAAGCAAAAGGATTGGCATTAACTGATTTGCTTACAGAAATAGAACATATTGTTTCGTCAGGAACAAAGCTTAATATCAGTTATTACATTAACGAAATTGTGGATGAAGACAGACAACAAGAAGTATTGGAATACTTTAAAGAATCCAATTCTGATTCTGTTCAGGAAGCATTAAAAGAGCTAGGCGAAGATGATTATAATGAAACCGATATTCGTTTGATGAGAATTAAATTTATGAGTGAATACGGAAATTAAGCAGAAGCGAAATAAAATATTCAGAAGAGGTGCTACCAAATTTCGTAGCGCCTCTTCTGTTTTTAAGCTGCCCCTGTAATCAAAGAAATAGTGAAAATTTGTATTGGAAACCCGAACAAAGCAAGGCATCTATGAAAACCTGTTAAGGTTTTGAAAAGTTATCGGGGCTGACTCATAAAATGCAATGCAAACCTCTACATTAAAATTTTAATGTGGAGGTTTTGTTTTTTAATCGAACATTATTTTTACATTTGCCCTGAAATTAAAATTCACATCTATAAAAATAATAAATACATCAATCAAAACTTCAATTCTTAAAACTATGAAACTACTAAAAACAAGTTTGTTTATTTCGTTTGTACTGATTGTACAAATAACAGTTAAAGCGCAAAATACATTCCCTGCTACAGGAAATGTTGGTATTGGAACAACAACTCCTCAAGCTAAATTACATATAGCTCAAGTAAATGGTGCCGGAATAATTCTCTCTACAAATGGTGCCGGTACTACTGCAACCCCTGTATCCCGCCAAATACAATGGCAAAACTATAACGGGGTAACAGCTGGAAGTATTGACTTGTTAGATATGAGCCAGAACACTACTGGAACCAGTATGGTGTTTAACGTTGCAAATAATTCAAATGTACAAACAGAAGCCATGAGAATTAATTGGTTTGGTAATGTTGGTATTGGCACAACTTCACCACAAGCTAAATTACATATAGCTCAAGTAAATGGTGCCGGAATAATTCTCTCTACAAATGGTGCCGGTACTACTGCAACCCCTGTATCCCGCCAAATACAATGGCAAAACTATAACGGGGTAACAGCTGGAAGTATTGACTTGTTAGATATGAGTCAGAACACTACTGGAACCAGTATGGTATTTAACGTTGCAAATAATTCAAATGTACAAACAGAAGCCATGAGAATTAATTGGTTTGGTAATGTTGGTATTGGTACAACTGTCACTAATGGCTACAAACTAGCAGTAAACGGCACTATCGGAGCAAGAGCTGTTATTGTTGAAACCGCAACTTGGTCAGATTATGTATTTGAAAAAAATTACAAACTAAAAACAATACCTGAACTGGAAGCTTTTATCAATACCAACAAACACTTACCAAACGTACCTTCTGCTTGTGAGGTAGAAGAAAAAGGGATTGACATAGCAACTATGGATGCTACATTATTAGCTAAAATCGAAGAACTATCCTTGTACATAATAGAGCAAAATAAAAAACTGGAAGCACAAAACAAAGAATTAAAAGTTCAAAATGCCCGTATCGAAGCACTTGAAAAGAGTAAATAACTTATTATTGTTCTTTTTGTCTTTAATTTATACAACTACCATATTATGAAAAATAAAATAATTATGAAAGCTGTTTAAATTTTATTCAATAATAATTTTATCGCAGACAATAGTACTTGTTTTTAGGCTTATAATTTAAAACAATAACAATTTTAAATACTTTTTGTATGAAAAAGAAAAGACTATTAATTATTTTATATATACTTATATATAATAATTGTTCTTGGGCTCAAACATTAACTAACTATAGTACAGATAACCCTCCAAACCAAATAAAAAATTTTAATATCACGTCTTTCGGGCAAAGTGGAAGCGATCCGTCAAATTATATCATCTCTTGGACCGTAGATCAAAATACTGAAATAACTGATGGTGTTGCAAGTTATAATATTATAAGTGATAAATCAGGACAAGATGCAATATTGGGGAATAAACCTTTTTTCGTTCCCATTTCGAATGCTAATAATGTTAATAATAATTATTCAATGAACATTAAGCTTACATCTTGTTCGAAATATCAGATCCATATTGATGCACTTGACCAAAACAAAAATGTTTTGAGTGCATCATTAAACTATGTTAGTGCTTTTCAAACATCAGATTTTGATAGGTCTCAGGCTTCTATTCTCCAATTTAATTTAAATTATTCGACTTCAGGAGCAACACAAAATTTTAATTGGATTGCTAACCAAATAAAGCTAAATCCAGGTTTTTCATTTTCCCCATCTGGCAGCAATTTTGTACAATTTACGGGTACAAATATTTATACTTGTTCAACTATAACAAATCGAAGTGATTCATTACCACAGAAACTGATATTAAATGAATCTATAAATAATTCTAGTACACCTAATATTTCTAATTTGCAAATTTATCCCAACCCAACGAATGATAAAATAACTATTGATATACCTAACGTAGCTGCAAATACAACTGTAAGTATAATTAATTTTGTAGGTCAAACAATATACAGTGCTGCTATTACAACTTCAACAACTATAGTTGATTTATCAACATATAATTCAGGTGTGTATTTGGTTAAAATTAATTCTGCCGAAATTAGCAAGGCAATTAAACTAATTAAGAATTAAAGTTTTTATAACAGAAGCAAAACTCATCATCAGTTTTGATAAATTTTAGAGATTGTAGATGATACAAAAGCGCTGAACAATTAAAAAATAATAAAAACCGCCGCATTAAATTTTAATGCGGCGGTTTTGTTTGCTATAGGTATGGTAAAATAGTGCCAACATTTCAAATAAAAAACAATTAGCCCTATAAGCAAAAGGTATCGCAGTAAATAAAATAGCGAAACAGTTCGGTATAGGTTCTTGCTTATATCGCCTTTAATAAGGCATCCCGCCTTACAAGTGGAATACCCTCCGGTATTTTATACACAAGCAAAGCAGCTGAACTTGCGCACACCATGTATTTAATTATTTTAACTTTGCCTTATAACTAATCATAAAACAACCTGTAACTCCTTTCAGTTTTGGCGAGGCTTGCAGCTAAATCATACACCTTGAAATTATACATTGTACCCACACCAATCGGAAATTTGGAGGACATAACCCTCCGTGCCATTCGCATTTTAAAAGAAGCAGACATTATTTTAGCCGAAGACACCAGAACATCAGGCGTACTGTTAAAACATTTGGGTATTACTAAAAAAATGTATGCACACCACATGCACAACGAACACAAAACGGTTGAACTCATTACCGAAAAAATTGCTTCCGGCCAAAAGGTAGCATTGATAAGCGATGCAGGAACACCCGCAATTTCAGATCCCGGTTTTTTATTAATTAGGGAATGTTTGAGCAAAGGTATTGAAGTGGAATGTTTACCCGGGCCAACCGCCTTTGTTCCGGCACTTGTAAATTCAGGATTACCTTGCGATGCATTTTGTTTTGAAGGTTTTTTACCTCAAAAAAAAGGACGGCAAACCAAACTCAAATCCTTGGTGAACGAACATCGTACAATGGTGTTTTACGAGTCGCCCCATCGTTTGGTAAAAGCTCTGGAACAGTTTGCAGAATATTTTGGCGCTGAAAGAAAAGCCGCTGTATCGCGCGAACTGACAAAAATGTTTGAAGAAAATAAAAGAGGTACTGTACAGGAACTGGCAGAATATTTTAAAAGCAAAACGGTTAAAGGCGAAATTGTAGTTGTAGTAGAAGGCAATAAAAATAAACAAATAAGCAATAACGAACCTGAAGAAGATGAATAGTTCGGAAGATTTTATACAAAGCGAAATAGATATTGAAAAAACGGGGGCTCCTCCCGGAACCATTATTTATTCGGGAGAGGCAAGAAACGAACGTGTAAAAATTTCACTTATCGAATATTCTGAAACCGAATTTATTGAAAAGGATTTTTATGATTTATCGGAGTGCATGTTGCATGTTGACCCTAACATGGTGAAGTGGATTAACGTTGACGGAATTCACAAAGTGGAGCTGATTGAAGCCATTGGTAAAAAATATAATATTCACCCTTTAACGTTGGAAGACATTGCCAATACTGCACAGCGGCCAAAGTTTGAGGACTACGACAATTACGTGGTAGCCATTATGAAAATGATTTATTACGACACAGCCTTGCGTTCCGAACAGCTTTCAGTTATTCTCATGGACGGTATGGTTATTTCCTTTCAGGAAGTGCATGGAGGTGATGCCTTTGATTTGATACGAAACCGCCTCCGTACAGGCAAGGGGCGTATCCGAAAAATGAAAGCCGACTATTTAGCGTATGCACTGATTGATGCCGTTGTAGATTGTTACTTTTCAATACTCGAAAAAATTGGGGATAAAATAGAAACAATAGAAGAAGACCTGATAGCCAACCCTTCAAAGGAAACTATGCACGAACTGCATAGCATGAAACGTGAAATGATTTTTTTACGCAAATCCGTTTGGCCCATTCGTGAGCTGATAAGTAATCTGGAGCGCAGCGAAACTGAATTGATAACACCAAGCACCGACATCTATTTACGCGATTTACACGACCATTCTGTACGCGTAATAGATACTGTTGAAACCTATCGCGATTTACTTTCGGGCATGATGGACATTTACCTTTCGAGTGTGAGCAATAAGATGAATGAAATAATGAAGGTACTCACCATTATCACCACCATATTTGTTCCTGTTACATTTATTGCCGGTGTATATGGAATGAATTTCGAAAATATGCCCGAACTGCATAGCAAATGGGGATACGCCATCACCTGGGGAGTGATGCTCACCATCATTATTTCATTGCTGGTGTATTTCAAAAAAAAGAAATGGCTGTCATAATATACCAAACCAGTCTAGGTTTTGGAAAACCTTTGTTTCCCTTCTCCTTTGGAGAAGGCTTAGGGATGAGGCTTTAAAAATAAATTCAAAAACATAAGTTGGTTTGGTTTATCTCATTACGTTCCGCAAAACAAAAAATACCAGTCTGTTCAAAGCTGTTAATGCCACGTCACGCTTCGGCGAACCGGTAATAACTTTACGGTAAAAATATTATAACTCCATAATTCACATTAATAATTAAATTTGCGCTTTTAAATGCTAAAATATGACTAAAATTAAATTCGGAACAGACGGTTGGAGAGCAATCATTGCAAAAGATTTCACGGTAGATAATGTAGCTCGTGTAAGCACAGCAACTGCTGCATGGTTAAATAAAAAGACCGACAAACCAAGTGTTGTTGTTGGTCACGATTGCCGCTTTGCCGGGGAGTTGTTTGCCGAAACTACTGCAAAAGTGCTTGCTCATAATGGTATTAAAGTATTTTTGTCAAAAGGATTTGTTTCTACACCAATGGTGTCATTGGGAACAAAAACAAAAAACACTACACTGGGTGTTATCATTACTGCTTCTCACAATCCTCCAACCTATAATGGTTACAAACTAAAAGGAAATTTTGGAGGACCATTGTTACCCGAACAAGTGCAGGAAATAGAAGATATTATTCCTGAAACAAATACCATCGACGTTGAAAACTTATCTATAGATGAGTTTGTAAAAAAGGGACTCATTGAATACATTGATCTTGAAACAATGTATGTAAAACATGTGGAACAAAACTTTGACCTTGATGCCATTCGTAATTCAAAAATGAAGTTTGCTTACGATGCCATGTATGGTGCTGGTCAAAACGTAATGCGACGATTATTGCCCGACATCACTTTTTTACATTGCGATAACAATCCCGGGTTTGAAGGTCAGGCACCGGAGCCCATTCATAAAAATTTATTACCATTTTCAAATTTAATTAAAGAAAAAGGAAACATTGCCTGCGGCCTGGCAACCGATGGAGATGCCGATAGAATTGGCTTATACGACAGCAAAGGAAACTTTGTGGACTCTCACCATCTCATTCTATTATTGATTAATTATTTGGTGAAGGAAAAGAAAATGACAGGCAAAGTAGTACTTGCCTTTTCAGTAACACCACGCGTTAAAAAAATGTGTGATTATTATGGGTTGGAATGTCAAATAACAAAAATTGGTTTTAAGTATGTAGCCGCCATTATGATTAATGAAGATGTGTTGCTGGGTGGTGAAGAAAGCGGAGGTATTGCCATTAAAGGACATATACCTGAGCGCGATGGAATTTGGATGGGATTAACCATTTGGGAATACATGGTGAAATCAGGTAAAACACTGGAAGAGCTGATACAAGAAGTATATAAAATTGTTGGAGAATTCAAATTTGAACGCAGCGATATGCACTTGAAAGAAGAAGTGAAACAAAACATTGTAGAAAACTGCAAAAACAATACTTACACTGCATTTGGCCCCTATAAAATTGACCGCATTGAAACCATTGACGGGTGGAAATATTATTTCTCCAACGGCGACTGGACAATGATACGCGCCTCCGGAACTGAGCCGGTACTGCGCAATTACGCCGAAGCACAAACAACCGAAAAAGCATTTGAAATTCTAAAAGCAGTAGAAAAAACCTTGTTGGGATAAGTTGTAAAGTACACACATAAAGCATATCGCAACTCAAACTCATATTGATGAACTAATATGAAGAAGGGATTAACGCCTATAAATTTAAAATTCTAGGCTTAACGACTTACGACTATTTTCTTATTCACACTTCCTTCACCAGTTTGTATGCTCATAAAATAAACTCCATTAGGCTGAGCACTTAAATCAATTTGGAGGTTGGACGCTGCACCATTATTTTGATAAACACTATTACCTAACACATCACAAATTTTTACCTGAGTATTTTCAAGTTGACCTTGTAAAGAGATTATTCCTCTTGTAGGATTTGGGTATGCATTTATTTCAGTTGCTAAGATTTCCTCTGTTATACTCATCACTGTAGGAGAATTATTATTTGCGATGAAAATTAATTGGTTACCATAAGAAGTGCCAGCCGAGTTAGTTGCATAAGCCCTTACATAATATTTAGTATTAGGAGTTAGATTAGAAAGAAATTCTTGAGAGGAACCAGAGCCATACCCAATAGAAATAGCGTTATCATTAATAGTAGGATTAGCTGAAGTACTATAACAAATACCTCCAACTATATTTGGATCACCTCCATCATTGGTAACAGTGAGGTATCCAGTGGCAGAAGTGGTTGAAATATTATTAATGGAATCTGTGGTTACTTTTGGTAAAGTAAGTTTCAAAGTTTTAAAAATTATTGTATTGCCATAAGCAGTACCAACTGAGTTAATCGCATATACTCTCATAAAATAAGTTGTGTTGGGGGTTAAACCCGATTCATAAATTTGAAATGGACCTAAATTATATGATGCATCATAAGTATTATTATAACTCACAGCATTATCATTAGTTGTGGGATTTGGAGAAGTGCTATAGCAAATACCTCCAAATGCATGAGAAGGATCTCCGCCATTATAAATAATATCACCATAAATATTAGCAGAAAATGCATCTAAAACAATGACGGAGTCTGTTTTTAGGGTTGGTAAACCAAGAGGCAATGTTTTAAAAGTTAATTGATTCCCATAAATAGTTCCTGCAATAGTTGTTACAACAGACATTGCATAATAAGTGGTGTCCGGAATCAGATTAGAAATTATTAATTGATACCTTCCTGTATTAATATTATTGTAATTATTCACAGAAATCGAATTGTCTTTAGAATAAGGAGTTAGACCGTAATATATACCAGCAGATAATATCGGATTTCCTCCATTGCTAATAATGTCAATATAACCTTTGGCATTAAGGGCTGAGATTGTATCAATAGAATCTGTTTTAACTTTTGGAAATAGTAATGTAGTGATAGATAGTTCTGCGCCATAAACTGTACCTGAATCGTTTGATGCAAATGCTCGCATGTAATATTTAGTATTTGGAGTTAACCCCGAGAAATCAATTTGGTAAATACCATTGATATTATTACCATTATAATGAATTATACTATCTTTTACGGAGGGGATTGGAGTCGTATTTATTGTGGGATTAGGTATTGTATCATAACAAATACCCTTTTTAACATAAGGGTCACCTCCATAGGTAATCAAATTAATATATCCATTTGCAGTAGTGGCAGAAACCGAATTAATTGAATCTGTCGTCACAATT
>Ga0302194_10001016_pt1 | contig 17741 bp, 20 predicted proteins | sample II_Bog_N1_1_FD_200227 | JGI IMG/M metagenome (GOLD analysis project Ga0302194, IMG submission 200227) | Peat permafrost microbial communities from Stordalen Mire near Abisko, Sweden - II_Bog_N1_1 | ecosystem: Environmental > Terrestrial > Soil > Wetlands > Peat | place: Sweden: Abisko...
TGCAAGTCAGCAACTCTTTGATAACCACACAAAAAATGATCAAAGATCGTCCAAATTATACAGATCAAGCGGCACAAATTAGAAACAAAATCAAAGAAGTAAAAGAAGCCCTTCTGTCACTAGAACCAAAATGGATGTATGGCAAGAGTGACGATCAACTCAAAGAAATTTGTAGTTCTTTGGATATTGATAAAGGAATATACATGACTGGAGATGGAAAAGCAATTAGATCTCAAATTGCATATCATTGCAGCATAGATAAAAAATTCCCAGCATTTACCGACACTGAACTAAAATCACTTTGCGGTAATAAAGCAAGAAATAAATCAAGAGGAGACTTGATAACGTGCGTGGCCGATAACTTGGCCGATGGAAAAACAAGTGTCGTTACAGCGAAAAATCTTTTTGAACTATACAAGCAGCACCATTTAGCGCCAGTGAACACCACCATTGAACTAGCGAAAGATATAGCTGGAACATTTGGGGAACAATCGCCAGAAACGCTAGCCAAACTAGAAACTGTACTCAAACATGCGGAAGGCTCTTTCGGCGATCTAAGTGCCAAAGTGTCCGATATTGTATCTCTCAATACAATTATTTTTGATGTCACAATGAGTTTCAATGCTGAAGTGGATCGCCAATCAGCAGAAATGAAAAAATATTTGGGTGCTGTGACAGCTCCAGAAATGGACAGAGCAATGGCATTTATTTCCAAATCCACAGAGAGCATTGAGCCCACTGAGAATGGTGGCGGTTATATTGAAAAAGCCAAAGACGGTCTTAATGTTGCCTACGATTACGCTTCGGCAGCGGCCAAATATGTTGGGTCAGGCTTAGAATACTATGGCAAAAAGGCAAGAGATATGGCTTTATATGCTGGTGGGCAAGTAGTAGGTTTATTCAAATCAATATATAACAAGGGTTTGGATATCGCTGCGTGGCTAAAAGATCATCCGATAAAAGCTGCCATCATTGGTGCTGGAATTATTGGAGCCCTAGAGTTTGTGTGTTATTATATTGATGAATACCTCCCCACTGATCCTGCTAGCATGAAAAAGAGCCGTATGGAGTGCATTATTGATTATTTAAAACAACTGGCCACTTCAAAATTCCACATGGTGTGGGAATATGTGAAATCTTCAATCTCTTCACTATTGGATTATGTTTTTAGAGTGACAGACGCTATTCCTCTTCTCGGACAAATCTTTAGAACTTTACAAGCTTGGGTACTTGAAGCTGCCCGCATTGCTATAAAAATACTCATGGGTACGCTTTCCAAGCTGGGAACGTTATTTGCTGGTTATTTTGACTTGTCCAACTTTGTTGGCACCGCTGTTGGTGGTATGCAAATTCCTGGTATTTTATCTTCCCTTTTTACCGCTTTTATGGAAAACAGTCAATGTTTTGCCCCAAGAAATAAGCTTAAAAAAAAGAGTGGAAAACATGGCATCGATACAATTACAAGAAGTATTCAGGTGAAAATTGAAACTTTATTGGCCATCAAAGATAATTTGTTGAAAGAAGAAGATATTTCAAAAATGATGATTCTTGCAGAGCAGTACAAGCTCAGAATACAATACTTTTTCTTAGATCAAAATAATTTATTGGAGTGTTGGAAAGTATTGTATTCTGTGGCGTACAAATTTAAACTGTATGTGACCAAAATTCGCACTGATAATGTGGCCTTTAACTTGAAAGCCTATGACGAATACAAAACCATGCTAGGTTATTATAATAATATTATTGAAGTTCAAGAACTTGTGGATGAAACAAAGATAGCGGATAAAATTTCAGAATACATATCTGCGTGGTCCTACTTTGAAAAAATACCACCAGAAGAAAAGAAGCAACGGGGGGGTTCTAAATTTGAAGAAATCGTACCTTCATATTTCAATACTAACTTCAGGACAAAAGTTACCAAAGAAAATAACTGTCAAGAAAAATATACGATTCAAAATCAAAACTTTGGACCATACTTGGATAAAATTCATACGGTTTTACTAAATTTGATATTGTCCAGAAAAGACGACGAGCACACCATTGCCAAAATTATTATTTGCAATAATTTGTATGTTGAAAAACTTGGCAGCGCAGACTTTTCAGATATGGAGAAGTATCAGATATACAAACTTCAAGCCGACGCAGCGATAGAGTTAATAAAAGCAAGAATATCAATTTTGCGTGAATCAAAAACATCATTAACCGAAATAGATCATCTGCAAGAAAAGGCAGCGACAAATAATATTGATTTGGTGCAAAACTTTACACTTGCTAGCTACGAAAATTGGAAACTGTTCGAAACTTTTGCGGCAGAAGCGAATGCACAATACAAGAAAGATGCCGATGCTGGATATTTTTCGACTTATCAACCTGTAATTTTGGCGGCACAGGAAGATTTCATAAACTCTTTTATAAACACCGAATTATCAACAAAGGACGTGCCAGTGCCAGGATTTTTGCAGCCAAGTCCACAAAGAAAAAAGGAGTTCGAAGCACTGTGCCAACAAGCACAAAATTTGGAATCAACATACATTACTGGTCCAAAAATACCTGCAATGATGATGATTTTGGCACCACTTTTGGAAAAGGAGCTTTTGACAGTGAATTATGGACTCAATGTCGCTGAAATAACAATATTATATCGTACTGTGATCGATTTGAGAAAAAAAGCACTATTTGGCCATCTTTTAGATAATGAATTTGAGAGGAAAACACCACAATCCATACAAGATAGAATTGATGGAGTGAGTCAAGCTCCCACTGGTAAATTGGGTTTTGATGTGGATATTTTTGCCATGTATCAATTATCAAAGGCCTATGACGAATACGAAGATTTTCACAAAGAAGAAATGAATCAAGTCAAGTCTCAAGCATCTATTCCTCGCTTTATTGAAGACACATTGGCACCCTATCCCACTTTGATTGCAGAACAAAAAAATATCGTTGTTCCTTTTGCCAAGTATTCAATCAACAATATAAATGATGCTGGGATTTCTCAGCAAGAGATTGAAAAAGCTGTTCGTAAAAATGTTGACGATGAAATCAAATCATTGGAAGAGGCAATAAGCAGAGATCGGGTCGAGTCAAAAGGAAAAGACAAAACCATGTCTCAGTTGACGAAAGAATTTAGACTGAATGAATTAAAGAGCGGCAATGTATATCACGAGGAAATGAAAATACGCTTCAAGTTGAATGAAATACAAAAACAATATAATGCAGCGTACAAGAGTGGTAAAAATGCTGAACAGCTTAGAGATTTAAGAGATGACTACTCAATCGAAGTACTGATGCCCGTTTACAATTATGAAATGCAAAGGGATGATGGGGTAATACATGTAGACGCTACATGTTTTAAATTCTTAAAGTTGGCAGAACAATTTTCTCAGGAAAAGAAGAAAGAGAAGGCTGCCCTATGTTTTGATCTCTATAAAAAAGGAATGGAAAAAGCATACAAAGATGTTGAACAGAGAAATTTGGAAATTGAAAAAAATACAAAATATGGACGCAGACAGTACAAGAGTGTGGAGGACTCGGAACAAGTGATCATGTCGGCTGAGAATTACAAAACTTCCGACGAAAAAACATTCATAGAAAGAATGAACAGTTATTTTAGTGCTTTTAGGAAACTGACGTAAGGAAACTATTTGTGTGAATTACAGATGGAATGGTTGTTTTTGCTTTTCGAATTAGTAATAAATTAAGATCACTTTAATTATATCATGTTTTCAATCAGCCCTGAAATAGACAATAATATGGATTCACAAAACTCTTTGCGTGAAAAATTAATTGGACTAAAAATGATTGCCAAAATGTTGTTTACTCAAATAGAAGAAATTGAAAAAGAAATAAAAGATCCAAAAAAACAAAATAGCAGCAATCCATTCGGTGATGAAAATAGAAGAAGAGCAAATGCATTCTCAGGACCTGGATTTGAACAAAATGAACCTTCTGTAGGTGGTTTTTCATTATCTAGTACTAGTCATTCTTTTGGCAACTTTTAATTACATGTGAGATTAATGTTAAAAAATAAAAAAAATACCAATTCCAAAACTTTAAAAATGATTGCTGTTGTCCTAAACTTGTTGGCCGCTGTTCTACTTTGTGCTGAAATATTATCTAGTCCAACTCAAGAGAAACAAGGAGCAACTTCTGCCTATGAAGTAACTGTGGAAGATGAGGAACCACCAACATCAAATTACAAGGGTGTGGCCTTTATTGGAAAAATATGCTCTGGAAAAAGCGAACTTGCTTGGCAAATGGCCAGTATACTTTTCTCGCCAGTTATCAGTCATGCAGATTATTTAAAAGAAGTAGCAATATATGCATATGGAATGAGCCCCACTGAAAAAGACAGAACACTGTTGCAAAGTTTGGGGAAAAAAATGCGAGAAATCGATCCCAATGTTTTTGTCAACATTACTCTGAAAAGGACTAGATATTTACCAACAATAGCAATCAACGATGACACTAGGTTTCTCAATGAGATAAAGAAATTATCGGAAGAGGGTTGGTTTTTGGTGCGAATTCATGTCGATGAAAATATACGCCAAGCCAGAATAAAAACATTGTATCCAAACATTACCGAGGAACAATTGACTGATGTTAGTGAAATAGAAATGGATTCTGAAGAAGCTCAAATGTATTACAATTATGAGTGTGCAAATAACAATGAACAAGATGTTGAAAATGTGATCAAGTCTGTAACTTGTAGTGTAATAAAATTCAAATAAATGTCAAAAGTTGCGCTAGATATTTGGAAAATAGTTGCTACAACAAAATTAAGCCATAGTCCAGTGGCGAGAATAAATATTCACGCATTGATGAGTGGCGAGTTTTTGCAAGATGAGAATGTTATCAAGGTGCGAAAATCTTTCTTCATAAATGAACAAGAAAAATTCAAGGACATTATTCCCTCTTTGACATCAAATTATAAAAACATCCCTACAGGCTATAATGTAATCATAAGAAATAACAAAGGTTACTCCATAGTAGCGGAGAACGACAATCATAATGTTGAAAATAGTTTAGTTGTACACCTTAGTCAATAATAATTCAATTTGATAGTAATGCACAATAACAATAAAAAATTATTGGAATCTAAAAAATCCCGGTAGCTAATTTTTATAAATCTTTTATTGTCATGTTCTCCTGCATCCAAAAATAATAAACTCAAATAGTTTATTTATCGAAAAAATAATGTTAAAAAAATTATAAATTAATGTTGAAAAATAATTTGCAAAAGAATAATAGTTTTTTTATTGTTGTGCATTACTGCTAATTAATTTTCGAATAAAATTTTCATACATCTTTGTAACACATTTTTAATTTTTTTTATGGATTTCTTTTCCAGAATGTATACGCATTACCAATTTTATTCAGCAATACTCTCAGTTCTATTGTTACTCATGTTGAGATTTTTCTGCCAACAATATTTATGTCATGTGGTTACCGTTAAAATTTTTTATTGGAATACTGGAGCGAATTAATGTTACAAGTTTTTATTGTTTTTCACAAATTTTTAATCACATTCACATGACTGAATTTCTGAATAATAATTTTGACCAACAACTTTTTAGTCATGTTAATGGTTAAAAATTTTTGAAAAATTCAGAAATAAAAAATCAACTAACATGACTAAAATTTATTTCAGTTTGTCATGTGAATGTGGATTAAAAATATTTTCAAAAATCTAGAAATAAAAAATCAACCAACATGACTAAAATTATTTTCAGTTTGTCATGTTAATGGATTTTATTTTTAAGAATCTTGGATTTTCTAAATTTATTTTTTATTGCTGAACTTGGTTGAAAAATAAAATAATGCAAATGATTTAATTTTTCAACATTAATTTTCCTAGTTTCAAAAAAAACTTACTCTTGTTTTTAATGTAATTGAAAATAATTTTTCAAAATAATAATGTACCAATCACATGACTAAAACTATTTGGCACCAGTCAAAAAATATTTTATAGTCATGCACAAAGTTTATTTTTTTGTGGTTACAGTATAAATGACAGTCCCGGATAAACATTATTTACTTTCCAAAAGTTGGAATAAGGGATGCGGACTTCCGTTAATTAAAAATTATGACAAGCTAGCTGCCACTGTTGCCATGGTGGCAGAGTTTTTCATAAAAATGGTGGCTGCCGCTTGTTCGAATGTTGTAGTATTTTTGACACCCTTCAATGTTGGAAACCCAAATATTTATGCAGGGATATTGGCACTGAATATTACATCATGTATTTGTGCAGCCATTATATCTGTGATAGAAAGTCAATTCAGTACCCCATTGGCAAGCCAGAATGCAGAAACAAAAATAATACTGACCACTACACAGGTGCCAAATGTTCAACCTGCTGCATCCTCATCTTTAATATATTTAGCTATAAAAGCAATTTCTATGGTAACATCCTTTATCGCATCTGCAATAAATGCCGCCATTTTTAGCGATCCAAGTTTGCCTAACGCGACCACACTAGTATATGTTGCCTATGTTCTTTCGATCATCACCATGGCTGCAAATAATTTTATTACGTTGGGCAGCAGCAGTGCAGGCAACATATATTTGACATTGAGAGAAAGAATAAGACAAATTAATGAAAATAAACAGGTTTAGACAAAGAGATTTTATTCTTGATTTTCGCCAAATATTTCCAAGTATTCATAGGCTTTGGCAGTAAAATTCTCGACGCTTCTGTTCAAAATGGACAGTCCAAAATGGCTTTCAATAGCATTGAAAGCATTGCGACAATAAATATTACCATAGTTGGATACTGGAGTTGTGAAATTATTTCGTTGCTGTAACATCATCAAGTGTACGAGTGGTTCCAAAAATTGATCGGGTAATAATTTCTCCAAGGTTTCTTCTAACGCCTTGACTGAATTTGCGGTCCACCAACCAATCCAAAAGCTTGGTACGGCAATGCACAACAATCCAATATCTTTCTCAAGTTCAGCTTGCGTGATTTTAAACTTGATATCTGGTTTGATCATGTAATTGCCACAAATAAATTCTGAATTTTTAGTAAATTCATCCCAATGTCCTTGAGTATCTTCATGTCCATCAGAGATTCTGAAAAAGTTCGCTTTGAAGGTTTCCAACACATTTTCACCCATCCACACACCTCTAAACTTTTCAATCAACTCGTGTATCGTGGTGAAATCAAACTTTTTCATGTTCGCAGTCTCAAAAAAATATGATCTTGGTAATTTTAAGTTGATATCGTACATGGAAGTTTCTGAATTTCTTTCGAATATGTATGCAGACAAGTCTTTGGGACTTGCTTCCAATATAACTTCCAGATCCTCTGAAGAGATGGGCTGAACTATTTTCTTCAAGTGGAAGCCAGAGTCACTGGCATACACCAAATCGATTTGCTCCCTGATTTGAATATTTTTATAACACCTCTCACTGAAAAAGTCGGATAGTCCCAAGTCGTCAATGGCTGTTTGAAATTTTTCTTTTTCATGATTATTTACTTCCATAAATTTCCAAGCATCGCTGGATACCAATCTTTCATCACTGTAGGGTGATTTATGCATAATGCCATCAAAAATACGAGTAAGAGTTTTGATAGATGCTGTTGTGTGGATTTTAGTTGCTCTTTTCTGGCCTGCCATTAATTTAACTACCTTACTAGGCACTAAAATGTCAACATTGTTGTTGAGGATTATACTGGTGTCTGTGGATTTGTCTACGTTGCTGTGTGTCATTTTTTTGGTTTTTCTTTTCTATTGATAACTAGATACATTTATAGTCACAATATCGGTCAACCCAAAATATGGTCAACCAATATATTGTAATTTATTTTTGCAGAGATGTTAATTTATATTGACATCTTCATACCTCTTTTTCCAATAAAAAGCTTTTTCAATTCAAAAAAACCAGCCACAAGGTGCACTATCGATAATACTCTAGAGTTTAAAAAAATGAACAGGGCAGATATCCAAAAGTCCACCACAAACTCTAGACTTTGAATATTTCCATACAGAGGCAGTATAAGGCTTGGGAAGAAGCAGAAAAAGAATGGAAAAATGATAGAAACTGCGAAGATGATTTGCTTAATCAATTTGATGTCTTCGATGACCATAGCTTTATTTTTTCGCATTAACAAAGTTAAAGGATTAATAAAATCCAAGTCAAATTTATTTACTGAGATGTTCAGCTGCACTAGTTACGATTTTAGCATCTTCATCACTTGGTTCATAAGAAACCGCTTTTTCAAGCAACCTTAAATCTCTAGCGCAAATATCTCCCAACTCGCTAGAAGTAAACAAACTGTTGAAAACCATTTGAGTATTAATGTGATCCATAGATTGTTTTTCTAAACCAGCCAACTTTTTTAAATATTCCACCTTTTGTGCAGTCACGTCCATTCCAAATTTGTTCAATTCTAGAACATCCTCATCAGTAAAACCTTCATAATCTTGAGCATTTGTTGGCAACTCTAGAATACCAATTTCACTTAAATTTAATTCTCCAGTTTTCATTCTTTCATATAAAAGTTTAGCTTGGTCTTCAATGAATTTCAAAATGGCCATTGATGCCTTTGTGCTCATTTTTATAAAATATTGTAATATATTTGCAACATTAATTTGAATATATTTTGTGCATTACAAAGTCCGCAAAAAATCAAACAAGTCAAAAACATTGAAAAATAAAAAAATCATATTTTCAAAAACAAAACAATCCAAAAATGTCAACAAAGAGAATTGCAAAAGAACTAAAAGAAATACTCACCGATCCCCCATGTAATTGTAGCGCTGGACCTATTAAGGATGATGATTTATATCTCTGGCAAGCCACAATAATGGGACCATCGGATAGTCCCTATCACGGTGGCGTTTTTAATTTACGTATAACATTCCCAACAGACTATCCTTTCAAACCCCCAAAGGTTGAGTTTAAGAACAAAGTATATCATCCCAACATCAACAGCAACGGTGCGATATGCATTGACATCCTCAAGGATAGTTGGAGTCCAGCACTTACGATTTCAAAGGTATTGTTGTCCGTGTGCTCCATGTTGACAGATGCCAATCCCAATGATCCGCTAATGCCAGATATTGCTCATGTATACAGAACCAATAGACCAATGTTTGACAAGACGGCCAAGGAGTGGACTCAACAATATGCATCTCTATAAAATTTATTTATGTCATGTATTTTTTAAATTTGTTTTTCTAATTTCCCAACATTACTTGGGTTTTGAATTTATAGGTTGTTATCAAAGCTGAAAAATATATCATGTAAGAATTATTAATTTGTAAAACCCATTGTGCATTACTAAAAATTTTTTGTCATGTGAAATATCAAAAATTTAGCAACTAAAGAGCTTTGTACATGTCCTTTATAATAAATATTTTCTTTAAATTAATGTTATTTTTTACAATATTTTGATAAAAACCACAAAAAAATGGACTCATTTAACTTGGTAATAGTTCTTTTTCAAAAAGAAATGCACAAAGTAAATTATTTTTGAAACCTTTTTATTTTTTGAAAACCATTTACATGACTAGAAGTTTTTTGAAAACCATTTACAGTTTTTATTTTGGTAATGCACAAAGTTTTTTATTTTTTAAAACCATTTACATGACTAAAATAATGTTTTTACCAAATAAATTTTTTGAAATCATTTACAGATTTTGGTAATGCAGAAGGATTTATTTTTTCAAAGTTTGTCATGTTGAATACATAAATATTTTGAGAACTCAAAAGTTTTTTTAAATAAATCGTTGTGCATTACTTTTTAGATTTTCCAAATACTGTTCAGCATTACTTTTTCATAAACTTTTATTATTATTTTATCTGCATTATTTTACTATGCAATATTTTGTTCAAAGTCCAAATCTAAAAACATGAATATATTCTTCAAAATAATGTCATAAATTTCTTCAAAATAATGTCGTCGTGCATGACAAAAATTGAAAATATATATTTATTGACATTAATTTTTTAATAAATAAAACTAGCTGCCAAATAATTCTGAAATCACAAAACAAAAAGAATATGAGTGAGACAGAAGATAAAAAAGAGAACTCTTTATTACAAACCATAAGCAATTATGGTCCAAAAGAGTGGGCACAAATAATGGTTGGCGCAGGTTTAGTTGCTTTGGCACCAATGACTATCAACAGATATTTGGTATCTCAGCCAACACAGTACATTGTTAAGACAGGTTTAGGTATCAAAGACCTAAAGTTGCCAAAAAAACATTCCTCTGGCCACTCCAATCCTACCAATTCATCAGTATCAAACCCAGAAATTTCTCATTCAACTTTCATGCCATGAGTAATGAAAAATTGGCTTTCAACCTGCCTGTTGCATTCACCATTGGACCTAAAGATGATATTGAGAGTTTACAGCTCTCGTCAATTTGGAAAAACATCTTGCAACCGCACAAATTAAAAGCATGCAAGTAATGTCCACTGCCACACTGCCAATAAATTCACAAGTGAAGAAGAAACCATATAAACAAAGAAAACAAAAAATCACTAATTCCCACTTGGAAGAAAATTTCATGTCATAAAGATTTATAGTACTATTTTTCTGGTAAAAAACAAATATTTGTCTTCATTATCTTTGTCCTCAGTGGCTGCTGCCAACTTCCATCCATTACTTATCGCAATTTCAAGAACTTCAGACTCGGAATATCTCGCCGAGCAGTTCTGACTCTGGATTTTTGTCGTCCATCCATTATAATAGATGCTTGTATCTGGAAATAGTTGCTTAAAATTTTCTGGACCTTCAACTGTTATTTCACAATTCCCATCTTGTATCAACGGAAGTTCAACTTTTGCAGTTTCAAACCGTGGAATAGCTAATCTGTTTTCTATTAGCTTTATCAGCCACAGAAATACTAAAAAAAGAGGCTTCTGCCAATATTCCACAAAGTATTTTTTTGGACAAGTGTTCTTGTAGTACACCATCACGTAGATAATTCAGTACATAATCAAAATATATTGGACTCCTATCAATAAAAATAATATCATCACCATCGCGATCAGCATTATTGACATGCTGCTTTTCAGGATCAAATAGTGCCGTAAAGAAATTAATTTCATCATGTTCGCTAGAAGTTAGTGTATCCACACTGGTGCAGAACACTTTACCGCCAACATTAAGTTTTTGCATATTATTAATAAAAGCGCACTAGAGAAAATATATTTATATTATGCTGTGCATTACATACTGCTAGCTTTTTCACATTCCACTTGGGTTTTAGAAAAATGATGTACATAGTGATCAGGAATTTTGTAAGCATGTCTAGCGTGAAAGGGATGCTTGCAAAATATATGTGACTTATTTTGGTCCTTCATCAATTCCAATAGTAGCGCAATTTCATCCCTATTCATTTGAAGGGTCATGCAAGAGTTGTCTTCATATTTTAGTTTTACATCATGTATGCATGAACCTTTTTTATAATTGCAAAAGTCATAAATCTCGACACTTTCCAAACTTGGCATCCTAATGAATTTTTTAAAATAAGCAGGTGAAATATTTCATTGACATTACTTTGTTCAAAATCGTGTTATATTAATGTAGCCCCAGCAGAAAAGAATGATGAAAAATAATGGACTTTTGGAGGATATTGGTGACATTGAAGATTTGATAATGTTGGGTGATTACATGACAGCGATTGAAAAAATTTCGGATCTACAGGCATACTTTGTTGTGACAATGCCTAACAAGATATCAGCCGCAGAAAGAATAGAATTGGGTGAACAAATAGTAAAAGTCATTCTAGATCTTAGTGTGGTGGAGCCCACTGAGCAAATATTTAACTTCTTTGTGAATATGGTTAACTTTAGAAACTTGTTCGGATTTGAAGAACCCGAAGCAACATTTGTGTGGTTTTTGTTATCAGTAAAGGAAGAACATTCTGAAAAGTGGTTTAGCTACTGTGTTGATTATGTAAACAATTACGATGTCAGAGAACATAAATCATTATTTGTAGCAAGCGGGGGATGTACAATGTTGAATGAATTTATTTGCTCTGCGCTGCAACTAATGAAAGTCGAAAATGAAAATTGGATACTAGAAAAACTTTTAGTGGAATGGAAAAGTTCTAGCATCAAAAAAAAGTTTTACATTGGTATTTTCGATATTGGCTGGTCGGGAAGTATTAAAATATGTCAGATTAATGCTTTTGTAAAAATGTTACATGACTGTGAATTTTGGGAAAAGGACAGCTGTGAAATTGACGACCGAGAGAGTATAGAACACATAATGTACTTGGTAGAAAACAATTCCCAAGCGCAAGATGCTTTTTCAACATTATTCGAGCACTTGTACCATAAAAAATTATAAAAATTCGATTGTAATGCACAACCACAAAAAAAAATTCCCAATAAAAATATTTTAAAAAACTAAAAATGAACCTGTCTGACGAAAACTTGGTACTGAACACCAACTATGGATCTTTCCAATCAAATATGAACGATCTGGTCTTGGAATTAAAAAAGCTCCTAACGGTAGAAGAAAAAACTTTATTGCCCAGTGTTGGTGACATTAAAAGATACTTTGATAGTCGCAGAAATGATATACGCCTGATTCATGTAGTTAGTGAAAGTCATAACACTCGCTATGTCGTTGAAAATTTTCCATATCCAAAATCCATCGACCCTGACCGAGTTGGATGGGAAATAAGAGAATATGATGGTGCTGAAAGTTTGGAGCCCCAACCAGATAGAGTATTCAGAAATACTTTTGGAAGACTAATTGCACAAGAAAAAAGTGCCAGCATTATTTTGGAAAAACTAAAAGAGCTGGACATTACTTTGAACAAAATCGATGATAGTGGTGATGAATAAATTTTATTCCGAGTTTGGTTCAATCAAATCATGAACAGATGTGTAAATTCTTTGAACGGATTGGCGTAGTGGATCTTCTGCATCCAACTGTCTCTTTTCTGCTTCTTGATTGAATTGATCCATAGACTCATTGATCTGCCCCATTACATCTCTGGCCTTTTCCGCTGGAATAAATTCAACTTCGTCATCGCCATCCTCTTCGTCGGCACCATTAGTAGGTTGGACATCCAAAGATTTTGACAAGTGTTGTTTAACTTCTTGTGGCATCTGGACCAGTTTTTCCTGGAGCGATTGTTTCAATACTTCACTTTCCTCCTCACCAGCTGTAGCTAGTGCATCTTGATATTTTTTCAATGCGTTACCTAAACTCTTTGTTGGGTCTGTCGCCTTTTTAGCTTTTTTCGCGGGTCTGTTGGCATCTGCGTTTTCCTTGAAACTGTCCCAGTGATCGGCAAAGTCTTTCATTACATCCTTGTAATTTGCCTTGAAGGGAATATCGTTGGCCTTGGCGGCGTGTTTAAAGAAATCTTTTAACCAAGCGGGTGCTTTTTTTGGAACTGACATTATTGATATTTTTGCTAGAAGGTGGGCTCCAAATTCTATAGAGAGAAAATGTCGTTTTGTCAAACTATAATTTATTGACATCTCCTTTTTTTCCTAGGCGGCAAAGTGGTGCTCACAGAGTACTTTTTGCAAACTTGAATAAAATCGGCCACCGTGGTGATTTTTTTAATTGATGGGGACTCAAAAGGATGTGATTTAATGGGAATGTTGGGTAGTAGTCGCAATGTAAATAAACTTTTTGCCTTTAAAAATATTTTCCTAATGTCAGTTTCTGTAAATTTTTGATCTTGCACCATGGCGAACACTTCATCGTCGTCCGTCGGTTTACTATTTTCATGATTATCATACTGCAAACCTTCCAACAAAAAACAAGCTTGTCGTATCTTTTCTTCTTGAGCCCTAATAATGTCATCCTCGATTGAATTAGCAATGTGTAGGCGTATGACAGTGGTGGGACGATTTTGCCCTATTCTATTTATTCTATCTACAGCCTGCTGTTCAACAAACGGATTATACCATGCGTCAAACAGTACGACATGATTTGCCACTGTCAAGTTCAAGCCCAAACTTCCAGCCTGTAGGGAGGTTAAAAAAATTTGAATGTTTTCTGTTGGATCTGCAAACTTTTTAACCAAGTTGTTACGCATTCGTGTGGTTTTTACATCTCCGTCGAAGCGTACCAAGGAAATACCTTTTTCAGTCAAAGCGTATTCTATCAAATCCATAGCAGATGTGCTGGTGCAAAAAATTACCATCTTGTTGGGTTCATCGGTACCGTTCACTGTGGCGTCAAAGACTTGGTCGCAAATTGTTAGCAGTGCCCCAATTTTGGAACTTTGTTTGCTGGGCTGGCGCCAGGGTTGTAGATGTTTGCAATGTTGGCATTCACCCTCACACCCTAGAGAACATGTCATGTGTCCACAATCCAAACTTGTTCCGTGTAGAGTTTGTACCCTAGTATAACACTTGGCACAAATTGAACTTGGATATTTGGGGTTTCTCTTTGTTGCCTCTGACAGTTTTGAATATTGTCTGGTCTCTGATCGTCCCAATATCAGCATTGGGTGGTTGCACATTTGCCTCAACCTTACCATCCACGATAGCATTGTATTTAATATGTGCATTCTAGATCCAAAATGATTGTTTCTACTCTCCTGGGCATTGATATATTGTTGCGCTGCTTTTCTCAATATACTTTTGTAGAAATCGGATTCTTCTTTGTCAAAATTCAACACCACTGTCCTTGATACAAGCGGCGGCAATGCCAAAATTTCTTTTTTTCGCATGAGCAAAAACATTCTCCTCCAGTTTGCCATTTTCTCAGCATTTTCATGGTTTGTCTTCCACCAGTGCAAAGAATTGTATGGCTGCGCCCCCACAAACTCACACAGTGTGGCAACATCTTGAAAAGAATTGTTGAATGGTGTGCCTGTGACACACCACTTGTATTTGCCCACCAGTTTCAATATCGACGTTGTTCTTTGGCTGGATCTATTTCTAATATAGTGTGCTTCGTCCAATATAATTCTATTCCATGTAATGTTGTGCAGGGTTGAGTTTTGAGAGTTCAATGTGTCATAAGTTACAAGGACAAACTTGAATTTGCGAATATTCTCACAACTTATTCTACATCTATTTGTGAACACTAGAACATCGCGCATGGATAAGTTTGAGTGCTTGAAAATTTCTTCACACCATTGCATGACCAGACTTTTTGTACAAACAACCAGATTGGCACATATATTTTCATCCTGCATGACCAACGATATGCAAGTCAGTGTTTTTCCTAAACCCATACAGTCTGCCAATATACCACCATGATGACCTAAGAGCTCCTGCTTGTGCATCCATGCTACGGCTTCTAGTTGATGTGGTAACAGCTCTGTATTTAGAGCAAACATTCTTGTTTTCAGTAACGACTAAAAAAACAAGCACTAGGGTGAACGGAAAAAAAATAACACCTTGTCCATTACGGTTATATTTTCTATGGTAACAAAAACGTCTTTGCACATAAAGCTTGATATAATGTCCGGACACAAACAAAATATGGATCTATCATTTGTGAACACTGACAAGAAATGGAAAGATTTTTTGATCTGGAAAAGCACTAGGAATGTTAGCAAAAATGAACAAATATATGAAAATATGAAAGCAGAGATCGAAATAGACATGAAAAGGGCTAGAAAAGAGGTTGGTAAATTTTATAAACTGAAATAGATATTTTTATTTAGATGTCTTACAATCAGTTTCCAACTTTTTGTTAATTTCATTGCACAGTTTTGCAATATTATCGACAGTCGAGTTGAATTTAGCCAATTTATCTTCTTCTGTTGGTTGATTAGTCCCTGTTCCTGTTCCGACCAAGAATTTTAAATTTGCATCCATTAGTCTTTTACTATCTTTCGGCAATAAAATTTGTTTTGCCAATTTTAATCTTTCCAATGGTGAAGTTGTACCTTTCTCTGTGGCATAGTTTGTAAAAGCGTTGCCTAGACATTGGCTGAGAATCTCTTCATTTTTAAGATCGTCTTTGCTGATGCTCATTTAATATATACAAAACGAATTTTTTATGGTCAAATGAACATGCAAAATTTCAGCTATTTAAAAAACAAAAATGTTGGTGGAAGTGTTCCTGTTACTAGTATTTGCAATATTATTTTGCATGATTAATTTCAAGTGTGTGGTCACACAAACACGAGCATGGAATACGTATTACTCTAGAGTGACCCTGTATGGTTTACAATTATTGCTAATTATTTTTTTATTATTTGCTGGTATATTCGGGAATGAATTTATACATCTATACCGATTTTATTGTGTCTTCATTATCAAGTTATTAAATCTAAGCCATTTAGAATTTGAAGTGGACATCAATGGCAAGTTTTCACCCACAAAATGGTACAAGAAACTAGTCCCACTTGCACTTCTAGCGTGTCCCTCATATATGAGTAATGAACTGTTCCTTTGTTGTGCAGTGCTAGACCCACTGATATATCTATTATCAACGCTGGACGATATTGTGGGCAAAAGACAGGACAAGAAGAGAGCTGGAGTTATGCCTGCCCTGCACCTGCATAGCGCAGTGATCTACACCACCATATTTAGGTATATACTATCCATACTTGGGTCAATAACATACCCACACTGGGCGGTGTCACACTATATTGTAATGACCACCATATCAGTAGTGGAAAAAACTCCCCATTGGTGGAAAAAAAGTAAAGCAACAACAAAACCAACGAGACCAAAGAGAATTGTTAAACAGATGAAGGCTCTAGATTAACAATTCAGATCAGAAATTTATAATAAAAATTCATCATAATTATAAGACTGCTCAGCCAGAGTGACTTGATCGTCGCCGTATAACCCACTACCCAACTGAAAATGTTCATGAGTGAATGCATAGTGATCTGTCCTACAAACATCAACAACACCTTCTCTTTTTTCTTCAGCAACGGTGATAGTAGCGACGTCATCATCCGCTCCGGTATTAGTGTGATGCTGCTGTTGACTAGAAATGGAAAAGAAGCAAGACATCTTTGGGGGTTCAGAACTGGCAAACTGCCAACCCATGTGAAAAAAATTTGTCATTGTTGATGTTCAACAAGAAATTTATTTGGAATACTTTTGCGCACATTATTGTTTGCGAAGAGAAGAACTCTTCTTGTTGGCAGGATTTGACAATCCATCAAGAGCATCACTATTTCCATCGTTGGTTAAGGTATCAATAAATGGAATAGTGTCGTGAGTTGCATAGCCTACTTCTTGGTAGCAAATAGCATATTTGTCGTTATTTTCTGTTGTTGCGCCAAACATTCCTTGGCATGTTCTGCGAGCATATTCTGGATCAATATAACCAAGACACTTTGACATTGTATTGTATTTTAATGTGGACAAACAAAATATGCCATGTTTGACAAAGATAATAATTTTATGCAAGGCCACAAAACACTTTTGCATGCAAGTCAAATCGCACGCGCTTGCTTGGTGGCTTTGGTATTATAAACTCCCCATCTCTTTCTCTCTTGCCCAACACCTCCTTAGTTTTCAATATTGGACAGCGAACCACAGGCGCCGATTTTTGTATGGTAACTTTCCTTGGTGGATTGAAAGCAGAAGGTACTTGAATTATGGTGACGGTGGGTGGCAATGCCGTTGGATCTATATCTTGTTTGCCCAGTAAGATATCGTCGCTTAGCAAGTCTTTGATAAATAAAAAATTGCCACTTTTTGCCTTATAAACTAGCATATCTGTAATTTTTGCAAAGTTTATGCGAATGTGCCCCAAATCTGCCTCACGTATCAAGTTTTGTGCCATAAAGAGCAAATCCTTGCCTTTTTCTAGGTTACTCAATTCAAAATTGA
>Ga0302194_10001035_pt1 | contig 17602 bp, 14 predicted proteins | sample II_Bog_N1_1_FD_200227 | JGI IMG/M metagenome (GOLD analysis project Ga0302194, IMG submission 200227) | Peat permafrost microbial communities from Stordalen Mire near Abisko, Sweden - II_Bog_N1_1 | ecosystem: Environmental > Terrestrial > Soil > Wetlands > Peat | place: Sweden: Abisko...
ACAAAAACATGAAAAACAAACTCATCATCACCATCGCCCTCGCGACATTCGCCAGCTTGGCATACGCCGCGCCGCAAAGCTTTGACTTCAAAGACCCAAAAGGCGTGAACAACGCCGTGTTCAAGCTCGACGCGCCGCTGGAATCCATCAATGGCAGCGCCAGCGGCATCAGCGGTACCGTGAGCTTTGACCCGGAAAACCCGGCGGCGACCACCGGCAAGATTGTCGTCTCCGTCGAGTCGTTGACCGTGCCAAACCCGATGCAGAACGGCCATATGCACAGCGACAAATGGCTCGACGCCGCCAAGTATCCGGAAATCACGTTTGAAGCCAAGTCGCTCGCCAATGTGAAGACCGACGGCAATGTCACCACCGCCGATGTCAGCGGCACGTTCAGTTTGCACGGTGTCGCGAAGGATCTCACCGTCCCGGTCAAGTTCACTTATCTCAAGGGCAAGCTCGGCGACCGCGTGCCGAACCTGAAAGGCGATCTGCTGGTCATCCGCGCGAATTTCATCATCAACCGCGAAGACTTCAACATCAACAAAGGCCAGTATGAAGACAAGGTATCGCCGACGATTGACCTGTCTCTGGCCATCGCCGGTGCGTCCATCGCCCAGTAATTGAATTTGGAGCGGCGGTCGGCAGACCGCCGCAATCTTTCTGAAAAATAAAAGTGCGGTTCTCTGCCGGGGAACCGCTACCAACCAAATAAAATTATGCCAACTGTCTCTGTCATTTACTTCTCCGGCTCCGGCCACACCACCAAACTCGCCGAAGCCGTCCAGAAAGGCGCGGCATCCGTTGCCGGCGTCACCACCCATCTCCTCGTCATCAGCGGCGACGACATCATCAAAGGCCGTTACAAGAACGATGACGTTTTCGCCAAGCTTGACGCGAGCGACGCCATCATCTTCGGCAGCCCGACTTACATGGGCGGGCCGGCGGCGCAGTTCAAGGCCTTCGCCGATGCCACCGGTGGCAAATGGTTCGCCGGCGAATGGCGCGATAAAATCGCGGCCGGCTTCACCGTTTCCATGGGGCCGAGCGGCGACAAGTTGAGCACGCTGCACTACTTCTTCACGCTCGCCATGCAGCTCGGCATGATCTGGATCGGTCTGCCGGAACTGCCGATGAACGACAAAGGCATCAACCGGTTGAGCAGCTATAGCGGCGTCATGGCCCAGGCCGGCCAGGAACCGGTGGACGTCGCGCCGAACGCGGCGGACAAACTGACCGGCGAACTGCTGGGCAAACGCGTCGCCGAGTATGCGGTGAAGCTGAAAAAGTAAGCGCGGCAAATTACCGGGCGCGACGCCGGCAACGGCGTCGCGCCTATTTTGCTTTCTGCTGCCAGAAGGCAATAACTTCCCGCCACCATTCCGGCGATTGGCCGGCGACGTCGTTGTGATGCGCGCCGGGGATCAACTGCAATTCCTTCGGCCCTTGATACCCATGCGCCAGCCGGAGGCCGGAGGCGGGGCCGATGATTTCGTCCGCGCCGGCCACGACGAATTTTACCGGGCCATGATAGCTCCGCAGACATGCCTCCGGATTGAACCGATCCAGCAGCAGGAAATACGCGGGCAGAAACCACATCTGCCGCTGCGCCACCGACGCGAGATTGTGGTAAGGCACAAACAAGGCGAGACCGGCGACCGCCTGCGGATGATTTTTCGCCAACTCGCATGCCACGCCGGCGCCGATGGATTCGCTGACGACATATCTCGGCCGGCCGGCGGGCAGCAACTGAAACGCCTCTTCCGCCGCCGCGATGAAACTGGTTTTGCTGGGCGAACCGGCGCGGGCACCGTAGCCGGGATACTCCAGAACGAAGACCTCCACCGCCGCCGCAGCGTGAATGGGCTGCGCCAGATAATCGCGCCCGATGGCGCAACCGGCGTTGCCATGGACAATCAACACGCTGGCCGTCGCCGTTCCGCTCGCTGGAATTTTCCAGCCGATGATTTGGCCGGAAGGATTGATCCAGGGGACAAAACCGTGTTCTGCCCCGGCTTGAACCACGGCCGCCGCCGGAATTTTGGTCGGGAAATACAGGAGCCTGCGTTGCAGCGCGCAGCCGCAGATGCACAACAAGGCGTAGGCGATGACAAGGGTCAGGAACACGCGGGAAAACGACAGCCAAAATCCGGTCGGCGGTATAAGCATGGGGTTGTTCATTGGACAGCGAACCTAAAAATAAACTCGTTTCCGAGAATAGCCCAGCGATTTATGGCTGGGGATGAGCATTCCCCGTTAGGCAAAGTCCCGGCAGGGACGGCTGAACATTTCTTTCGCCCATGTCAGGACTTATTGAGACTCGTTAAATAGGGTGATACCAGTTGACAGGGTTTTATTAGCACCCCGCTTCAGCGGGGTGTTTAGAGCGGCGTGGCGGCAAGCCGTTTCAACCGCTTGCTGGACGTGGGAAAAACCGTTGAAACGGTTGGTTGGCCAATCCGTCCACAACCACCGGGCTGAAGCCCGGTGCTAATGAAAGGATGTCGCCTTATTATGCGAGTCTCAATAATGGTGGCCGTGCGCAAGCACCCCAGCCTTACGGCGAGCGGAGGCGGTAGAAGCGGCCAGGATAATTCGTCCACTGCGGATCGCTAAAATAGGCTGAGCCGCTCGTGAGCGTGTTGGTTTGCACCGGCTGCCAAATGGGATTGGAAAGATTGGTGCAGGCTTCCACCACCACCGTCTTGTCGCTGGCCCAGTTGATGTTGAAGCCGAATTGATTCGTCTGCACGCCGAAGCTGCGGTCGTTGGACTGCATGGCCGGCAACCAGAGTGCGGTTGGACGACCGGCAAATGTTACATCCCAATTCGTGGTGCCGGGCAAGTAATAGACGGTTACGCTCGGGTCTCCATCAAACACATATGGAATGCCATAATACGGCGCGTTGCCGCTGAAATAGATTTCTTTGAGGCTGTGGCAGTATTCAAACACAAAACTGTCAAGGGTGGTGACATATCTGGGAATCGTAATACTGGTCAAATTGGCGCAACCATAGAACGCATTGCCGATGCTCGTAACGCTATCAGAAATAATGACGTTAGTTAAACTAGAACAATCCGAAAACACAGAATTTCCGATATCTGTGACCCCGTTGGGAATGGTGATGCTGGCTAGGCTTGTGCAAGAAAAGAACGCCCAATCACCGATATTAGTGACCCCATCGGGGAGCATGACGCTGGTTAAACCATAGCACTGGTAGAACGCACCGTCCTGAAGGCTTCGCAGGCTGGCGGGAAATACAATATTCGTCAAAGTAGCACAGCGGATGAATCCTTCACTCCCAATGGTGGTAACGCCATTGGGAATGGTATAACTGCTAGCACCGCCGAGGGGATAAATCGTGAGCGTGGTCTGATTTTTGTCAAACAACACGCCATCCAAACTGGAATAGTTTTGGTTGTTCGGGTGGACAGTGATTTTGGTCAGACCTAGGCACTGGTCAAATGCCAGAGGATCTATTTTGGTGAGGGTTGCAGGGAGAGTCACATTTGTCAGGCTATCACAGTAAACGAAAGCTTCATATTCGATGTTGCTTACGCCTTCCGCGAGGACGACAGCGGTTAGATTGGCGCAGTTGTAAAATGTTTCGTTTTGAATGCTGGTCACGCTGCCCGGAATCGCGATGTTGGTCAGGCTGATGCAATCAGCGAACGCGCTCATCCCCAAGTTAGTGATGCTATTGGGGAGGGAAATTCCAGGCAGACTACTGCATTCAGCAAACGCACCATTCCCGAGGTTGCTCAAGGTATTGGGTAACTTAACGTCAGTCAGTCGGGCGCAATAATAAAACGCCCATTCGCCGATGCGGATGGTGCCACTGTTAAACATTACACTCGATAAGCTGCCGCAGTATTCGAACGCGTCGTTTGCCACGTTGGTAACGCTGCCGGGAATCGTGATTCTGGCCAAGCTAAAGCAGCGGAAGAACGCATTGGTGCCAATGTTGGAAACGCCTTGAAGAATCGTGGCGTTAGTGAGTTTCCCGCAGTTGTTGAACGCATAGTCGCCGATGTTCGCCACACTGCCGGGAATAATGATGTTGGTCAACCCGACGCAATCGTCGAACGCATGGGCTCCAATGCCGGTACAATTATTGCCCAACGAAACCTCAGCCAGAGCGGAGCAGGCATAGAACGCGAAATCTCCGATGCAGATTGGGCAATCGAGAAAGGCGACGTTCGTGAGATTGATGCAATCGCTGAACACCGACTGCCCCATGCTCAGGTTGCTGTTGGACACTGTGAGACTGGTCAAACCGGAGCCATAAAATGCATAGTCCGCAATATTCGTGACGCTGCTTGGAAGCGTCACTGCCTCCAGATGGGGGCAGCCGAAAACAGCGTATTCTTCAATGGAGGTCACGCCATCAGGGATCGCAAAGCTGCCGGCCTTGGCAGGCGGATAGGCGACCAGCAACTTTTGGCTCCAGTCGAACAAGACTCCGTTAGTGCAACTAAGAAATGGATTTCCGGCTGCCACAGTGAAGTCTGCTAGGCTGGAACAGCCACCAAATGCCCTGTCGATGATGCTGACACCGCTGCCAATCATTACATTGGTTAGGCTGGAACAGGAAGCAAACGTCCAAATGCCAAGGCTCATGACGCCGTCGGGAATCGTGATAGCAGGAAGGCTGGTGCAATAATAGAACGCCCCAATACCGATATTGGTCACGCTGCCGGGGACAGTGATTGCGGTTAAGCCGGCACACCCAGCGAACGCCCAATCTCCGATGCTTGTGAGGCTATTGGGCAGCGTGATGTTCGTCAGGCTGTTTGCCGAATCGAAGGCATCATATCCAATGCTAGTTACTGGCAGGCCACTAATCGAGTCAGGAATAATCACCGAGCCGTCAGAACCGCTGTAGCCCGTGATGGTAATGGTATTGTCGGCGTTGGTGATGAAGGTGAATTGCGCCCGCCCCATTGTGGGCAGGGCCAGCAGCATCGCGCCCAGCAGGCAGAGTAGAAGCAGGTTTCGCATGGGTTTCATGATTATTAAAAATACCAAGATTACAATGACGCGCGGCAGCTAGCCCGGTTGGTGAGCACACCTTATTAGCGGCAACCGCGCTTGTCCAGACCGAATTAAGTTTGACGCAACGCGCCCGAGGTGATTGAACCGATCCTCACCAGTCAAACACATCTGCTCAAATGCTTCATGGTGCTATCAACGGAACGGTTGGCGATTCAGAAATTGGCGCTCGAGCTGTCCGGAATCGACCGAAGCTTGGAAATGTATAACCGCCAACAAGCCAGCGTGGTCACACGGTTTGAGCAACATGTGGACCATGCCACGGGTGGAGCTGGGTTGCGGGAATATCTTTGCAAAACCGTGGATGAAGCGGCAAAACAAATGTCCAAGCTGCACGCAAAAAAACAAATTCTGATAAAGCAAAAATATGTGCTGGAGATGAGCTTGATGCGCCGGGCCCGGCAGGAAATTAAACCCATGCGCAAATACGGTGCTGAAGCCGTGCTCGCAATTCGTCAGGATCTGGGGCTGCCCATTGATGGCGCGTGGTTTAAGAAATGGATGGATTCAACTGCGTTGGCCCTTGATGCGGCCCTGGATGAGTATTTTGCCGAGTTGGATAAAAAAAACGCTCGCCGCTTTTTTGAGCCATCGTCAAAAGCACCTGTCTGATATCCGGGCTTTCCCCTGGTGCCTGTCCTGGTTTTGCAAATTTTTCTATGCAGTTCTCCCGCTCGGGTGCATCATGCTCCGACCTATGCAAGAGGCGGAATGGCTGACTAGGAAAAAGCGGATTGATACCAGACTCCGATCTCTGAATCCGGCCTGGCAAATCATTCCCTGGCAAGCCGGTCTTGACACCTCCACGCTAGCCTGTCACGCCGTTACCGAATTCCCCACCGCCAATGGCCCTGCCGATTACGCCCTTTTCGTGGATGGCATTTTCCTCGGCATCATCGAGGCCAAGAAAGTCACCGTCAATCCGCAGAATGTTTTGGAACAGGCCAAGCGTTATGCCCGCGGCGCGACCAACGGTCCCGGTAACTGGAATCCGTCGTGGACGATTTGCGCGAAATCATTACGCTGCTGGAAAACGAAGAAGGCGTGGAGAAATGAGTGAGGGCTTCATACCGCCACACGGTGGCTACGAAAACCTTCTCTCCTTTCAGAAGGCGCGGATCGTCTATGACGCCACCGTGCGCTTCTGCGAACGCTTTCTCAAACGAGGCGACCGCACCATTGACCAGATGGTGCAGGCCGCGCGCTCCGGGAAGCAAAACATCCTCGAAGGCAGCCAGGCCAGCGGCACGTCCCGTGAAACCGAGATCAAGCTGGTGAATGTGGCGCGGGCCAGTTTGGAGGAATTGCTGGAAGACTACCGCGATTTCCTGCGCGTGCGCGATACCGCACTCTGGGCAAAAGATTCCAAGGAGGCTTTATTCGTCAGAAAACTTGGCGCAAAGAAAGATGCGTCGTATGAGTCGTATAGGACTTATCTGGAAACCCGCCCGCCCGAAGTGGTCGCCAACATTCTCATTTGCCTGATTCACCAGACCAACTACCTGCTCGACCAGCAGTTGCGGCGGCTGGAAAAAGATTTTGTGGAACGCGGCGGCCTCCGCGAAAACATGACCCGCGCCCGGCTCGAACACCGCGCCAAACAACAGCGGGGGCAAGCATGAGCGACGAACTGCCAAAAGGGTGGGCTAAACCGCCGCTCGCCCAAATTGCCGAAATAAATCCCCGGCATCCAAAGGGACTTGATGATTCCATGCCCATTTCATTTGTCCGCATGGCGGTGGTGAGTGAGTCGAAGCCTCAATTTGATTCTTTGGAAGTGCGGAAGCTTGGCGAGGTTCGGAAAGGTTTCACACACTTCGCCGAAGGTGACGTGGTGTTCGCCAAGATCACGCCTTGCATGGAGAACGGTAAAGGTGCAGTGGCCACTGGATTGCAGAACGGAATCGGAAGTGGCACGACGGAACTGCATGTCATCCGACCGCTCGGCGGAATTGACCCGCACTACGTTTACCGATTCTTGGCGCAATCATCAGTTCGCCGCGCGGCAAAAGAAAATTTTACAGGCACTGCCGGCCAAGCCCGTGTTCCGACCAGCTTCATCGAAGAACTGGAATTGCCGCTCCCACCGCTGGCCGAGCAACAGGAAATCGTGCGGCGAGTGGAGGGCCTGTTCGCGCTGGCCGACCAGTTGGAGCAGCGTCTGGCGCAGGCGCGCAAGCAGGTGGACAAATTGACGCCGTCCCTCCTCGCCCGCGCCTTCGCCGGCCAACTCGTCCCCCAAAACCCCGCCGACGAGCCGGCAGAAAAATTGTTGGCGCGGATTTGTAAGAAATGAATCAGCACAAACTGAATGTTTTATGAATCAGGAAATCCACGATTTTATTGAGCGGTCGGATTATTACCAGGGCAGTGTGCGCGAACTGGCGGGAATTCTGCCGCCGGAGGACGAGACGCTGGACCGGTTGATCGGGGAAACGGTCGCGGCGAGCGACCAGAACGCCTTTGCCTTCCTCGTCATGGCCGCGTTGCAAGCCGAGCGGCCGGTCCAGGCGCGGCATCTGGCGCGGGGCATCATGCTGATCCCGGAAAAGATCACCCTCGGAACCTTTGCCTGCCACATGCAGGGCGACATCACCGGCCCGTTGACTGACGCGGTGGCCAACCTGAATCTGCCCACCACGGAGTTTATTTCCACTGCCCTGTTCCTGGCGGCGACGTGGCATCAGGAGCATGGCGGCGGCAAGCTGCCCGGCGCGCTGGTCAGCGCCGCGCGCATGGCGGCCCGCAACAAGCACAACAGCGAATACGACCGCTCGCTGATACATCTGGTCGCCCTGATGAGCGCGGATGCCGGTTTGATCGCCATCAGCCTCGAAACGTGCGGCGTCAAGCCGGACGACCCGACCATGAAAGTGCGGGTGGATGCGTCCAAGGCGACGGCGGAACAGATGTTGAAAATCTGGCGGCGTCCGCCGTTTGAGCTGCTGCCGGAAGCGCCGAGGAAGCTGCTGGCGACCGGCAATACCATGCGCCGGGCGGTCGCCCGGATTGGCCGCAATGAACCGTGCCCCTGCGGCAGCGGCAAAAAATACAAGCATTGCTGCATCGGCAAGGACCAGGAGCGGCTGCACCATTCCACGAGCATTGCCGGCGTGACGGAGGCGGAATTGCGGGCCAATCCCGAACGGTATTTGACGCTGGCGGACCTGAACCATTATCCGGCGCACGAGGTGGCCCGGTTCGACCCGCTCAAGATCGCGCCGGAACTGCAGGACGGTTATCTGGCCAATCTCTGCCGCGCCAAGCTGTTTGAGGCGGCGGTGACCGGATTTGAGAAATTCGGTTACCGCGACAAGTTGAACGAGGCGTGGGAGGCCATCACCATTCGAGTGGCCCAAGCCCGGCACAAGGATCTCGTCGAACGCATGATGAAGCTGCTGCCGGAGGGACACAAACACCGGCTGGGGGCGGTGGTATTCTTTCTGGCGGACACGGATCCAGCCAAACTAATGGCCACGTTGAAAGAAGGCGCCCTCACCATGTTGACCGAACAGGTGGACGACCTTCAGGGCTTTTCCACCACGTTAATGAAGTCGCCGCTTTGCGGGTTGGGTATCCTGGTGGCGCGGGGCGCCATCTCCGTTCTGCCGCAAGCAGCGGCCTCGGAGGTGCTGGAGGAATTGTTGCGGACGCGCGATCAGATGGGCCTTCCGCCGGACGATCCCATCAGTGATGTCTTGGACAAAAGGTTTCTGGAGGAACATCCAGATGAGGGCATGGACGCCGCCGCGCTGCGTGAGGCACAAGAACGGCTCACTGCAAAAGTGGAGGAAGTGCAGCGTTACAAACAGTCAGTAGCCCAACTGCAAAAGGAAGTGGCACGCCGTGAACAATTGGCCGCAGCGGCGGCACCGGCCACTCCGGCCGCCGCCACGCTGGTGGCGGATGAACAGGCGTTGAAAGAATTGCGGGACAAGGTGGAAACGCTCAAGTCCGCGCTCAAGGAGCGGCACAATGAGCGCAACACATTGCGGCGCGAATTACAACAAGCGCACACCGATCTGGAAACGCTTCGGCAAAATGCCGCGCCCGCCGCGCCCGCCGAAGCCGAAGCACCGGACCGCGAAGAAGAATTGCTGTTGCCGCAAGACGCGCCGGAAGTCCATCCGGTGCGCGTCATTGAGTTTCCCAAAGGATTTCAGCCGATGCTTGCAGAATTTCCGCGGCAAGTGGCCCGCGCGGCAATGGTGATGATCGGGCGATTGGCGGCTGGGGAACCGGCGGCATTTGTGGGGGCGTTGCGACTCAAGCAAGTGCCGAATGTCATGCGGCAACGAATTGGTTCGGATTACCGGCTATTTTTCCGGATGTATCCCGACCACTTGCAGGTCATCGACCTCATCAACCGGAAGGATTTTGCCCGCCGGATCAAGACGTTGGGATAGTCTTGCTACAAAAAACGGCGTGTCTAAAGATGCCATGAAAAATCAAACCATGCGGCGAGTGGTGGCCCAGTTCGCGCTGGCCGACCAGTTGGAGCAGCGTCTGGCGCAGGCGCGCAAGCAGGTGGCCAAATTGACGCCGTCCCTCCTCGCCCGCGCCTTCGCCGGCCAACTCGTCCCCCAAAATCCCGCCGACGAACCGGCCGAAGAATTGTTAGAGCGAATCAAAGCAGCCAAGGAGGATTAAACATGGCACCAAAGAAAAAGCCTCGAAATTTGAGCGAAGCTGAATTTCAGCGGGTTTTCAACGAGGTGCGTGCGGACATCAACGAACTACAACTGCACGACAATATTTTCACCGGGGTGATCGAAGAACTTGGGAAATACGAGCGGATTGCGGCGAATACGCCCCCGATTCACCGCCTCCCGCAAGCTTAATCGCCGCACTATTTGCGGTGATTAATCGCCCCATTCACCGCACCGATTTGTGTGCCGTCGATTGTCTGAAAACTTGACTGACACTTGACTCATGATTTGTTTGGAAGTTTTGACCACCGCAAGGTGTTTTGTTCGTTCGCCGGCGGACCAGCCACTAGCAGCCTTGAGCCGCTTCGGCGACAAACCGAGCGCCCTGAAAGGGCAGCACCAAAATAGCCCCGGGCAAGCTCGTCCGATGAGCGCCACCCGGGGTAACGTCGCCACAATGTTTTTCCCTCTCCGGCCCGCGATAGCGGGAGGGAGAGGGTGGCCGCAGGCCGGGTGAGGTAGGGCCGACATCCTGTGCGCCGCACCCAATCATTTAAGTTTTTCCCCATGCCGTCGCTGAGCCGATGCCTGCCTGTGCGGCGCGCACCGGCATGGTTCCGCCCGCGTTCGTTACGGTCTCGCCGTTTTTCGCCCGCTCCCTTCGCTGCCGCACCCCGCTGCACAGATTACGCGGGCTGCTCCCGCTCATTGCGCCGTTCGGAAACCATCGAGACCGGCAGGAAATACATCGAACGCTTCCCAACGGATCATGTCGAATGAACGAACAGACAAATAACCGATGAAATAGTTTTTTATGATACCAATTCATCCACACGTGGTCAGTTCATCCCTGCTGGCTCTGCCGGCGGCGGTGGCGCTCACCCGCAAACTGCTCCATGACCGCAAATCCTCAATCCTCGTCGAAGCCGGTTCACCAGCCGACCGGATGAACCAGATTGAACGCCGCGCCAAAACCTTGACCGAGACCCTAAAAAACATTGTCGGCTACCACCACCACGGACTAAACGAGTGATGCCCGGGGCCGCGCGACTACGTCCCGCAAAGACCGGAATTAGCCCGCGATGCTTCGCACGGGCCAGACCACAGCAATAGCTCCGCAAGGCTTCGCCCGGTGCCGGTAGGGGCAGGCATGCCTGCCAATAATCGTGAGATCGGTCATTTCTGCCCCGCCTCCATTTCGCAGGCTCCATTGCGGCGGACAGAAACAACCGAACTCACTGAAGGTGGCCCCAACGCAGTTGGTGGCCGTGACGCAGTCACTCCAGACGCCCCGACAAAGGTGGCCATGCGCAAGCACCTTCGCGGCGGCGTTGGCATGCAGGAATGCTTCCGGGACCGCACACAACACATATTGTGCGTAACCCTCCGGTCATTTATTCCGGACGCACAGGGAACCCCGAGACCCTGTGCTGGAAGTAAATGACGCACAATATGCCGTTGTGTGCCATCCCGCTGCCGCGCTGTCACGGCGCGTGCTACCCGGACCTCGCATTCGTCCGGCGCCCGGTGGCCCGGGCGGCACGCCCCGCGCCAGCTTGCAGGCATCCTTCACGCCAACGCCGCCGCTCCGCGAGTTTAGTCATTGGGCCGGGTCTGATGAATACGGCTGGACAGGCCGTCAACACAGGCATAATGTTGGAAATCACGAAACAGGATGAGCCGCACAATTACGATCCATTACCCAGTTAATTGCGGCAACGCACGATGTGTCCACCCGATAGGTGTATGAAACGAAAAAGCATAAACACGATGCTATGGATGGTTGTTTTTGCAGCAGTGACTTTTTGCTTTATCCCGATCATTTTCGCGGTTGTCGTCTTCTCACATATCATTTCAGAAACACCGCTTGAATATGTCTTGTGGTCCTTGAGGTTCATTTTCATTGCTTCGCCGTGGGTCGCATTGTTGCTAGGACTACGCGGGGCACTCCCCGGAACGAAGCCGTTGGCTGTCACTGAGCGTAGCACCAACACCATATCCAAGATTCTGACTCGTATCGTGATGGTCATTGTCGGATTATTCACATTGGGCGCGTGGGTTGCCTTCCAGCCACCTCCCGGACGCCCCAATATTTCGATCACTTTTCTCGGCTACACGAACGACGCCGCTGGCACCCGGCTTGCGAAAATCGCAGTCACCAATCTGACCGCCACTACAATCTTTGTTTACCAACCCCACATCTCAATACAGGCACTGACGGATCCGAGTGGCTATGAGCATTATTTTTCAGGAGTCAATTGTTCATGGCAGTCGATGCTCGATAGAGGCGCATCTGGAAGTTTCACAATTCCACCGCCAACGAATCAATCACCGTGGAGACTTTCATTCTATGTTTATCCTGATCGAGGCAGAAGCGTTAAGAACACAATCAAAGGCGTTGTGAGCTTTTCTTGTCTCAGCGTTGGTCTGTGGCCAATGCTTTGGAAATTCCTCCCGCTTGGTGGCGCGTTTAATCACCCTTACTATATTGAAGGCGATTGGATTAAGAATGTGAAATGACCGCCAATAAATTGATAGGCTGCGCGTCATCCTAATCCCCTTCAATCAGCTCTCCTCGTTCGTAATTAATTTCGCTCGTTTCACTCGATAGGTCGTGGCTGCCTTGGCCACCGCACGCGCAGCGTGCCTTGGCCGGCGGCAGCTTGCCGCTTTTTGTGAAGGCCGCTTCGTTTTCAATGCCGTTTTTTCTGCAAGCCCGTCACTCGTTCGGTCGTCTTGTCACGGCCTCGCCTATGCCTCCGGTAGGATTGTGTGACGGCCTCTTTACCGGTCGGACAATTGATGTGCGTTCCAGCACGACGGTTATCGCACTGAACATTCTGGCCGCAAAACGGACAGGAGAATTTAAATTCAGCCCTAAATGTTATTGGCCGCAGAACATGCCATTCGAGCCGCCTATTGCATCCAGCTTTCATGCCAACCGGTCGATGGCGTTGGCAACGTCTGCGATTCACCATGGTTTTGCTCCGCGTAAATATCCTGAATTTCCGAAGCGGTAAGCGCGCGGTTGAAGAGGGCGACTTCCTCCATCAAGCCCGCGTAAGACCGGTTGGATGTCCAGTTGCCCTGACTGGTATCGCGATGGCTGATCCAAAGGTCACCCTTGGTGCTGTTGACATTGCCGCTTAACTGGCGCTGGGCTACGACGATGCCGTTCAAATACCATGTGCCGACGCCGCTGGTCCGGTCATATTGAAGCAGTCATGTAGGTCGCGGTTCACGTCGCGAGTCGGCGGTGACTAAGCTAGGCAGCACTCGTATGCGTCCTTCAATAGCAACATTTATCGGTTGTCTCAACATCGGTTGGCTATTGCCACTATTGTATGCCAATGGAGTTGCTTGGCATTTCCCTTGGATTGTGACCGGGATTGTCATCTCGATGACGTGCTACTTTTTAATCGCGTTTTATATGACGAGGTTGGAAGCAGCAGTTGGCATCCAGCATCGGGTCGGCAGATCATTGCTTTCGCTGGGATATTATGTCGCAGTGTTTTTAGCTTTGGCTTTGGTATCTCTGATGGTAAAGATTGTTGCAAGACATCATGGTGCTGCCTAACCCCTATCAAGCCCGATAGGTCAATAAATAAAAAGCATTCTGAATAAAAAAGTCACAGCAACAGATTATGCGCCTTAAAGAAGAAGTCTTTTTCACTTTCATCGCCAGCCATACTGTCCAAGCCACATTCGCACACCACATCAACACATAAAACACGAAAGGTAAACATGAAACAGACACACAAGTTAGTCATCGCCACCGCACTGATTGTTGCTGTTGGCATCGCAGCGATAGAGGCTTTTGACTACCATCCAAGCGTTACCGTTTGCAAGCATGTGGTCTTTTGGTCTGGAGTTAGGCACATGGGTTTCGGCTCGCATGACGGAGCCAATATGATCAATGGTAAGTTTGAGAAAACAACAGTTCACATATTTGGACCGATTAGATATGGTGCTATTCATGGTTGATTTGTGACCAAACCCCTATCAAGCCCGATCGGTCAACAGATAAAAAGCATTCCTATTGAACAAGTCACAGCAACCGCGTTTTACTCTGAAAGCAGACACCTTATTCACTTTCATCGCCAGCCATACTGTCTAGGCGCTTGCGATGATCAATCGTGTAACAGGAGAGATCTCGTTCAAGAGTGGGTTGCATATTTTACCGCATCGCGCTATTGAGTCTGCCCACAAGACCCAACCGCTTTCCCTAAAGAGTTGGAAACGCCATATCCTTGGGTTTCATTCATCGGAGCACGGGACATTTGAGGTAGAGGCACTTTCTACAGAGCAGGAGCGTATTCAGGTTGTTCTTCTTGCCCATAAGCATCCATTTTACGAGCCAGGCACAGCGGAGGATGTAGAGAGGAGAGCATTTCACGAAGGAGTGATCAGTAAGGATTTAACGGGACAGAGAGAGTTTAGCTGGGGCGAGGTTCTTTGTCGTTTAGAGGCGCGATGCAACAAGGATTGGCTGGTGGTTGCGTATGACCGAAACGCAAATGTTCCGTTGCAAGACAGAGAGATATTGTTACGATTATTTGCGCGTGAAAAATTACCTGATGATAGCACCTAACACCTGTCAAGCCCGGAGTGTCAATAGGCAAAAAGAAATTCTATCGGAAAAGTATGCTTTTCCGATTTTGCGTCCAACCAACGAAGCGCTCCGGCTTAATTGTGGCTACCCAAGGCAGCCACGAGATGGGTTTGGGGCGGGGTGAGTGGCTTGTTTTTGCGGCTGGACAGGTTTCGGTTGGCGCAGTATGTATGTCTTCATGGTGTCTGTTTTCCTAATGTCGGTTGTCTGGGTCGTGAGTCCCACAATCTGTGGCTCGGCACCGTTCACGCGGTGCAACCCACGTTTAACTCGGAGAGCAGACACCTTATTCACTTTCATCGCCAGCCATACTGTCTAGGCCACCATGAGTGCGCTCATAAATCTGATCACGATGCTTATTACCACGGCGGCGGCAGAAGTTTGTGTTCTGCGGCTTTGTTATCCTCGCCGAGGCTTGAAGTATTGCATCATTCTTGTGGGCGTTTTTAGCGGCATTTTTTGGGCGGCGTTCTCGTGGACATTTTGTCTGGTCGAATCGAGCGGTGTGCCAGTAAATAATCCACCAAATGTTGGTTCGGGTGCCGACTTTGCTACTATTTTTTTCGTGATTTGGGCGGTGATTTTGATTGGAGCTGCACTTATTCCAGCGGGAGTCACAGCTTTTATTTACCAGTTTATTATTGGAGATTGATGATAACTTGGTGGCCTAACACCTATCAAGCCCGGAGTGTCAATAGGCAAAAAGAAATTCCATCTGAAAAGTATGCTTTTCCGTTTTTACGTCCAACCAACGAAGCTCCCTGGTTTTTTCACTTTCATCGCCAGCCATACTGTCTAGGTCACATCGAGCGTATGAAAACATGTTACAGAGTTATTTTTTTCTGTTTACTTTTAATGAGCATCTGGTTTATTTCAGGATGTGCTACCACTCCACAAAATGATGATGCGGCCAAAGACAAAGTGGGGCACGATCTATTGCAATTATGGCCTCAATCCCGTTGAGTTATGACGAAGCTGTGGCCTAACAACTTTCAAGCGCAATAGGTCAACAGATAAAAAGCATTCCTAATGAACAAGTCACAGGAACCACGTTTTACTCTGAAAGCAGACACGTTATTCACTTTCATTGCCAGCCATACTGGCTAGGCATCAGAGCTATGTTCACGATCTACAATGCGACGCTGGTAGCTGTCATGCAGGTTGGAGTTATCGTCGCAGGTGTGCTTGCTTCGGGCTTGTGGCACAAGTTCGCCACCAGTAGTGGCATGGCGATGCCGAATCCAGCCGGATTGTTATACAGCTATGGCATGGCTGGATTCTTTATTCCGCTTGCTTGGCTTGCTTTTGCCATGTTAGTTCGCCGTAGTCGCAGCATTTCCGATGAGTTGAAAAGCTTGACGTTTTGGTTTGGCGTGGCAGTTCTAGTTTCGCTCACTTTTTTTATAATATATGCCGATGTTTCCCCGTGCTTTCGGATTATGTGGGGATTGAGTGGAGGCGATGAAGCCTAACCTCTATCAAGACCGATAGGTCAACAGATAAAAAGCATTCCTATTGAAAAAGTCACAGCAACCGAGTTTAACTTGGAGAGCAGATCCCTTATTCACTTTCATCGCCAGCTATACTGGCTAGGCGGCTATGCGCATAAAAACAACATTCTTGATTGGCCTGATGCTCATTGCTTCACTTGTCATGTTAATCGGTTGTTCTGGCTCTTGTGGCATGTTTCAGCCGCATGCTTACAACTGGGGCACCGGCATGCCTTTTTTGTGCGACGAAACCAACGCCTACACCTTTCGACAGGCGAATCAGCGATGGCCAACAAATTATGCCGAGTTTGCGAGATTTATGAAGCAGTCCACCAGTTGCGCTCCGTTTGACCGCGTTGATTTTATCACCAAGCCAGACGGAAATCTGGAGTTTGTTTCTTATTGTTTCAGTTCAGGAATAACAAATCGGATGACCGTGAAAGCACCAGATAAGCCATGACGCTGCTTATGAACATTCAGATTCGATATAAACTTGGTGTTTTTCTGGTGGTCGTCTCTATTTTAGCTGCGGTTGGCCTTTTTGTGGCCGACTTATATTTGAGTCATCCACGGACTATTGGCGCAGGTGGTGATAGCAATGGCTACTGGATAGCTTCGACATGGAAGTCGGTTATCGGTGGGTGGTATCTGATTCCCATTTTGTTTGGAGCGGTTGGTATGCTTTGTTTAGTTTGGCCACGACGGAAGCCACCGAAGTTGCACGAGTGAGATTTTGGAGTATGAGATACCAGCCGCCTAACCCCTATCAAGCCCGATCGGTCAACAGATAAAAAGCATTCCTATTGAAAAAGTCACAGCAACCAAGTTTTACTCTGAAAGCAGACACCTTATTCACTTTCATCCCCAGCCATACTGGCTAGGCATCATTCGCGCGCCATGAAATCGTTATCTATTTTCTTCGCCGGATTCATCGCGGTATTGCTGTCGAGTTGCAGCACGACGCCAAAGCCAAACTACCAGCAAGCAACCGAGTCCGACTTGGTTCAGGCTGACTTGTCTTTAGGTGTTTTGAAGCAGTTAGATGCAGGTCATGTTGATAGAGCGCGCAAGATAGCGATGATTCCAGTTTATTCGGGTATGGATTCTGCGCGGTTTGACAGTATCCACGGATTGGTTTCCTTAACGCCGCAGGAAAAGGAAGAGTGGACGAAAGTTGCCAGAGAGACTTTAGATTATATACTTCGGCATACAGACGAGTGTGATTCACGAGATTTAACGGTTCAGGCTGGTATGCGCGGTTTGAGATATTTTCTGACAGAGCCGGATGATGTCCGCCGACTTAATGAGTTAGCGGCACGATTGGAGACACATAAACCATGATGCCTAACCCCTATCAAGCCCGGAGTGTCAATAGGCAAAAAAAAATTCTATCGGAAAAGTATGCTTTTCCGTTTTTACGTCCAACCAACGAAGCGCTCCGGCTTAATTGTGGCTACCCAAGGCAGCCACGAGATGGGTTTGCGGCGGGGTGAGTGGCTTGTTTTTGCGGCTGGACAGGTTTCGGTTGGCGCAGTATGTATGTCTTCATGGTGTCTGTTTTCCTAATGTCGGTTGTCTGGGGCGTGCGTCCCACAACTTGTGGCTCGGCACCGTTCACGCGGTGCAACCCACGTTTAACTCGGAGAGCAGACACCTTATTCACTTTCATTGCCAGCCATACTGTCTAGTGCAATGTAACATTGATATGGGCCACACCACTGATAGTATTGGTGCATGGCCACCAAACGCTTGATTCTTACTCCACCAGAACGCCGGGAACTTCAGCGCCGGGTGCGCT
>Ga0302194_10001037_pt1 | contig 17600 bp, 17 predicted proteins | sample II_Bog_N1_1_FD_200227 | JGI IMG/M metagenome (GOLD analysis project Ga0302194, IMG submission 200227) | Peat permafrost microbial communities from Stordalen Mire near Abisko, Sweden - II_Bog_N1_1 | ecosystem: Environmental > Terrestrial > Soil > Wetlands > Peat | place: Sweden: Abisko...
AACATATTTTATTTAATTGCATTTAGTGACTACTAATTTATGTTTTATTAAAAATCCGCATTGTATCATGCAGACTGTTTTTTGTTTTTTCCGGCTGCGAAACTATTTTAAATCCTTGTTGGCTCACCATGCAACTTATTAACATAAGGTAAAGCCTTATATAGTTACAATACCTTGTTGCACTAAGGTTATACTTATATCTATATTTTAAATAAGAGTTTGAAAATGAATATGAAACGGGGGAATTCGGTATCTGTTTTAAGTAACATTATTAAAAAGTGATAAAAACCGAAAAACATTTTTTTATCACAGGTTATAATCGGACCCGTTAGTGCATGGATATTCTTTTGTAAAGAAGCTGCTTTTCTTTTAGAGACAGGCATTTTCATTCTCCTCTATAAGCCGGTAGATTGGTTTAATTCGTTGTTTTTCAGATATAAGGCTTTACCTTATGTTAATAAAATTTAAATAATACAAAACGTCATTTAACTACTTTTAATCTAAATATATTACTAATTAAACTATTTAATAATGATACGAATAGGTTTTCAGATTTTATTATTCTGTTCTTTTACTTCCGGTTTTGCAGCTAACAAAACATGGACAGGAGCAACAAGCAGCGATTGGAATACTGCCGGTAACTGGCTGGGCGGATTACCTGCCAACGGCGATAATATTTTGATCGATAAGGGTTATTATAGTTCAGGAACAGCTCCTATTATTGTTTCTTCTTCTTCTTTTTCACCTAAAGATATTGTTATTCAAAATGGCGGTACTTTAACCATCAATTCAAGCCTTACTGTTACAGGAAACATTACAGTAGATGCAAGCAGCACGCTAAGTACTACCGATCCGACAAACGGTTGTATTTATTTTAACGGCATTAACAGTTTACTGGGAAATGGAACTTTCATTTTTCCCAACATTGTAATCAACAACGAAAAAACACTTAATCAAAACAGCATAACAACTATTAACATTAAAGGAAACTGGACAAATAACGGAGGCGTATTTATTCCCAATCTTAATAAAGTTGTTTTTACAGGAACTATTCTTCAGCAGATAAACGGAACTTCAACAACTCAGACATTTTATGATTTTGAAATAGCCAAAACATCTCAAAGCCTCAGAATTTCAGGAAATTTAACTGCACTTACTGTACATGATTTTACTCAAACATCCTTTAAGTTTCATGATTCTGCACTTTCAACATTTAATGTAACCGGAAACTTTACACACTCCTCCGGCACATTTGTACCTTGCAATAACATTACTATTTCAGGTAATATTATTGATAATGATAACGCCCCGTCAACGCGGCTAACATGGGGTACAACAGTTACTCTTAATGGCACCGCAGCTCAAACAATTAGCGGAACACATGCATTTACTTTCAATAACCTGATTATTAATAACACCGGTTCATACGGTGTAACGTTACAACAACCAACAAGCATTATATCTTCGTTAACTCTTACCAATGGCATTGTTTATACCACTGCCACCAATTTATTAAGTATAAAAAATGGTGCAACTTCTACTCAGGGCTCAGCCAAAAGTTTTGTGGACGGACCGATTAAAAAAACAGGGAGTTCTCCTTTTGTATTTCCCGTTGGTAATGCAGGAAAATGGGCGCGTATTGAAATGGTAAATGATGCCGCTTTTGCAAATTATGGCTCCACAACAGAATTTACCTGTGTTTATTACAAATCGGGAGCACCCAATAATACCAGTAAGTTTATGAGTTCCGAACTTCATCATGTGAGCTACGAAGAGTACTGGAACCTGGAACGTACTTATGATTTGGGGAATGATGCAAAATGCAATGTTCGATTATACTGGGAAGATTTTGCAAGCAGTGGCATTGGCAATTTAGCCGATTTAAAAGTGGCTCACTTTTCATCATCGTTAAATGTTTATGAACATAAAGGTGGAACGGTTATGGCTTCAGGAAAAACAGGAAATGTCACCTCTACCATTCCACTTACCAGTTTTAGTCCATTTACTTTCGGTTCGGCAAGCGGACTTAATCCGTTACCAATAGTACTCCTTAGCTTTGAGGCAAAAATTACAGGCAATAGTACGGTGGATCTGATTTGGAATGTTGCATCTGAATTAAATAATGATTATTACACAATAGAACGCTCTGCTGACGGTATATATTACGAAGAAATTGCACGGATTAAAGGAATGGGAAATTGCAATACACACAGAACTTATTCAACTATTGATGAAACGCCACTGCCGGATATTTGCTATTACCGCTTAAAACAAACCGATTTTGATGGTAAGAGTATTTACTATAAACCCATTCACCTTGAGTTAAAGGAAAACGCAAAGGGGCATACTTTGTATCCTAACCCACTATATAATGAAGATGATTTATTTTTAAAAACAATAGCCCGTTCTGACAAAACAATTCAGTTAACCATTTTGGATGTTATGGGCAAAACAATCTGTTCACATACACTTTCCATAACAAAAGGACACAATCAGCTAAAAGCCCTGCCGGAAGATTGCGGTCTTACACAGGGATTGTATTCGGTTGTAATAGTTGATGAAGGAAAGCTCCATTATTTCAGGTTACTTGTCAACTAAACGATTCAAAATTTTTTTGATATAAATTATTAGACTAATTTAGCAGCTGATATTAAGCTAAAACTGTTTTATCGTATTTAATCTTTCACTATATAAATTTATAGTTATGCGCAAATTTATTTTAACATATTCGGCAACTGCTCTTTTGTATTCTTTTTCCTTTGCTCAAACCAAAGAAGAAGTAAACATAAAAGATTCTCTTTTTGCCACCTATTACAATTTGGGAATAGAAAAATTTGATGCCAAAGACTATAGCGGTGCAATAGAAGCCTACAATAAAGCCATTGAATATGACCCCAATGATCCGGACGTATATAACAACAGAGGCAATGCAAAAGGTGAACTGGAGCGCCATAAAGAAGCATTGGCAGACTTTAACAAAGCAATTGTTTTAAGCCCCAATCATCCATTGGCTTACAGAAACAGGGGCTTTTCCAGAAATTTTTTAGGTGATTACAAAGGGGCATTAGCTGATTACAACAAAGCAATTGAATTAAATCCGGACGACCCTGCCCTGTATATGCACAGAGGTGAAGTGAAAGAAAATTTGCAGGATTATAAAGGAGCTATAGACGATTATTCCAATGCGATAAAATTAGATCCTTCGCATATAGAAGCCAAATTTAACAGGGCATTGTCAAAATATAATTTAAAAGATTATTTGGGAGCGAAGGACGATTTTACGCTTGTTATAACACAAAACAGTAAACGAGCGGATGCTTACTTTTACAGAGCTGACACAAATTTAAAATTAAAAGACATTGTAAACGCTTGCTCTGACTGGGGTATAGCGGGAGATTTAGGCATGGTTGAAGCATATACAGAAATTAAAACAAACTGTAAATAAAATATCAAAACTTTACAATAAATGACCAAAGCATGCAGCTAAAAAAAAGAATAGCACTCTGTTATTTAATCGGGCTGGCAGCTTTTGGATATGGTCAAACGGCTGACGAATCATTTAATTTGGGACAAACTAAATTCAAAGAAAAAGAATTTAAAGCTTCCATCGTTTATTACACCAAAGCCGTTGAACTTAACAAACAATATACATTGGCATATTATTACCGAGGATTGGCAAAAGCCAACCTTCAGGAATATGCCCGTGCTATAGAAGATTTAACAAAAGCAATTACTCTTGATTCTAAATTAGCAGGTGCTTATTATGTAAGGGGTTTATCAAAAATGGCAATGCTTGACGATGAAAAGGCAATTGATGATTTTTCAAAAACAATAAAATTAAAACCTTCATTAACCGGAGCCTACTTTTACAGAGCAATTTGCAAAGCAAATTTATCTGATAATAAAAGCGCCATTAATGATTATAACGAAGTAATACACATTGAACCAAAAAATACTGAAGCGTATTACAACAGAGCCTACATTTACACTATTTTACAAAACTATCAATCGGCTATTTCAGACTATAACAACGTGCTGGAATTAAGTCCCGGACAAATAAATGCTTACCTGAACAGAGGACTTTGCAAAGCTAAAATAAACGATAAAGTAGGGGCAGAATCTGATTTAAAAAGAGCCAAAGAATTAAATCAAAAAGAAGTAAGTGCCTATTATAACCGAGTTGCATTAAACATGAATACCGGTCAAAAAAATGTCGGAGATCTTGAAAAGGAAGAAGGTACAGAAGAACAAGCCAAAGCCAAAGCTTTAGAAGCAATTATAAAATACTGTAAATAAAAAACGAACAACGATTATTAACATCATTCCATTTAATCTACTAAAACTATGAATAACCCATTATTGCAAAAATTTAATACTCCGCTTGACACTATTCCATTTGAAGAAATAAAAACAGAACATTACAAACCCGCATTTGAAAAAACAATTGAATTGGGTAAACAGGATATTGAAAAAATAAAAAACAATACACAATTTCCTGATTTTAAAAATACCATTGAAGCCTTAGAAAGAAGTGGAAAACAACTGGAATTAGTTTCAGGCATTTTTTTTAATTTAAACAGTTGCGAAACGAGTGATGAGATGCAAACTATAGCGCAGGAAGTATCTCCGGCACTTTCTGAATATGCCGATGATATTTTAATGGATGAACAATTGTTCAAAAAAGTAAAGGTTGCTTTTGAAAATACTGACAAGTCAGCACTTTCAAAAGAAGCGGCGATGCTGTTGGATAAAACATACAAAGGCTTTGTAAGAAATGGAGCCAACTTAAATGAGGAGGATAAAAAAACGCTGAAAGAAATAAACACTCAACTATCACTGTTAAGTTTAAAATTTGGAGAAAATTTATTGAAAGATTCCAATCAATTTGAACTTTGGATAACAGACAACGCAGACTTAGCAGGATTGCCCGAAGGTATAGTGGAAGCTGCGCGGATGGCTGCAGAAGAAAAGGGCAAAAAAGACGCATGGTTATTTAATCTGGATTACCCATCATACCTACCTTTTATGATGTATTCAGAAAAACGGGAGTTGAGAAAACAACTATTTATGGCATTTGGTTCAAGAGCTTTTCACAACAATGAGTTCAACAACGAAAAAAATGTAAAAGAAATAGCAACCTTGCGTCACAAAAAAGCACTATTGCTCGGTTATAAATCACATGCAGACATTGTGCTGGAAGAACGTATGGCAGAAACACCCCAAAAGGTTTACAAACTGCTGGATGAGTTATTGCAATATGCTAAACCTGTTGCCTTGCAGGAATTGAAAGAGGTTCAAAATCTCAGCACAAAATTGAATGGTCCAAACCCTATTGAACGCTGGGATTTTTCATATTACTCCGAAAAATTAAAAAATGAAAAATTTGCTATTAATGATGAAATGTTAAAGCCTTATTTTCAACTTGAAAAAGTTGTAGAAGGCGTTTTTAAAACTGCTGAAAAGCTATACGGTATTACATTTGAACAACGAAATGACATTCAAAAATATCATAAAGATGTTATTACCTATCAGGTAAAAGATGAAAACGGAAAGCATCTGGCGGTTTTTTATGCCGACTTTTTTCCGCGTCCAAGCAAACGCAATGGTGCATGGATGACTGCCTTTTCGGGTCAGAATAAATATGATGGTGTGGAACAGCGCCCGCTCGTTTCCATTGTTTGCAACTTTACCAAACCCACTGCTACCAAACCTTCATTGCTCACATTTGATGAAGTAACAACCCTGTTTCATGAGTTTGGACACGCGCTGCACGGTATGCTTGCAAATGGTTATTACGAAAGCCTCAGCGGCACATCTGTTTACTGGGATTTTGTGGAACTTCCGTCTCAACTGATGGAAAACTGGTGTTACGAAAAAGAATGTTTGGACTTATTTGCCAAGCATTATCAAACCGATGAGCCAATTCCAATAGAATTAATTCAAAAAATAAAAGACAGTGCTAACTTTATGAGTGGTTACCAAACCGTTAGGCAGGTTGGTTTGGGTAAATTAGATTTGGCATGGCATAACCTAATGGAAATTCCTTCAAACTCTGTTGCTGAGTTTGAAACCAATGCCACACGAGAAACAGATTTATTCCCTCCGCTTGAAGGGATAAACACATCCTGTGCTTTTTCACATATTTTCCATGGTGGTTATTCGGCAGGTTATTACAGCTATAAATGGGCCGAAGTGCTGGAGGCTGACACCTTTGAGTTTTTTATTGAAACAGGTATTTTTAATAAAACAACCGCTCAAAAATTCAAAGACAACATTCTTTCAAAAGGAGGTAGTGAACATCCTATGGAATTATATAAAAAATTCAGAGGACAAGAGCCTTCAATCAAACCCTTGCTCCGTAAAAGCGGATTGCTGAAAAAGTAAAATCAGTAATTACATAAAAGATAACATCGTTTATGTAAGTCTTCTTTTTTTCGGTTTAGCTGTAATATAAAAACACGAATATGAAAATAACTGTTTTTTGTTTATTGTTGTTAATGATTAGTGCCTGCACTATAAAACGGCAGAAAGAAGGAGTGGCTACTTACTTGGGACACCATAGTTATGTTAGGGGTGGAAGCGATTATTGGGAATTTTATGATAATGGTAAACAATATAAAATTTTGGAGGGTGCTTCAGCATATATTGTACCTGGGGAAAAATGCGTGCTTGTGTACGATAGTTTACAACCTGATATTAACTATTTGGTAGACGGTACAAGACCTGTTTTTATATCTGGAGAAGTTACAAAAAAGACTTTTGGCATTATAATAACAGATCACGTATGTATAACACCGAAAAGCTTTAAAGATATAGAATTTGAGTATCACGTAAATGGTAGATATTATAATACTTGTCGAACAATGCCAGAAAGAAAAGATACTTTGTGTGTAAAAAGAGGTGATAAATTTGAAGTGGAATATTGGCAAGAAAACCCTAAACGCGTGATTATTTATATAGATAAACCAATAAAATAAGATGAAAAGCATTTGGGACATTGTAAGCATATTAATTGCAATAGTTTTATGCTCTTGTGGAATAAAAAGGCAAAAAGAAACATATGTTACTTACGTTGAACATAAAAGTTATGTTAGAGGAGGAGATGATTATTGGAATTTTTATGACAAAGGGGAAAAGTATGAAGTTCTTACTTTCAGACCACCAAGTGAGGTGGTGGGAGAAAAGTATATTATAATTTATGATAGTCTAAATCCTGCGGTTAAAAATAAAATTGATTTTTCAAGACCTGTGTTTATTGAAGGAGAACGTACTAATAAAACCACTTGTATCGTAATTAAACATAATGCATGTTATTCTATAAAAAAAGAAAAAAATATTTTGGTAGAATTTGAATATTATGTAAACGGGAGGCGATATGAAAGTATTTGTGCTGCGCCATTGAAAAAAGATACGATATGCTACAATGTAGGCGATAAGTTTGACGGGGAATATTGGATGGAAAATCCTAAGCGTGTAATCATATACCTAGATAAACCAGTAAAATAAGTCATGAAAAAACTGCAAGGATTTATTACCATAGTTTTGGCAATGCTTATAACAATTGGCTTTGCACAATCAAACGATTGGTATAAGTTAGAAAAAAAAGAGTTTGGTTTTAAAATAGATTTTCCTGAAAAGCCAAAAACTAAAGTGTGGAAGGCGGATACATCACTCGACTTTTTTTATGAAACATACGATTTTCATTGTTTCCCTGATAAAAAAAAAAGCAACGCTTATTGGGTAGAATATGCCGAATACCCTGATTCCATTGCTAATTCTGACAATTTAGACAAAAACACACTTGAACATTTTTATGAACAAGGGATTAATAGTGAATTGAAAAGGTGTGGAGAGTGTAAAATCTTATCAGAGAAAACAATTAATTTAAAAGGATATACCGGTAAAGAAGTAAAAATAGAAGTTTTATATAATTCTCACATTCTCACTATGCGCTTGTTTTTAATAAAAAATAATCTTTACAGAATAGAAACCTCCGGTGATCCTGATAATCCCTATATCAATCGTTTTTTTGACTCATTTGATTTGTTGTATTTGTAAATGTTAATTGTATGGAGGTATAAATGAACGAATATCTATCCCTTATCGTAATTTACAACAACCGTTGGTGTTGTAGGGCGACTTTGACAGGTAAGGATATATCTCTTCTTTACTTCCGATGAAGACAATCCGTAATTAACGGCCATTTTCACTTCGCCTTCTTCCAGCAACGCACGGCAGGTACAACACGAACCACCCTGACAGGCAAAAGGCGGATCCATACCTATACGTATTGCTCCTTCCAATATGGTTTCGTTATTTTTTAATACTATTTCGCGTCGTTCTTTATCAAGAATAATGGTCGCTTTAACACCTCCCGCTACTAGTGGAGCTACTTCTATTTTTACTTCCGAAGTTGTTGTTACCGGAGCTGAAAAATATTCAATGTGAATCCTATCCGGATTGATGGATAATTCTTTTAAAGCATTGGCAACGTTTTCCATCATTGGTCCAGGACCGCAAACAAAATATTCGTTGTCCGAAGCTACATTTATGTAGTGCTTTATCAATAATGTACATTTTTCTTTTGTCATTATTCCTTGCAAAGCTTCAGGATGATTAACCGGACTAAGATTTAAAATATGATGTACTTTTAAACGTTGGTGATTATTACTTGCTAACTCTTCTATTTGCTTTTTAAAAATAATAGAAGACTCGTCATTGTTTGCATAAAACAGTGTAATTGTACTTTGAGGTTCTGCTTTCAAAACCGTTTTTAAGATAGACAGCATAGGAGTAATGCCGCTACCACCTGCAAATAAAACATAATTCTTTTTATTGGCGGCGTTCATTTCCGTATAAAAATTTCCCATAGGAATCATCACCTCAACCACATCTCCAACGCTGAGAGTATCATTAATGCGTGAAGACACGCGACCATCCTTAACCTTTTTAACAGCAACTCGAAGTTCCGACTCATCAACAGGACAACTGCAAATAGAGTATGATCGGCGCAATTCTTCGCCATTAACATTAAATTTTAATGTGAGATATTGACCTTGCTTATAAGTATAATCCTGCTTTAAATTAGCCGGTACTTCAAACGCTACCGAAACAGCATCCGGACTTTAATGAATGAAATCTTGACATAACGTGATAAATTTTATAGCCTGCGAAATTAGTATTTATATACTAAATTAACAATGAATAAATTGCGCGCCACTCCTGCAAATTGTCAAACACAATAAAACCGGGATTTATTTGTTTTGTCGTGTTTGTCATATAAGTTTAATAAATGAGTATTTTTGGGTGTTTATAAAATTCGGAAGCATCATGTTAAAAAAAATTTATTTGCTGGTAATATTGATAGGTTGGGTTGGTCTTTCGTTTGCTCAACAAAAAGCAAGTTCAAAACCACCAACTTCTAAAACCAAAGACCTGCTCCAATTTTCGGGAGTAGTAGTCGGTTCCGACAGTTTAGCACCAATTCCTTATGCAAGTATTATTGTAAAACATTCCAGCCGTGGAACCATTAGCGATTACTTCGGATATTTTTCGTTTGTTGCCAAAAAGAGCGATACACTTGAATTTTCAGCCATTGGTTATTCTTCTGCAATATTTATTATACCTGATACGTTATCGGCTAACATTTATTCACTCATTCAGGTGTTACACTCCGATACGGTATTATTAAAGTCTGTAAACATTTACCCTTGGCCATCAAGGGAACATTTTAAAGAGGCGTTCTTAAATTTGAATATGAGTGATAAAGATTTGAACTACGCTACAAAAAACCTTGAACGCGCAGCACTAAAGGAAAAAATGACAGGAATGGCTGCCGATGCAACGGCTAACTATCGGTATACCCAAAGCCAGATATATTATGGGGGACAACAACCTACCAATAATTTATTAAACCCTATTGCATGGGCAAAGTTCATCAAAGCATGGAAAAACGGAGATTTTAATACGAAGTAAATAAATAATGTTAAGTCCTTTCCAATTTCTCCCAAGGAGAGCTGAACACTTTTTAAAAAAAAAACATAGTAAATCGGGAGCTTTTCTTTTTTTCTTCTTCGTTTCCTTTTCTCTTCTTTCACAAAATACAGCAACTATTTACGGAATAATTACTGACTCTGCGGGTATAGCAGTGCAAGATGTCAGCGTCTCCATTTTAGGTTCGGCACAAGCACCGACATATACTGATAACAGAGGGACATATACATACACTATTCCTGCGGATAAGGAGGTTACCATAATATTTAACAGTCTTGGTCATAAACCATCACAACAAATAGTAAAGCTTGCTTCCAACGAAAAAAAAGAATTAAAACCAAAACTTGTTTTTAATAATCAAATAGCAGAAGTGGTGGTTACCGACAAAAACAGATTTAAAAATGTTACCCACATTGACCCGATTCTTGTCACAAAATTACCATCGGCAAGTCAGGACTTTAATGCTATTTTATTCACACTCCCTGGTGTTTCCAGCCGAAATGAATTGAGCTCCTCCTATAATGTAAGAGGTGGTAATTTTGATGAAAATCTGGTATATGTGAACGACATTGAAGTATATAGACCATTTTTAGTAAGAGCTGGACAACAAGAAGGGTTAAGTTTCATCAACCCCGATATGGTTTCTGCGGTTTCATTTTCGGCAGGAGGTTTTGATGCAAAGTACGGAGATAAAATGTCATCTGTTTTAGATGTACGCTACAGAAAACCCCGCAAGTTTGGGGGTACGGCATCGGGTAGCTTTTTAGGAAGTAATCTTCAGCTGGAGGGTGCTTCCAAAAACTACAGACTCACTTGGATTATTGGTGCCCGGTATAAAACAAATCAATACCTTATTAAAGGTCTAAATAATACAAATGGTCAGTATAAACCGCTCTTTGGCGACTTGCAAGCATTTACCACCTATAATTTAACCAACAAATGGGAATTGCAATTTTTAGGGTATGCTTCATCCAATAAATATCAATTTATTCCTACAGACCGGGAAACTACTTTTGGAACATTGAATCAGGTGATGCAATTGCAAATATACTTTCAGGGACAAGAATTGGATAGGTTCAATACTCAACTGGGTGCATTTACTGGAATATATCATAGTACCAATAATAAATTGAACCTACGATTTATCGGATCTGCATACAATGACAGGGAATCTTTATCTTACGATATTTTATCCCAATATTATTTATCTCAACTTGCCGTTGATAATAGCGGTAATACTTCATTTGGCGATTCTGCAACAAATGTTGGTGTAGGCTCTTTTTTAAATCATTCCCGCACCAATCTTAATGCAACCATTTATAGTATTGAACATAAAGGAACTTATAGCGAAGATGAAAAACAATTATTGTGGGGAGCAAAATATTCATCCGAAAATATAAGCTATACAACGAGTCAGTGGGAGTATGTTGACAGTGCAAATTATTCCATTCCACATACTAATCCCGAACAACTTATTTTACAAGATGTAGTTAAACAAAAGATACATCTACTTTTTCGTTCACAGCCGGCTTAAGAGCCAATTATTGGGATCTTAATAAACAAGGGTTGATTGGGCCTCGTGCTTCAGCCGGATTTAAACCCAACTGGAAAAAAGATTATCTGTTCAAGTTCTCCACCGGATATTACTACCAACCACCTTTTTTTAAAGAAATGATAGATGCATACGGGAACTTTAATCGCAATGTAAAAGCCCAAACATCCATTCATTTTATATTAACAAGCGATCATAATTTTAAGCTATGGAATCGCCCGTTTAAATTTGTTGCCGAAACATATTACAAAATTTTAGATAACATCATACCTTATCAGGTAAATAATGTTTGGATAACTTACAATGCAAAAAATGACGCACAAGGTTTTGCCAAGGGGATTGATTTTAAAGTAAACGGAGAATTTATCAAAGATCTGGAATCGTGGTTTTCCGTATCGGTAATGCAAACAGCCGTAAAAATTCAGGGTGACAATTATTATACTTATTATAACAATGCCGGACAACAAATCATTCCTGGTTATACCGCTAACAATATTGTTGCAGATAGTGTTCGTCACGATCCGGGCTATATACCCCGACCAACTGATCAACGGGTAAATTTCGGAATGTTTTTCCAGGATAAAATGCCCAGAGTCCCCGATTTAAAAATGCACCTTAACATGATATTCGGAACAGGTGTGCCGTTTGGTCCTCCCGGGTCACAACCTTATCAACAAACCTTTAGAATGCCTGCATACCGAAGAGTTGATTTAGGACTCTCCTATCAGGCATTAAAAGAAGAAAAACAAGCATCACGCAAAAAAATGGGGCAGTACATTAAATCAGTATGGATAAGTTTGGAAGTGTTTAACCTTTTTGGCATCAATAATACGGTATCCTATCTTTGGGTGCAGGATGTTACCCAACAGCAATATGCAGTACCTAATTATTTAACCAACCGTCAGTTAAATTTAAAAACTGTGATAAAATTTTAATGGCAGTATAAAGGACAAATAATTTGTAATTTTGAATTATGCTTACCTATCCGATAGAAGTTCTGGAAAGAACAACAGAATATGTTAACGAAAATCCTTACGCCAAACGCTGGTTAATGGAGAATAAATATGAAGCGTTAATAAAACTTATTGATGCAGCTATTTACAGAGATTCTAAAGCTGTTGAATATTTATTACGTAACAAACATTTTATTTTGGTTGCATTTATAAATGCCATTTGGGAAGATAAAAAAGCACTTACATTATTATTAGAAAAAAAAGAAGTGATATGGGCAGCAATGGCAAATTACATCAATGGAGATGAAGGTGCGGGGATATTTCTAAAGAAAAACAAACTCCTTACTTATGCTGCATTAGCTGAAACTATTCAGGCAAAAATCAGAAAGTTGAATGATAAAAACTCCAGCTTTTTTAATAGCGGACCATTTAAAGTGTAATTTTATTTATGAGAATAATCGCAAACATACCACATCCTAAAATTACCATCTCCATTTTTTCAATGAACGATAAATATTTGGTAAAGTTTGAAGCCGGACCGATGGAACAGATTTTTAAATTTTTTCATGATGAAGTAAACGGGGTGGAAGGAGTAAAAAAAATGGTGGACGATGAATTTTTAAACAAAATATTGGAGCGATTTAATGAAATGTATTTGTCATTAAAAACCACTAAGGAACGTAACTCTAAACATGTATAAAAAATTAATTCTTCTTTTGGTAATTGTATTTACCGGGGTTGCCTTCACACGGGCACCAACATATCAAATTGCACTATTAAAATACAATGGAGGCGGCGATTGGTACGCCAATTTAGAAACATCATTACCCAATCTGATTAAATTTTGCAATAGTAATTTAGGAACAACTATTAACCCCGAACAAGCAATAGTTGAAGTTGGCAGTCCCGATATTTTTAATTATCCGTTTGTACATATTACCGGTCATGGAAATATTGTATTCAACGCTCAGGAAGTGGAAAACCTTCGTAATTATTTATTGGCTGGAGGTTTCTTACACATTAGTGATAATTACGGATTGAATGAATACATAAGGCCTCAGATGAAAAAAGTTTTTCCTGAATTGGATTTTGTTGAGTTACCTTTTTCACATCCCATTTACCATCAAAAATTTGATTTTGCCAATGGTTTACCAAAAATACATGAGCATGATAACAAAGCACCGCAAGGATTTGGTTTAATATACAAAGGTCGCTTGGTTTGTTTTTACGATTATGAGTGCGACCTGGGCGATGGTTGGGAAAGTTTTGATGTACATAAAGATTCTCCGGAGGCTCACCAAAAAGCTCTTAAAATGGGTGCCAACATTATACAATATGCTTTTATGGGAGGAGAGAATAAGCTTAATAAGTAAGTATAAAATCGTTACTTAGCCAACAATTGTTCCTCGTTTTCAGAGTGAACATTTTAATTCTTCGTTTTAAACAAAACTATCCCCGGCAACTATATTTGTTTTTTGAACTTTCCTGTTGTAGGTTTGCTTAATCAGAAATAAGCTATAAAATCGAATTAGGATGAAAATGGTTAAAGTAATAATGGGCATACTTTGGAAAACTTATTTTCTGCTCAACTTTATCATTAGTCTTGTTATTTTATACCCTTTCTTTTATATTCTGCTGCTAAACAGAAAATGGTTTCCGCTTGCCTTCAAACTAAAAAAAATATGGACAGTTTGGATTTTTTCAGTTAGTGGAATTATTAGCCGTACAAACTATAAAACACATAAAAACTCATTGCCAAAAACAGCGGTATACTGTGCCAATCACATGTCATATCTTGATATTATTTCGGCTTATATTGTTATCCCTCACTATTTTGTTTCAATGGCAAAAAAAGAATTGGGCAAAGCTCCTTTGTTTAATATATTTTTCAAAGAAATGAATATTTTAGTAGACAGAAAAAGTATAACAGCTGCTCACAGAGCACTTATTAAAGCAGGCGAAGAAATTGACAGAGGCAATAGTGTGTTTTTATTTCCTGAAGGAGGTATTATTACAAATGATGGAGAACTGCACCAGTTTAAAAATGGCGCGTTTAAGTTAGCAATTGATAAACAAGTACCCATTGTGCCCATTGTATTTTTAAACAATTGGAAATTATTTCAAAATGGAGTGTTATTTCGTACACAAGGGCGTCCGGGCATTTCGAGAGTGATAGTGCAAGAGCCTATTTCTACAGTTGGAATGACAACCAATGATTTGGTATCTTTGCGCACCCGAGTTCATCATATCATTGCGCAAGAGCTTGAAAAATATAATGGCAAGAACCAATTACAAATTGTGAAATCAACACAAACCCGAAATTAATTACTAACGATTTAATACTATTATAGATGAATATAGATAAAGACACCGTTGAAAAAATTGCACATTTGGCACGTTTGGAATTTGACGAAAAAGAACAAGAACAAATTATAAATGACATGAACAACATGTTGTTGTTTGTAAACAAATTAAATGAGGTGGACACATCAACCATTGAGCCACTGATATATATGAGCGATGAAACGAACATATTGCGCGAAGATGAAGTAAAGCAAGAAATAACGCAAGAACAGGCATTAAAAAATGCTCCTAAAAAAGATTCTGATTACTTTAAAGTACCAAAGGTCATTGATAAACAATAACCTTTCTGCATACCGTTAACACTTTTCCGATAATATTAGAACAAACCGCAATTTTAATTATCTATACTTGATGCGTAACGCATATTATCACTACAATTTAACAAACACCATATTAGTGGGTGTTATTTTCTTTTTCATATTGCCATCAGGCAATGCTCAGGTAGGATATGGAGCATCCGGAACATTTACAATTTTTTCAAAACAAATGGGACAATTTATCTCATTCGGTCCACTAACAGAATTTGGTATTGCAAAGGGTAAATACTCTGCTCGCGTATCATATAATTATTTTATTCCAAAAACTTCATCGGGTACTACTAACGGTTATTATATGGGTAACTCAACCAACGGACAAGCTGTTAATGTCAATTATACCGAGAGGTATGGAATAATGACAATTGCGTTAGATGCTAAAAGATATATCAGAAATCTTGACAAGTTTATGGACGGAGGATTTTATGCAGGTATAGGTGTTGGTTTAATTTTAGAAAGTATTAAAACTAAGTATGGTGCTTATGATTCACAAAAGTATTACATACGTGCCAATAACTCTTCTTTAAGCTACAATCAACTAATGTTCAGAGGTTTTGGAGGATACGAAATGGTTTTTGATTTTGGTTCCATCTCAATAGAAACGATGCTAATTATTCCAACAAACAGCGTTAATGCAGAAGGGGCATATACTGTTGAAGTTCCTTTAGCATTATCATTCCAGTTAGGATACAAATATATTATTCGGTAGAACTTGTCGTCCAGTTAATAACTAATACATTGAGCTTATGAAATTTGAAGAATATCGCAAACACGACGCAGTTTCATTAGCAGAGCTTGTAAAGACAAAACAAGTAACACCATTAGAATTGCTTGAAACAGCAATAAAAAGAGCTGAAGAGATAAATCCTAAAATAAATGCAATCGTTTCAAAGTTATATGACTTAGGAAAAAAACAACTTCAGACTCTTGACCTGAATGCTCCTTTGGCAGGAGTTCCTTATTTAATAAAGGATTTAGGCCCTCAGCTAAAAGGCACCCTATATACAGGAGGTTCCAGACTTCTTAAAGATTATATTTCAGATAAAAATTCTGTAGTTACTAATCGCATGCTGGCAGCAGGATTGGTAATTTTTGGAAAAACCAACACCCCCGAATTTGGATGTAATCCCTGGACAGAACCTGTATTATTTGGTCCTTCCCGAAATCCTTGGAATTTAAATTATACGACTGGTGGCAGTAGTGGAGGCAGTGCTGCTGCTGTGGCAGCAGGTATTGTACCTATTGCAAGTGCTAATGATGGTGGAGGTTCAATTCGGATACCCGCCAGTTGCAATGGTTTATTTTCTATGAAACCTACAAGAGGCAGAGTTTCTTTTGGTCCGCAACTAGGTGAAAATTGGGCAGGGCTTACTTGCGAAGGTGTTATTACCAGAAGTGTAAGAGACAGTGCATTATATCTTGATTTGATTCAAGGGGCAAGCATAGGAGATCCTTATACATTGCAAGTACCTTCACGTCCGTATATTGATGAAGTAAAAATATTTCCTAAAAAATTAAAAATCGCATTTACTTACAAAATGCCTCACGGTTTAAATGCTTCTATTGATGATGAAAATATTGAGGCAATAAAAAAAACAGTACAACTTTTAACCGATTTAGGTCACATAGTTGAGGAAATAGAATTTCCTTTTTCAAAAGACGTATTAATAAATCATTTTTACAAAGTAATCTGCGGAGAAACATCTGCTACAATAGATTACCTGGCGGAAATGAGAGGCAAAAAAGCCAATGTAGAAGAACTGGAGCCAAACACCTGGCTGTTGTATAAAATAGGAAAATCATTAAGTGCGAATGAATATGCACTTGCAAAAATGAAGTGGAATGATCTTAACAGAAACATTGCTCAACTTCATACTAAATATGATTTATTACTTACCCCTACATTAGGAAGAAAACCTTTTGTAATAGGTGAAATGAATAATACAAAAATAGAAGATTTGACTTTACGTATATTAAACAAGCTTGGTATTTCAACAATAGTGAAGTATACAGGCATGATAGAAAAAGTTGCCGAAAAAACATTCGGTTGGATTCCTTATCCCCCATTGGCAAATCTTACAGGTCAGCCTGCCATGACAGTGCCTTTACATTGGAGTAAAGACAATTTACCAGTTGGTGTTATGTTTACTGCACCTTGGAATGATGAAGCAACATTATTTCAATTAGCTGCACAGTTGGAGCAGGCGCAACCTTGGTTTAATAATGTACCGACTATATAATCTTAAGCCGAATAATCTGAAATTATACCAAAGTGAAAAAATAATTAGTCCAATATTTGCATATTAAATTTTTTGTTTCTACCTTTGGACTAAACATTAAATCACTATATATGTCCTCACCAAAATCAATACAAGTAAAGGAATCAGTTGTTGAACTGAAAAAGTTGCTAAAAAGCACACCTCG
>Ga0302194_10001042_pt1 | contig 17537 bp, 10 predicted proteins | sample II_Bog_N1_1_FD_200227 | JGI IMG/M metagenome (GOLD analysis project Ga0302194, IMG submission 200227) | Peat permafrost microbial communities from Stordalen Mire near Abisko, Sweden - II_Bog_N1_1 | ecosystem: Environmental > Terrestrial > Soil > Wetlands > Peat | place: Sweden: Abisko...
ACACACTGTGCCGGGGTAAAATCAGTCAAGCGAAAGTCCTTTTGTGCCGTAAACACTGTCTAGTCAACATGTTTTTAGCACATCAGGCTTTCGCTCCATACTGCTTCGTGCATTATTCAGGCTAGGACCTTTCCGTTCCAACCGCACTTGGTCTTCTTTGGAACCAATTGGAGCTACGAGGATATATGCCCAATTCCGTGTCTCGTCCTACACTGACACGCAGACGTTTCACTCAACTTTCTGGAATGGCGATCGGCTCACTCGCATTGTCCGGCGCGGGCCGCGCGGCTGAGGCGCCCGACGTGATGCTTGAGATTGGTCCTTACACACTGGAAGCTTCGCCGAAGCATCAGATCCGGACCATGGCTTACAACGGACAGATTCCAGGTCCGTTGTTCCGTATGCGAGAGGGGAAATCGCAGTCCGTTGAGATTCGGAACCGGACGAAAGATCCTGAGATTGTTCATTGGCACGGTCTCTACCTGCCGGCGGATATTGACGGAGCCATGGAAGAGGGCACACCAATGATCGCGCCTGGTGCGTCCACGCGCTACACCATGACGCCCAAACCAGCAGGATTCCGCTGGTATCACACACATACGTTCGCGGGAAAGAACCTCACCAAGGCTCAATACAGTGGTCTGCACGGTTTCCTGCTGATCGAACCCCATGACAACGCCGCCGCCTACGATCGGGAGATCTTCCTTGGACTCCATGACTGGAACGGGCAATTGTTGAGCAGCGACGACGGCTATATGAACCCGGTCTACGACGTGGCAACGATCAATGGCAAGATGCTCGGCTTTGGCGATCCAATAAAGATCAAACAAGGCGAGCGCGTCATGATGCACATCCTCAATAGCAGCCCGACAGAGGTTCACTGGATTTCGTTCTCGGGCCACAGTTTCAAGGTGGTGGCGCTGGATGGAAATCCGGTAGACCAGGCTCAGACTGTCTCCATGCTTCGGCTCGCGCCCGCGGAGCGTGTCTCGGCCATCGTCGAGATGAACAATCCCGGCGTATGGGTCTTGGGTGAGGTCCGCAAGCATGTTCAAGCCAGCGGAATGGGCATTGTCATCGAATACGCCAACTCTGCGGGCAAGCCGGTGTGGACGCAACCTGAGGATCTGAAGTGGAACTATCGCCAGTTCGCGGCTCCAGGCGATGCCGCACAACATCAAGACACAAAAGCAATCGAGCTGAATTTTGATTCCAGGTTTCAGGGACACGGAAACGAAGAGCTTTGGCGGATCAATGGCCTGAGCTACCCTCAAAACTCTACAGCTTCCAACTCTCCCATCCTGCAGACCGGGCAGCGATACCGCCTGGTCATGAAGAACAAAAGCATGGACGACCATCCCATGCATCTGCACCGGCACACGTTTGAGGTCCGCCGTATCGGGGACAGCGGTGAGATCGCAGGTGTGCGCAAGGACGTGGTGCTGGTACACGCGGGGGGAACTGTCGAGGTAGAGTTTGTGGCCGACAATCCAGGCAAAACACTTTTTCACTGTCACCAGCAGGATCACATGGATCGAGGATTCATGATGGTGTTCCATTATGCGTAACTCTACGATCAAACTCGCGGCCAACGCGATTTTCGCGATGGCCGCTATTGTGTGCGTGCGATCCGCCGTCGCACAAGGAAACTATGAGATCCAGGTTTACGGGGCAGACACCGTTGCGCCGAAGACATTGATGGCTGAGTTGCACTCCAACTTCACTCCGGAAGGTCAGAAGTATTACATCGACGGCGTTATTCCGACCAATCATCAGGAGCATGAGACGCTCGAACTCACTGAAGGCATTACAAGCTGGTCGGAGATCGGTTTCTATGTTTTCACCAGCGAGCAGGATGGTCACGGTGTTCAGTGGGTGGGCGATCACATACGCCCCCGTGTCCGCGCACCCGATAGCTGGCATCTTCCGGTGGGTCTCAGTTTATCAACCGAAGTCGGTTACCAGCGCGCCGTCTACTCGCCTGATACATGGACCTGGGAGATTCGGCCCATCATAGATAAGACCGTAGGCCGGTGGTATTTTGCAGTGAATCCAGCACTGGAACGCACCTTGCACGGCCCCGACGTGAATCAAGGGCTCGGCTTTTCTCCAGGCGTAAAGGTGAGCTATGACTTCACACGTGTAGTGAGCGGCGGCGTCGAGTATTACGCCGATTATGGGCGCCTCGGGGCATTCGATTCATTGCATAAACAACAACAGCAAATCTTCGTTGTCGCCGACCTGAACACTTCGCCCAAATGGGAGATAAACGTCGGAGTCGGAGTTGGACCCACCGCAAGTACGGACCATCTCATTGTGAAGGGCATCCTCGGCAGGCGCTTCGATTGGAGGCATCACTCACCCGTCGAGTAGTCCACGACCCGCGTCAAATGAGAAGTCCATGGCAGTTTCAACCAATACGAGACTCCCGTCCGCACTGAAGGCAAAGTGGCAAAAGAAGCCATCTGTTAAGCTTGCTTTCCGCGAGTTACGGTTTTCTAGCGCGGCAGATGTCGCGGCTTCGAGTCCCGTCGTCCCCAGCACCCATCTAACTGACGACAGGGTGAGTCACTCATTGGCCTATTCAGATCAATCTGTGTCTTCAGCAAGTTGCCGTACCGGCTTCTCGGACAAATGGCCATGTTCAGTTGTTGGTGAATTACCGCTTAGCAAGTTTTGCGTCACAGTCCTGGCGGTTCGTCATCCTCGAAGCACGGGTCATATTCCATAAAGAGCAGGCACTCTAAGCGCTCAGCATCCCGAAGAATGTTGCTTGGAACCCGCTTACGTTCCGCGGAAAGGGAATCGACGAGTCCGTGGATCGTGGCGACGACGCGCTTGTGAATCAGAGCATCCCCCTTACTTAATTCGGCATAGCGTTTTGTTGCTAACCAAAACGATTGAAACTGATGGATGGGGTATTTCCGCTTTACTGAGGCAAGGCTCTCCTGGAAATCCTCCCAGCGATCGATGGCCTCAGCAGCCAGTTGTTCCTTTTGTGTAGTCGGCATTTTCTCTGTCTCTCTCAAGCGCCATTCGGTCACAGCAGTGTACCAACTCCTTTTGCCGGTCGAAACATCTTGGGAGTTTGCCGGCGTGGGCAAATTTCGGACCTCGAAAAAATGACGTAGACATTGCCGCTTTCTTGTCTTGAACTAAGGTGCATATAGGCATCCACCTGCATACCGCTGATCATCGATGTAAGTGTCTTAATATAAATTAGTTGACACACAATCGGAGTATTAGTAACGGCAAACGTTAGGTTCCTATCGGGACTGCCCCGGCAGAGGAGGCGAGGTTGAGCCCGGCGCATTGGTGCGGGGCAGTTTCGATAGGATCGTTTGAACTGAGACTGCGGCGTTTGCGGCGGATGCGGTGATCTACCTATGTACTTTCAATGTTGCTGTCGCGCCGATCATGGTTTTTTGAGCACGGAACTGAGCCAACCGCGTGAGGCGAACGCCTTCAGTGAGCGGAGTTGAGTGCTGCAAGGTGTGCGCGAGTGCCGTATACGGAGTGCGTGAGCAGCTTGCGGGCATAGCCCGGCGTTGCATGCGCAGCATGCCCTGGCGATCGGGATAGAGGCATCGTGGGCCAAGGATGTTTTATGAGCTGTCAACGCTGCACCTCGGTGTGTTGGTGAGGCTCGGGTCGGGCTGGAAGTAAAGTTGAGCACTGGTGAATCGTTCGACGACCAGCATGGTTGCGGAGCAGGCGGGGCAGCGCAGCTGGTTGGCTGCAGCTGGTGGATCAGTACGCGCAGTTGCGCCCAGCAACTGGCGGCAGCGTGCGAGGGCGGTTTGCCTTCTGCGGTTGGCGAACAGCCCAAAGTGGCGGATGCGGACCAGCCCCCTGGGCAGCACGTGGAGAAGAAATCTGCGCAGGAACTCGTCTGCAGAAACGGTCATGATCTTGTTCTTGCCGCCGTGCGCATAGTCTCGCCAGCGGAAGGAGACGCGTCCGTTTTCAAAGGCTTCGAGTCGATGGTTGGAAATAGCTACTCGATGGGTGTAGCGGGCCAGGTAGTTGAGAACATGTTCGGCGCCGCCGAAGGGTGACTTGGCGTAGACGACCCAGTCCTGCCGGACCAGTTGCCGTAGGAAGGTAGCGAAGCAGCCTGGAGCGGCCAGATACTGTTGCGAGCCGTGGAACTGCAACTTGTTTTGCGAGACGAGTTGCTTCAGTTCCGCGACAAACTTGCCGCGGAAGACACGGCTGAGTCGCTTGACGGGCAGGAAGAATCGGCGCGAAGAGTCGATCCATCTGGAACCATCGAGGGCTAGGCCGCCAGCGGGAACGATGTAGTGGACGTGGGGATGAACCTGAAGGTTCTGTCCCCAGGTATGGAGCACGCCGAGGAATCCGATGTCGGCTCCGAGGTGGCTGGGATCGCGAGCCACTTCGAGCAGCGAAGCTGAGCTGGTGCGGAAGAGCAGGTCGTAAAGCAGCCGCTTGTTCTGGAGGACCAGGGCTGAGAGTTCGTGCGGCAAAGTGAAGACGATATGAAAATGCGGCACAGGCAATAGCTCGGCCGAGCGCGCCGCCAGCCATTTTGCGCGCGCGGTGCCCTGGCACTTGGGGCAGTGCCGATTGCGGCATGAGTTATAAGAGGCGGTCAGATGGCCGCAGCGGACGCACTGATCACGATGACCGCCCAGTGCCGCGGTGCGGCACCGGACGATGGCATCGAGCACCTTGCGATGCACCCATGCGAAGTGTGACTTGTGCTTTTCCCAGAACCTGTCGCCCACTGCGCGGACGATGTCGGCCACCTCGAGGGTGGGCCGGCTCATCGCTTCATCAACCTCCTGGACCGCTTCACATCATCGGGACTTGAAATCTCGATGGCTTCCAGCGGACTGGGAACTGCCTGCAGATGCCGTCTGGATAGATGCAGGTAGAGTGCGGTATCACCGATCTTGGCATGGCCAAGCAGAACCTGGATGGTGCGCAGGTCTGCGCCGGCTTCAAGCATGTGGGTCGCGAAGCTGTGTCGAAGCAAATGGGGCGCCACGCACTTTTTGATGCCGGCGCGCTTACCAGCCTCGTTCACGGCCTTCCACACCACCTTCGGAGTAATGGGCTTATCTGCCCGCCAGTTGTTCACCGTACCTGGGAACAGGTAGGTCTTGGGCTTCATCCAGCGCCAGTACTCGCGAAGAGTCTCCAACAGCTTGGGACTCAATAGAACATCGCGGTCGCGTCCGCCCTTGCCCTTATGGATGCGAATAACCATCCGTTCGCTGTCGACATCGGAGACCTTGAGATGACACAGTTCCGAACAGCGAACGCCGGTTGAATAGAGTGTCATCACCATGGCGCGGCGCATCAGGTTCTCTGCTGAATCAATCAGCCGCTGAACCTCTTCGGGACTGAGGATGACGGGTAATTGCCTGGGGCGCTTGGGAAAAGGGATGTGCTCGGGGAGATACGGCCGTCGCAGCGTCTTGACGTAGAGAAAACGCAGAGTTGCGGTGCACAATGCAATCGTCCCCGGCTGGAGCTTGCGCTCTCGAAACAGATAGACCTGATACTGTCGGATATGATCGGGTCCCAAACGGTCTGGCGAGCGGTGAAAGTACCTGCAAAAGTCTTCTACCGCGTGCAGGTAGGTGTTAACTGTGTTCTGTGAGTAGTTGCGACGCTGGAGCTCGTCCAGCATCTTCTGCCGAAGATGGGTCACAAAAACCTCCTTGTGACCCAAACCTTAAACGGCCCAAAAGGCTGGGGGACTACCACTGCCGCAGCACCCGCCGCGCCGCAGGCTTAGTTCAAACGCCCCAGGGTCCAGGAGCACCTGTCCCTGGGTAGTTCACCGAATCGGCAGTGGCGTCTTCGACACCTTGCAGAAATCAAGAGCAACCGAGCAGATCGAGCAATACTGCGCCTGTCTTAGAATTGTTTTTTGCGGGATTCCTCTGTTCATGAGTGTTACTCTATTTTTTCTCGGAAGCATGTTGAACGAATTGGTGCCGGCAAGCAAGGTTAATAACGGTTGCGGTAAGCGATTGGCGGCTGGAGGAATCTCAATGCAGAAACCTGGAGTAGGGTTCTTCAGCCTGTGCGCTGTGCTTCTTGCCTCATGTGTGGCTCCCGCGGGCATGGGACAAGCGCATCCTCCCGTCGCGCCGCCGATGCTGGAGCAGCAGGGAAACACGAATACCATCCCAGGAAAACAGACAAATGGAGCCAATCCGGGCTATCCGGAGCTTGTGGATATTCGAGCTTCCACCGGAATTAGCTTCGAACATTTTTCAAGCCCCGAACAGAAGTTCATTGTTGAGTCAATGAGCGGAGGCGTGGCACTGATCGACTATGATCGCGACGGTTGGCCCGACATCTATTTTACGAACGCGCAGAGCGTGGAGATGGCGCTTCATGGCCAGAAGGCGCGGAGCGCTCTCTTCCACAATAATCATGATGGCACGTTTACCGATGTGACCGAAAAGGCCGGGGTGGGATACCCCTGCTGGGCAATGGGAGCATCGGTCGGAGACTATAACAACGATGGATGGCCCGACCTCTTGGTGACTTGCTTCGGCGGAGTTGTGCTTTATCGCAACAATGGCGACGGCACGTTTACCGATGTGACCAAAGAAGCCGGGTTGAGCGGCGACCACATGTGGGCCACAGGAGCTGCCTTTGGAGACTACGACAGTGATGGCTGGGCCGATCTCTTTGTTTCGCACTATGTGGATTTTCACCTGGATGATATGGCCGCATTCGGCTCCAGCGAATCGTGCAAATACATGGGCATCGATGTCCAATGCGGGCCGCGCGGCCTGAAGGGTTCTCCTGACAATCTCTACCACAACAACCGGGATGGAACTTTCACCGATGTTTCAAAAAAGTCAGGTGTGGGGGATGAGGAGCACCGTTATGGACTGACGGCAATCTGGTCGGATTTCGCAAATAGCGGAAAGCTGGATTTGTTTGTCACCAACGATGGCCAGCCAAATTATCTTTATCAGGGCGATGGCCGCGGTTCTTTTGAGGACGTCAGCTTTCCATCAGGCGTTGGACTGAGTGATAGTGGCGCCAGGCAGGCCAATATGGGCATTGCCTTCGGCGACTATATGCACACTGGGCGCATGTCTCTCTTGATTTCTCATTTCGACAACGAATATGCCGCGTTTTATCGTAACGACGGCGGAATGAACTTCACGGATGTTTCGGTGCCCTCGGGAATTGGAAGAGGTACGCGGGGGTATGTGGGGTGGGGCGATGCCTTTGTCGATTTCAAAAACGATGGCTGGCAGGATATCTTCATCGTCAACGGGCACGTGTATCCACAGGTAGATGAGATGGCCTCGGGCCTCAAGTACCTTGAGCCGAAGTTATTGTTCCTGAATCAGCGCAATGGAACGTTCAAGGACATCAGCAAATTGGCCGGAACCGCAATTCAAATTCCGCAGGTGAGCCGTGGAATGGCAATAGGTGATCTCTTCAACGACGGAAAACTCGAAGCAGTTGTCGAGAATCTCAAGGGCCAGCCGATGATCCTGCGTCCCGAAGGCGGTCCTGACAACCACTGGATCAGCTTTCAGTTGGAAGGCGTCAAGAGCAATCGCCTGGCATTGAATGCACGCGTGCGCGCGACGGCTGGCGACTTGGTACAGCTTGGCGAAGTCATAAGCGGGGGCAGTTACCTGTCCCAGAGCGACCTTCGAATCCACTTTGGCCTTGGCGACCATCTGCGGGTGGATAAGGCTGAAGTCTTATGGCCGGATGGGAAGGTTGAATCGTTGACTAATCTGATTGCGGATCGTTTCTACTATGTGCGGGAAGGCGCGGGTGTAGTTTCATCCAACCCACCCGAGACCGGCAAGGCGAAGCAGTCTGGACTATCGAAGTAAGCTAAGGATGACGCCTCCGGAAGTCGCCATGAAGCCGTGCACAGGATGACCTTCCAGCCCAGGCGGAAGTTCCGCATGGCTCACTCGTATCTTTGGCTTTTGGGCGGATGCAAGAAAGATCGCAAACGCAGCCTCATGGAGATCCACTGGTCCGCATCTGAAGGATTCAGAGCGCGCTTTTACTTGGCCATCGTCAGGCCTGGCGTTTCCTCTGCCGGTTTGCCCTTGGCCTGGGTTTCATGGAGCTTCTTGAAGATCGTCTCGTCGGCGGCCTTCTGTAAACTGCGGGTCTTGTCGAATTCCGCCTTTGCTTCGTCTCTCCTCCCTGTTGTCTGATAAAACCGTGCCAGCCGCCAGTGCACATTCTGATCGTTGGGACTTAGATTTTCGGCAATTTTCAACTCGCGCAGAGCGTCTTCCTTGTGCCCGGCATCGGCATCCAGAATGCCCAGGTCAAGATGCGCCAGTTCAATCCGCGGGTCTATCCGGATGGCCTTTGCCAGCAGAGGCGGCGCAGCCTCGGGATGGCTCAACCGCATATTGGTGTCGGCCAAATAGGCCAGGGCCTGGGCGTGGTCGGGGTTGTTGGCAAGCTCGGCCTGGAACTCCTGGGCCGCTTCCTCGTATTGCATGAGTCCCCACAAAAGGTATCCCAATCCGAAATGAACATTCGGCTCTCTGGGATCGGCTTTGACTGCAGCACGGAACTGCTCCGTAGCGCCGGCAGTGTTCTTCATCTCGTCCAGCGCTTCGCCGGCCAGCATGTCCGCTTCCGCCGATTCCGCATTCAGGGTCAAGATCTCATGGTAGACATCGAGCACGCATTGATACTGCTTGCTCCAGAGGCAGCTATGCGCCCAGGCAAGACGGATAGCCAGATTCTGCGGATCGGCGACCGAGGCCTGCTTCAGAAAGGGAACGGCGGCCGCGTAGTCGCCCAACCCGTAATGCGCCAGCCCGATCAACGCGGTCAGGCGCAATGCCTCAGGCGACGATGGAGGCTGGCTCTTGAGCAGCGGTGTGAAGGTCTGGACGGCTTCTTTTAATGCGCCGGATTTGAAGAGCGACAGGCCAAGATTCAGCCGCAACCCCGGCATCGCCGGATTCAACGCCAAAGCCTTCCGATAAAGGGGAACAGCCTCGGTGTAGCGTTCCTGGCGAGCTTCAAGAAAGCCCAAATGAGCGTACGCCTCGGCGTTCGCGGGATGGCTTTGCAAAAATGCGCGCCATGCAGTCTCGGCCTCGGCGTTCTTGCCCTGTTGTTCCAGCGCAAACGCCGTCTGGCCTTGATCGTCCTTCGCCGCTGCCGTCTGGCCTGCGCCGTTCCCAGGCCCCATTACCAGTGCCGCCGCAAGGGCGATTCCCAGTTGCGCAACCCGCTTCACGTGCATCTCCTTGAGCATTATCGCTTCCCCGGAAGGCGGCCTGCAATATCCCGGCCGCAGGGCACTGAGAAAAGAAAGGGCGCGGCAAGGGGTTGCCCTGCCGCGCCCAGGCTGATATTTAATTGGAGGTCAGAACACGATCTTGCCGCCAAGTTCCATCGTGCGCGGACCGTAGTCGCTGGTGACCGCTCCGAAGTTCCCGTCATGGGATCCTGTATCCACACCCTGGAAATTCGTGTGGTTGAAGGTATTGAAGGACTCGAACCGCAGTTCTATCCTCGGTCCCTCGTGGGCTGTTAGAGGAATGGTCTTGGACAGGGACAGATTCCAGTTGAAGATTCCCGGTCCCACAACTGAATCTTTTCCTGCGTTGCCAAAGCCCTGGTTCGGGCCGCCGGCCCAGGGTGCGATCGGATCTGCATACGAACCGGGGTTGAACCATGCGGCCTTCGTCTTCGGGTAGGTGACCTTTGACACGAGATTCGGCCGGTTGGTAAAGCAGCAAGCCAGACCCACAACGTCGGGGCCGGTGTAGGTCACGTACAGAGGCACTCCTTTTTCCGCAACCGTTACGCCGGAAACCTGCCAGCCTCCCAGGACTTCGCGCGCCGCGAGGTTCGAGCTCTTCGTGAACCACGGCAGTGCATAGACGTAGCTCACGTTGAAGATATGACGCCGGTCGAACGATGTGTCCGACCCGCGGTCGTACTTCGGGTTGTACGGATTCGAGAGCCCGTTGAGATCGTTGCTCACCTCATCGATGCTGTGGCCCAGGGTGTAGGCCACCTGCGTGGTCAGCCCATGCCGGTTCTCCAGCCGCACACCTGCCTGGAAGGAGTTGTAGTCGAAGTTGGTCTCGTTCTCCTCCTGGTTGATGTTGCTGAAGCCTGGATAGTTGCGGTAGAGGTTGGCATTCAGTGTTCCACCGGCCACGCCCTCACGGTCACAATAAGGACTGGTGGGATTGGCGGTGCAGAGCGGGTCCAGGTTGGCTAAAGGCAAGGTGTTGATCTGCCGATCGTCGTCCTGATCCCAGCCAATGGAGCCAACATACTGCACCACTGCGATGACAGATGGAGCAAGCTCCCGCTGCAGTCCAAGGCTGAAATTCGCCGTCCCCGGCGGAGGATACTTGTACTTGATGTTGGTCATTGTCGACGGGAACGACTGGGTCGTCGTCGCTCCTGTTAAGGCGCTGGTGTTGGGGCTGGAGAAGTAGACGTTATTGGCGGAAGGTTGGTACGCAAACGGCGGATTCAAAGCGGCGTTATAAACATCGTTGCCCTGAACGCGCTCATAGAACATTCCAAAGCCGCCCCTGAGGACCGTCTTTCCATCCCCGAAGACATTGTCGGCAAAGCCGACTCTAGGCTCGAAAGTGTTGTAGTAATCCTTGACGTTTCCTCGTGGGAAACCACTCACATCGGCTTCCTCAATGCCATTGAGATAAAACGAGCCGGTGGTTCCTGGGAAAGTCGCGAGCGAACTGGGCTCCAGCGTGCCGGCTGCTGTCACCGGATTGCCCAGCGAGGTGAGATAGTCCGCCGGTACGAAGTTCGAGAATTTGTTGTAGCGCTCGAACGCGTGCGGCAATCCGTCGTAACGGAGTCCAATGTTGAGGGTCAACCGGGGCGTGATGTGCCAGTCGTCGTTGACATAGAACCCGTAGTTGTTGTTGACCCAGTGTTTGCCATACAGAAACTGCAGTTGGGTAAAGCTGGAGGCGTCCCCGAGCATGAAATTGATATACGAGTCGCCGGAAAAGTTGCTCGAGTTAAATGCCGCGGTGCCCTGGGTATTTGCCTGCAGTTGCTGGTTCTTGTAGTCGTGGAGCCAGCTGACGCCGAACTTCAACTGGTGCCTGCCCTTGGTCCAGGACACATCGTCCCGATACTCAAAGCCTTCATATCCGTTCTTCCAGGGATAGTAGCTTTCACTCCAGTTCACATTCAGCGGCGATCCCTGCAGATCGATCTCCGGCATGTCGTTCGTTGCTGCATCGGCCACCGGGAAGAAGCTGGTAGCCGTCCACCCGCTGGGCTGGGTAAAATCGGCGCCCGCGCCGTTGATGGGGGTCAGGGTGATCTTGTTGCCGCTGTAAAGGAAAGCGGTCTCATTCAGCAGATTGGGCGAATAGGTCTGCGTCAACTTGATGGCTGCCGTATAGGACGGGTTGGTCATGGTCGTGCCCACCGTCGGATACGTGCTGTCGCCCCATAGCGGGGGGAAGTACTTCTGCAGCAGCGTGTCATGCAGGTAATGACCCATCAACTGGAACTTGCTGTTGATGGCGTGGTCGATGCGCACCGCATCTTCACGCACCTGGGTCGGCTGCGGGATGGACGCGATGTACTGCGTTCCATTGTTGTAATTCGGTTTCGGGAAGGTCCCCGCATTGACTTCAAGAACCGAATTCTGGTCGATGAGGTTGGCGGGAATCACGTTGTTCGGGAACGGCTTCCCGACCGTCAGACCGTCAGCCGTGTAGAGGGCCAGTTTGGCTGGGTCAGAGGTGATGGGAACCACCGGGGTCGGCCCGCCGGCTGGAATCGTATAGGTCAACGGCTGCCCGGCCGTCGGAAAGTTGCTCGCCAGGATGGTGTTCTGAATTGAGGGCGAACTGCCTTGAATCAGCCGCCGCCATTCTTCATTCCAGAAGAAGAATGTTCTGTTGCGGTTGTCGTTGTACACGTGCGGAATCCACAGCGGGCCGCCGATATTCCCGCCCGGTTCGTTTAGCTTGAACTCGGGCGCGGTTTTGCTGAAATAGTCGGCCGCATCGTAGGCTGTATTCCGGTTGAACTCATAGCCTTCTCCGTGGTACTTATGGGTTCCGGATTTGAGCACCATGAGGATGGTTCCGCCGGAGCCGATGCCGTAATCGGGACTGTAGTTGCTGTCCAGGGTCTGGAATTCGGCGATCGCATCCTGGGAGGGGAGGTTCATGAAGCAACCGCCGCAGCCACGATCGTTCTGTTCGGCCCCGTCCAACAGGTAGATGTTGTGGGACGTCCGGGTTCCATTGAAGCTGATGCCGTTGGCGGAAGTCAGGGCGTTGACGCCGCTGAAGGGCGGCAAGTTGTTGGATACGCCCAAGCCGAGAGCCGCAAGCGCGGTGACATTGCGACCGTTGGTGGCCAACTGCGAAACCTGCTCGCCGCTTATCAGCGTGCTCACTTCGCTGGTTTCCGATTGGACCTGCAAGGCGTCCGCGGCCACTGTCACCGTCTGCGACTGGCTGCCGATCGTGAGAGAAACATTCTCCTCCAAGGTGGCCGCAACGTTCACCACGATGTTGGTCTTGGTGTATTTTTGAAAGCCGGCCACCGAAGCGCTCAGAGTGTAGGCGCCGATGCCCACGTTCGGGAAGCTATAGGCTCCCGAGGAGTTCGACACGGACTGCCTTACCTGCCCGGTCGCGGGGTTGGTGAGCGTGATTGCGGCGTTCGGAACCACCGCTCCAGAGGAATCCAATACAGTCCCGTTGATGGTTGCGTTCTCCTGGCCCCATGCCCCGGGCGCTACCACCAGGAACATGGCAATCGATGCAAAACACACCGCCAGACATGTCCATGCCGGTCTCTTGGGCACGGATATTCTTGCCATGTGGTCAACCTGGTTTGTGAGATGATTCATGGTTTGTCTCCTCAGCAAACTGTTGCATTCGTTAACCTTTTGCTCCCGCTCCGTGTCTGCGTGGCAACGGTTTTTACGATTGGTGCGTTAGCGGAAGCGCTTATACGCAAAGTCCCATTTACCCCACTCCACTTGCCGGCCCGAATTTGAGCAGTCGGCAGATTTCGGAAACGTCTCCGGGAGCTTCCGGGGTGCCCCGTAGTACTTGCGACATTCCTCTTCTCTCTTGCAGAAAGCGTCTTCTTCAAATCCCTCCACAAATGCGGCCGAAATCAACATCCGAAATGCAAGTAATCGTTTTCTGGAACAGAACTAAAATTCCATCACTTTGCAGGGCTCGCCCATTCCAACACCAGCACCCCGAACCTGCAACGCTATTAACGGTTTGTTGAGACGTTTGTTATGTGTAAGCCGTTATTTATCATAATATTATCGAACGAAATGCTCGATATTTCTTTCCCCTGGGTAACGTTTGCTGCGGTGGTGCTATAGTGGGAAACCACGAGGTTTTGAGTCCACTATGCCGACTGCTAATTCATCCCGGAAACCCGACGTACTCACTTCCGGGCAAATCGGTTTAGTGCGGCTTCACCTCAAGCGCGTCCTGGCAAGCCATGCCTTCGCAGGAAGTCAGCGTGCCGCGGACTTCCTCCGTCTGATCGTTGAACACATGCTGGAAGGGGAAGTCGACAGCTTGCGAGAGCGGATGATCGGGGCCGAGATGTTCGGGCGCCCGGTCGATTACGACACAGGAAGCGATTCCGTGGTTCGGGTCAAAGCCACCGAGGTTCGAAAAAGGCTCGCGCAATACTACCTGGAAACAGAGGAAACACCCGACGTCCGCATCGAAATACCGAGCGGATCCTATGTGCCGAGATTCACCTTTCTGCCGTTGGGGACGAAGGTTCAGCCGAAAAGCGATTCCGCTTCCCTGCCCCCGGCCGAACAAACCATCCCCCAGGATAATGGCTGGCCCGTGGAACTGACTGTCGCGCGAGTCGAAGAGGCGACCCGTCCTCAAGCGCAGAAACTGCGCCGCTCGCCGCGCATTCTGGCGGGCCTCGTCATCGGATTGGTAATGATCGGGTTGGCGGGTTTTGCGGGCTTGATGAAGTGGTACAGCCCCTCCCCTGCCAGGCAGGAGATTCGTTCCATCGCGATTTTGCCGCTGAAGAATCTCTCCGGCGATCCGGGCCAGGAGTTTTTCGCCGATGGGATGACGGAAGAGTTGATCAATGACCTTGGCCAGATTTCCACGTTACGCGTAATTTCCCTGACATCGGCAATGAGTTACAAGGGATCCAGGAAGAAGCTGCCCGAGATCGCCCGTGAGTTGGCTGTGGGCGGGGTCGTAGAGGGGAGCGTACAGCGCGAGGGCAACCAGGTGCGCATCAGCGCCCGGTTGATCGATGCCAGGACCGATCGTCCTATTTGGGCTCACACGTATGTTCGCGACATGACCAACATTCTGGATTTGCAGGGAGAAGTGGCGAAAGCGATTGCGGATGAGATCCGCATTACCGTAACGCCGCTTGAGCAAGCTCGTCTGGCCCGCGGCCGGCCGATTGACCCTGAGGCCCAGGATTCGTATCTGCATGGCTTGCTCCGGTTGGATGCGGACGACTGCAAGAGCGCAATCGACTATTTCAAGCTGGCCCTCGCCAGGAATCCAAACTATGCACAAGCGAATGCGGCATTGGCCAATTGCTACGGCAGGCTGGGGGAATCCGGCCAGATGGCGTATAGGGATGCGTTTTCCAAGCAAAAGAGCGAAGCAACAAGGGCGATTGAGTTGGATGATTCGCTGCCCGAGGGCCATGCAGAACTAGCCAATGCTGCCATGACTCTGGATTGGGACTGGGCAACTGCGGCGACGGAGTTCAAACGGGCACTGGAACTCAATCCAAATTCAGCCATCATTCATCAGAAATACGCCTTTTATCTGGTGCGAACAGGCCAACAACCCGAAGCCCTTGCGGAAGTGGAGCGGGGCGTGGACCTGGACCCTGTTTCCGGCCGCTCCTTCCACTATGAGGGATTTATCTATTACTTTTCTCGTCAATATGACCAGGCGCTGTCCTTGGTCCGAACGGTTCGCGAACTGGGCGTCAGTCCCCCCGACTGGAGCTTTCTTCTCGGCGATGTTTACGCAGAAAAAGGCATGTACGCGGATTCCATCAGCCAATTCCTGAAGTCGGGCGATGGACCGGATTCACTGGGTCATTTGGGCAATGCCTATGCCCGCGCGGGCCAAGTGAAATTGGCCCGAAAGTCCATTTCGCAACTGGAAGAGCTGGTACGGAAGAACGGCGTTGGCAGGTACGAGATAGCGCTCGTCTATGCCGGCCTCGGCAAGAAACAGGAAGCGCTTAAATGGCTGGAAGAGGCTTATGACGCGCATGATGTGGGCCTTGTCTATCTCAAGGTCGATCCCTGCCTTGACCCCTTGCGCTCCGATCCCCGCTTTGACGATCTTGTGCGGCGTGTTGGCCTGGCGCAATCGTTCCAGCGGTCACCGCGGTTTTGATTCTGCTTTAACAAGAATCAAGGGGTTGATCAGGCGATGTGGCCTGTGCTCTATTCTGCCGCTCATTATGTCCCAGTATCAGGTTTGTTACTTCATTGCCATCACCAGGCAGGTTATAGTGCCCCATGCGCATCTGCACCCTGCTTTTCTTCGCCGCCTCCTTTGCCGCCGCCCAAACGCCGCTTCCCCAGCGCCTTGCTGCCATTGCCAATGAAGCTCATGGCAAAGTCTATGTCTCCTGCTCGCTGCCGGGCGTAAAGCTCGACTGCGATCTCGATGCCCACGGCCACCCACCCATGCAGTCCACCTTCAAGTTCCCGCTCGCCCTCGCCGTGCTGCGTCAGGTGGAACTCGGAAAGTTGCAACTCGATCAGCCAGTTCGCTTCCTCAAATCCGACCGCTACACCACCTTCAGTCCCTTGCAGGATGAGTTTCCCGAGGCCGACGTTGATGTTCCCTTGCGCAAGCTCATCAAGCTGATGGCCGAAGAATCCGACAACATCGCAGCGAACATCCTGCTTCGTCTTATCGGCGGCCCTGACGTCCTCCAGCAATATCTCGACTCGCTGGGCCTGAGCGCCATCCATCAGCAGGACAGCGAGTACACGCTGCATGGTGATCAGAAGCTGCAATACCGCGACTACGCAGAGCCAGCCGCTATGGTGGCGCTTCTTCGCCTCTTCGCGGACCACTCACCCCTCAACTCGGAACACACGGCGCTCCTCAATGGATGGATGCTCGAAGCCACGAGCGGCCCTAACCGGATCAGGGGACTGCTTCCCGGCTCCTCCGGTGTTGAGTGGGGCTTGATTCCCGCGACCAACGACGTCGGGCTCATTACTCTTCCCCGTGGGCAGCGACTCGCACTGGCGGTTTTCGTCACGGATGCTCATGCCGGTCAGGATGCCTGCGAGCACGTTATTGCCGCCATCGCCAGGGAAATCTACAAGGAGGCCCTTGTATCTGTGAATGTAGCGACAGTTAGATGATGTCGTAGTGGGGGGACCGAGGCATCGGTTCCCCTGCGGGCGAACGGCTCTGGACAGCCGGTCAGGAAGCCGGCGCTACAATTTTCTGGTCTTTCAGGAATCGAAGCCGTCGCTCAGTAAGCCTGCAACTGGTCCAGGGGCAGGCGGACCCGGAAGCAGGTTGAGCCGGGTTCGGAACGGACGCTCAGGTGGCCGCGATGCTTGCGCACAATGCGCATGGCGTTGTCCAGGCCCAGACCCAGACCCTGTCCTGGGGCCTTGGTGGTGAAAAACGGCTCGAAGATGCGTCCTTGCAACTCGGGTGGAATGCCGGGGCCCGAGTCCCAAATCTCCACCAGCAGCATATCGGCTTCGCGGCGGCAGCTAAGGCGCAGTGTGCCGTCGTTGCCTACCGCATCCAAAGCGTTTTCAATCAGCGCAGTCCACACTTGGTTCAATTCGCCGCCGTAGGCGTTGATGAGAGGCAGATCGGGTTCATATTCACGCTCGACGCGGACGCGATTCATGCGCGACTGGAGCATCTGGACCGTGGCGTCGAGGCCGGCCGGCACATCCACCTCCAGAATGGGCGCGCGATCCATGTAGGAATAGGCCTTGACGGCACTGATCAGGTCGAAGATGCGGGCGGTCGAGCTGAGCAGCGACTCCACCGAGCGGGAGGAGCGCAGGAAGCGGGCAAAGAACTGGAGCGAGACCGAGACTTCGTTGGCGCCGAGAAATGCGCGCAACTGGTCCACGTCGGCGACGGTGACGCCCTGCTCGGCCAATTGCGCGGAAACTTCCCAGGGCTCGCCGCAGCCGATGGACTGGAGGGAGGCGCGCAGGGCCTCTTCGCGTTCCAGAAAGGCGGCAGTATCCTGCTCCTGAGGCTGGACGGTGCGGTCGAGAATCTTGCGTTCCCAATCCTCGATCTTCCGCACCTGCTCTTTGGTCAGGCAGAGATTCACCAGCTTGAAGCGGTTGCCTCGGTTGGCGGCCAGCTCGGCAGCGAGGCTGGCGGCGGAGCGCTGCGCGGCGGAGGCGGGATTGTTCAGCTCATGAGCCAGGTTGCCGGCCAGCTTGCCCAGCGCGGAGAGTTTTTCGGCCTGCTGCTCGATGCGGGTCACCTCGCGTACCCGATCGAGCAGGCTGGAAACCACCCGCT
>Ga0302194_10001046_pt1 | contig 17510 bp, 16 predicted proteins | sample II_Bog_N1_1_FD_200227 | JGI IMG/M metagenome (GOLD analysis project Ga0302194, IMG submission 200227) | Peat permafrost microbial communities from Stordalen Mire near Abisko, Sweden - II_Bog_N1_1 | ecosystem: Environmental > Terrestrial > Soil > Wetlands > Peat | place: Sweden: Abisko...
TGCTGGCATTGGCGCTGCTGTTTTACACGTTCTGGCCAGAGAACGTCTTTGCCAGCCAGCGGCAGAAGACTCGCCTGGATTATCTGCTGGAGCGCAAGGAGCAGCTTTACGAAAACCTGCGCGACCTGAGCTTCGAGCACCGCGCCGGCAAGTATCCTGAAGAGGATTTTGTGGTGCAGCGGGCGCAGCTTGAAAACGAGGCGGCGCAGTTGCTGGCCGAGATTGAGCATTTGCAGCAGGCGTGAATTTCCGCAAAGGTTGTCATCCTGAGCGAGCGCAGTGAGTCGAAGAACCTGCGGTTGTCTTTAAGCCTTTCAGTGTCTAACCAATGCCGCACCCATAGGAATCCATCAAGACCATGAAATCGACCCAAATTGTTCTTCGCTCTCTTGCTCTGAGCCTGCTGTTCGCGGGCGCGCTGTCAAATGCCGCCACCATCACCGGCACGGTGACCAACAAGACCACAGGCAAGCCCTCGGCGGGCGACACGGTGGTGCTGCTGAATCCCATGACCGGGATGAGCGAGCAGGCGCACACTACGACCGACGCGCGCGGCCATTATTCGCTGGAGCGGCAGGGCGAAGGCCCAGCTCTCGTGAAGGCATCGCACCAGGGCGCCGAATACTTTATTGAAGCGCCCAAGGGCGGAGCATCTGGCGACATCTCTGTGTATGAAGTGGCCGCCAAGGTCTCCGGTGTCTTTATCGAGGCCGACGTGATCGAGGTGGAGAGCGCAAATGGCGAGCTCAAGGTGACTGAGCGTTACTTTGTTCACAACACCAGCTCGCCGCCGACCACGCAGTGGAGCGCGCACTCGTTTGACGTCATATTGCCCTCCGACGCGGTGGTGAACGGCGTAGGCGCGCAGCGGCCCAACGGCCTGCCCACCTCGGTGAAGATGGAGCCAAACGGCCCCAAGGGACATTACTCGTTCAACTTTCCCATCCAGCCAGACGACGGCGAAAAGGACACGCTCTTTCAGCTCAGCTATAACCTGCCTTTGAGCGGGGGCAAGTACACGTTCAAGGCGCAGGTGACGATGCCGGCCGACAACCTGGCCGTGATTGTGCCCAAGAGCATGACCTTCACGGCAGGGTCGGGAACGGCCTTCAAGTCAGTGCCGGAAGACCCTGGCGTGCAGACATTCGTTGCCAAGAACGCGGTTCCAGGGAAGGCCATCGAGTTCACGCTCTCTGGCGAAGGATCGATTCCCAGGGAGCAGCAGGGCGCTGCGACCAGCCAGCAACCCGCCGGAATGGGAGCGCAGGACGCTTCAGGCGGCGCTGCCGACGGGAACGCGCCGGCGGCAGGCGGGCAGCCCGGCGGCGGCATCGGCAACCCTATCGGCACTCCCGATCCGCTGAGCAAGTACAAGTGGTGGATCATGGGCGGACTGGCGCTGCTGCTGGTTGCGGGCGCGGCTTTTTTGTTGCGCAAGCCGGCTGGGATGCCTGGAGCGGCGTTTGACTCCGGGGCAGGGAACTACCCGGTGTTTGGGTCGCCGGCGGCAAAGAATGCTTCCCTGCTGAACGTGCTTAAAGAAGAACTCTTTGCCTTGGAGAGCGAGAAGATCTCCGGCACGATCGCGCCCGCTGACTACGCCGAGGTAAAGGCGGCGCTGGAGACAGTGCTGCGACGGGCGTTGAAAAGAACAGGGAACAGGGAGTAGGGAACAGGGAACAAGCAGCTACGACAGTTTAAATGCGTTCCTGAGCACGGACGTGCGTCCGTCTCGCGGGTGTAGCCGTCATTTCTTCTGACGTGATGCCACCAGTTGGTAACTTGTTGTCAGAAACTTCCCCTCATCGCTATCGAGCGGAAACAGACTGACATCGTACACTCCGTCCCCAGGCCACGAGAGGTTTTTCATTTCGAAGTAGTACGTGCCCCCAGGCTCTGCCGTGAAATGAACCACAGCGGTCGCGTTGCTCGACATGCCAAAATGCGTGGCTGCGCAAAGATGATGAACGCCGGGATCAACCGAAAAGTAGAACCACGAACTTCCGTCTGTGGCTCCAATCGATTTGCGGTCGATATCCGCCCTGCTAGTATGCGTGACGACGTTCGTGTTGATATCCTCCTCGACGAAATAGACGAGGGCTTTGCCCTGTTCCGGCTGAGCGGGGCTCTTTCCGGTGGACGGCTTCACTTCGAACTTTGCCTTTCGATCGCTGCAACCGGAAATTCCCCTGGCTGCCGCAGTTGCGTTGCCCTGTGCCAAGGCTGGAAACGAAAGCATAGCAATTGAAAGAGCGAGGACTGCGAAAGCTGTTCTTGCCACGGGAACCACCTCTGTATGCTCACTTCTTTCGCTGTGAAGTGATCAGTTCGTACTGATCTGCCAAAAGGGCCCACTCATCGCTGTCCAGAAGAGTCAGACTTATATCCGTCGTCGTTGAATTCGAGGTGCCGTAGGTAGTGTTTTTCGCTTCAAAGTAGTAGATGCCCCCGGCTTCAGCGGTGAAATGCGCCGCTGCCGTTTTGCGGTCTGTTCCTAGAATCACCCCGGATTGCCAGCTCGCGCAAAGGTGATGCACTCCAGGATCGACGGAGAAAGAAAAGTAGGAGTTGCCATGCGTTGCTCCCACCCACTTGCCGTCCACGCCTGCCCTGGTGGTCGGCTTGGGATGCGAGTCGAAATTTGAATCGTCCTCAATGAAATAAACCAGCGCCTTACCGGATTCAGGCCGGACAGGCTGTTGGTCTCCGGCTTTATTCACGCTGAATTTGGCTGATGGATCGCCGCAGCCAGGGACTCCGGCGAGATCCGCTGTCTGGTTTTGGGCATGAGCTGTTGTTGCAAGAACCACGGTTGTGAAGAGAAGTAACATGAAGCGCGCTTGGGCCATGACAGGCACCTCTTTCCAACGATTAGACAGGTAATTTTCAACTTGGGTTAGGAAGGAATTTCCGACCGCCCGCGTAAAGCGATGCGAGGTCAATTCGCCATCTTGCTATTTGCAACTCTCCGTTCCCTTGTATTCTTGCGTCATGAAGACTCTTCTCCGCACTCTTCTTTATCTCGCGCTCATCGTCTGGCTGGGCGGTGAAATCTTCTTTCCCATCGTGGCCGCCATCACTTTCGGTACGTTGCAGCCGGACACGCACACAGCGGGCCGGATTGTGGGGGAACTGCTGCGCATTCTGCACGGCATGGGGCTGGTCTCGGGGTCGTTGGTGTTGTCCTTGCTGGCGCTGGCTCCAGCTTTGGGCGTCTACAAGCCACGCGCGGTGCTGGCCCCGATGGGGCTGGTGATCCTGATGATCGCCTTCACCGTCTACTCCCAGTTTGGGATCATTGCTGCGATGGAGCGGGACCGCATGGCAGCCGGCGGTGCGATCAATGCGGCCGACGCAGCAAGTCCAAGCCGCATCGACTTTGAAAGGCTGCACCGTCGCAGCGAACATGTGGAAGAAGCGATTCTGCTGCTTGGATTGGTTACAGTAACGCTAGTCGCCAAGGCGGAGACGGAGAAAAGCTAAAAGCCTGTGGCAGAAGTCGTAATCGCGAAGAAACCATCCCTCAGGGGCTAAAGCTGTACCCTTTCAAAGCAGCAAGTTCTTCCACCGCTTGCTCAGTTTCCCTCTTCCTTGCGGTAAATCTCCACATAGTCCAGGTAGTTCTGTGCGTATTCGCGGATGAGAGCGCGGTCTCTTTCGCCTAACTCGCGACGCATCTTGGCGGGAACGCCTGCCCACAGCGTCCGGGGCGGTACGACGGTGTGCTCAGGGACCACGGCGCCGGCGGCGATGATGGAGCCCGCGCCGATGCGGCTGTTGTTGAGGATGGTGGCGCCCATGCCGATGACCACTTCGTCCTCGATCACACAGCCGTGGACGGTGGCGTTGTGGCCGATGGTGACCCAGTCGCCCACGATTACAGGATAGAGGTTGCGCTGGCCGTGGAGGACGGCGCAGTCCTGGACGTTGGAGTTGGCGCCGACACGGATGGAGTTCACGTCGCCACGCAAGACGGCGTTCATCCACACGGAGGAGCGCTCACCGAGGGTGACGTCGCCAATGAGCTGGGCGGAGCCGTCGACGTAGCAACTGGCGGGGATCAGGGGCAGCCGCCCCTGGTAGCTGCGGATCATGAGTTCAAGGCCTCCTCGGGCAGTGTATTGCATTTCGCGGACTGGCAGTGCGATGGGCAGCCCCCGCGGAGCGCCGGACGCCTCCGCAGTGGCTGCGGAATAGAGCCCAGAATCGCCTTTGAATCCGGGTAGTGCCCGAACGAGTCCAAATTCCATTGAATCGAAAGGATTTTATGAAGGAAATGGGCTTCGGGTTGACCGCAACTCCACGATTGCCAGTATCATAAGAGGAAGCCCTTTGGCAGGTTTGGAGGTGGATTTCTTTGGCAGAGGTTCGCGTACAAGAAGGCGAGCCGCTCGAAAATGCGCTGCGCCGGTTCAAGCGAAAGGTACAGCAGGAGGACATCATCAAGGAAGTCAAGCGTCACTCCTACTACCTGAAACCCGGCGAGAAGAAGCGTGTAAAAGCGGCTTTGGCGCGCAAGCGGAATCGCAAGAAGGCTCGTAAAGAGGCCGACTAGCTTCACAGTCTTCGTAACACGCGCCGCCCCGGCGGCTCCCGCTCAAAGACAGTGGGAGCTGCAAGCCAGCCCAGACAGGCTGGGGCGGCCTGTTACGAGTGGTTACTTTGATTGAGTTGTTTTTTTGCGCGCATAGCGTGATAGTGTTAGCCAAGTCCTCCGGTTCACCGGATAGGCATTGAAATAGCCGCTTATGTTTTGGCGGCCCGGGCCCTTGTTGTTGAAAGACGTACGAAGACAGGGAAACGGGACCGGCAAGTTGTTTGTGAATCATGGCCGATTTCGGGGTATCTCCCTGTTACGGGGAAGCCGGCCATGGAGTTTACCGACAAGGTATTGAAGTGCATCGATTGCGGCGCCGAGTTCGTGTTCACAGCCGGCGAACAGTTATTCTTCCACGACAAGCAATTCACCAACGACCCCAAACACTGCAAGCAGTGCAAGGCCAAGCGCGCCCGCGGAAGCCAGAGGGTTCGCTCTGAGACCCGGACAACCTGTTCGGAGTGCGCGGCGGAGACCACGGTTCCCTTCAAACCGACCCAGGGCAGGCCGGTGCTCTGCCGATCCTGCTTTCAGCGGCAGCAGGGGCAGCCTCAACCGGCGTCAGAGTCTGCCGAAGCAGCGAATTAAGAGCCAATCTCGGTATACGCCTAAGGTTTTTTCTTCAGCGCGCGATGGCCGATGTCGCGGCGGAAGTAGATTCCGTCGAAGCGAATCTCATCCATTGCTTGGTATGCGCGCGCCAAAGCCTCTTCAAGCGAAGGAGCGGCAGCCGTGACCCCCAGCACCCGGCCGCCACCCGTCAGAATCTGCCCGTCTGCCTGCGACGAGCCGGAGTGGAAAACCTGGACCCCTTCAACCTTTGCAGCGGCGTCAAGGCCGGTGATGGGGAAGCCTGTCTTGTAGCTGCCCGGATAACCGGCAGAGCTGGCGACGACACAGGCTGAGGCGCCTTTGCTCCAACGAAGTTCGGTTTCGGCGAGTGTGCCGTCAACGCAGGCTTCGAGCGCGTCCATCAGATCGCTCTCCATGCGCACCAGGATGGCCTGGGTCTCGGGGTCGCCAAAGCGGGCGTTGAACTCCAGCACCTGCGGGCCGCGCGCCGTCATCATCAGGCCAATGTAGAGAACACCGGCAAAGGGAGTTCCTTCTTCGGCCATGCCGCGCACCGTGGGCTGGGCAATGTGGCGCAGAATCCACGCCTTCATGTCGGCATCGAGCAGCGTATCGGTCGAGTAGACGCCCATACCGCCGGTGTTCGGGCCTGTGTCGCACTCCCCGATGCGCTTGTGGTCTTGGGCTAGCGCAAGTGGCGCAACATGCTTGCCGTCGGCCAAGCAGAGAAAACTGACCTCATCGCCTTCAAGAAACTCCTCGATGACAACCTGGCGCGCGGCCTCGCCCAGCAGCTTTCCGCTGAACAGGCCCTGAGCGGCTTCAATCGCGATATGGCGCGACGGGCAGATGATGACCCCCTTGCCGGCGGCCAGTCCGTCGGCCTTGACCACGATAGGAGCATGAAAAATTTCGACAGCCTTGTCGAATTCGGCGGGGGTCACGCAGACAGCATAGTTGGCCGTAGGAATATTGTGCCGTTGCAAGAAGCGCTTGGCGAAGGCCTTGCTGCTCTCCAGCATGGCAGCAGCGCGGGTGGGCCCAAAGACGCGCAGGCCACGCTCCTGCAAAGCATCCACAATGCCGAGAGATAGCGGCAGCTCGGGGCCCACGATGGTCAGGCCGGGCTGTTCGTCCACGGCGAGGCGGATCATGGCATCGAGGCTCTTGAGGTCCACGGGAACGCAGCGGGCGATCTGCGCCATGCCGCCATTGCCGGGGGCGCACACCACCTCCGTGACCCGTTCACTCCGCTTTACCGCCCAGGCCAGCGCATGTTCGCGGCCTCCCGAACCCAAGATCAAGACTTTCATGGTTTGCGTTCCTTCTCTTCTAATTGTCGCCGATTGCTGAAAGGTAAACCTGAGAAAAATGGGGTTGAGAAGTCAAATCGCGCTCTGGAAGAGTAATGCCGCAATCTTCTAATTGCGACCCTCTGGCAAAGACTCTATCCCCAGACCCAACGGCGCTTTTCGCCATCGATTTGCGGGCAGCTTTGTGACGAACTCTCGACTGCAATCGGCAATCGGATCGAATTTAGAGCCAGCCTCGGGCAAGAGCGATGCGGGCGGCATCAACACGATTGGCAGCACCAAGTTTAGCAATCGCATCAGAGAGATAATTGCGGACTGTACCTTCTGAAAGACGGAGTTTGGCAGCGATTTCAGCGGAGGAACGCCCTGCACCCGCGCACTTGAGAATCTGGCGCTCACGGTCGGAGAGTGGGTCTTCCTCCGCATTCCAGGCCTCGGCTGAGAGGACAGGGTCAATGACGCGCAGTCCCGCGTGAACACGTCGAATGGCTTCTGCTAGCTCACTTACAGGCCGCTCCTTGAGAAGGTAGCCGCTGACCTCGGCCTGAAGTGCGCGGCGCAGATAGCCGGGGCGCGCGAAGGTGGTCAGGACGATGACCCGCGCTTTGCTGTTGCCGTATTTGAGATCCGCGGCTAGTTCAAGGCCGGAGCGCTCCGGCATCTCGATATCGGTGACGATAATGTCAGGCGCGTGTTCGCTTGCGAGCCTGAGGGCCTCACGGCCGTTGCAAGCCTGGGCCACCACGGCTATGTCGCGTTCGAGATCGAGAAGCGCAGCCAAGGCTCCACGGAGCATGGTCTGATCCTCGGCAATAAGGACGCGGATAGGCCGGGCCGACTTCGCGACGATGCTCATGAAGTTGCGGACTCGCGCCGCGGGAGATCGAGAACAAGCTTCGTTCCGCAGTGACCCCCGACGGGGTTCTGGAGTGAAAAACGGCCGCCTAGCAACTCGATGCGCTCGCGCATGCCGCGCAGGCCATTGCCTTCGTGAAGGGCGCAGTGCGGGCCGTCATCTTCGATCATCATGCGGCAATGACCCGCTTCGAAGGCAAAACTCAGGCGGCACGTGGTGGCGCGCGCATGGCGAACGATGTTGGTGACGGCTTCACGCAGTGCCAGTGCAAGAGCTGCTTCCGCTTGGGCGTCTAGCAAGGCCATATCGAAGGGAGTTCCCTCAGCGACAAGTGCGACACCGGCGGCATCCAGCGTGCGGCGCGCGGCTTCAATCTCAGCAGCGAGGCCGCGCGTACGATAGCCGGCAATGGCCTCACGGATCTCAGTGATAGCGTTACGCGCTACCCGTTCGACATCGCCGATCTCAGCCGAAGCGCGTGTTGGATCGAGAGAGATAAGCCGTCCGCAGAGTTCGGCCTTCAGGACGATGAGGGAGAGAGTATGTCCGAGGACATCGTGGAGGTCGCGGGCAATGCGTTCGCGTTCGGCGACGGAAGCCAGCGCGACGTTTTCTTCCTGTGCTGCAAGCAGCTTGTTGTCGGCGCGCTTTTGTTCCACAAAAACGATGTTGGCGCCCGCGATGACAACGAGAAAGAAAATAACAATCGGCGTGATGGGCCATCCGATATGGAACGGGCTATTGGAGGCAGTGAAGTTGAAGATGCAGCCTTCGGCGAGAATCAGAATGCATTCCACAAGGAAGAGCCGGAGAACCTGCCGGATGGAATCGATGCTGTTGGGAAGGAAGACCGCTGCGTATACGAAGAATGTGGAGCCGCCCCGGTTCCAGGGAAACGTCGCAAGACCGAGCAGGCAGGTTGCCGCGACCATCCAAAAGCGCAGCCGAGCGCCTTGGACGGTGGCGCGAATATAGCCAAAGAAGATTACGAAGAAAACCCCAAAGACCGCGACTGTGGCGAGCCAAAGGCCGCGGCTCGGCTCCATGATTGGCTGAATGAAGAGAAAGCCGGCGTAAATGAGCGACGTCCAAGCCCAATTGCGCTGGTGTTGCTTCGAGATGGAGCCGTGTGCGGACATGTCGCTTGATATGGAGTGTACGCCGGAAAACCCCGGAGCTTTAGGTCATCTGGCGGTGGCCCAGCGAAGGATTGCCCAGCGACATCGGACCGCAACTAAGTGGGTGGCAGGCGCTATGTCAGCATTCCGGTCTCCAATGATGAAATAGATGCGCATTCATGACATTTGTCATGAATGATCTAAATATCTTCTGCCTAGAATCGGATCATGATCGATACCGTTGAACTGAAGAAACTGCTCTTTGCCGACCGTGAAGCGGCCTTTTTCCGTCTGCGGGGCGGATATCCGATCCCGCTTGCCGGAGCAACCTGGTGGGCTGCCCTTGGCACAATGGGCTACGTAGTGCTTGACCCTAACCAGTGGATACTTTTCGCCTTTTACGCCAGCGGACTGCTTTTTCCGCTGGCCCTGCTCTATGCCCGCATCTTCAAGATTGACTTCATGCACGACAAGTCGGCGGCCCTGGACGTCCTCATGCCTACCTTCGCTTCCATGCTGCTCTTCTGGCCCATCGCCATCGCCGCCTTCTGGACCTGCCCGCAACTGGTTCCCCTGGTGCTGGCCATCGGCCTATCCATTCACTGGCCGGTCATCGGCTGGCACTTTGGGCGCACCGGCATCTTCGTCACCCATGCCGTGGTCCGCGCCACCGCTTGCTTTATTCTCTGGAACTGGTGGCCCTCGACTCGCTTCACCTTGCTTCCCTTTGCGGTCTCAGCCGCCTACCTTCTAACCGTAATCGCAATCCTCAACGCCTCCTCCGCTCAAAGACAGAAAATGTGTCTTGAATCCGCTGGGTTGGTAGGCTCGCAAAGCCATCGGACTCAAATTTGAGCGGAAGGCGCCGCGGTCCGGTATTAGAAGTTGAGGTGCATTGCCAACTGCGCGCTGCGCGGACCGCCTCCGCCCAGGTACGGGTTGCCGCTGCCCACGTCCGGTGTCGCGGTGGTGGTCAGATACTGCGTCCCGTTCGCGATCGGGTCGGCGCCTGCCACCAGGCGGTTTCCGACTTGGTGGCTGTTGCCGAAGACATCGACGCCAAAGCCCGGCAGCAGAGGATTGCTGAAATTGGGATGATTGAAGATGTTGAAGAAATCGGCGCGAAGCTCGATCGCTACCTTTTCGGTCAGGTGCGAGGTCTTGGTCAGCGAGAAATCGAAGTTCGTATAGTTCGGTGCATTGAAAGCGTTGCGGCCCTCGCTGCCCGGATGCCCATTGATGCAGTTGCCGTATGTTTCGCTTGCGGGGTTGTTATCGACAGTGCATGGCGCGGCAAACGCAGCAAGGTTCAGCAGGTTGGTTCCCTGCGCGCCAGCATGGGGATTGCCAATGATGTCCGGCCTTCCAAAGTACTCGCCGCTGCCGTTGTAATCGCCTTCAAAAAGATAACTGACCGTGTAGGGCTGGCCGGTGGCAAAGTTGAACATGCCGTCGAGCGCCCAGCCGCCGGCGAGCCACTTGGCTCGCTGGACCTTGGGCAGCTTATAAGTCCAATACCACTGCATGCGCTGCCGCACGTCGAAGTTGGAACTGGCGCGATCGCCGCGGGGATTGAAGCTGTTGTCGGGTTGCGAAGCGTTGGGAACGAAGTCCAGCCCGTCGCTGGCATCGTCGATCGAATGTGCCCAGGTGTAGTTCAGCGTGGAGGTCAAGCCGCGCCAGCCTTGCACCTTCAGCGACGCTTGCGCGGAGTTGTAGTTGGAAAATGCGCTCGTTTCGATCTGGTTGATGTAATACAGCGGGATGTCGACAAATGAACCGACCGTGTACGTCGGGAAGCACTGCGAGCCATAGCCGATGGTCTGGCCGTTTCCGCAACTGTCGGTGCTGCCGACAACGTTGTTTACTTGATTGAGATCGCGGAAGTGGTAGAGGTGGCGGCCTTGCGATCCCACGTATCCCACCTGCAGCGCAACCTTTGGCGCTATCTGCGACTCGATGTTCAGGTTGTAGGAGCCATACCTCGGCGTCACCAGGCCCTGGTCGACGGTAAATACGCTGCTCGGCGAATAGTCGCCAAAGATCGGCGTGCCGGACGCGATCGTTGAAACCACCGGGGATGCGAAGCCAATACCGTTGAATGCCGGGCCAGCCTCACCGGCATTCGTGTTATACGCCTGATTGCCAACAAAGAAGTCCTGCGATGCGCCATCGTAATAGATGCCGCCGCCCACTCTTATTACCAGTTTTCCGTTGCCCAGCAAATCGTCGGCCAGGCTAAGGCGCGGCGCAAAGTTGGTCAGGTCCCTCGGATACAGCGACTCCGGCTCGCCGGTAGCGCCTACTGTCTTCAATCCGCCGGTTTTCACATCAAAGATGCTGAATGCGTTATTTTCGGCGCCAATCACGCCGAAGTAATCCCAGCGCAAGCCATAGTTGAGCGAGATCCGGTGGCTGAGGCGCCATGAATCCAGCAAGTAGGCCCCGCCGCCGTTTTGGTAGGAGTAGCGCGTACCGTTTCCGTCGGCGGAGCTGCCGCCATCGATGCTGCCCGCCAGAAAATCGTCGAGACTGTTGAAGACCAGCTTCCCGCGGTGCCCGGAATCGATGAAGCTGTCGATGAATGTCCGCCTCCATTCGACGCCGGCTTTATAGCTGTGGCCGCCTTTGGTCAGCGAGACGTTCCCGAAGAGCTGATAGTTCGTATCGACGCGCCCGCGCGAGTCGCTGGATGTGGCGCCGATCGGGCTATACGATCCAACGTCGATCGTCGGCAAACCGAGGTCGAGCGCCGTATAGCCTGGCGCGAAAGTGTTCAGGCCATACGCAGTATTCGGATTGAGGCCCGTATCCTGCGGTATAAATTGCTGCAGGAAGCGGTTATAGCCGCCCCGAAGCTCAAATATCAGGTTCGACCTCGGAACAGAAGTATAGGACAGCGAAACAATATTCACATGCGTCGGCGTTGTGGTGTTGTAACCCGGCGCGCTGCTGCCCGTGTAGAGCATGCCCAACGGGAAGCTCTGCAGGCCGTGGCTGAAGAAGTAGCGTCCGGTCAGCAGGTCCTCGGGGCTGAATAGATGCAAATGCTCGTCGGCCTTGGCAATGAGATTGTCGCTGTTGTTGCTGAACGGTGTGGTGAAGGTCTCGTTGCCGTCGCCTGTGGCCGGCAACGCACCCCACGGCTTGCTGTTCAGCAGGCGCTGTATCACTGGGTTGATAATGCCGCCGTCGGCCGTATACGCGTTGATGTCTGCCAGCACCGGCACAGTGCCCAACTGTGGCAAGCCTCCGTTCTCTCTCTGCCCTTCATAGGCAACAAACCAGAACGACTTGTCTCTTACGATTGGGCCATCGGCCGACCCGCCAAACTGATGGTTCGTGAACGAGTTCTTGGGCTGGACATCGGTGTTGAAGTAGTTGCGCGCGTTCATCGCTCCGTCGCGGAAGTACTCGAATGCGCTGCCGTGGAACAGATTGGTACCGCTCTTGGTGACGATGTTGACGGTGGCGCCCGAGCTGCGGCCAAATTCAGCCTCCGGGCTGCCGGTTACCGGAATCTCCGCCAGCGCGTCAACCGGCAGGATGGTTGAAGGACAGCCCCACACGCCCGCCTGATTGATCGACGGCAGGTTGCGGTAGCCGTCGTTCATGTCGGTGCCGTCGAGCAGATAGTTGTTCGAACGCCCGCGATTGCCATCCAGGCTGAACAGTCCGTACGAGCCGGCCGATTCCGTCGATCCCACCGGATCGCTTGAGGCGCCTGGAACCAGTTCCAGCAGCTTGGTAAAGTCGCGTCCGTTCACCGGAAGCTCCGATGCCTCTGTGGCCTCGATCGTACCGCCCGTCGTGTTCGATGTGACCTCCACCAGCGGCACCTCGGCGTTCACCTCGACCACTTCTTCAACCGCCCCAGTGGCAAGCCTTGCGTCGGCTCGCGTCGGCGACCCCACGCTCACAGGAATCTCCGTCAGCGTCGTGGTACGGAAGCCCTGCTTCTCCACCGTCACGCTGTAGATGCCGAGCGGCAGTTCCGAAGCCACATACTCCCCTCTGTCGTTCGCCGCCACCGTGCGCGATAGGCCCGTGGATGGGCTGAAGACCTTTACCTGCGCCCCAGCTATAGCCGCCCCGGTACTGTCCGTAACGGTGCCCTTGATGCTCCCACGGAACGTCTGCGCCACGGCTGTGGGTGCGCAGACGCAGGCTAGAAAAGCAAGTTGGACAGCAACCGAAGCTAAAAAGGCGATCGAGCGGCATCTCATGAGGCCGTGCTCCTTAGAGTTTTCTGGGGAATTGGATGAATCATAGCACGAGCGCCGGAAGCCCGAAATAAGGATGGCATAAGGAAACGCCCCAACTCTTTCCCGCGGACGCTTAGCTTTTTTCAATATTGGATAGGATTGGCTGGGAGCAGCTTTCCAACTCTGTTCCAATCAAGACTTCCTGTGGCTCCGATTGGCGCCCTTATGCCGTCGTGCAGGAAAGTCTTTCACTTCTGCCAAAGAATGGAGCCGGAATTGGAAGCAGCATGGAATTTCCGCCTATGCTTCGGGAGGCCCGCATTGACTCCCCGGCCCGCCGGGTGGAGGATAAAGGCTGGGGCGACCTGCACTGGAGCCCCAGAGAGGAGCTGTGGCCATGACGCAGGAACCCGCGCTTTCGAATGACAGCTTGTTCCCTCCGAAGCCGCTCCCAGACGGAATTCATGCCTTTTCAGAGCGTGTTCACGGCCTGCTCGACGGCCAGCCCAAGGACGATGCAACCGTCGCCAACGCCCTGCACGGCATGGATGAGATGTTCGATTTGATTGCCGCAGGGCTGTATACCATGGCTTCCATGCTGCTCGGCGAAGGCGAAGACAGCATACGGGCGGTGGAGACGGCGATTGCCAATGCGGATGCCGGGGCCTGCCACAATCCCGAAGTTGGGCGGACAAGCAGCCGCCGGGCGCTGTGCGCCGCTGCCCTCGACACGATTGAACAGCGCAATCCCGGGTGCCTGGCCGCTCCGCGCGGGCTGAAGCCGGCCGACACCTGCATCGACGACGACGACCTGGATGCGGCCGGCGAATCGGGCGCGGAGCTGCTGAGAATGCTGGAAGGCCCAGACCGCGACCGCGTGCGGAACTGGCTTGCCGGGCTGGCTACGGTTCCGCGTACCATCTTTGTGCTGCGCGCTGTGGCCGGATTTACCCCCAGGGATACCGCCGCGCTGCTTGCGGCCCACGGCGGACCGCAGGCTGCAGGATGGACCGAGGATGCCGTGCGCGAGTTCTGCCGCCAGGCGCTCTGCTCGCTGGCCTCGCAACTGATTCAAGCCTCGACGGCGCGTTAAGGGCGGCTGCCATTTGGCTCCAACAGCGGTTCACAGCGAGCCGGCCCCCTGGTCCGATACACTGGATTTAAGAACCCTGCCGCCCAAGCTGCGCATCCATACAGGTGCAATCCTTTTTGGGCTGTAGTGCGTCGCCGCGAGTTGAACAACGTTGATTTCATTCGAGTACAAGAAGATCACGCCCGCCTCCTGCGCTTGCGCCATCGCGCTGGGCCTTGCGGTTTGGGCTCCCGGCCCGTTGGCCGCTCAGGTGATACCCGGATTGCCCGGCTCTCAGCCGTCCACGCCGACGGCGGCCAGCTTCCAGGGCAGCGTGCCCACGGGTGACGTGTCGGCTCAGCCCATCGAGCTCTCCCTCGACGAAGCCATCCAGCGTGGGCTGAAGGCCAACCTGGGAGTCATTTTGAGCGGCACGCAAACGGCGGCGGCGCGCGGGCAGCGGCTCAGCCAGTTGCAGTCTCTCCTGCCCTCGGTGGATGCCAGCGGCAAGGAAACCGTGATGCAGGTTGACCTGCCCGCCGAAGGCTTGCGCATCCCCGGCTTCCCCACCATTATTGGGCCGTTTGGCTATACGGATGTGCGGGCATCGCTCAGTTGGTCGCTGGTGGATGTGGCGTCGCTGCGCAACTACTTGGCCGCACGGCACAACTTTGCCGCCGCCCAGCTTTCGGCGCAGGACGCCCGCGAACTGGTAGTGCTCACCGTGGGCAACGCCTACCTGCTGGTTCTCGCCGATGAAACGCAGGTCGCAAGCGTTGAAGCGCAGGGGTCCACCGCAAAAGTCTCGCTTAACCAGGCCGTTGACAACCACAAGGCGGGCACCGCCCCGATGCTGGATGAGCTGCGCGCCCGCGTCGATTCCCAATCGTTGGAACAGCAGTTGATTGTGGCGCGCAACGCTCTGGAAAAGGACAAGCTGGCCCTGGCGCGGGCGATCGGGCTTCCTTTGGCGCAGAGCTTTACGCTCACCGACAAGGCGCCTTACGAGGCCTTTGACCAGCTCGACGTGGACGCGGCCATTCATCAGGGGCATTTGAATCGCAAAGATCTGGCGGCCATGGTGGAGCAGACCAAAGCGGCCGAGGAGCAGCGCAAGGCGGCAACTGCCGACCGGTTGCCGACATTCAAGTTCGACGGCGACTACGGCGATATTGGCACCACTTTGGCTCATTCGCACGGCACCGGCGACGCCACGGGCACGCTGAGCGTGCCGCTTTACAAGGAATATGCGTTGCGCGGCGAGGCGCAGATTGCTCAAGCCCAACTGGACACTGCGCAGGCCCAGTTAAGTGACAAGAACGCGCAGGTGGACGCCGATATTCGCGACGCTCTGCTCGATATTGCCTCGGCGCAGAAGCTGGTTGAGGTTGCCAAGTCGAGTGTCGAACTGGCTAACGAGGCGCTCAGCGAGGCTCAACAGCGCTATGCCAACGGCGTCAGCGACAACCTGGCCGTGAGCCAGGCCGAACAGTCTGTGGCTCAGGCCAACAGTCAATATGTAGCCAGCCTCTACCGGCACAATGTGGCCAAGCTCAGCCTGGCTCGTGCCCTGGGTGCGGCCGAGAACTACAAGAATTATCTGGGAGGAAAGTAAACGTGGCGGATTCAACTCAAAGACCAGGTCAATTGGAGCCGGACGATGATGCAGAGATCGCCCAGCCGCCTTCCCGCCGCAGGGCCATCGTTGTGGTCGTGGTGGTGATTCTGGCGGCGGTCGCGGTCGCGGTGTGGTGGCACGGGACATTCAGCGAGGATACCGACGACGCGCAGGTCAACGGGCACCTGATTCAGGTCAGTTCGCGCATCGGCGGCCAGGTTCTGAAGGTCGATGTGGCAGAGAACCAGGTGGTAAAGCAGGGCGACCTTATCGCCGAACTGGACCCCGCGGACTATCAGGTCGCAGTCGAGAACGCCGAGGCTCAGTTGGCCAGCGCGCAGGCCAACGCAGCCGCTGCCAATGTCGCCGTGCCCATTACCACCGTCAACACAGGCAGCAGCCTGACCGCGGCCGACGCCGATGTGACCGGCACGCAGGCCGCTGTCGAACAGGCAAAGAATCAGCTCCAGGCGGCACATGACCAGGTGGGCCAGGCAAAGGCCGCCAACGTGAAGGCGCAGGCCGATCTCGAGCGCTATAAGCCTCTGGTCGAGAAGGACGTGATCAGCAAGCAACAATTTGACGGCGCTGTAGCCGCCGCCGACGCCGCCAAAGCCGCACTCGCCAATGCCCGCGCCATGGAGCGCGCCGCAGGCGACGGAGTGAATGTAGCCAGTCAACGCCTCGCTCAGTCCCAGGCCCAACTGAAATCGGCACAGACCGGCCCCCAGCAGGTGGCCGCGCAGAGCGCCCGCGCAAAACAGGCCCAGGCCCTGGTCCAACAGGCCCAGGCTCAGCTCGACCAGGCCAAGCTCAACCTGAGCTATACCAAAATCGTAGCCCCGGCGGCGGGCATCATCACCCGCAAGAGCGTCGAGATCGACCAGAACGTCTCCGCCGGCCAGAACCTGCTCACCCTGGTCTCGCTTGAGGATCTGTGGATCACGGCAAACTTCAAGGAGACCCAGTTGCGCCACATGTCTGCGGGGCAGCCGGTCGACATCGAAGTGGACGCCACGGGCAAGACATACCGAGGCAAGGTGACGCAGATCGGCGGAGCAACCGGCTCGGTGCTGAGCCTCTTCCCGCCGGAGAACGCTACCGGCAACTACGTCAAGGTCGTCCAGCGTGTGCCTGTTCGCATCGACTTTACCGATCTCAAGAATGAGGATCCCAACCACGAACTAAGGCCAGGCCTTTCGGTTGAGCCCAAGGTCAAGGTGAAATAGAAGTCCAGATTCAAGTGGGGTTCGCCACGAAGATCGTAGTTTAGGTTTTAATCGGGCACGACTTCCGTCGTGCCCGATTCCTTAACTCGCGCTTCACTTGGAGCCTGTCTAAAACGCGCCTGCGCGGGCAAATTTCAGCGCTTCCAGAGCCGCTCCGCGCGCGCCCGCCGTGTCCCCGTTCGGCATCACGTGAATGGGAATATCGGCCTGCTCTTCTCGCTGAGCACCCATCCCAACGCGAATCTCATCGATGAACCAGCGTTGAAATTCCGGGTTCGTCTCCACCACGCCGCCGCCCATAATCAGGGCGTCAGGATCAAAGGTGTTGATCATCTGATCGAAAAACAGGCCGAGCGCCCGTGCCTGGACTCTGAAGATATCCTGGCACATCTGGTCGCCCTTTTCCGCCATTCCCCGCACACGATACGCAGCCTTGTGGACGTCTTCGATCTTGCCAAGCTCGTGATCGGGATACTTCAGCAGGAAATGGGGGAGCAGATGTCTCCGAATCGAAGTGAGAGAACAAAGCGCTTCCAAGTCCCCCATCCGCCCGCAATTGCATTCCGGCTTCAGCCCTTCGATGCCGGGAATCAGAGGATAAGGAATGAGAACATGGCCCAGCTCTCCGCCAAAGCCCTTTCGGCCCTTGATCACTTCGCCACCCATGATGATTCCGCCGCCATGACCGGTGGCGGGTTCTATAAAAGGGGATGTCAAGAAAAAACACTTCTCCTGACCTGCCGGGGGAAGATATTTTTCTGACATCCAGCCCCTGTTGGCAGCCGCAATACACTTTTCGAGGGCATGGTTTTGTTTTTCACCTTTGTGGGAGGTTCTCGGCGTCATATTCTTTTGCGTTCTTCCAGCGGGCGGGTTCCCGGTCCCATAGTCCATTTCCAAACCAACTGAGGGTGCCCCCGGTCCCTCGC
>Ga0302194_10001052_pt1 | contig 17472 bp, 15 predicted proteins | sample II_Bog_N1_1_FD_200227 | JGI IMG/M metagenome (GOLD analysis project Ga0302194, IMG submission 200227) | Peat permafrost microbial communities from Stordalen Mire near Abisko, Sweden - II_Bog_N1_1 | ecosystem: Environmental > Terrestrial > Soil > Wetlands > Peat | place: Sweden: Abisko...
GTAAGCCGGATAAAAAACCGAAAATGGTTTTTGTAAATTGCAGCGGAGGAGGATTGCGGTCGTCACTCTGGACATTTTATACGTTACAATATACCGATAGTTTATTAAATGGTAAATTATTAAGTAGCACTCAAATGATAACCGGATCATCAGGAGGCATGGTGGGTGCAGCTTATATACGTGAACTGTATCTTCAAAAACAAAGAAATAAGATTAAGAGTTATTATGAAAAAAGATACCTGAACAATATTTCAAAAGATATACTGAACCCTATATCATTTAAAATAGCTACAAGCGAATGGTTTTTTTCTATGCAAAGTTTTACACTTGACGGAAACAGATATCCCAAAGACCGCGCGTATGCATTTGAAAAAGGAATGAATGACAATATGGACAATGTTTTGAAAAATAAACGGCTGTTTGATTATTACCTGCCGGAAGCCAATTCTGCTATTCCTATGATGATATTTTCTCCTTCCATTTTAAATGACGGAAGAAAATTATTAGTGTCATCGCAACGTATTTCATACCTCACTCAAAATGCGGAAATGAAAAGAATAACGTATGAAAAAATTAATGATGCTATTGAATATTCCCGTTTCTTTCAGCGACAGGGCGCGGTTAACACCATGTTTACAAGTGCCATACGCATGAGTGCCACGTTTCCATACATCAGCCCGTCAGCATCGTTACCAAGCGATCCTGTTGTAGAAATAATAGATGCCGGATACCGAGATAATTTTGGTTTAGAAACTACGTTGCGTTTTATTAAAACATTTGATGATTGGATTTCAGAAAACACAAGCGGAATTGTTATTATACAAATAAGAGATAAAAATAAAATATCACCTATTGATAAAGAAGCGCAGCCTACTCTTTTGCAAGCCCTGGCACGACCGGTAGGCAGCTGTTACAGCAATTTGTTTAATGTGCAGGATTTTAATCAGAATCAACAAATTCAAGTGGCTGATGACTGGTGTAAATCAAACATTGAAATTATTAATTTACAGCTGAACAATGAAACCAAAGAACACATTTCGTTAAACTGGCACCTTACCAACAAAGAAAAAAAACAAGTTCTTTCTTCCTTGTATATGGAAGAAAACAAAGATGCAATAGACCGCATTGTGGAACTGCTTAAATAAAAAAGCACTTTGCAAGTATCCTCACAAAGCGCTTTCTGTAAATCAGCAATTTTAGTTTAACACTAACTCAACTTGATTAACCATTGTTGATTGTTTTACAATCAATGATTTTGAATAGTTAAGAATGACTGAAACAACATCATTTCCGGGTTGATGCGAAAAATCATTTTGTTTGTCATTTTTTGTTGTGTTTAATTCTGTGCCAATTTTTTTCTGAGTAAAGGTTCTATCCATTCAATATATTTTAAAGTTTATGTAACATTAACGCATCATTATGATGTTTATTGTTGTACTATGAAATTTTTGTCCATTCGATTTAAAGAACACAGATAAAATTGCCCAACAAATACGCTTAAACAAGTTCAATGGAAGTGTTATTGTTGTATAATTTCAATACTCTATTCGCCTCATTTTGAATTATTAACTCAAACGCTGAAATATAATTATACAAAATCAAGATGACATTAATAATTGATGTTATTTATATATTGCGGGTTTTAACTTGTCATTCAACTCTGGGAATTGAGTCAAAATGATGCTTAATGTTTGAGTCGGTTCATTCCTGAATTTCTGAAATAACATTGGTTTGGCTAAAACAATAGTTATTGCTTTTTCATTTTTCAATTCATATACAAATTCGAGGAGATCAAGGTATAATCCCCCAATTTTATCACTGCTTATTGGAGTAATCGAAATTATTGATTTAGGGTCAACTATAATATTATTAAAATGAATTTTTTTGTCTATTGATAATGAATAAAAATGCTTTCGATTAATAAGCCAACAAGAAATACCCCATATTAACAAAAAGAAGGATACCAAAAGGGGTAAAACAAAATATATTAAATCGATAAGACTATATGAATTAAATGCTACTCCGAAAACAAAAATTAAAAATGTCAATATCACTATTGGAAGCCAATAGTACAAAAGTATGTCGAAGTATGTACAACTAATTTTCATTTCTGTTTGTCAAATTCATATTAAATAGTTTTTCCGGGTATTGCCTGTAACATTACTCTTAACACCACTCCTAATTCAAATACGATTTGGCTTTTTCCAATGCTTTTGCAATGCCTTTAAAATCAACACCTCCGGCTGTAGCATAAAACGCCTGCCCTCCCCCGCTGCCTTGAATTTCTTTTGCTATTTCGCGAATGATGGTTCCTGCATTTAAGTTTTTTTCTTTCACTAAGTTTTCGGAAATAATGAGTGACAAACTGGGTTTTCCTTTTATTTCAGAACCAAGTATCATAAACAAATTATCCACTTTTATTTTCATATCAAATGATAAATCCTTTATTACATCGGCATTATCCAAATCAATTTTTTCGGCAATAAAATTTATGCCGTTGATGACTTGTTTTTTGGTTAGCAATTCTACTTGCAATGCTTTTGCTTTTTCTTTAAGTAGTTGTTCTAATTGCTTTTGAAGTTGTGTATTTTGCTCCAACAAACCATGAACACTTTTTACAACATCTTTTGGATTTTTAAGTAATGTTTTCACCTCATTTACCAATCCTAATTGTTCATTAAAAAACTGTTCTGCTTTTACAGATGTAATTGCTTCAATGCGACGAATGCCCGCTGCTACAGCACTTTCTGAAATAACTTTAAACAAACCAATTTGCCCTGTTGCTTTTACGTGCGTACCACCGCAAAGCTCTATTGAATAGTCTTTGTCAAACGTAACCACACGAACCGTTTCACCATACTTTTCACCAAACAAAGCCATTGCGCCTGTTTTCTTGGCTTCTTCAATAGGCATTTCTTTGATGTCGGATAAAATGTTTTCTCTTATTTTTTCATTCACAATGGTTTCAATTTTTGCAATTTCTTCGTCCGTAACTTTCGAAAAATGTGAAAAATCAAAACGCAAATATTCATCGTTTACCAAGGAACCTTTTTGCTCCACATGTGTGCCTAATATCTTGCGCAATGCAGCGTGCATCAAGTGTGTGGTGCTGTGATTATTTTCTGTTAATGCTCTTTTTTCAACATTTACTTTTGCAACGAATGTTTGTGTGAAATTTTCAGGAAGTTTATCTGCAAAATGAATGAAAATGCCGTTTTCTTTTTTCGTATCCGTGATGTGAATTTTTTCATTTGCAGATTCCAACACACCTGTATCGCCCACCTGACCGCCACTTTCAGCATAGAAGGGAGTTTTATCCAACACTAGTTGAAATTGTTCTTTGTTTTTTGCTTTTACTTTTCGGTATTGAATTATGTTCACTTCACTCTCTAATGTTTGGTAACCAACGAATTTTCTTCCTCCGTTCTTGGCTTTTCTTCCTTCAACAACGACCCAGTCGCCTGTATCAATGGAAGTTGCAGCACGTGAGCGGTCCTTTTGTTCTTGCATGCATTTATTAAACCCTGCAATATCTACATCAAATCCGTTTTCTCTTGCAATCAATTGTGTTAAATCTAAAGGGAAACCGAAGGTGTCGAATAGCTCAAAAGCCTCTTCACCATCAACAATTTTTTCATACGCTTCGTTGTCATTCTTCGACTTAATCTTATTAAAACTTCCTGCTTCTATAATTGCATTGATTTGTTCTATTCCCTTCTCCAAAGTTCTAAAAAATGAAGTCTCTTCTTCCTTAATTACTTTTTCAATCAATTGTTTTTGAGAAATCAATTCAGGAAATGCTTGTCCCATTTGGTTGGCAAGTGTATCCACCAAACGATACATAAATGGTTCCGTTAAATTTAATGATTGATAACCGTAACGAATAGCGCGTCTTAAAATTCTTCTGATAACATAACCCGCGCCCGTGTTGGAAGGAAGCTGACCATCGGCAATACTGAATGATACAGCACGAATGTGATCGGCAATCACACGCATGGCAATGTTTATTTTTAATTGAGCTTCATTTGTTTCATCATCTTCATTTTCCGGTTTGTAACTAAGTCCGCTCAATTGCGAGATTTTATCCAGCAATGGAGTAAACACATCTGTATCGTAATTTGATTGTTTTTTTTGCAAAACGCGCACCAATCGTTCAAAGCCCATTCCTGTGTCCACATGCTGTGCAGGGAGCTTTTCAAGGCTTCCATCTGCTTTGCGGTTGAACTCCATGAACACATTGTTCCAAACTTCGATCACTTGCGGGTCGTCATTGTTTACACGTGATGCGCCGCTCACCTTAGCACGTTCTTCGTTGCTGCGTCCATCATAATGTATTTCCGAACATGGTCCGCAAGGTCCGGTATCCCCCATTTCCCAAAAATTGTCTTTTTTATTTCCTTTTAAAATGCGGTCTTCGGCAATGAATTGTTTCCAGGTATCGTATGCTTCCTGATCAAAGCCCAAACCGTCGTCCTTGCTGCCTTCAAATACAGTAACGTATAATCTGTCCTTATCAATTTTGTAAACATCTGTTAATAATTCCCAAGCCCAAGCAATGGCTTCTTTTTTAAAATAATCGCCAAAGCTCCAATTACCAAGCATTTCAAACATCGTATGGTGATAGGTATCAACTCCTACTTCTTCCAAATCGTTGTGTTTGCCGCTTACACGTAAGCATTTTTGTGTATCGGCAATACGCGGATATTTGATAGGAGCATTGCCTAAAAATAAATCTTTGAACGGTGCCATACCTGAATTGTTAAACATCAGCGTTGGGTCATTCTTCACCACCATTGGGGCAGAAGGAACGATATGATGATTTTTTGATTTAAAAAAATCTAAAAATGTTTGACGTACTTTATTCGATTCCATTAATTTAATTTAATTATTAGGGAATAGCCAATTGTCAATAGCGGAATTGTGTCGTGAAAACTAAAAATGTGAAATCCTGATTACTTTTGGCTATTAACTGTTCCCTGATTAGAATTTGCAAATTTAGTTTATTTGCGTACATTCGCACGTGAAGTAGCAAATAAAAAATGAGCAAGGTCAATTATAAATTTAACACCAAGTCGCTTACCTACGAAAAGGTTACTGTGCCTATAAAACAGCGACTGTTACAAATACTTTCGTATTTGGCAACGGGTATTGTGTTCGCTACATTAACCATTCTTGTTGCTTATAAATATTTAGATTCTCCAAAGGAAAAACAGTTGAGACGTGAAATTTCCGAATTAAGTCTTCAATATGAAATTTTAAATGAAAAGATGGACAATGTTACCTCTGTTTTAAGTGATATAGAAGACCGTGATAATAATATTTACCGAACCATTTTTGAAGCCGAACCAATTTCTGAAAGTGTAAGAAAAAGCGGATTTGGAGGGGTGAGCCGTTATAAATATTTGCAGGGATTCGGCAGTAGTGAATTAATGGTTGAAACCAGCGAACGTATTGACCGCATTAGTAAACAACTGTATATACAATCAAAATCGTTTGACGAAGTTGCTAAACTTGTAAAAGGTAAAGAGCAGCTATTGGCTTCAATTCCGGCAATTCAGCCTATTTCCAATAAAAACTTAAAACGTCAGGCTTCAGGGTTTGGATGGCGTACACATCCGATTTATAAAACGCAGGAGTTTCATCCCGGAATGGATTTTTCAGCACCTTCAGGAACTGAAATTTATGCTACCGGTGACGGTATAGTGGAAAGAGCGGATGCAAAAGCGCAAGGTTACGGAAATCATGTGGTTATTGATCATGGTTATGGTTACAAAACATTATACGGGCACATGTTAAAATTTACAGTAAGGTACGGACAAAAAGTAAAAAGAGGGCAACTTATCGGTTATGTGGGTAACACAGGATTATCAACAGGGCCGCATGTTCATTACGAAGTAATAAAAGGCGATAAAAAAATAAATCCTGTTAACTATTATTACAACGATTTAACTCCTGAACAATACCAAAAGTTAATAGAATTATCTTCTCAATCGTCTCAAACTTTTGATTAAACTTTTTGTATAAAGCAATCAAAACAATAAACCAGAGATAAGAACGTGCCTTATAAAGAAACTGAGATTACTAAATTATACTACACCATTGGTGAGGTTTCAGAAATGTTTGATGTGAATACATCGCTCATTCGTTTTTGGGAAAATGAATTTGAAGTTTTAAATCCGAAAAAAAACAACAAAGGAAATCGTTTATTCACCGCCGAAGACATTGCTAATCTCAAACTCATTTACAATTTAGTAAGGGAACAAGGACTGACATTAGAAGGTGCTAAAAAATATCTGAGAGAAAATAAAAAAACCGTTAAACACGACCTCAAAGCTGACCGAACGCAATTTAGTGAAATAGAAAAAAAACTAAAGAGCATTAAAAATTCGTTGATACAATTAAAAGAGAAACTATAGCGGTTTAACGGATAAGTACACTTTAAATTTTCACAATCCTTACATGCCGATTTACAGCAAAACAATACAACTCTCTATGTTTAAAAATAGGCTCTTACCTGAGCACCACCTGTATTTACAACTTTTGAAGTTGGAGATTTATGCCCGTCATAAGTAAAACTCAGCTGCATATTATTTGATAAATTGCGCTGATAAGCCAATCCCCATGTGTAATTTTCTCCAGTTTGAAGTGCATTCAACATTTCATACGAAAGTGAAGTGTTTTGTTCCCCGTTATATTGTATCTGAATATAATTGACCTTTACATTTAAACTTCCTTTTTGTAAAATATTATACTTAACCTCTACACCGTAATTGTTCAAAACAGCTTGCTGTTCACCATACTGAGGCAAGTTGTTTTTTAAACTGTATGTATATACTAATGAAAATCGGAATGCGGTAGTGGGTTGGTAGTTTAATTTGGGGGCCATTTCATAGTAAGCAATGGAATAGTCGCGTGTTATCAAAAATTGTGAAGTGTACACTTTTGTGCCTTCTGTAATGGATAAACCCCAATTTACAATCTTTGTCATATTCCAACGAAAAACAGCCTGATTTGATTTGTTTTGCTGAACGTCAATGCCATTTACTAATAAGGAAATATTCTGCGTGTTTTGGTAGGTTAATTCAAGTCCGAAAACCGGATTTAATTGATTAATATAAAATGTATTTCGCAATGAAGAAGTTAGCGTTACAGTATTGTTCAACGTTTCTGATTCAGGTAAAAAGGGATTATAGGCTTTGGCTAAATCGCTTTCTGTAGATTTTCTATCAACACGATATGCTGTTTGATTGGAGAAAATTGCGAGAAATTTTCGTACTCCTGTTTTATTCGCCCATCTGGCAGCAGGTTTAATAGTTATCTGTTCGCTAAATTGATTGCGGTTTACCTTTATGTACTGATTTGTTGGTGTGTAAACTCTTATGTAATTTGCCGTACCTGGAAAAGTAGCTACTTCAAACTCATTTAACTGTTGTATGCCATCACCATTATAATCATTCCAAACATAAATACCCTGCCCTACTGCAACTTGAATATATGAATATTGTTGTTTCACTTCCAAACCGGAACCTATTTCATAATATGCATTTGATTTTACAAACCCTTTCCATAAACGAAAATTGTATTCAGTTCTTGAAACTAATGTATTATCTGGTTTTTGAGAAGTAATAGTGGTGTCAATAATTTTTAATATTCTATACGCCACATTTATTTTAAATTGGTTGTTGGGGTTTTTGGTCAACTCCAGAAATGTTCCATAGCTTTTTCCCAAAGTTGCTTTTTTTAAGTTGGCATAGGTAATAAAATTTTTTACAGAATCGTCGCTTCGTTGCTTGTAATAAACGCCGTATTTGCTTTTTGTAGTATCTGCATTTTGAGCGTACATTTGCCATTCCCAAAATTGGTAACTGTTTGAAAGCAATGAATCTTTTTTAGAGTGCGCAAATTTGTTCTGTTCAAAAACGTCTGTATAGCCAATTTTAATTCTATTTACAACTTGTGAAACATCACTTTTGTGTCTGTAAAAATTAGAATTGGTTGTACTTGCCGCATTTAACAAACTTGCATTATAACTTGCATTAAATCCTTTGTTTTTAAACCCTGAAGTTACATTGTGTTTTAAACCTTTATAATCGGAACCTTCAACAAATCCATTAAAACTATAACCGATGTTTCCAATTCCCTTTTTTGCTAATTGGCATCCGGCACTGATAATTTGCTGATCACTCAAAATATTAGTATTTGGTCTGTTCCAATCCCTTTCAAATTCAACACTTCTGTAACGTTCAACAGGTGAAAAGTTTTTTTGCACATATTCATAATTTACATTTGAAAGCAGCATTAAACTTTTTGCAGAACTATCAGCAGTTAAATTATGTTTATTATCTATATTCATTTTAATCCCAGTACCTACATCGTCCTGTTTGTCAATAGTTGAATAGGTATTTACATTGTTGTTTGTCAGAACACCTTCAACAGAAAGTTTTGTGCTTCGCGAAAGTGCATAGTCAACTCCTGCTGTGAGCATTTGTTTCTGTTTAGGCGTAATCAGTAATACTACAGGGTTATAACTTCCGTTATGCTGGCTGTTGGCACTAGGAGCTACCCACTGATATACTGAACCATTGGCACTTGATGCTACCTGCACATAGTCACCATTCCCTTGCCCTACATTACTGAACGTAACCTGCCAATGCGCACTATCATTTTTTACAAGGTATTTAAAAATAGAGTATTTAACAGCATTTACCAGGGTATCCATCTTTTGATAAAGCACTTGAGTACTATCCAAAGCTACACTTGTATAACCAGGACTATATGCTTTTGAAATCGTATCACCAATTCCGGCAAGCATTTGTTTTTGTTGATCTGATAAAGTTTGTTGAAGAGGTTGGTTTTTGCTGTCTTGTTCAGAATAAACGTCCAGATGAAGTTTTAGGTTTTGTGTTTCATAATCATTGCTGGCAAATATTAAAGAACGAGCATAACTTTTTTCTGAATATTGAAATTCAACAACAATACGTTTATCTTTGGTGATGAGCTGGCTGGGTGTAAACCTGACTGTAGCTGTATTATAGTCAATAACATAATCATTCTGCTGCCCTCTTGTTAACAGTTTCCCGTCAATATATACTTTTTCTGTACCCGACAGAACAACGATAAACGTTTCATTTTGATTTCCCTGTAAATGATACGGACCCTGATTTCCTTCAATACCTTGAATTTTATTCCTTGCCCAGGTACCTCTGGAAACACCTGCACTCACAGTAGTTTTATAAATAGCAGGTTGAATATTATCAGCTAATTTTATCTTTTGTTCGGTTGAAAAGCTTATCCCCTGAGACTTTTTATTAAAGTTCATAAAATAACTATTGGGTTTCGCCATCTGAAAATCTCCGGCAATTAACTTCGTCTTATCTCTTGATAGTTGAATAAACACCTTATCAAACTCTTGTAAATTTTGTGTATTTCCGTCGGGTTGTATAGGAATATTATTATCTGTTGCTGCCATAGCTATTTCAACATTATTACTCAAATGCCCTGATAACTGAAGATTAAGATTTGAGTTTACAGACATGTTTTGTGTGTTACCAAATGAAATACCTCTTGAAATACTTCCGCTTTTATCAAGTCCTTCAGTTTTAAAAATATCGTTGTTTTTCGATTCTACTGTGTAATCATACGAACCAAACGAATTTATATTTCCTAATAAATCGGGCTTTACATGATCAAACTTTTTGTGTTTCACCTCATCCGAAAATAAATAGGGGAAAGTTTGGTAATTAACGTGTACACTGTCTATCGTTTTTTTCTTAAAAATTAGCAATCCTTTTGCATAGTTAATTTTATAAAGGGAGGTATCTATCAAATAACCTTTGCTGCTTTTTAAAATTACCGAGTTCGGAACTAAACTAAGAGTATCCAGCTGAATGGTGTCGGAGGTAACAAATAGTGGCTTACTGCGCCTGTTGCCGGTGTATTGGGCATACACAACAACGCAATAAAAATGCGACAATAAAAAAAACAGAATCCTCCGATTAATCACAGAATTAAAAGTAACAATTTAACCAAGCACTAAAATTACTCTTTACAGACCAATGAAAATAAACTCAAGAAATCGAGAAAAAGTATATGTTAGAATAAAGAAGTAATTATTCAATTACTTGTTATTAAAATTAGTCATGGTAAACTGTAAGCCAATAGATACAAAGCTTTGAACCAGTTCAACGGCAAGTTGTATACGGGGCTGTAATGCTGTTTTTTCTTCGGAATTCCACTTTCCAAGTACGTAATCTATCTGTTTGCCTTTGCTAAAGTCGCTACCCACACCAAATCTTAATCTTGCATAGTTAGTTGTAGTTAATGTTTCCTGAATACTTTTTAAGCCATTATGCCCTCCGTCACTCCCCTTACCACGCAAGCGCAATGTACCAAAGGGCAACGCTAAATCATCTGTAATTACTAAAAGATTTTCAACAGCAATTTTTTCGGATTGTAACCAGTAATTTAATGCTTTACCACTCAAATTCATATATGTAGAAGGTTTTATAAGTACTATTGTTTTACCTTTCAACTTATACTGAGCAATGGAAGCAAGTCTGTCTGTTGTAAATTTTAACTGATGGAGTTCGGCTATTTTATCAAGTACTGCAAAGCCAATATTATGACGGGTATCCATGTACTCATCACCTATATTTCCCAAACCAACAATTAAGAATTTACTCATTGTTAAAATTTTGATTTAAAATAAAAAAAATGGTGGAGCATACGCCCCACCATTTTTTATTTTATTAATAATTCACTATTTTTTAGCTGCGGGTGCTTTTGCTGCAGGTGCTGCTGCTTTTGCTGCTGCAGGTGCTGCTGCTTTTGGAGCAGGTGCTGCTGCCGCCGAAGCTTCTGCTGCAACTGCACGTGTTATCTGAACACTAACTATAGTTACGTTAGGTGCATTTAAAAACGTTAATCCGTCAACATGAATATCACTTACACGAACTCCACTACCTATTTCTAATTTATCAATATTTATAGCTATTTCATCGGGCATCTTTTCAATTAACCCTTTCGCTTTAAGCGTTTTCAATTTCTGAACTAGTTTACCACCATTTCTAACACCGGGCGATACACCTTTTGTTCTAACCGGAATGTTCATTACAACAGGTTTGTTGGGTATAAGTTCTAAAAAATCAACATGCAATAAACTGTCTGTTATTTTATGAAATTGAGCTTCTTGCAAAATAGCATTGTATTTGTTACCGCCAATGCTTAAATCTACCGTATGTATATCCGGTGTATAAATTAATTGTTTGAATTCCGGCTCATTTACCGAAAAGTGAATTTGCTCTTTACCTCCGTAAAGTACACATGGAACTAGCTTACCGCTTCTTAAAGCTTTTGCATCTTTTTTCCCTACGTTCGCACGTGGCGAACCGCTAATAGATACTGATTTCATTTTTTTATTTTTGTTAGATTTATTTCGATTGGCGCGCCGTGCAACCGATTTATTTTAAATTTATGTTAGCGCAACTTTTTTATATTTTAAAAAACAAAGTGTGAACTGATAGATTCAAAGCTATGTACACTATGCAATACTTTTGCAAACAAATCGGCAACTGATAATACCCTGATTTTAGAACTCTGTTGTTTCAATGGAATGGTATCAGTTACTATTAATTCTGTTATTTTTGATTTTTCAATGTTTTCATACGCTTTACCCGACAAAACAGGATGCGTACAAAAAGCTCTTACACTTTTAGCTCCACGGTCAAAAATCATGTCCGCAGCTTTTGTAAGTGTTCCTCCTGTATCTACCAAATCATCAATCAACACTACATCATAACCTTCTACATCCCCTATCAAAGTCATGCTGTCAATTTTATTGGCTACAGAACGCTGTTTATAACAAATAGCAATATCTGAATTTAAATATTTAGCGTACGCATAAGCCCTTTTTGTTCCACCTACGTCAGGTGCCGCAATCATCAACTTAGGTAAATTAAGACTTTTTATATAGGGTATAAAAACAGATGATGAATACAAGTGGTCAACCGGAAAATCAAAAAATCCCTGAATTTGATCGGCATGTAAATCCATTGTAATAATGCGGGTTGCGCCTGCTGCAGATAACAAATTAGCTACCATTTTTGCGCCGATTGCCACACGTGGTTTGTCTTTTCTGTCTTGACGGGCATAACCAAAATAAGGCATTACCGCAATTATTTGGTGTGCCGATGCACGCTTAGCTGCATCAATCATTTGCAGCAACTCAAATAAATTATCGGTAGGCGGAAATGTAGATTGAATAATAAATACATCATTACCTCGTACCGTTTCTTCGTATGACGCTTGAAACTCCCCGTCACTAAAACGAAGCAAAGATGCTTTCCCCAATGCTTGTCCGTAACTTTTGGCAACCTTTTCTGCCAAATAATAAGAACTGGAACCGGCAAACAGTTTTACTTTATAATCAGCCATGAGCGTGTTTTTTGAGGACTGCAAATGTAGTGAAAAATGATACATGGGCAAATTCTTTATAAATTTTAATTCAGGTTTTTATTGTGAATCAAAAACAAATGAATAGTTTTGCACTCCGTTTCCAAAAAAAACAATATTTGCCCGGATGGCGGAATTGGTAGACGCGCTGGTCTCAAACACCTGTGGGAAACCGTGCCGGTTCGACTCCGGCTCCGGGTACAACTCTTAAGAGCTTCCAAATCTTATGAGTCAAACATAACCTCACTTTCTCAAGATTGTGAGGTTTTTGTTTTTTTGCTTGGGGACACTTTAACGAACAGATATTCAATACACCCCCGTTCACAGCATAGTGTTGCAGTAAATAAAATAGTGAAGGCGTTGTGCTAAGACTTCGTCTTTATTAACAAGTGTCCCGCCTCACAATATTTTAATATCACATTACCACAAAATCGTTATTTTTGATAAGATAAAATTATGACAACCGATTATCAAATAAAGGAACAAGACAAATTGCATTTTCTTACATTGCAGGTTGTAGGATGGATTGATATTTTTAGTAAAGAAAAGTTTCGAAAAATAATTATTGTAATGGTAAAAATACTAAGTATTAAGGCGAGATGCCTTGTTAATAAAGGCGAAGCGAGATGCTTCGCCTTTAACTAGGGTTTAGTAGCTTATAGGTATTTGATAACTTCTTTAAATCCTAGATAAAAAGTTTCGACAATTCGACCTTAAACTAAAAAGTAAAAATGAAACTTAGCGATAAGACATTAATAAAAGGAGCAGAATTGTCCCTAGAAAATGCTGAAGAACTAATAAAAGAGGCTAATCTCTTGTTAAAGAATAAATATTATGCAAGGGCTTATACCCTTTTCCACCTTTCAATTGAGGAAGTTGGGAAATCATCTATATTGATGGAGGCTTGTATTTTTGGTACTTGTAGCACTTTATCCCAAAGTAATAATTTACTCAAGGAAATACGAGACCATAAACTAAAAACTAAGCGTTCATTAAGAATTGATTATATGTTAGCATCATTGGTCAAACAGAATTCATTAAAAAAAATTTTAATGAACAATATGTATTCTCAAGGATTGGCAATAAATAAAATTAATGACTTGAAAAACTATAGTTTATACGTGTCATATTTAAATAATACGTTTAAAAAGCCAAAGGATATTATAACAAAAACGTCCGTAAATAATTTGAAATTTTATGCCGAACGACGTTTTATTTTCTTAAAACATTTTAATTCAATGTTGGTAAATTGTATAGATGTACTGAAAGATTTAGCAAAAAAACCAAATTATAAGGAAGAAATTATGGCTAAGGTGCTTTCTGAAGATGATTCATTAATTAATCTTATCGACTTTGAAAAACAGTAAAAAATAAAAATTGATTTGTTATGCAAGTCGCTTGTTGAATTATAAACACCTAACTGTTAAACTCTCAAGTTGTCTAAAGTATATTCGTTTTAAAACTTGACCTGTTCTTAGTTAATAATTTGTAAGCATTAGATAATCTCTTTAAATCCTCAATAGAATGATTCGAGAAGTCAATCTTAAAGGGTACAACTCATAAGAGCTTCCAAGTCTAACATAGCCTCACTTTCGTAAGATGGTGAGGTTTTTGTTTTTTAGTTTGTTTGCAAAATTCGAATCAAGTCATTGTTTACATAATAAACTTCTCTACCTTCCTCGTTTGCAGATAATACTCCTAGTTCTATTTTTTAAATTGAAAACCGGAAAAATTAATTTAGCTTTGAATTAACAAGAAATACCTCCTTAGTAATAAAGTTCAAATTACTTTGACGATGTACAAAAAAATGAAAAAAATAATCATAGCTTTGATTGCAGTAGCATTCATTATAAGCTGTAACTCAAAAAACGAAACACGCATGGAAACTTCAGAAATTTTTGCGAAAGGAAACGCCCTTCCAAAGGAATGGTTTGTGGGTAATGCTTTTTTAACACCTTTATTGGCAAAAGACCACAATAACGATTTCTCTTTAGGAAGTGTTACCTTTGAACCAAAAGCAAGAACAAACTGGCACACACATCCCAGAGGTCAGGTGCTGCTTGTTATAGAAGGCAACGGATATTATCAGGAAAAGGGAAAGCCTGCTCAGGCAATAAAGAAAGGGGATGTAGTAAACATTCCTGAAAACACGGAGCATTGGCATGGTGCGTCGGCTGACAGCAAAATGGTTCACATTGCAATTACAAATTATAAAGATGATGTTCAGGTAACCTGGCTTAAACCTGTAACCGACGAAGAATATAACAACGTAACTAATAAATAAAACCTAACAATATGAACACAACAACCATAAAAGCATTTGGAACAGAGGCTGCCGATAAGCCATTACATGCGTTGACTATTAAACGCAGAGATGTTACTGCAAAAGATATTGAAATTGAAATTCTTTACTGTGGTGTTTGCCATTCAGATTTACATACAGCAAGAAACGATTGGCGCGGAACAATTTATCCGGCTGTTCCCGGTCATGAAATTGTAGGGAAAGTAACCAAAGTGGGGAAGGATGTTTCTAAATTAAAAGTGGGAGATTATGCTGCGGTTGGTTGTTTGGTGGATTCTTGCAGAGAATGCGATAGCTGTAAAGAAGACCTTGAACAATATTGCTTAAATGGATTTACGGGAACTTACAATGGAAAAGATAAACATTTGGGAACACAAACTTTTGGGGGTTATTCGGAAAAAGTAGTGGTTGATGAACACTTTGTTTTAAAAGTGTCTTCCAATTTAAATCTTGCTGCTACAGCACCTTTGCTTTGCGCGGGTATTACTACTTGGTCGCCACTTCGTCATTGGAAAGTTGGTAAAGATAGTAAGGTAGCTGTTATAGGTTTAGGTGGCTTAGGTCACATGGCTATAAAATTGGCAAAAGGTTTAGGAGCGCATGTTACATTGTTTTCAAGAACAAAATCAAAAGAAAAAGATGCGTTGGAATTGGGAGCAGATGCAGTTATTATCTCAACCGACAATAATGAAATGAATTCTGTAAAAGGAAAATTTGATCTTATTATTGATACTGTTCCTTATGTGCATGATGTTAATCCTTACATAACAACTTTAAGCCTCAGCGGCACGTTGGTTTTAGTTGGTTATTTAGGAGGACTTGAACCCATTTTAAATACTGTACCCATGATATTGGGAAGAAAGTCTGTTGCCGGTTCTGTAATTGGTGGTATTGCAGAAACACAGGAAATGCTGGATTTTTGTGGTAAGCATAATATCGTTTCAGAAATTGAATTGATAAAAATGCAGGATATTAATGAGGCTTATGAAAGAATGCTGAAAAGTGATGTGCGTTATCGTTTTGTAATTGACATGGCATCAATAAAAAAATGACGCGGAATTACTCTTATCTTGAGCCAAACTACATCCATAAGTATTAACTATGAAGTTGTTGTATTATTAAAAAAGTTCAATAAGTGCTGTAAACTGAATTAACAGAAAAGGGGACTAAAATTAATTTAGTACCCTTTTTATTTTTGCACTTAGATATTATCCAAAAAATTATTTTAGTCTTACCAGAGGAATCTGCAAATTTGTTGGTCTGTTTTCTTCTTTATCAAACCCCCGTCCATCAATATTCCTTGCACCCCAAAACATCATATCATTGTAAAGGTAAATCAAATCATACTCTTTAAATAGTTGCCCTTTTGCCAAACCAAAGGGTAAAAATGCTTTGCTCAGGATGTTCTGAGTTTTCCCCACTTCCCATTTTTCAAATTCAGCTCCGGCAAGTTTGTTAAGAATGTCCACAAAACCCTGGTGAAGCGGTGTTACTTCATAACTCTCATCGGCGGTGTAATCAACTTTTTGAGCACCTTTTGCTATCGGATGTTCGCCTTGCCAAACCATGTGTCCCTTTATTAGTAATTTTGACAGCGGCAATTTTCCGTATGGATCTGCTGAGTTTATGATCTCTAGCTCAAACTTATCTCCAGCCAAATAGTTGAAAGATCGTTTCAAATAGAATGGTTTTAATGTTCCATCTTCATTTTTGAGTGAGCTTGGGCGCAGTTCAGGAGCTATGCTTACCCAAGTACCTTCGAGTGTTTTTTTTATTTCTTCTACTGTCATTGTTTTCTGTGTTTGAGGTTTTACATTTTTATTTTGTGCTGAAGCGTTTGTTATTATTACTGTTATCAAAAATAAAACTTTTATTACTGATAAAATTATCTTGTACATATTATTTGTGTTTAAGATAATACAAAGTTGTTACCTTTGTCTCAAATAAACAAGTAGTCTATTTAATACATATTAGTACAAAATTATAGACCAATGGCAGCCAAAAGAAAAAACAAAGATTTTAACCCTCATAATTGCGGCGTTACACAATTTTTAAACAAAATCGGTGGCAAATGGAAGGTATTAATAATTTATGCTATCAGTAAAAATGCTAACCGATTTAGTTTACTGCGAAAGGTAATACCTGACATCAGTAAACAAATGCTCGTTAACCAACTTAGAGAATTAGAAGAAGATAAAATTATTGAACGAATTATTTATGCCGAAATTCCGCCACGAGTTGAATATAAAATAAGTAAGTACGGACAATCACTTATGCCAGTTATTCAAGTTATTCAAGATTGGGGAGTAAAAGATTTAAAAAAATCATCAAAATAAAGTCTAATTTCTACCTTTTCTGATTCCTTCCTTTGCGTTCAGAAAATAACTTTCATAACATTCAATGTAAAAAAAAACTAAAAAATTTGCGTAACTCAAAAGTTACTTATAAATTTACGTAACTTTAAAATTACCTATTATGCAAAAAGAGATTAAGCAAACATGGCATTTTGAGCAATCGCCTCAAGAAGTTTGGGAATATCTAACCAAGCCCGAACTCATTGAACAATGGCTGATGAAAACAGATTTTCAGCCCATACTTGGATTCAAATTTCGTTTCACCTTTACAGCAAAAAAAGAAAGTAAATATGAGGGCATCGTTAATTGTGAAATTTTGGAAATAAATCCTTTTACTAAACTTTCTTATTCATGGAATGGCAATAC
>Ga0302194_10001055_pt1 | contig 17453 bp, 15 predicted proteins | sample II_Bog_N1_1_FD_200227 | JGI IMG/M metagenome (GOLD analysis project Ga0302194, IMG submission 200227) | Peat permafrost microbial communities from Stordalen Mire near Abisko, Sweden - II_Bog_N1_1 | ecosystem: Environmental > Terrestrial > Soil > Wetlands > Peat | place: Sweden: Abisko...
GAACATGATCCTGTTGCTGGGACTGGTTGGCGGCCTTGTGATCGGATCTGCGCTCGCCTTCGTGATTGAATCGATCGACGACAGGCTGCGCACATCGGAGGAGGTCGAGCAGGCGTCGATGCTGCCCAGCCTGGCGGCGATTCCGCATATGTCTTCCGGGCCCGCATGGAAAAAGGGCGAGAGCAAGGAGGATGCGGCTCCGGGGGTCTTGGCACAGCAGCGGTTGATCACCCTGTGGGACCCCAAGTCGAGCGGCGCGGAAGCCTACCGGAGCATGCGCAGCGCTTTGTTGCTCTCCTCCATCGACAACCCGCCGCGCGTCATCGTCATCACCAGTTCATTCCCCGAGGAAGGCAAGACCACCACGGCTCTGAATCTTGCCATTGTTCTTGCGCAAAGAGAAGAGCGCGTTCTGCTGGTGGACGCCGATCTGCGCAGGGGAAGCCTGTATCGCGTATTTGGGATCCCGAACCAGAGCTTTGGCCTGTCGACCGTGCTCACGCAACCGGGATCGTATCTGGACTTGCCGGCTCCGCTGCCGGAATTGCCGACTCTGCACGTTCTGCCCACCGGTCCGCGGCCGCCCAACCCCGCAGAAATGCTTTCCTCCAATCGCATGGAGGGGCAGTTGCGGCAGTGGAAACAGCAGTTCGACAGGATCGTGATTGACACCGCGCCTTTGCTCGCGGTTTCGGATACGCAGACCCTGGCCGTGCGCGCCGATGCGGTGGTCCTCGTGGTGCGCGCCGGCGTGACGCGTAAACGCGCCCTGATCCAGGCGCGCGATCTGCTGTGGCGCATCAACGCTCCCGTTGCCGGCGTCGTGGTCAACGATGTCGATCTCCGCCTGGAAAACTTCTACACCTACCGCTACGGCGTTTATGCCAAGGATTATTGGTACGGTTATCGACAGAGCGTTACGTCTTCCAGCCGAGCCTACGGGTATGAAGAAGAAGAGAAGGGGGAATAATATGGCCAAGACACTGGCGCGCGCGATGACGTTCTGGTTTCTCTTGTGCGCACAAACCATGGTGGGGATGGCGCAGCAATCGAGTGCCTCAGCGCCCAACCCCGTGCCGCCCCTGAGGATTGGCTCCGGAGACTTGGTTGAAGTCTCCATGTTCGAGAATTCGGACCTGTCTGGCCGCTATCGGGTCGATGAGATGGGAGACATCACGGTTCCCCTGATCGGCCCTGTCCACGTGGCCGGTATGACCGCGGATGAGGCGGCGACGAAAATTGAACAACTTTACGTGGAGGGGCAGATTCTACTGCCCGCCAATTCTCACGCCACGGTTTTCATCTCGGAGTATGCTACGCAGGGCATCACCATTAACGGAGAGGTTAGGACGCCCGGAGTGTATCCCGCTCTGGGTGTTCACAAGCTGAACGATCTCATCGCCGCCGCCGGCGGCATCAATCCGTTCGCAGCATCGCATGTCGTTATCACGCACAAGGACGATCCTGGAAATCCCATCCCAGTCGAATACAACCCCTCGGCACTCAAGCCAATCATCCCGGACGTGCAGATCTTCCCGGGCGATTCAATTCTGATTCCGAGGGCCGGTGTTGTGTATGTCGGAGGCAATGTGGCCAAACCCGGAGCTTATTTGCTGGATGGGCGGCGCGCTCTGACGGTCGAGGAGGTGATGGCGCTCGCGGGCAATGGCGGACATGCGTCCGCAATGAAACGCGTAGTACTGGTGCGAACCCTGGACGATGGCAGAAAAGAATCCATTACGATTCCCGTGAACTTGATTTACAAAGGCAAGGCTCCGGATGTGGCTCTGATAGACGGCGATATCCTGTACGTTCCCACGAGCAACGGAAAACTTATCACGGAGCAGGCCATCAATTCCGCGCTCGGCATCGGTACCAGCGTCGCGATCTACAGGACTGCATATCAGTAATCGCGCGGCCGCGTGCACGTTGCGGTCGCGAGGAGACACGTCTGGCGGCGCCAATCGTTCCCCGGATTTCAAGCGAACGCAGTTGCTGCGAACCATGGATGACGGCAGCAAAGAAGCCATTACGATTCCCGTCCATCAGGTCTTTAAAGGCGTGGCTGCTGACGGGGGCTCTGAAGGATGAAGATGTTCTGTACGTCGCAATAAGCCGTGCGCGACTTGTGACGGTACAAGCGATCGCTTCCGCGGTCGGCCTAGGCACGGGAGTTTTACTCTACCGAACCACCCAATAATTGCGTTGTGATGAAAGGCGTTGCCAGGCAGCCAGGATCTGGCGCGGTCCATCGGGTTTATGGAACAAAAACCAGCTTCGGCACCGCGGCGAGGTATTTATCTTGTCGCCAACCGGCAGAGCGAAGCGGAGTGCAACAATCTGATCGCTTCGATCCGCCGATGCGGCTGTCGCCTGCCTATTCGCATGATTCCCTATGGCGGAAGCCCCGCCGTACTGGATGCGGGATGGGATGGTGTCGAGCAATTGTCGATGGGCGATTTTTCCCCCGAGGGGTTGGCATTTCTCAAAGAAGTCCAGGCCCGGATCTCACAGTGCAATCCCGGCCATCTGCGCAGATTCCTCTGCTGGTTTGGTGAGTTCGACGAGTTTATTTACTCCGATAACGACGTGGTCGCGTTGATGAACTGGGAGGAGTTGTTTCCCTACCTGGAAAACCAAGACCTGGTGCACGCCGATTATGAATTCACGACTGGCGGCAAGTTCAACTTGCGCGAGCCGCGCCGTTTCGAGGAATTGATGGGCGCAGGATCGCTCGAGGCCGCTTTCACTGCCGGGCATTTTCTGTGTCACAGGTCGCCGCAACATCCTGCCGACCTGCTGGCGGCGCTGGCCTGGATGGAAGCGCACCGGGATGTGCTCATCTGGCAGGATCAGACTCTTCTGCACGTCACGCTTTTGGTTGCGCATTGGCGGGTGCTCAATCTTTGCCGGCCGCCGCACAATTGGGCTTCCTCGTGGGCGGGCGATTACAAGGACGTTCTCGAACTGGTACGCACCATTCAGGTGGAACGCCGGCCCATCAGCCACATGCATTACTCAGGCAAGATCGGAAACGGTACGCGGCCGATCGACGAATTGCTCTGGTCGAGCGTGACCCCGAAGGAGCGCAATCGCAGGCAGTTGTGGGCTCTGTTGCGGCAGGCGTTGGGTTTCGAGGCCATCGATGGGCAGTGGAACCGAGTGCGAAGAAAGATCGGCGAGCGCGCGACGCGCGCAGAGAAGCGCCGCGAGTGAAGACGAGCGAGAGAGTTGTTGCGCGGGCCGCTTGCGCGTCGTAGAAGCGCTCACGATGAGACAGTAACGCGTTGGTGTGGAAGCGCCGCGTCTTACTACGCAACCCCCTGCTCCAGACGCCAAACCCCGACGATCGATTTTCCGATGCGGTTAAAAGTGCAGGCATCGAGGACGCGTGAGACCGGAATAATGCAACGATCCCAGAACTGGAGCTGCCTCTTGGTCGGCATCGACTGACTCAGAAGCAAGAAGTTGGCCAAGGATAGAAGCATCCCGGCGGAGTCAAGGTAGAACAGCCGCTCCAGACGCAGGCTGGACGGAGTGATGTTTCGCAACGTGGCGCGGTTGTAACGCCGAAAGTGTCCGATAGCGGCATCGAATGGAGAAAACAGCCATTGGTGCGCGGGGGAAAGCACAATGATTCTGCCGTTCGCGCGCAGAAGCGCTGTCGCGTCTCCCAGCTCTTTGCGATCATTCTCGATATGTTCCAGAACGTCGATGTAAATGATGGTGTCAAATTCCTTTCGCTCGTCCAGATCCTTGATCGTACCGATCACAGTTTCGTATGAGCGATTGCTTCCTATCTCCGACAAGTCGCTGGACAACCGCGCGGCGAGTTCCGGATCAGGTTCGAGACATACCCAGCGTCCGCGCACACCATGATCAAGAAACCGCGTGTTGGCTCCGATTCCGGCGCCAACTTCGAGAATGTCACCGTGAATGAAAGGCTGAAGTTGACGCGCCCAATAGGATTTCCAGTTGCGAACCTCTGCAAACAACCCCAGTTCATCGCCAACATATTGAAGTTCAGTCATTGCGATAAATGTCCTTGACCCCCTCGACAAGCATGCCGCAATCGCGGAGCGGCAAAAAGCTGAGGCTAGTTCGATCGGAAAGAATCGTGAACGTGAAGACGGAGGCCATGGCGATGAACTGAATGAGGATGATGGCCAGGGCTCCCGCCGCATAGGTGGCCCAACCGGGGATTGCCAGAATGGTGAATGCGCGGATGCAAATTACGGCCACGATGCCGAGCAAAGCCATCGCCGTACCAGCCAAAGATGCGACCAGCAGCCGCACGCCAACGACGTCCCCGAAGACCGAGATCGCACTCATCCCGTGCACGATCAACGAAACGAAATTCATTTTGGACTCTCCCGCAATTCTGTGACCTCGCGGAATGGGGATTGCGGTAAACGGCAAGCGGGAACGAAAGACCGCGGCGGCATAGTGATTCCACAGTTCTGGCATCACCACGAGCGTGCGCAGATAGCCTGACGGCAGAATGCTGAAGTTTCCAACCTGCACGCGCACGCCGGTAAGGCAGAAATGGAAAATCTTGTACAGGCGATAAAACACTCGGAACGTAATGGACTCTGTTCGCCGGCTCCGTTTGGCAAAAACGGCAGTCTTTCCCGAAAAAGCGTGCAGCAGCTGCAGGGTTCCTTCCGGCGTGTCTTCGCCGTCGCCGTCCATAACCAGAACTGCGTCGCATGGGATTTCCCGTTCGATATGGACCAAGCCGACAGCGATGGCGCGCTGGTGACCGAGGTTTCGGCGCAAACGAAGTATCCGTATGCTTCTCAGTGTCTGAAAACGAGACGGAAAATCCACGGCACGATAGTCCTGAATGGAACCGTCGTCTACCAGGAGAATATCCACCACATACGAATTGGGAGCGATGGCCTGGTCGAGACGGCGAATGAGCTCTACAGCCGGGGCCCAGTCATCTCGAAGAGGAATGAGAATCACGACGTGAAACGAAGATATCGATGGCGCGGCGTCGAGCATGGCACTTACCTTCTTGTCCGTGACGATCGTACAGGATGGTCAATCCTGCCAGTCCCATGTACAGTCGTCACCCTTGAATATACTGGACGCCGGGGGCGGAAGCTTCCCCGAATTCATTGCGCAAATGTCGCCGATTTACGACGCCGTGGCAGCGTTGCGCGAAACACGGAGTGCGCCGCTTCTCTCCCTTGGCAGGCAACAGTTGAATCTGAATTGCATATTCCATCTGCGAGGATAATGCCGTGAGGCGGACGCGCGCGAGCTCTTTAACAGCACTGATGTTCTTGCCCTACCTGGTTATCGCGATTGCTTTTTTGAGAAAGCTTTTTCGCATCATATTCCTCCGGAACGAGGTTACTTATCCCGAGGGGGCCTCCGTTTACTCGTTCCTGATGGCGCTTCACACGGGAAGGCTTTATTCTCCGCCGTATGAGTTTCCTTTCAACGTACAACTCTACGGGCCAGTTTTTTATTGGACTGGATCAGTCCTTGCCAGAATCGCTCATGGGGATCCGTTGACGACGACGATCCTGTGCAGATCGATTACGTTTGGCGCCTATCTGGGCTGCGCGGTATGCGCCGGCCTGATTTGCTGGAAGCTCGAAAAGCGAGTTCTATGGGCCTGGATCGCCGTCGTCTTGGGCCTTGCTTGTGCGTGGGCGGTGCCATGGGCCGCTAGCGCGAGGCCGGACGTGCTTGCGGTCTTTTTCATACTCTTGGCGCTGCGAATTTACCTGGGTGCCGAAGGCCGGATTTGGCTCGTCTTCGTGGCTGCCGCCGTGGCGTCGCTCTCCTGGCTCACAAAGCAGACCACCGCTCTCGTGCTGTTTGCTTTGGCACTTGACTGTTTGATTGGCAGGAGATGGAAGGAATTGGGAGCTCTGGTGGCCGGCAGCGTGCCGATTCCCGCATTTATTCTCGCCGCACTGTCGTTGCGGAGGGAGCCGTTCCTGGCCAATTATTGGGCGTCACGGAATGCTGTAATCAGTTGGTACGGGCCCGTTAAAGGGGCCATCTTCGGTCTGCGCGCGAATTCAGTAGCCCTCGTTCCGATTTGCGTGGCGCTGCTTGGGGTCGTTCTAATTTGGCGGAGGAGGGATTACCGATCGATCCTTCTGGCGGTGATCTTTGGCAGCGTGTCGAACCTGGCCGCGATGGCAAATGTTGGAGCGAGCACCAATTACCTGATCCTTCCCTGGATGTTAACCCTCCTTATGATCCCTGCCGGCCTCAGTCGCATTGAACAGTGGACCATGCGCAGGACCTGGATTCCTGTGGCCATCTTAATTGCAAGCACAGTCCTCCTTGCTCACCAGAAGTTTCTCCTCGCGCAGACATTGCCCTCTGACCTTGACGCCTCCCGGGTTTCGAGTTTAACGATGCTCTCGGACCAAAGCTATTTGGAGTTGCTGAGCCGGGAGCCGCAATTGTTGGATCCTTACGTTTACGGAAATTTTTCGCTGCGGAAGGTCTGGGATGACGCGCCTATTCTTCAGCGAATTGACGGGGAGCACTACGATCTGATTTTGATGAGCATGGACCCCCGCTTCGGCTCGTGGGCGTGGGGCGCAGATATGCGAGCGGAGATGGAAGGCCATTACCGTGTACTTTGCGAAGCGGACAATCGCATTGCCATGGTGCCGCAGCATCGAGTCGACTCTGTGCAGGCCGAGGATCTGACACGCATCTTTAAGGAACCCTGCAACGCTTCAGCGAATATGCCTCAGTACCTTGGGAGAGGTTAAAGCCGATTTTGACGAATCAATGCAGGCGCGCAAAGCCTGCGCATCCGGAGCGCATCCGTCCGCCTCTCAAGCCGGAATGTCGATGCGAACCAGCAGCCCTCCAGGCTGTACACTCTTGCTTGCTATCCGAAACAGGGCGAATCCCGTATGAAGATGCCCGGAAATCGCCAGATCATTCAGGTTGTTCCGCGGCTCCAGCCCACGCGCTGCGGGGTCAGCGATCATGCCGTCGCCCTTGCCTCGGAGCTGAGGACAAGTTTCGGCATCGACTCCGCGTTTGTTGTCCTTAACTCGGATGAACGCTGCGATCTTCCGTATTCCATTACGCATTGCGCGCCGCATCAGTTACTGAATGCCTGCGTTGCTTTCAGCGGGAATCAACCAGCGGCGATTCTGGTGCACTTGAGCGGCTACGGGTATTCTGCCGACGGGGCGCCAACCCTGCTTGCTGAGGCGCTCGGAAGTGTGAAGGCAGACGGGCGCTTTCGTGTTGCCGTCTTCTTTCATGAACTGTTTGCGACCGGAATGCCATGGAAATCCGCATTCTGGTACTCGCAGCGGCAAAAGAGAGCGGTGCGAAGGATCGCCGGGGCGTGCGATCTGCTGGTGACCAACACCCGCAATTATGTGGATTGGCTGACGCGAGAAACTGTGCCGCAATCCGCTTCGCCCATTCAATATATGCCGGTGTTCTCCCAGGTGGGAGAGGCGCAACAACATATTCCCCTCGCCGACCGTGATCCGGTGATGGCGGTTTTTGGCCTGGGCGGAACCAGGCAAAACGCCTATCGCGATCTGTCCGCGCTCGGAACCATGTTGCGGCAGCTAGGGATTCAGGAGATTCTCGACATCGGTCCTGAATTTGAGCCTCCCGGCGAACTCGACGGGATTCCCGTGAGGCGAATGGGCGTCTTACCCGCGACGGAAATCGCCAGGCAGTTCTCTCGATCGACCTTCGGTTTTCTCTCGTATCCGCGCATGCCTCTGGCAAAATCCGGAGTGTTCGCCGGCTACTGCGCCCATGGCGTTGTCCCCGTGATTGCGCGGCATTTTTCCGGGCAAGTCGACGGTTTGGAAGACGGAGTTCATGTGTTGAGCCCGCGCACCGCGACTGCGACGCAGGCATCAGCATTAGAGTCATGCTCCATCGCTGCCTGGCGCTGGTACTCAGGGCACCGCTTGCACGATCACGCCGCCCTCTATGCGCGCTGGATAAAAGAATCGACGGATGAATCGACGGATGAGATAGAAACGGCGTCCCAAAGCGCAGGCCAAAAAAATGCCTAAGCCTCGCGTCCTGATCTCTCACCCGACGGGCAACCAGAATGTCCGCAATGCCCTGGCAAGCCTTGCTGAACGGGGAATGCTGGCGGAGTTCTGGACGACGGTTTCCTGGGATACGCAATCTCGCTGGAACCGGCTGCTGCCTCACGGAATGCGGATGCAGCTCGAGCGGCGCACGTATGCGGTTGCGCCCAGAGAGCGCATCATCTGCGTTCCCTCAAGGGAGATGGTTCGCCTGGGCATCAGGCCGAAGTTCCTGAACAGCCTTATGACCTCTGGAGAGCGGCCTTTTTCGATCATTGGCGTCTACCGGCACTTCGACGCCAAAGTGGCGCGGCGCGTTCAGAGCCTCGGTCCCGACGTGGTGTACGCCTATGAGGGGGGCGCACGCGAGACCTTCCGCGAAGCCAGGCGGTTAGGAATCAAGACAATTTACGAGTTGACCAGCAGCTATTGGTACTGGGTGCGCGGTCTGCTCACCGAGGAAGCCGAACGCAGCCCTGAGTTCGCCGGGCTTCTTCCCAATCTCGTGGATTCTACAAAGCATTTGGAGTGGAAGGACGAAGAGCTTGCCCTGGCAGACTACATTTTCGTGGCCAGCGAACATGTGCGGCGAACTCTGGCGGGCGCGGTCCCTCAAGAAAAAATCCGCGTGGTGCACTACGGAGCTCCGGCCATCCGGCGGCGGGAGCGGATCGCAACCGATTCCGCGCGGCCGCTACAGGTCTTGTTTGTCGGCGGGTTGGTGCAGCACAAGGGAATCGGCTACCTTCTGGATGCTGTCGATCGCCTTGGTTCCGAGGTCGAGCTCACGCTTGTGGGAAGACGGTTCCGGCCCAATCCTCGCGTAGATGAAGCGGTTCGCCGATGGCGCTGGTTCGAGACGCTGCCCCACCAGCGGGTGATGGATGTCATGATGGAATCGGACGTGCTGGTGTTGCCTTCGCTCGGCGAAGGATTCGGCCTTGTGATCACCGAAGCACTGGCCTGCGGGCTCCCGGTCATCGTTACGCCGAACGTGGGCGCCAGCGATCTGGTTCACGACGGACAAGAGGGTTTTGTGGTGCCTGTCGGTTCCGCAGACCTGATTGCCGAGCGGTTGCACACGCTCCACGGCGACCGGGAACTGCTGGCTGCGATGTCGCGCAAGGCGCAGGCAAGCGCGGCGGATGCGTCCTGGGAGAGTTATCGCAACAATTTTGCCGAGACTGTGGAGGCCATCGCCGCGTGCCAGTGAGAAGGCAAATTCCGGCAAGACCGCGCCGCAACAAAATGCCGGCGCTGAAGAAGCTCTTCTGGCTGTATTTTCTGCTGCTGATCTTCGAGGGCGCGTTGCGCAAATGGGTGCTGCCGGGGTTTTCCGCGCCTTTGTTGCTGGTTCGCGATCCGGTTGCGATACTCATCATCATTGAAGCGTATCGCACCAATAAATGGCCGGGACGATGGTCGGTCGTCATAGGAATTCTGGCATGCGCGCTTCTGGGTCTTTGCCTATTGCAGATGATCCTGGGAGATAACTCGTGGATTGCCGCAGTTTACGGATTGCGTTCCTATTTGCTCCCCTTTCCTGTGGCCTTCATCATGGGCGAAAACCTGGATGCAGACGACCTGCGCAAGTTTGGCGCGGCCACTTTGTGGCTCATGCTGCCGCTGGCGGCTCTGGAGGTAGCGCAGTATCTTGCGCCGCAGGGCTCGATCCTGAACGCGGGCGCTTATAAGGGCGCCGAGCAGATTTACTACGTCGAAGAACACGTCAGAGCTTCGGGTACATTCAGTTTTGTGGCCGGACCGACTTTCTATAACGCCATTGTGGCGGCGCTGCTTTTTTATGGCCTGATGAATCAGAAGTTCGCCAAAAAGGGGCTGCTGTGGGCCGCGGTGTTTGCCCTGGTTCTCTCGGTTCCGGTGGTCGGGTCACGCACCCTGGTGGTCGAATTGGCAGGGGTTGCGGTTTGCGCGGGTATTGCCGCGATGTTTGGAGTATCGCAATTCGTCAGGGTGGTCAAGATTGTCATCCCGCTCCTGGCCGTCTATCTCCTGGTGTCGCTCCTGCCGGTTTTTTCTTCCGCCTCTCAAAGTCTCCGCGCGCGGTCAACCAACGCGTATGGCACCGAAGGAGGCTTGCGGCGCGCGATGGTGGATCGTACTTCCGGATCCATTATTGGTGCGCTTGCTAGAACGGACTATTCGAGCCATCCCGTTGGGATTGGCATGGGGCGTGGCGCCGCCGCGGTTTCGGCGCTAGCCACCGGCAGGGTGCAATTCGTGGCAGGCGAATACGAATTCGTTCGGGAATTGGTCGAACTGGGCCCCATTTCGGGTATTCTCTTCTCGCTTTTTCGATTTCTGCTGGCGCTGAGCCTGATGTTCTCTGCCATCAAGTGTGCGCAACGCCGGGAGCCACTTGCTCTCCTACTTGTGACCCCGCTCTTTGCCACATTATGTTTCGGTACGTTAGAGCAGCCCACGGACCAGGGGTTCATGGTGATCTGCATGGCATTCACCATCGCGGCCATCCGGCGCAACAGCGTGGGCGTTGAGGGAAAGACCGCGCATGCGGGGCGCGGAAGACGCATCCCGGCGCGTCCTGGATGGGGAAGCGTCAGGCTGAGGTAGAGTATGCCTCGCGACAGCAAAGCCGCAGTTACGCATGGGCCTGGAACCCTCGGGGAAAGCCCGTCGGTTCACCTCGACGCTCTGCGTGGATTTGCCGCCTTCTCCGTCCTGCTAAACCACTTGCGGGATGCCCTTTTCGTGGACTATGAGGCGATAGCGCGGCACAATCCATTGACGAGCGCGGTGTATCTGGTTGCCGGCCTAGGCCACCAATCGGTCATCGTTTTCTTTGTGTTGAGCGGTTACCTGGTGGGCGGAAGCGTTTTGCGTTCTATTCGAACAGGGGGTTGGTCCTGGAGGGTTTACCTGTTGGCCCGGCTCAGCCGGCTCTACGTTGTGCTTCTGCCTGCATTGCTGCTAGGAGGGGCGCTCGACTGGCTGGGAATGCACTTGGCGGGTACCGAAGCCGTCTATAACGGTAACTCGGGGATGCATGCGCTGGTCATTAACGTTCATAGCACGTTGACATGGCCGATCCTGGCAGCGAACAGCCTGTTTTTGCAGACCATCAAGCTGTCCGGTGTCGGCCCCTATCCGGTGCCGACCTTTGGTTCCAATGGGGCGCTGTGGAGCTTGAGTTACGAATTCTGGTACTACCTGGCCTTTCCGGTTCTGGTCCTCCTGCTAGGCAGTAGCCGGTCCTGGAAGATGCGCGCCATCTCGTGCCTGGGTCTTTTGGCCTGGGGATGGTTTGTCGGATCGAGTATCGTACTACTGGGCCTTACCTGGCTGATGGGGGCATTGATCACTTTCCTGCCGGTCTTCCCGGCGCGCCGGCCGTGGACGCGTGGACTTGCCATCGCACTGGCGCTGGCGCTGTTTGGCGTAGGGCTGGTGCAAGGTAAGTTACGGGGATCAACGCTCTCGTCGGATCTGGCATTGGGTCTGGCGGTGACCGCGATGATATGGGTTACGCTGCATTGCGCTACGGCACCGCTGCCTGCATTTTATGTACATATGGCCCGCCGCGCAGCGCACTCTTCCTACACTTTGTACCTGGTGCATTTGCCCATGTTGATTTTTCTCAAAGCGTCACTGCACTTGCCGCGCGCCTATCCGGGATGGCATGTGTATCTTGCCGGCGCAGGGGTGCTGGCAGCGAGTGTCTTATATGCACAGTTGGTCTACGAGGCGTTCGAAAAAAACACCGATCGCGTGCGCCGCTGGATTCGACCGTATGTGATGGGCCGGCGGGCAGCCTGAAGGGTGATTGGGCGGCATCACTACGGAATTGCAATAGAGCTCATGACGGCTCCCGGACGATACCCAGGTGACGGAAGAGTCATCTGAAAGATCTGCAAATGAGAGTTCTGATTCTAAGCGTTAATTACTGGCCGGAAGTTACGGGCATCGGCGCCTTGACAACTTATCGCGCGGAGTACCTTGCCGGCGTGGGGCACGAAGTCGAGGTGTGCACCACATTTCCGTACTATCCCGATTGGAAAGTACCGCCGGAGTACTCAGGAAAGCTGGGGCGGAAAGAGAAACGCAATGGAGTGTCGATCGTTCGCAGTTACGCCTATGTCCCCAACTCGGTTACGCCGCTCAAACGCATCCTGTTCGAGGCCAGTTTCATTATCGGCGTGACGCTCCGCGCGTTAATGCGCAAGCGGCCGGACGTGTTGCTCGTGGTTTCGCCTCCGCTTGGCCTGGCCACGACGGCAATTCTATTGAGCCGGCTGTGGAGTGTTCCGTACGTGTTCGATGTGGAAGATCTCCAGCCCGATTCGGCTTCGGACCTGGGAATGCTCCCCAAGTGGGCGGTAAAACTTCTCTATAAGGTCGAGAATGCGGCGTACCGCCATGCGCGATTGGTCACCACGCTCACGCAGAGCATGCGGCAGAAGATCGTCGACAAAGGTTTTAGTGAAGATCAAGTCGAGCTTTTTGAGCCGCGCATGGACGACTCGCTCATCGATCTGCCACCTGAGGAGGGGAACGCTTTCCGGCGGCGGTATGATCTCGGAGATAAGTTCCTGGCGACGTACAGCGGGAACATGGGCGTGAAGCAGGGCCTCGATGTGATTCTCGATGCCGCGACACTGGGCCGCGCCGACGACTCCATGCTGTTCCTGTGCGTGGGAAATGGCGCGGATTGCGAAAGAGTCAAGCGCCGCGCCGCGGAGCTGGATTTGCCCAATGTGCGGTTTTTGCCGCTCCTCGATGAGAAGGATTTCCGCGGATTGCTGGCGGCCAGCAACGTTTGTCTGGTGACGCAGCAGCATTCGGTTTCAGAGATCGCTTTTCCGTCGAAGATTGTGACCTATCTCGCGGCTGGGCGTCCTATCGTTGCATCGGTCAATCCCGAGTCCGAGGTTGCCCGCATCACGCGCGAGTCGGGAGCGGGCAGCGTGGTCGAGGCGGAGAATTCGCTGGCCCTTTTCGAGGCAGTTCGCGGATTGAGGAACGCCGATTTGCGCAAGGCCGGCGAGAATGCACGCGCGTACGCATGCATGCGGTGGTCGGCCGAGCGCGTTCTGGGGCATCTGGAGCGTACCCTTACGGCAGCGGCTGGTTCGCAAATGGGTTCCCTGGCTTGGAAAGGATTCAAACCATGAGCACCGCGAAGACTGGAAGTGCGTTTTTGATCGCAATCCTTGTCGCGGTCGTTTGGTCCTGCGCAGGGATCGCCCGGATGCACGCGCAGATGCAGCAGACCGCAACCCAGGATAGTACCAGCACGACTCCATCGAGCCCAGACGCGACCGCATACTCCTCGACCGTAAACCCCGCCGGGACAACCAGCAATACGGCAAATCCAGCTGGAGTGAGCGGCGGAGCCTCGACCTGGACAGCAGGAAAGGGCAGTTTCGGAATCACAGCCAGGACGCCGGCGGGATCGAGGACGGGAGCAAGCGGCGGAAGTTGGGCGTCGGGAAGCGGAAGTTTTGGGATGAAAGCTCAGCCCGGCGGAGTCTGGCGCGAAGGCGGCGGCGGATCGATGGGAGTTCCAAACTCGGCTTCCACGCAGAGTTCTGCGGCGAAGAGTTTAGTCTCTACAGAACTCCCAGGGTTGGCTACAGAGGCTCCGGCATTAGCAAGTTCTCCTGGTAGAGCGCGATCGGGTGGCATTCTGGCTTCACGCTCCCCGGCTGGCGGGCATCCCGCTTCCGGTGCACGCTCCGGGGCGTCGCGCGGTTCTCGTACCGGCGGCAAAAGATCCGTAATCGGCAAGTCGAATGCAATTGGGGCACATAGCCGTGCGGGGAAGCAGAACCACGCCGGTGCAAGCCACGGATCCGGCGCAGGTTCTTCCAACGCGCATGCGAAGACGCAAGCACCTTCCGCACTCACGCCTTCTGGCTCCTCCACAATGGGCGGTATGCATCAATCGCGTTCCCCACGCAAAACCATCCCGTAGGGTCTGTTCACCACTGTGAGGTAGAGGTCTCTTTTGCGCGTCAATCGCGCGTTGGTTCGGGCGGGGCGCTCTCGGACAGGCGTGAGGCGTGACGCTTCTCCCAGATCTTGGCATCCACGAGAAAACGGAACCAGAAGGTTTGCAGGACCCAGAAGATGAAGCCTTCGGTTCCATCGAGAAAGCCCAGCCGGAAGAAATAACGATACACAAAAAGCGCAAACGGGCGCACGAAGAGCGGCATGCGATTGTATTGTTGGCGAAGAAATCGCTTGCGCTGCGCGGGGTTGCCTCGGGCGTCGGGTTGAAGGCGGCCCGATGTCTCTTTGCAGTCCAATTCAGCCACCTCGCCGTCGGCCCAGCGATTGTGCCTTGCGATCCACTCGGTCAGCGGCATGCGGATGTCGTCGATCATAGTGCCGTGCAATTGGCCGCTGGTGCCGCTCAAGAGCAGGAAGTGCTGGTCGTATTTGCGGTCTTCGCAGCGCCCCACGCCGCTGCGAAACAGGCGCAAATGCCAGGTTGGGCTCATGCCTCCGTGACGCAGCACGCGGCCGAGAAAGCGCAGATAGCGGGGCAAAAAGTATCCCGCGTGTTCGGGTTCTTCAGGAAGCGCAAGAATGGCCGCGACCAGCTCATCGTCCATCCATTCGTCGGCATCCAGATGCAATTGCCACGGCCTGGAGATGGGCAAGTTGTCGATCGCCCAATTGCGCTGAGCGCCATAATGCTCAAAAGCGTGCTCGACAACGGTAGCCCCGAAACTGCGCGCCAGCTCTACGGTTCCGTCTTTGCTGAAAGAGTCGACGACAAAGATTTCGTCGGAAACCCGGCGGGCGCTCAAAAGCGTGGCGCCGAGCGTATCCTCCGAGTTGAATGACAAAAGGATAACGGTTGGCCGCATAACAACGATGGTAGCGCAACAGCACGCCGGGAGCCTGATCCAGCCACAACCAGGAAGAGAGCTTCTTCGATGCCAGGCAGATGAAGCGCGGAGCCCGATGAAGGTTTTGTTGGTGGGGAATTACCCGTTTGACGGATCGACAAGCATGCACATCTGGTCGCAGGCGCTGCTTCGCGAACTTCGTCAGCTTCACGTCGATGTCGAGGTGATTTCTCCACGGCCGAGGTTCGGCAAAATAAGGCCCTCCGTGCACGGCGCGGGCAAGTGGCTGGGATACATCGATCGCTTCGTGATCTTCCCGCGCGCCTTGCGCGCCGCGGCAGCCCAGGCGGACATCGTGCATCTATGCGATCACGGCGGCGCCATGTATGCGCCCATGATCGAGAGAAAGTGCAAGGGAAAGCCGGTCGTGGTCACGTGCCACGACATGATTGCAGTGCGCATTGCGCGTGGCGAGCTGCCGGGGTTGCGGTCTTCGGTCTTCGGGCAGATTTTGCAGCGCTGGATTTGCCATGGCCTGAAGCATGCCACGCGTGTGGCGTGCGTTTCCCGGGCAACCTTCGACGATGCGCGCAGAATTCTGAAAGAAGATGAGAATCTCTGCGTCATTCTCAATGGTCTGAATTATCCATTTCAGCCCCTCGCACCGGACGAAGCGCACCGGAGGCTTGCAGGTCTCGTATCCGTCCAAGTCCCATTCGTTCTTCACCTCGGTTCCAACGCATCTTACAAGAACCGCGAGGGCGTGCTGAGAGTCTTTGCGAAGGCCGCTCCGCAGACCGATCTGCAATTGGTGATTGCCGGTGAGGCGCTGAACCAGAAGCTGGCCCGTCTGGCGCGCGAGTTGCAGATCGATAACCGCATCGTTCAGGTCGTTAAGCCGGACGCCGCCTCGATCGAGGCGCTTTACAATCGCGCGGTGTGCTTGCTCTTTCCCTCACGCTATGAAGGATTCGGCTGGCCGCCCATCGAGGCCCAGGCATGCGGCTGTCCGGTTGTCGCCAGTGATATTCCTCCACTCGCTGAAGTGCTCGGGCAATCGGCGATTCTCAAACCGATCAACGACGAAGCCGGTATGGCGGATGCCATTCGCAGTCTGGCCTCCGACCAGCAATTCCGCGAGCAGTGGCGGCAAAGCGGGTTTGTGAATGTCCGCACCAGGTTTCAATCCGCGCGCATGATGGGTGAATACCTGACGCTGTACCGAGAGCTTGTCCCAGGGAGCTTCTAAGTTATGAAAGTGTATCTCGGAGCGGTTCGTGAGACCGATCAGGTCGGTATCCTCGAGTCTCATGCCGCCTTCTCAAAGAGCCACAAAATCGTCACGGACCCGTCCGCTGCCGACGTCATTCTGATCCTTGGCGCCCCGCCATTCGAACCGCAACGGCTTCTTGAATACGAACTCTATAAGGCTTTTCCCGAGCGCTGCGCCATTTATTCCGAAGACGACGATTGCCTGCCTCTCATTCCAGGCGTTCATACCAATGCTCCGATCAGTCAGCATACCCGGATCGGCCGCATCTTCAACTACGCGCACATCACACGCAACGGACAATGTCAGAATCGTTTCTTGGAAGAGACTACATCGCCCGTTCCCATCGGAATGAAAACGGAAAAGCGCTACTTCTTTACCTTTCAGGGCGGATCGACCTCCATCTTGCGGAAGCGTATCTATAATCTGAAATTCAACCGCAGCGATGTGCTCATCGAGAACACCTCGGCATACTGGCATTGGGATAATTCCCAGCCCGACCGTCTGGAGCGGCAGCGCCGTTATGCCGAGACGCTTGCGGCATCGCACTTTGTGCTGTGCCCGCGCGGAGCCGGTGTGGGCAGCTACCGTTTCTTCGAGGTGATGGCGGCAGGCGTTACGCCGGTGCTCTTGTCGGATGACTATGCATTGACGCCCGGGCCAGCCTGGGATACGTTCCTCATCCAGGTGCGCGAACGGGATATCGACAAACTACCCGAGATCCTGGAGCCGTATCTCGGAAGCGCCGCCGCACGCGGGCGACTGGCTCGCCAGGCTTTCGACGAATACTTTTCCATCGAACGCGAGTTTGACCGCATCGTCGAGTTAGCTGCGCTATCATTGCGGCACGCGCCTCCGCCGGAAAAGCATTTCCGCAAACGGCAAGCCGCCATGATTCGCGGCTTTGAATGGAAGCGAAGCGCCCGCGCCGCGTTGCGCTCAGCCGTGTTGAAAGTAATGAGAACGCTTCGCCTCAAAAACCCGTATCAGATGAACCGGTAAGTGCATTCATGCGGCAAGGTGAGGATCGTGCCGCAGGTTCTAAGTATTGCAAAGGAATTCTCAGGAAAGACCTTCCGCATATGCCGGCCGTATCGATCGTTACCACAACCTTCAATCGCATTGGATACCTCAAACAGGCGATCCAATCGGTCTTGTCCCAAACCTTCGCGGATTTCGAACTTCTGGTCTGTGACGATGGCGGGCGCGACGAGACGAAGCAGCTTTGCGAGAGCTTCCATGACGAGCGAATTCTACATACAGCAAATCCTGCAAGATTGGGCATTG
>Ga0302194_10001071_pt1 | contig 17331 bp, 15 predicted proteins | sample II_Bog_N1_1_FD_200227 | JGI IMG/M metagenome (GOLD analysis project Ga0302194, IMG submission 200227) | Peat permafrost microbial communities from Stordalen Mire near Abisko, Sweden - II_Bog_N1_1 | ecosystem: Environmental > Terrestrial > Soil > Wetlands > Peat | place: Sweden: Abisko...
TGCTGTCTCTTTTGAAAAACTTTGCGAGCGCATTCCGCTGCCGGATTTGGATGCGAAAACGCTGGAAGAAGTGAAGCAGCAACTCGTGACCAGCTTCGGCGATGCGGATTTGGACCTTGAACCCAATGAAGATGGCAAGGGTCTGCGGGTGGATGTTTCACTGCCGGATGGCACGCAATTCCACAGCCGGATTCTCGTGCGGCCGAATGCGCCGGAAGCGAGCGACGAGCCGGAGGTCACTTTGAAGTTCGTGTCATTCCCGGTCTGCCTACCGGGCGATCAGGAGTTAATCTGGGCGCTGGCCAAGCGGGAAAACCTGGCCAGCGACGAGGCGGCCATCGCGCTCCACAAAATCGAAGATGATTTCTGGGCGTCCAAAACCGGGCAGAAATTGCTGCGCGACCGCGTGGAGCGGAGCTTTGCGGAATTCATCGCCCGTGTCCCCGCCGGGTTGCTCGGTGACGTCGGACTTAAACGGCATTACAAGCCGCCTGAACCTCTGAAAGTTCTCCGCGCACCCGGTGCGCGGAAGGAATAACTGGCAAAGCTTGAATTTCAACTTTGCCCCGACTGCCTTGAGGTGGTCCGGGTTGAATATAGTTGAGTGATAAGAGTAACTACAGCGAGCGCGATATGGATCTGGAACTAGCCTCTGGGGAAAGCCGACCAAACTCGGCAGTTGCATTTGCTGGGTAAAATTCGCACATACCCCGCCGCCATTTCATGAGTGTGTTCATTCCAGGTCAGCGGTGGATCAGCGAGTCGGAGCCGGAGCTCGGGCTGGGCACCGTCGTGCCGGCGGAAAGTGGCCGCGTCAAGGTCGAGTTCAAAGCCGCCGGCGAAACGCGCATTTACGCCGATGATCAGGCTCCACTAAAGCGTGTGTGCTTCCGCGCCGGCGACAAAATCAAAACCCGGTCGGATAACGAGTTTGTCATTAAAGCTGTCGAGCAACAGGACGGCCTGCTTATCTACATTGGCGAACACCTTCGCTTGCCCGAAGCCGAGATGAGCGACCGGATCAGCTTGCAGGGTCCCCTGGAGCGTCTGTTCGCGGGACGCTTTGATGCGCCAGCGACTTTTGCGTTACGCCGCCGCTCGTTGGAACTGTTGCACCGCTCGCGCCAATCCCCGGTGCACGGATTCGTCGGTGGTCGCATTGACCTGATTCCGCATCAGCTTTACATCGCCCAAGAGGTTGCCAACCGGCACGCACCCCGCGTCTTGCTGTCCGACGAAGTGGGCCTGGGCAAAACCATTGAGGCCTGCCTGATTCTACATCGTCTCCTGTTGAACGGACGGGCGAACCGAATTCTGATTCTGGTGCCCGAATCGCTGGTGCACCAGTGGTTTGTCGAAATGCTCCGCCGCTTCAACGTGTGGCTCCATATCTTTGACGCGGAACGCTGCGCGTCCATCGAAGCCGGTGAACCGGGTGCTAATCCGTTTTTGGACGATCAGCTCGTGCTGACCAGCATTGATTTTCTAGCCGCCGATCCGCGCCGGGCGGAACAGGCCGTGGCGGCTGGCTGGGATGTGCTCGTCGTGGATGAAGCCCACCACTTGGAATGGTCCGAAGCCGGTCCCAGCCGCGAGTATCAGGTGGTGGAAGAACTCAGCCGCCAATCAGCGGGCTTGCTACTGTTAACCGCCACGCCGGAACAGCTCGGGGTGGAAAGCCACTTCGCCCGGTTGCGTTTGCTCGACCCGGATCGCTACCGCGACCTCGCCTCGTTTCAGGCCGAGTCAAAGGATTACAAAGCCACCGCCGAGGTGGCCGAAAAGTTGCGCGACGAAACACCACTCACCAAGCATGATTTGGCCGCGTTGCGCCGCCTACTCGCGCATAACCCGCAGTTGGAGCTACAGCTGACCGAAGTGAATCAGGGCAATGCGGAGACGCGGGCGGCATTGTTGGAAGATCTGCTGGATTTGCACGGCCCCGGCCGGGTGCTGTTCCGCAACACGCGCACCGGTATGAAAGGATTTCCGAAACGAACCTTGAGGCTGGCCAGACTGGAGTCGAGGACCGATGCGGAGCACTGGCTGGATCATGTCTCCACCGAATTCGCCGTGGATGCAGGCGGCGCCAAATTACAGGCCTCGCTGGATTTGGTCAAAGATCCGCGCGTGCTCTGGCTCGTGAAACTGTTGCAGGAGCTGGATCCACAAAAGGTGTTGGTGATCACCCGCACCATTGAAAAAGCCGAAGCCATTGATGAAGCCCTGCGCCGCCACCTGACGGTCAAGACCGGGATTTTTCATGAAGGCCTCACACTGTTGCAGCGGGACCGCAACGCCGCCTGGTTCGCCGAGCCCGAGGGTGCGCGGCTCCTGATCTGCTCGGAGATCGGCAGCGAAGGGCGCAACTTCCAGTTTGCCCATCACCTCGTGCTATTTGACCTGCCGCTGAATCCCGAGCTGCTGGAACAACGCATCGGTCGGCTGGACCGCATCGGGCAGCGTGAAGAAATTCAGATCTATGTTCCCCATCTCGCCCACAGCCCGCAGGAAGTTTTGGTGCGCTGGTATCACGAAGGTTTGAATGCCTTTGAAAGCAATCTCGAAGGCGGCAACGAACTGCTGCGCCAGTTTGGCCGGGCCGTCCACGATCTGGCGTTGGAATTTCCGGTGGCGGATCGTACCGCCGCCGAGGCGGAACTGGCTGGGCTACTGAAAAAAACGAAGGCTGCCCGGCAGGAAATACGCCAACGACTGGAACAGGGCCGGGATCGGCTACTCGAACTGAATTCGTTCAGGCCGGCGACTGCGCGAAAAATAATCGCCCAAATTCAGGAGCAAGACCGGCAGCCGGAACTGGAGGATTACCTGCTGGACGTGTTCGACCATTTTGGCGTCCACATTGAGGAGTTGGCGCCACACACCTGGCAATTGAGCCCGCACGGGATCACTACCGATTCCTTTCCCGCTATGCCCGCCGAAGGCATGATCGCCACCTGCGACCGCCGCCGTGCGCTGAGCCGCGAAGATGTCGGATTTTTGACCTGGGATCATCCGATGGTCGCCGGAGCGATGGAGCTACTACTCGGTGCCGAGACGGGCAACTGCGCCTTTGCCCTGCTGCCGACGCCGAACGAACGGTCGATGTTGTTAGAATTCATCTTTGTGCTGGAAGCCATCGCAGCGCCCCATCTGCACACGGATCGCTTCCTGCCGCCGACACCGGTCCGGGTGGTCATCACCCACAAATTGGCGGACGTCACCAAATCTTTTCTCGAGGAGGCTTGGGAGGCCAAGCTCCAGAAGGGATCACCTTTCAAGCTGCTGGAAAATGCGGATATCGTCCGGCGAGTACTCCCCGCGATGATTGGGGCTGCCAACAAGCTGGCCGAAACGCAGGCGGCAGCGCTGCGCCAGTCCGCCTTGAACACGATGAATCACCTGCTCGGCCACGAAGTGCAGCGCTTGCAGATGCTTCAGCGGGTGAACGACCACATCCGTCCGCAGGAGATCAGGCTGGCCCAGGCACAGCATGATGAACTTGCGACGGCCCTGCAATTATCACGACTCCGACTGGATTCCTTGCGGCTGATCTGGAAAGGTCCGCCCGAAACATTGAAGTAAGAAGCTCGCGTCACTTACTGCAACTCCAATTGCAGACCAAAATTGATTTCCTAGACCGCCGGAATCGACCGGCGGGCCGCTCAATGCCCCACTTGGCATCGAACCGCCAGATTTTCGTTACACCTGTTCCGCCGGGGCGTTTAGACAGCTCCGCGGGCAACCTGAAGGGACGATCCGGGCCGACCAAGCCCCGGTATTGCGCCCGGCCACAATCACCAGCGTCAATTCCGCAACCACCCCTTTTCCGCACCACAAGCCGGGAATCGTCTGGGCATCAAAGACTGGCCCGGGTCGTTAAAATCGTTCTATTGGAAACGGGGTGTGGTAGTAAAGGTGGTTGCCGTACCCGAAACACGCCCAAGATTACCACGGACGCATGAAAGGCTGAAGTGCAGACATGGTCGGATGTCCTTCGGGAGCGAATGCAGTCTCCCATGGGAGACTGTCAGGTGATCAGCTTGGCCGGCCAGCATAGGCGTCCTCAAGCTTCCGGTAATTTTACCGGGAGCTCCGCCCAGCTTCGGATCGTCGGAACTGACCGGCGGGCCGGGTAAAGCACGGAGATCGGCATCAAACCGCCGGTTTTGCCTCATACCCGTTCCGCCGGGGCGTTTAGACCGTTCCATGGGCAATCTGATGGGACGATCCCAGCCAACATGGCGCATATTGCGGGGTTTTTATCCTCGCTCCGTCGGTTTGCTTGAACCGTCAACTTGCCGGCGGCGGGTGGGTGGCGGGGAAGGAATGAGGAGCCGGTCGGGGTCGGCTTCTTTTTACCTGTCGGTTGTCTAGCTGTGAACCGTCATGCCGCGCAATCCATTCTTCGACTTTTCCGCCTTCATGAACGACAATGCATTGACCCGCCTGACGAGCCGCATCTGGAGTCGATTCCGTCACCATTGTTATGAACAAAACACCACCCGCCGTGCTGGCTACGGAGAACATCAAAGAGACCGAAACCCAGCGTTTCGAACGCATCCTCGCGCGCGCCGAATTCAAACCCCTAAAGGCCGTATTCGACAATCTGGATGCGGACGCCATCGCGAAGGGTGTCGCCATCAACACGACCAACTCTTACCAGCTGTTTCTGGGCAAGCTGGGCCTTCGCGTAGTTGTGATGAAACAGATTCACGAACAGGATTGCTACGCCCGCCTCGGTCCGGCTGGCGGCATCCGGGCCGTGCTGCCGATACACGACACCGCCACCTACAGCACGATGGTGACCCTGGTGAACTACGATTCCACCGTCACAACCACCGTTAATTCCGTCGACTACTTCGACCACCTACTGGCCAAATTCAAAACTCAGTTGATGAGTAAATCCGGCGATGCCGGGTGATTGCTGATCGGCGCGGCCAGGATGTACTGGGTCTGGCGCCGCCCGCGTGGAGGCGTGTGAACGCCCTGCATCCGCTCCCGGCATACGTGCCGGGGTGGATGGCGGGACGAACGAGAAGCCGGCCGGGGGTCGGCTTCTTTTTACCTGTCTGGTGGAGGACTGAACTGTTTCCGTTTGATTTGCTATTTCATCACGGGTTGGTAATCGCGCCACAGCCATTCCAAGGCTTCGGGCAATGTCTGCTGTTTTACGCGCCCGTCACCGTGGCCGGCGTTACGGGCGAAGACGAATTGATAATGATAATGTTTCGCCGCGAGCACTTTGGACATGTTTTCGTTAGCCAGCACCCAGTCGTGCATGTTATCGCGCATGGCATTGGAGTTCAGCAGGTCGCGGTCGCCAACTTCGAGCCAAAGGCGGATGGGCTTGGCGGGATTTTCCGGGATGAGGTGTTCGTGATATTCCCACGCGCCGTGCGGGGTCGAGGAATCCGGCGGCCACTGCTGGTTCACAAACGTGCCGGAATACGCGAGCACGCGGTGATAGAGTTCCGGATGGTACCACGCCATGCTTAACGCACAGGAACCGCCGGAACTGGTGCCCATCGACGCGCGGGCGTCGGGATCTTTTGATAGCGTCACGGAACATTTCTTTTCCACGAGCGGCAACACTTCCTGCTCGACGAATTCGGCGTAGCGGCCGGACATCGTGTCGTATTCCAAACCACGTTCGCTGCCCTGCGCGTCGCCGCCGCCGTTGGCGATGGAGATGGCGATCAGCACGGGAATCTTTTTCTCCGCAATCAGATTGTCCAACGCCGTGAACAACAGTTTGTCGGGCCCGTCCGCGCCAACGATGAACGGCGCGGCCGTGCCAAGGATGTATTGTTTCGGCACGTAGACTGTGATGCGCCGAGTGTAAGGTGCGGGATGGCTGGTGGTCACAATAAGCTTGGCGGGATCGGCGGGGTCGGGCGTGCCGAAAGTCTTCGGTTCGCGCGCGATGCCGGGGAAAATCTTGCTGTCCGCCGAACTCATGGTGAATTCAATCACCGTGCCGAGCAGCGCATTCTTGGCCATTTCCGGCGCATGTGGGTGCGTCGGGCCGAGAATGAAATTTCCATCGGCATCGGCGGCCGGCACGGTGCCGTCAGGCAGTTCGGTGGCCGTGACAAAGCCCGGCGAATGCGGATCGCGGGTGGGCGGCACCGGCCACCCCGGCGCGGCGTGCAGATTTGTCACCGCGCCGAACAGCACGGCCATCAAGATTGCTTTGGTCATCTTCATTTTCTGGAGGGCAATTTCGTTGGCCAAAGCGTAACCGGCCAAAACCGCCGGACGCGAGCGGAAACGGGCTTCGTCCGGACCGTTAGGTGGCGGAGCATGTGGCGATGTCGTGGACGATCTGGTCTGGCATGAACTGGCTCCGAACGCGGGTATTACATTTGGGGCAATTGACCGGTTGCGCGGTCTCGAAATGGTCGACGTCGGCCGCCTCGGCCGGGGTGATGGTGCGGTGGATGCGCTTGCCCAGCAGTTCGGTGTAGCGGTCGTAGGCGATCAGGGAGGGCATGTTTTTAGGTGGTGATGAATTTGCGGGTGCCTTGGCAGGTGGGATAGGTGGAGCAGCCCCAGAATTGTGTGCCGGCATTGGCGCCACGCTTCGACGTGCGGAGGACCATCGGCTGGCCGCATGAAGGGCAGCTGGGTCTGGTAGCGGAATCTTTCGGTGTGGTACCCGACAAAGGCACAGGCGAGACGGTGGCAGTGCCACTGACTTATTTGCTCCCCGGACGGATTGCACGAGGGCAAGGAGTTGAGGGCCGTCAATCAGGCGGATGGGTTTGCCGGCAGCGAAGTCCTGGGCGTCACGGGTGAATTTGCCCGATGTGACGATGATGGCTTCGGCGGCGGTTTCGGCTGTCATGAGGCCGAACATTTCACGGATGACCGGTGCGCCGACGGAAAATGCTTTCCACTGCTTGCACTGGACGAGCGATGTGCGGCCCGACGCAGGTGAACGCAGCACCGTGATCTACACCTTGCTGGGCAGTTGCCGTCGGCACGGGATCAACTCGTTTGATTACCTGAAGGATTTGTTCACGCGACTGCCCGCAGCCAAAAATCACGGAGATCAAGCAATTCAAACCCGTAGCATGGGCCAAGGCCAAAGCGAAGGGGCAAGTGGTCGCTCAGGCTGCTTGACTAATCGAGATCAAACTCCGGTTCTCAACTGCTCCAACGTGCCAGATGTGCACCTTACCATGATACAAACCGGGTGTTTTTTAACTAAAGCCCGGTCAATTCCACCCGATAAGGAGATGAAACAGTGAAAATTCTGTATAAAAACATACTAAACCACAAACTTATATGAGCAGCATATCCAGCATATCTTCGGCAACCAACCCGTACCAGACCACGAACCAGAACAATATTGGCCAGTTTGTTCAGGATTTCAAAGCCATCGGCAGCGCTCTCCAATCAGGCAATCTATCGACTGCCCAAAGCGCCCTGGCAACCTTTCAACAAGCCCTGCCGGGTAATTCCCAGACATCGTCCAGCCAGCCCTTTGGCTCGAACACCCAGGCAAACACGGCTTACCAAAGTCTGACCACCGCCCTGCAATCCGGCAATCTTTCGACCGCTCAGCAGGCTTTTGCCAGTTTGCAAACTGACCTTAAATCGGCCCAATCAGCCCACAAAGGCCATCATCACCATCACAGTTCGGACGTCACGGCCTCCACCGCATCGTCAACGACGCCGACCACAACCACCAGTTCCGTTGTCGGCAGCGATGGCAGTTTAAACGCGACCGCCTGAGCTGGCGGTGCGCACTCGGACCATGCGTGAACCGCGCCCATCAAGGGACTGGTTTGCGTCAACTTTATCAGCAAACCATGTTTTGTTGCCCAGTTAACGAGCAGACGGAATTGCGGTTGATCGAGCGTCAACACAGCCATGAGTTGTTTTATCTCTTTGATTCCAACCGGGAGTATTTACGGCGCTGGCACCCCTGGGTGGACCTCATGAGTTCGGTGGGCATTGTCGAAAAAAACATTGCCGGCTGGCAGCAGCAATATGCAAACAATCGGGGGTTTTATGCCGGGATTTGGTACAAAGGACGATTTTGTGGAGTAATCAATCATGTGCATGTTGACTGGGCAAGCCGCTGGACGACGTTAAGCTATTGGCTGGACGAAGCACATCAGGGACAGGGGATCATGACAGCGTGCTGCCGGGCAATGGTCGCTCACAGTTTCACTGCCTGGAAACTCAACCGCATCACCATCGAATGTGCCGCCGAAAACATCCGCAGCCGCGCGATTCCTGAACGTCTGGGGTTCAAGCTTGATGGGATCATCCGTGACATTGAATGGCTTCATGATCACTACGTTGATCATGCAATGTATGGCTTGTTACGCTCCGATATGCAAACAACCACTCAATGCAATACCAGAATTCGGACAGAAATAATTCCTCAAGCCCTTGCAGGCTCCGTCGGATAATGCCGTAGGCGCACGAAACTTTTATGAATGGAAAGTTGAACTCGTAACGATATGAGTGCCATCAGCGGTCTTTCTTCAACCGCGAGCCAGTACCAGACCGACACACAGAGTCCTTGGCAACAACATGGCAACGGTGTGAAGGCACATCAAGGCGCCTCCAAGCCCGGCAACCTGAGTGCGCAACAGACTTTGCAGAAGAGCCAGCAAACATCTTCGCAGATAGCCAACGTCTCCAGGCGCAACAGCCAGACCTCCACCACTTTTAACGTTCTCCAAGACGCCTTCAGTTCAGGAAGGCAACAAAACCCATATCGTTCAGGTGTGGAGGAACCTGAGCAATATCAGGGAGGTTCAGAGAATAGCCCCACGAAGACCGATAGCTCCACTTCGGTTAATGTTAGCGCACAAACTGCTGGCGGTCTCCTCGATGTTCTAGCCTGACCCTGATCTAAGGGAAATTGAAGGTTAGACGTGGCAGGCCAGACGGATACGAAACACCATCTGCGCCGGACAAAAACCGAGGTCGGACTGGAAAAATGACTTGCAAATTCAGGGAGCAGGCAGAAAATCTCGAAAATAACCCACGCCGTTCGTGGGCATTAAACCATATGGGAAATCCCAGATTATATTGGTGTTCCAATAAACGTTACATCATCTGACTTGCGTATGGCGCGTTACCTGGTGGTGCTGAATTTAAGTTGCAAGAATAATCAGGACGTGCCGATTTTTTCCTCTCATCCCGAGGCGGAATTTTTGCACACGGGGGTCGGACGGGATATTTTCGGCGCCCAAAAACGGCCAACCCGTCAGATATTAGCGGATGTCAGAAATAGAAAATATGATTTGGTCATTTCCGGCCGAAGCGAGTTTCCCACTTTCAACCCGCGCAAAGGATTGCTTAAGAACCTGGTTGATACGGCGGGCAAATATTTGCGGCAGCCGCATCTCTTCTCCGGCAAGTTTCCTTATGCAAAAATTTCCACCGGCCTGGTCGGCCTTGATTGCCAGTGCTGTTCGATCATTGACAACGGTCGTTTTCAAGAATTGGACCGGGCCATCTGCTATTTCAAACGTGATCTGCCGCAAAATCCCTGCAATGCCTTTCTTTACACTCATCGCAAGGCGGAATGTAACATCAATGTGCTCATCGCCGAGCCATTCAAGAGCTGGGTTCCCAAGTTGCGTCCGATTTCATTGGGAATTAATGACGCCCTGGCGGCAAAGCTGGCGGTGATTAAAACACCAAAGAAAACGGATGTTTTTTTTGCCGGGGACATTGCATTCAAGCCCAGCCGGCTGGCAGGAATCCGGCAACTGGAATGGCTCAAGTCGGAAGGACTCAACATTGACATCACCACCGAGCGATTGCCCCACGACGAATTCATTCAACGCTGCGCCCGGGCATACCTGGTCTGGTCGCCGGAAGGCATTGCCTGGGATTGTTACCGGCATTATGAAGCCGGCGCGGCGGGTTCCGTTCCGCTCATGCAATCACCCCCCAGTTACCGTTATGCACCGTTCATAGACAATGAAAATGCGATTTATTACTATCTGGAAGGCGACCACTTGGCGGCACGAATTCGTCAGGCGTTGCAAAACCGCGCGCGGTTGGTGGAGATGGGACAGGCGGCACGCCAACACGTTCTCCAATGGCATACCCATCTGGCTCTGAGTCGTTATGTCATTAACGAAACCAGGCGCACACTGACAGAATCACCGGCCTGAGAGTTTGTCTGAAAATTCAAATGGGTTCTGTTTTTGGGTAAAAGCTACTTACGCCTGGGGCCATAAATACCTGAGCCTGCTGTTCCCTGACATCTTGGACGATTACCACAATCCCGATTACCAAAAGCATCACCTCATTAAAATACTTGTCCCGCCAGCCGAGCAGGATGGAATGTATGCTTCCGCCGGCAAATTAGTCCGGGTGGCCATGGAATTGGGTTGGTCCATGAATCATTTGACGAGCGTTCTGAATCGCCGGGATGGTGAGCCGGTAAAATACTGGCGCATCGGGATGAATAGGTTCGTCATCCACCAACATTATCTTATACACTGATTGTTCAGGCAGCTTCATCTGGTTGTGTCGATCATAATCATCCCCGTCTATACAAACTGTGAAAAAGGGTCGAACTTTCTTCCAGTCCGACGGAGGGGGTTAATTTCCATTATTGCCCATAGTGCTCCGTCATTCTTTGGTGAATCTGCGCAGCTTCAGAACGATTCTCGGTGCAATCGATCTTGCCGACGGTAATTTGAATCGCGGTCATATAATGACTGCTGCGAATCAATTGGACAGTGACATCCCTATTTTTGGCATCTCGGCCATCCAACCTCGCGCTCTTCCGGTCCTTTTTATCCAAGGAAATTGGAATTTGGAGTTCCTGCAACGAGGTCTTGGCCGCCCCCCAAACCACACGTAATGGCATGGCATCATTAACCTCCAACGTGTTGTTTACGTAAACAACCGGCCCTTCAGCGATCGCCAGTTCATTATTGTCAGACAAGAACGAACACCCTTGAATTAGTGCCAGGGTTGCAGAAAGCCCGACCGTGATGCCTAAAAGTCTAAACAGGTTCATAAATGTGTCTCAGTGTAGATGTCTATCCAGGCAAGTCGGTTTTTCTATTCATTAATACAGCCTGACATCAGGGCCGTAAATTATCTATGGGGTGTTCTTCCCAGATAACAATTGTTTTTTGAGAACTAGTTGCGCGATGAAACCGGTCTGCTCTTGACCTGGACATGTTCGAGAAGCAGTGGGGATAATACCCCATAGCAAAGATCCGGATCATATCGCAATCTGATGGCACTGAAATTGAGTAGGACTTTGGATCTGACAACCAGGCTGCTCTTTGGAAACTGGATTTACGATTAAGCGAAATGGAAGCGATCCTCTTGCTTCATCCAGTGACAAACCAAAAAGAACGAAAGCACCATTATGTTGAGCAAAGTCAAAACGCTGAAAGGCTATTCAATCCAGAGTTCCGATGGGGAGACAATCGGGACAGTCAAAGAGTTTTATTTCGATGACCAGCACTGGACCGTCCGTTATCTGGTAGCAAACACAGGAAACTGGCTCACCGGCCGGCAGGTGTTGGTCTCACCGTATTCGCTGATATCCATCAACCACGATCAAAAAGACATCGTCACCGATTTGACCAAGAAACAGATCGAGAAAAGTCCCTCCTTGGACAGTCACAAACCCGTCTCTCGCCAATTCGAGGATAACTACTATTGTTACTATGGCTTTCCAACCTATTGGAGCGGCCAATACCCTTGGGGCGCACATCCCTATATCGACCGTGACCGGAACAAATGGGGACAGTTTTCACCGGGTGCAAAGGCGTGGGATAGACACTTGCGCAGTACACAGGAGGTGAGCGGTTATCACATCGCGGCTTTGGATGGCGATTTCGGTCACATAGAAGATTTCATTTTAGATGATGAGACCTGGACGATCCGTTATCTGATTATCAATACTGGTAACTGGTGGCCAGGAAAGAAAGTTCTGATTTCGCCACAGTGGATTGAGCAGGTTAAGTGGGCGGGTTCGAAGGTTTTTATCAATCTTTCCCGCCAGACGATCAAGGAGTCGGCGGAATATACCGATGAATCACTGGTTACCCGGGATTATGAAATCAGTTTGCATGGACACTACAATCGCAAAGGCTACTGGGTGGACGAACTGGTGAACAGTTAACCTTTGGGAATAATAAATACCGGCTCCGGGTCAATCTTGGGCTGGCTAATGATTCCCGCCCTTGACTTTAGCAATGTTCGGTGCAAGTTGATTGCCGAATCACCCTGCCTCGTGGTAGACGCGATTTAAAACGAAACTGAAATATTCCAGGTATATGAAACAAATAATTGCCCTCCTCGTCACGGCGCTTGTTGCCGTGTCTGCTTACGCTAGTGAATTTGCGGACATCACCGTCAATGATGTCAACACGCTCGCTGCGTCCAAGTCAGCGGTCATTATCGATGCCAATGGTACAGACTCCTACAACGTCGGTCATGTCCCCGGCGCGCTCAACTTCGCTGCCATAAAGGAGAATCTCGCCGCAAGCTTACCCCAGGACAAAAGCGCGCTCATCATCGCATATTGTGGCAATCCGAAGTGCGGCGCGTATCTCCGGGCTGCCAAGGCTGCCCAGAAGCTCGGTTATACCAACATTAAACACATGTCGGCAGGCATCGCGGGCTGGAAAGAGGCTGGCATGAAGACGGAACCGGGCAGCTAAAGCAGCAGCAAAATCGTTTTGCGGGCGACTTTGAAACGAGTTGCCCGTTTTGTTTGTGTGTTGTTTGTAACCAAATAATGTCCACCGAACGTCTTGGTTTTAGATTGTAGTGGTCAATGTCCTTAATAATCAGATTGGTATGGGAGATCAAACGACGAAAATTAACCCAATTTGCTGGGCCGTGTCTGGAGTCTTCAACGGCTTTAACTTTGACCGCATCAACGTGTTGCCTGAGTTGGAATCCGAAAAGATTTTATTCACCCTCGCCACCAACAGTGGAGAAATCCTAAAATTGACTGAAGTCAGATTCCCCACCCAAGATCACACGGAAGCAAGGTATTACAAGATCGCCAAACGTGTAGTCGGGAACAAATTGTTGGTCCTTCTTTAAGCTCCACTCTCCGGCGATTCAACTGGCCTGCTCTTGACCGGTAAGCGTCACCCGTAGCACCTCTGGTTAAATTCTGACGGTTATTATAGTTCTGAGAGCTATGATAACTACGAATGGTTCTGATAATACTTCTGTGGAGCCTGCGGCGGTGATGCCGAAGGTGTGGAAGACCCGGTTACCGAGGAAGTAACGGGCATTGATTTGGTACGCGCCCAGATCGAAATCGCCATGGGCGAGCCGTTGAAGTATTCCCAGAGTGATATCGTGATGAAGAGCCACGCCATCGAGTGCCGCATCAACGCCGAGGATCCCTTCGGGGATTTCCGCCCCAGCCCCGGCCGCATCGAGATGTATTACCAGCCGGGCGGACGTGTAGTACGCGTGCTCATCAGCGGCGGCATTGAGTTTGCCTTCCCGTGAGATGTTGCAAATGCGGCGACCAATGGCGCGTTTTTGTCTTGAGTGACAAATTCGCGGATCCATGGGAAAAGTGGTCGGACGCCATCCGGCTGCATTCCGTGCCAGCCATAAAATCGGATATGTCAAAGAACGAAGGCGGCGGAAACGCTCAAACCGCGAACACCGCGGACCCGACCACACCGGAAATAAAATGTATATAACACAAAATATACAATTTGTCAAGGATTTGGAGATGAAAATATTTTAGCAGGTTAGAGCAGTTTCAGTAAAACTGCAGCCTTTGTTTGACAGCTAAACCGCCGACGGAGCGAGTACTTCAGCTCGCTTCAACTTGAATTTGGATGGGGACGCCGAAGAAGCCTGACCGCCGCGCGGAAAACGCTGGAAGCCGTCGAGTCGCCGGATTACCCGAAGAAATTGACCAGCACACTCGGGGCCGAGCCGATTGAGAATTATCTCCGCGCAAATTAGACATCGGATAATACTACTCGTCTGCGGCCATCAAAGGCGGCTTGCTTTCAATCGCGCCGTCTTTAAATTCGTTGCATCATGAACCAAATTCAGGCCGTTAGGATTGGCGTCCTTGCCATATTATGAATCTATCGCCATCAGCGGCTGATGGTTTCCTGCTCCGCATGATGCAGGCGGCGGATGACGCGCGGAAACAATATAAATTTTCGGAGGCCATTCAGATTTTGGAACGCGCCAGCCGCTTGAATCCCGCTCGTAGCGACATCTGGTTGAAACTGGGCGGCCTTTATGTTGAGACCTCCGATGTTCCCGCCGCCGAACGCTGCTTTGAACAAGCCCTGCGAGCGGCTAAGAACAAAGCTGAAACACTGACCATCGCCGGTCGGTATTGCAGTGAGGCACGCCATGCCGGTATGGCAACTCTAGCGGAAAACTTTTACCGACGCGCAGTCAAGCTGCCCAATGCCTCGCCATTGTTGTACGTCCAATTGGCAAAAACATATGAACTGCTCCGCCGCGGGGAAGATGCCGCTGAGATGGTGGAGCAAGCTTTGAAAAAGGATAAGCATTGTCCCGAAGCGTTGCTCACCTGCGCCCGGTTGGAACGTCAGACTGGTCGTATTGAGGCCGCCGAACAGACCATCCGTTCCTTTGTCACCAAACCCAACCCCGACTTTTGGGTGCATGCCCAAACTTGGTATGAATTGGGCGCGATACTGGACCGTCAAGGCCAATACGACGAAGCCTTCACAGCCTTCGTTCAAGCCAAGACACTTTTACAGCCGCAATCGGAGCGTTTTCATTCCGGACTGAATTTTTTCCGACAGCGCATCCAAGGGTTGAAGACAAGTTTGACCGCCGAGCAGGTTCAACGCTGGCAGGCTACTGGCCAGAACTTCCAGCCGTCTCGGCGACTGGCTTTGCTGGGCGGGCATCCCCGCTCAGGAACCACACTGCTGGAACAGGTGCTCGATTCGCATCCAGGCATCATCTCGGCAGAAGAATCCCAAATCTTCCATTTTGACACCTGCGGCACGCTCGCCAACCGGTTTGCAGAAGATAAACCCATTCTTGAGCACTTGGAATTGGCGCCGTTGGACCTGATCCAGAAGTTGCGCGCCAGTTATTTCCGGTATGCCGAATTATTCCTCGGCCAACCCGTCGGCGACCGGCTGCTTATTGATAAAAACCCGTCGCTGACCTTCCTGATTCCGATCCTCATCCGGATCTTTCCGGAAATCAAGCTCCTCATCGCCCTGCGTGACCCTCGCGATGTGGTCTTGAGCTGTTTTATGCAGCCGCTTCCATTGGGTCAGGCCAATTCGGCTTACTTAACCTTGGAAAGCACAGTGGCGGAATATCTTTCCATGATGAGCCTGTGGCGAACCCTGATGCCTATGCTCGAAGGCCGCTATCTGCAGGTGCGTTACGAAGACATGGTGGCTGATTTGGAATCCGTCGCGCGCCAGACGCTGGATTTTCTTGAAGTTCCCTGGGATGCGCGCGTGCTGGTTTTTGACGAACATGCCCGGCAGAAGGTGGTACGCTCGCCCACCTATGCCGATGTGACCCAACCCGTTTATAAACGTGCCGTCGGCCGCTGGCGGAACTACCAGAAGCACCTCGAACCGCATCTGGACAAGTTGGAGCCGTTCGTCAAAGCGTTCGGATACGAATGAACGGTTTCGGGGATGGCACTGCGAACCAGAGCGCATCCGAAGGGCGAGGCGGATGAAACACATTCCCCCCCCCGACGCAATCAAATATGGCGAACCGGCTACGCGAATGCAACCCGGTGGCGTCTGGTCAATTCCAGCAACACTCACCATCAGTGTGCTGCGGCTGGATCCCGCTTGACCGGGACACAGCCGCGATCCGGGACAATCGAAACTAAAAAACGCCGACTCTTGCGAGTCGGCGTTGTTGAAAACAAATTTTTATCAATCAAGCCTGACGGCGGCGGAACATGGCCAGCATTCCAAAGCCACCCATCGCGGCCAACGCCAGTGTGGTGGGTTCGGGAGCCGGAGTGATTTGAAGCTGAAAACCACTCATTGCACCGAATCCTGATTCATTAATAACCATGCTGCTACTGGTAATCGTGCCACCAGTAAATTCGTTGTAAGCGTCACCAATTCCACCTGAAAGCTTTATATCCGTGTTCGCAGTGGTCACAGGTGAACCGGTATTTCCACCGGTCGCCCCAGAAGCAATCGAGTAGGTTGTAGTCGTAGTAAATGGTTCGCCTGATAGCAGAACTAATGTAAATGTATCTCCAATATAGCTACTCAAGCCCCCAATAGTTAACTGGGCCGTCCCACCAACTGTGACCAGAACATTTTGCATCAAAGCGGCAATTGGAGCCGGATCCGTAGCCATGCCATACGAAGCATAGTTGTAAGCGATGTTTAATGCACCAGTGCCAGTAAGGAGCATGGTTATCGGGCTTATCCCGCTTACATCATTGAGATTGAAGGTTGTCCCGAACGCATTAGGGTTATTCCATGTATCACCCGAAGTTCCCAAGACAGCCTGCCCCGTCATGGTTCCATTGCCATTATAAGCGGCGTCCCAAAGATCCGCTTTGGCGCCGACAATTGACAGCGCGGTAATCGCAATAGCCGCACTATATTTTTCGAAGTTAGTCTTCATATTAGCTGTTTGATTTTTTTGGGGTTTGGTCTGTAATTTCGGTTCCGACACATATCTGACACCGCATCGTCACTAAGTTTTTACATTTTTACGGCTTAAACCACAGTTTTTTTGATTGGGATTTGTGGCTGATGGACAAAAAAATGACAGAAAGGCCAAAATCAGTCAACTGTTTTTAACGATTTTGTAACGATACCGTGACATCGACAACCTTTTCAAAATCAATCATTTGCGTGTCCACATTTGAGGCTAGGTGCCGCTAGCAGAAGTTTTTTTGCATCATACGAACTTTTTTCATCGAAATCGGCCCTTTTTTCACATGAAGATCATGGCTCTCCCGGGCCGGTGGAGTCCAGCCAAGCGAGGGGTGTTTTACGGTGCGGTGAGCTGGAGGATTTTGCCGTTCTGCATCAGCGCGTAGACTTCACCGTCGGCATCCTCGGCAAAGCTGTCGATGTTGTCCGACTGCAGGAGCAGCGGGCCGTGGGCGGTGACCTTCTGTTGGGCGTAGTCATAACGCAGTCCCCAGATGGTGCCGAGGTTGTAGTCGCCGTAAATATAGACGCCGTCCAGCGCCGGCGATTGTTGGCCACGATAAACGTAGCCGCCGATGATGCACAGGCCGATGCTGTGGTCCGGATACATCGCCACCGGTTGGAGATTCGGGCGATGGGTGTATTCCATGATGGGCTCGATATATTTTGCGCCGACGGGGCCGGGCTT
>Ga0302194_10001088_pt1 | contig 17212 bp, 14 predicted proteins | sample II_Bog_N1_1_FD_200227 | JGI IMG/M metagenome (GOLD analysis project Ga0302194, IMG submission 200227) | Peat permafrost microbial communities from Stordalen Mire near Abisko, Sweden - II_Bog_N1_1 | ecosystem: Environmental > Terrestrial > Soil > Wetlands > Peat | place: Sweden: Abisko...
AGGTGCTTAACACACCTTCTTTTCTTAAATTGGGTCTGGTGGTCAGGTATTCGTAATATTTAACCATATCAATAGGTTTTACGTTTTTTATGTTTAATATTCCTTTGTTTTCCAGATAACTTAAAAATTCTTTTACAGCATCTTGATACATGATTCCTTTTTGTTTATAACCTATTGCCCGTATCATTTTATCGTAACCACTTAGTAATAATTGGTAGGCTGGTGTTTGTATTTCAAATCTGCTTTTCATTCTTTTTTACTTTTCTATTTCTTTATTCGTTGTCCCGTTTTTTACTCTTTTTTAGTTCTCCCTATATATACCAGTTGCTGGGAAACTGGAACACCAGAGGGTTTTCTCAATGGTAGCGTGGGAGCTGGTGTTCCAATCTCAATTTATAATCTGCTTAATTGTTCCATTAAGTTCGTTTTTACCTTTTCTCTGGTCATTTGCATATTATCAAAATAAGCTATCGTGTACCTGAATCCTCTGTTTGCTGTTCCTTCACTAGCTTGTATGTATTCTAATTTTTTTAGTTCTTCTATGTATCTAAAACATTGGGATTTACTAAGGTTTAACTTTTGCCTGATTTCTCTGGCGGTAAACGGCTGGGCGTTTCCTTGTTTTCTTACATAGTCTTTTAGTTGTTCAAACACTTGCCTTAAGCTACTATCCAGTTCGTCTATTTTCCACATTATCGCATCAAAGAGTATTTCACAGGCTAGTTTTAAATCTTCTACCGTTGCTATTAACCTGCCCTGTTCGTCCTTTTGGCGTTGGTACTGGTGTAGTATCGTTATTTGTGATACAAAACTCTGGTAATGATTATTCAACCGTCTAAGCATTTTTGCTTCAACGGGTAATTGTATTTTGTCGGCATAGCGGTTTACCACTTCATACGGTTTTAATATTCTCATGCAGTTTTGCAACAATTCTTTTGCTTTTCGTGTCGCCACCTCATCGGTTAATCCTGCCAGTTTTTTATTTTGTTGTTGTATGATTCGTTGTGTTTGTTCTGGGCTTTCGTCAATACCTAATACAATACTTCTACTCATGTTATCGTAATATATTTCTGCGTGTGTTGTGGCTGAAAGGCTGGCAAAACTGGCATTTACCGTTTTTACTGTGGATTGAAGATTACCAAATTTATCTTTGTAAGTGGTGCTGCTGCTGACCTGTCCTGCACTTTGCATTTCTCTAAAAGCATACTTGGCTTCTTCATCTAATCCGTCCATATCCTGTATTAGCACTAATTTATTTATCAATTCATCTTTTGAATAATGGTAAAATGATTTGCTGGTAACTCTGGTCATGTTGAGTATGTCCTCTGGTGGCATCAATGATGCTATGGCATTTATCAAATGTGTTTTTCCTGAACCGCTTGTTCCTTGTACCAATGCGTGTAATGGGTTTAACATTTTATAGGTACTGGCAATTATGAAAACTAATTTCCTGTTGCTCGTTTCGCCAACGATTCCGCTGGTTTCAATTAATTTATCTATATTTTCAAATAAATCAGGTTGGCTCAAAAATGTTTGTGCTTCCCGTTCTTTCTCTGGTGGTAATACATTGGTATTCTTTTTTGATTTGTTAGGATTCAATGCTTCGTATTCTTTTTCTCTGTGTGCTTCGAGTAAATCGGTTAGTTTTAACAAATCTGATTCTATTTCATTGATGTCGATGTGTTCGGCTTCGCTAATGGTCTTGGCAAAATTTAATACATGTCCTCTGTCGTATAAATCAATTTTGTTGCGGTGTTTTCGTTTGCTGTGTTGTTCTTCAAAGTGTAGTGATGCTTTGAGTGTTGACAGGTCGGTGCTGAGGTCGCCCAGCACATAATATGTTCCTGAATTGGTTTCATAAGCCAACTTACCTTCATTTATTTGCTTTAAGCCAACTTTCTTTACTTTTGACGGGTATAGGCTTTCAATGATTTTTTGTTCCGCTAACAGCTTATTTATGCCTTCTACTCCATAACTTAACCACATATCATTTAAGCTATGGTCTTGGGGTAAGTCAACTGTTCTTAGTTCAACATTTGGTATAAGTAGTTGAAGTGTTTCGATATTATTTTTCATGTTTTTTATTTTATTAAAATGATTGTTTCTAATTGTTTTAATTCTTTAATGGCTAAGTAGTGAACTTCTTCTATTACTCCATTGTGCAAAGAAATTACGGCATCTCTATTGTCCATTACCCTTGATTCTATTAATGTTGCTGCTTCCAAAATGGTATTGGTGATATACAGCTTTGTTGTTTGCGGTGATGGATAACAGGGGTATAGCCCTTTATAATTCAGGTATTCTGTTGTTTCCTTTTCCATGTTAATTCGGATTGCATGAAAGTTGACTACTTCGTTATTTTCGTTTCTTAATGGAAACACAATGGCTTCTTTTCCAAAACTGGTATATGCTGGGGGATTACCTTCTTTCTTACCATTGATTCCGTTTTCTTTTAAAAAGCCAACGCTTTTTAATGCTTCTATAAAGCTTTCTTCCCTTCTATGGTGCATTTGCCCTGAGTTAAAGCAAGCGTGTGTTAAATCAATGGATAATCCTTTTTGCTCCATCCATTTTCGAGCTTCTTTTGATTTACCTGCTCTGATTCCGTTGCTCATGCTGGTATGTATCGTTTTGAATATTTCAATCCTGTTGTTTATCATGTTACTTTTTTTTACTAGATTTTGGACAAGGCAATGACCGTATCAGGTTTTTCCTGATTTTTTTAATCGTTAATTATTTGTTATTTGCTAAACTCTTTTCTTTGAAAAAAGAAAGGCTAAACTTGAATTTGGACTCCTCTTAAATGGTCTGCTCTGATAGGTTCTATTCCAGTACTTCGTATGTAATTTTTTAATGCTAGGTTATCACTTAATACTGATGTTAGTTTTTTCAGTGTATCTCCATGTTCCACTAAATTAAATTGTAAAACAATTTCATCGTTTGGCATTAAACCCAATAACTCATACGTGTCGTGCATGGTGCGATGTCCCATGTGTTTTGATACTGCCATAAACACTTTTTTTGTTAGCATATATTTTTTTACCATGTCCACACCCCAAGCAATTTCAAAAGCATTACTTTTTAATTCTCGCATCGGTAAATAATATGTTGTATGTTCAAAAACGTATTTCAAAAATTCTTCACTGAATTTTACTAATTCTCTATTCAGAGTGGAGGTGCTTAATACCTTTCCAGTATTGGCATTGGTGTAAACAAAACTTTTCCTGTCTTTTATTTTTAATTCCTTGAATGCCTCCAATGTTATATCCTGAAAATAAATTCCCAATTGTCTTTTTGATACTTTACCATCATCATAGGTGAGGACATACCTCATCTGCTTATAACCATCTATATAGTCTTCCCATGTTATGCCCAATTGTGCCCCGACCTTCATACCCAACGAAGAACCATGAAAACAGAGTAATGCGTGTCCGTATTCCTTCTTACCCCAGAGCCAAGCACCCATCAAAATCAATATATCACTTGTCCAGACCTGTTTTTTAATTTCTTGTTCCATAGTATTTATGTTGTATTTTCAAGATTATACTGCAAAGATAACTAAATATTTTGAATCTACAAGTTATTTTCAGTATTATTTTGAATTTACAACAAACAATGTATTAAGCAACCATTTTTAATTCTGATACCCTTTTATATAGTTGTAATACACTGGCTCCCAAAAAATCATTCCCATGTCGTGTTTTGAAATTCAGATTATTCAAATAGTCGGCAATTTCCCTGTATGTCATTCCCTTTTCTTTGCAACTACATATAATTGAATAGGCTTGTCTGTTCCTATCGTTATTCATGGCATTATGCTTTATTATTTGTACCCCCTTTGCTCTGGCTTCGTTGGTCAGGTTCTTTGGATTTCCGAGCTTAATCCCTTTTTTCTTCAATTCATGTAACGCATTTTTCGTTCTGGAACTGATTAACTTAGCTTCCTGCTCCGCCAGTGCAGCGAAAATATGGATGGTAAAATTATTTGCACTTGGCATATCACAGGCTAAAAACTCAACACCTGCATCCATCAGACTGCTAACAAAGGATACATTTCTAGCTAATCTGTCGATTTTAGCAATTGCCAGTATAGCACCTTCTTTTTTTGCCTGTTGAATCGCTTTATGTATTTCAATCCGTTCCCGTTTATTGGTTCCCGTTTCAACTTCGGTAAATTCATGTGTAATAATTCCATCCTGACCAGCAACATATTTTGTAACGGCACTTTTTTGAGCAGCTAAACCTAAACCACTTATTTCTTGTTTTTTTCGGCTGACCCTATAATAGGCAATAAATTTTTTCATTTTTAAATGTATTAGTTGGTAAAAAATAAATCAGAAACACTCATTTATGATTTATTACATGGTATTCAAATTTTTTTAACCCTTCAATTTCATTAAATATTTATAGATTTTTTCAGATAGTTCATTTAATGCCTTGTTATCCTCAATATCAATATTAAGAACCTCCTCGAACATTTTATCATATCGGTCAAACTCTTCATCGTTGAGTTTAACCTCAACGATTTTCAAAATTGTGTTACTCAAATTTAGGGTAAAGTGTTCCGCACATACACCTATATTACTTAATCCTATAATTAATTTTGAATTTAATAATTCGTCCTTTATCAGGCTCTTTATGATTGTTTCCATGTTATGCAGCTGTTTGATATTGTTTTACCATTCCGTGAGCTAGGTATTTCAAAAAATGCTTTACATCACCGTTTTTAAAATCAATTTTTCGTAAAATCATTGCTATTTGTGCTTGTTCAGCTGGTGATGTTAATAGGATGTTCTCAATAATAACATTGGTATCTATGAAGTGTACGTTGTTATTCTTATCCGTTACGGTAAAAATTTGAAAAGGAACATTTTTTTCTTCAAAAAAAGTCTTTAAATATTTCTTTGTTTCCATGTTGTGTTTCCCTATTAATAGGTGTTTTAAATGATTATTTACAACAAGGATAAAAGGAAAATAGTTCCCGTGCCAGCCTTTTATAAAATATTTTCAATTTATTTTACCTCTGTAACTCCCTATAATATGGGTATATAACATTTTATTGTATTTGAGCCCAGTGTAAATCTGGTTTTCTAGCCCAGTGGCACATATTTATTAGGAAACAAATAAATATGAAAAAAAATGAGATTAATGTATTGTCTTTATTCGATGGGATAAGCTGTGCCCACCTAGCACTTGAAAGAGCAGGTATTAAAATAAATAAGTACTATTCCAGTGAGATAGATAAATCAGCACTTGCAATTCAGAACTATCATTATAGTGGTGATACTAATTTCATTCAACTTGGTGATGTAAAAAAGGTAAATGGTGTAGCCTTATCAGATGAAATTGACCTAGTAATTTTTGGTTCGCCTTGCACCCAGCTTTCAGCGGTGAATACAAAGGACCGTTCTGGATTAGAGGGAGAAGATTCAAAATTATACTTTGAAGCAAGAAGGATTTTATGTGAAATATTCGTTGCTCAACCATTGAATAAGAAATTGTATTTCCTCATGGAAAACGTTGCCAGCATGAGTAATAAGAATCGGGACATTATAACGGCATCACTAAGAGAAATATTTGATGATGAACTTCAACTCATCAAAATTGATTCTGCATTAGTAGCACCAGCACATAGAAGACGTTATTACTGGACTAATATTCCAAACATAACACAACCATCACCAACAGGAATAAAGTTGCAAGATATTCTTGAAAATGGTTTTGTAGACCGTGATAAAGGCAATGTGATTTTGTCTAGTAATGTTACTCTTACCAATGGCATTAAACGTTATTATCAACGAAACATTGGTAATATAATCTTTCAGGATGAATCTTTTGCTTTGTTACCAATGGAAGAAAAGTTACTTGCTTATCCTTTTTTATTACATAAATCTGGATATAAAGGTAAAAGTCGAAGTGCGACTGATGAATATGAATTTGGTAATGGTTGTTACCGTTTACCTAGTGTGCTTGAATATGAACGTATGATGACCATACCTGACGGTTATGTCGGTAATACACCAAATGTTAGTAAAACCGAAAAGATTAAAACAATTGGGTTGAGTTTTACTGTTGATGTGATTACACACCTATTAAAACCGCTAAATGAAATCCTATAGTGTTTTATATAGATTTATTTTTAAGGGATTTTAGCTATTTCAACGTTGGGAAATTGGTTATTATGATGAAAATTTCTGCTAATTTATATCTTGCCAATTTAGCTTGTCTTTTTATAATAATATCTCATTTTGTCAAGATATGTTTTACCATTATAACCCTTATTAATATTGATTTCTTATGTTTTTTATAGCCAAAAAAGTGAGCCAAAAAAACGCTCACAAAAAACCTCTTCATTACTTTGTATTTTATGATTTTGATGAATAAAGTATACCCATAAACTATATTTATTAAATTCCTATTCTATTCTACATAATCAACTTGAACTGATAATAAAATCCTATTGTATTTTATATAGATTTATTTTTCAGAAGTACTTGACTTATTTATAAAAATTCAGTATATTTTAATATAATCAAACGAAAGTTGATTATCTGGTTCCTGACGGGGATAAGCTCCCGTTAGGTCTCTTACCAGTAAAAAAGAAGAGATAATAATAAAAAAAGAGATAATATGAAAAAGATTCAAATTAAAGATTTCGTTAGCAACGATGAGTTAGCTAATTCAACAATAACAAATTTCGATTCCAAAAAATTGGTTGTAAAAGGCGACACTGGTGTCGGTGGTACAACAGCAATACTTAACATTACCAATAGAAACATCATTATCATTTCACCTTTATCGGGAATGATAATCGCAAAAGAACACAAACGACAACCTCACCAAATGTTTATTTACCAAGATTCAACAGACCGTTGGCAACATTATGAAAAAGAACTTAAATATGGTAGTGAGAGTATCATTTTAAACACTACACCAGAGCAAATCATAGAGCTTAAAAAGAATAATAAATCATTGTTTGATAAAATCATGACCTTTCCTTTTTTTGTGGATGAATCACAAGTGTATTCAGAAAGTGATTACCGAAAAAGCATGAACACATTTTATGATATTTTATTCAACCAACACAAGGGGAATTTCACATTATCCACAGCCACCCCAACACATAACAATTTGGATATACCGCAACATATCCTTGAAAACATTGACCAAGTGACCATAGAACGAAAAGAGAAAAGACTAAAACCCATAACCATTGCTCCATTAAAGAATTATTGGAACTTCATTAAATCAAATTGTGAAAAAGGAAACAAAGTTGTATTGTTTACCAATGATATAAATAAGATTAAAAACATTCTCAATGATGACAATTTAGGATATAAGGTACAACTATTGGTAGGTGATACACTCGCAGTTAAGACAAGTGCTATAAAAACCAAATCATTAAAAGAATATAACTTATTGGACAAATCAAAGGTTGATATTGATGCCAACTTATATATACTTTCAACCAAATACCTAATCGGGTTTGATTTGGAATTTGATGCCTCAGTTGGAATTATCATGGATGAAAATTCAGTGGTAGACAATTTTAATGTGAACCAAGCTGTCCAAGCCTATGGTAGAATCCGAAAAAACGTTATTGAAGCTAGTATTTTTTATAATTCATTCAGTGGTGGTAGTAGTACTGATATTAATAAACTGGAAAACGATGTTAAAGCTGTAAAGTTTGATGCCGATTATTTAACCAACATTCAACCATTGATAGGTATGGTTAATCAATCCATTAGCTATCCTTTACCAAATTTGATTAAATCACTTAAGGGGTATGGATTTGAAACTACTGTTGAGGAAGATGAGACCGAAGTAATTACTGCCAGATTGAATTTCGCAGATAAATACCATAACCTAACCAACCAAGAAGACAAAGACCCCTATTTTCTTCAAAAGGAATTTGTTAAGGTTTACAGTAAAATAAAGGGTGATGACCAGAACTTTAACGGATATAGTCAAACCCAATTATTACTATGGGCAACAGCATACATGGCGGTAATAACAGATTCAAAATACCTATTGGAATTCGAGCCAGACCGATATGACAGGTTGCTTTTAAGAGCCAAGACCTTTATTGATGTCAATGATTTAGCCTATCCCGATAAAATGACCGAACTAGATAAGATTACTAATTTCAGAATAACTGAACATGCTAGGAAATTGGCGATTCAGGAAGGAGCGTTATGTGAAATTAAGAAAACGAGTGATGTTGTTCTAAACACAAATAAAAACATTGAAATGCTGGATATGCTTGAAGAAACAAATTACACTCAGTATTCCAACCTTTACTACGATGAAACTTTTAATAAGGCTAAACACGTAATCAACACTTTATACTGCATCTATTTGGTTGAAAATGGGAAGTATTCAAAAGAAACGGAACGAATCATTCATGGATTCAGTGTTGTTAGTGAATGCTTAATCGAAGATTATATAAAAGCACTTGCAGAAATATCTAATCAAGATGTTGAAAGCCTTTTGAGGGACGATGACAAAGAAGCATTAGAAGACATCACCAGAGACTTCTCTCATTTAATGAAGGGTGGTATTTTCAAAAATTCAACTAGGAAAATAGCAGCCAATCTTTCCAAGTTAAAAGGTTTTGAAGAATATAATGACGGTGAAATAAAACAAATCATGGATAAGGGCACAGCTATAAAGTCATCATTGATATATTGCAAACACGGCATTAGAAACACTATCAAAATGAATACTTATAGCCTAGTTTCACAAGTTGAGAGACATAAATACTATCTACTATCCTTGCTTTCATTGAATTGTGCTGGTCACATGTTTGGATTTAAAACAACCAGTCGAGATAACAGAGTATTCAACACGGCAACAAAGACCACAAGACAATTAAGACCTTACACACCATACCGTTTAATACAATGTGATATAAAAAGTGCCTTCGCTACTTTTATAGATGAAATAATTGAAAGTAATATAGCACAAAATGTTTATGCGAACATCATGAAAAATGAAAGTGTAGATAGAAGCCAAGCCAAAACCCTTTATAATACTATGTTAAATGATTATAAACGTGACCCGAAGGATGCTAAAGCATTTTTAAAAAATTGTGGGTATTCAAAAGAACAAGTGGAAAATATTCTATCCATCACATCTAAAGAAAAAGGCAGCTTTTACAGAGCAATGACCATAAAAGAAGAAAATATTATTCATGCCTTTAAAGACATAAACAAACTAGATGAAACAGCTGTACGTTTACATGATGCTATATTAATATTTGATATTCCAAAAAATCAGAATCTTGTTAAAAAGATTGGGAAATGCGAATTTGATATTAAAGTCATTTAATAAGGGGCGACCAATACTTCGGGACACTAACGATTACATTACTAATACACGTTTTAAGCAACTTTCTGTTTGCAGGCGGAGGTGTAGCTAAAAAGTGGATTTCGATTCAATATGGAGCCCCTATGGAGTTTACGGGGTGGGGGGGGGGGTAGTTAGTACTGCCCCCGCTACAAACTTTTAAATGGTACAACCATTTTCCGTTACCTCGCTTATATACAAATTATACTCGTTGCCCTAAAATGGCAATCTGAGGGAAAAATAAATCCCAGATTAGTTTTGAATCCAATTTTTCGAGCCCACGGGAAAGTATTGATTTTGCTAGAATATTTGAAAAATTAATATAGAAGTCGAAAATCTGAAAAATTTTTTTTTGGCAAATTTCGGAATAATATATTGTCCCTTTCCGTACCTAGAGGTACATAGACTTGCGTATGAACGCTCTCTTGGTTTATAATAAGAAAGGTTGATTCCATTGACTTTTATGTGTGTGCATTCGGATTGATGTTCGGATTCCATTTTTTTGCCCAAAATTTTTAAATAATTGATGAATAATTCTGTAAAACGAGATATTTATTATTAAACAAAACTATGGGATTAACTATAAAAATAAACGCAGAGGTTGCTAAGAAGCTACTCAATGGTACGATTCCAATAAAAAAAGGAAACTCGATAACTATTAAAGTTGCTGATGCTAACCTAATATTGAATAAATAAAAAAGCCCCATCACACTTGCCAACACTTCAGCTTAGCTCCTACGATTACTGCTAAACTATAACTTACCGCCTACTGGGGATTTTTTGTTTTTTACTCTTGAACAAATAGCCAGCAATAACACCTCCACCACCAGCATTTTTCAATTATTTATTTCCAAACACTTCACAAAAGCACCATTTGGTACACGACCTACTATATCTGCATCAAAATGGTCAATGGTTTTCATTTTTTTAATCCTCTTTATCTTCTAATTTCCAGTACATTATTTCGTCTTGATTTTTATTTAACCCTTTTGTAAACTTAACATATTTTACAAATAAGGTATTATCATAAACAACAAAGGGGCTAAAACCCTTGTCAATTTGTATTCTCTTAATAATGTTTCCAGTTTTTCTATTAATTATACGAATATCGTGTACTGGTGGTCGTTTACCTACTTTTATAATTTTAAAATTCCAAGCTAATGTGCCATGAAAACAATCTACAACTACAAATTTGTCGTCAAATGCCTGCAATTCAAGTTCTCCATGACTTATATAAAATCGTTTTTCCCATTTATTTTTTTTATCTAAAATACCTACTCTGAACCACCCTCCAATATATTTAAAATCATTTTTATATCTTTCATAGCGAATCAAATATTCCGATTCCGAGTTATTAGGATTGAGAAATCGAGCTAAATCCATCGAATCCTTTATTTCTATTTCTCCTATTTTTTCAAAAACAATTTGATAATTTTTGTCTGACACTTCAAGTTTAATACTATCGTTTTCGTGAAGTACCTTGATAGATTGACAACTACAAAAAAGTATCAAAATAATAACATACTTCATGTAATTAATATTTATGTTTTTCTAGTCCTGTTTTTTCGGTTGTCGAATTTTTACTTTTAGTAAAAATCTTTTTTGCGGCATCCGTCTTCATAATTTCTTTGAAAGCGTCAGATTTATCAATTGTGGCCGAATGTGCTGCCACCATTCCATTTCTCTTGTCATTTTTCTCCTGCTTGTTTTTCTTCTTTTCTGCATTCGCATTTGCAACATCTTTAACTGGATTCACAAATGGTAAGTCATTTTTATAAGTAAACTGAATACCGCTTTTTTTCATGTCTTCCGACAATGGAATATCACCAGGTTGAAATACAGAAAGGAACACTAAATTAACTTTAATATTTACATTTGCTTTTTTTGCCCCTTCAATAATTCCTTCCGCTACACCAACTCCCTCTGCATTACCTTGACTGTGCATCACTATGGTCATTACATTGTTCTCTGTACTTACTTCAATTTGTCCTGTTTTTACTAATTCTAATCCTATTTTTCTTCCTTCCGCTCTTCGGTCAGACGCCTTTGAAGGGAGCCGATGCTTGTCGGAACCATTTACGAAATGTTCTGTTTCTTGTGTCTCACCAAAATAATCATTTATATCGTCTGTGAAAGCAGTACTGTTGGGTTTATTCCAATAATTTGCTTTGAGTTGTGCTTGATTTTCGGCTGATAAGCTTTTAGATTTATTATCATCATTAAAACCACTTACATAGATAATATCTTTTCCGTCAGGATCTATAGCAATGATTGGAGAATTCCCCACAAAATTATATGGGCTTAGGTTAGCGTACTTATCTGCTTTCTTATCTAAGACGTTCCACCCTCCTATATCTCCATCCTGATTTCTTGCATCAAAATCAGAGGTTTCTGTTTCTGTATCGTATTCCTTTCCATTAAATTTATACCTGTTGGTAGTATCGTTTACGCTACGTTCTTTCATAGCTACACCAAATGGATAGTAGTCATTGCTACTGGTTACATGCGCCCAGTATTCGTCAATTGTCCCATCATTGTTGGCATCTATCGGTAATTTCCTATCTGTAAATGTTACCAACACGTTTCCTAAGTGGTTGGAACCATCATAATATTTATTATCCAATATACGTTGATATATACCACTAACAGGTAGTGAGGCTATTAATTCGGTTTGCGTTTTATCACTGCCTAAACGTGAAGAACCATAAATATTTTTCTCTGTTTGAGCAAAACTTACGGTAGCAGTGCTGTCTATAGTTTGATGCCTGTAAATACTCATGACATTGCCAGTTGCATCACGTACATAATAATCGGTATATAGCCATACGCTGTCGCTTGTGTACACACGTTTGGCAATACGGTTTTGTGAGGCATCATAATCAAACTTTAAATTACGTTTTGCACTACCTGAAGTACGTATTACTTCTTTTACCTGCCCGTAAACGCTGTAATTTATTTTTGCAATTTCCTTCTGGTTGTTGCGGTTCAGGCTGCCAATTTCATCATAACCGTAGTTGTTTTTGGTTTCAGCATTTGTTAAGGAGCTGTCGTTAAACGTTCCCTGGTCGTCTATGTCATCTGTAAATGCAGTATTTGCAACAGAGTCATTCACAGAATAAAGTCTGTTCTGTATTGTTCTTCCTGCAATACTATAACGATTATAGGTTAAATTGTTTATTGCTGTGCCGCTTTGGTCTTTTCTTAACTGGCTTAAAATATTTCCGTTGGCATCATACGTAAATTTGTTGTTGTACATACCACTATAAGCTAAACCACTGCCCCAAGTGTTGGTTATAGGGTTCAAGTTCTGCCATGCTTTCATTTCCACCAATCTGTTCAATTGATCATAACGATAAGCAGTACCTTGTGGTAATGGGCTAAATGCAACAGAATCACTTTTCGGTAATGTTGGAGGCACAATGGTCGTAACCATACTCGTAATGTTACCATTAAATAAATCATTGCGTGAATTATTCAAATCACTTCCTGCAATGATACTTTCAAAACGATTAGTAGCGGTATTCCATTTTAAACCGTCTATTGCTTTGTAGTCGTTAGTATGGTAATTCAACGTATAACCGAAGGCATCTTTAGCAAAAATAGAGTTCACACTTCCAATAGCACCGTCTTTGCCCATGTCTCTTGCGGTATCAAGCGTATTGGAGTTTACACCTTTAATCCAACCTTGCAGGGTGTAAGCGTAATCCATACCCTGTACTTTGTTATCTCCATATTCAACACGCGCCAGCGGACCATGTGCATAATAAAAATACTTAGCATCGTTATCCCATAACGGACTGCTACTAACAGTATTAATATTGATTAAAGCATTTTTCTGAGGGTAATTACTGCTATACACTGCAATGATTCTATTATCTGCATCGTACTCATAAAAATGGTAAAAAGCATCAGGTTCTCCATCTTGGTAACTAACGAGGTTAACATTGCCCGAAATAAGGTCATAATCATAAATTATCTTTTTGAAGCGCTGAGGCTGTAAGGCGGTACTGATAAGGGAAAGCTGCTGGTTGTCCTGTAAGAGTGTGTCCACGTTGCCGTGAATGTCGTAATGATAATGTCCTGCACAGGTTTTTGCTACCATTGACAGGGCTTCGCGTGCTTCTTGTATAAAAGTCGGAATTACTTTCATGGGTAGTAAATGTATAAATTTTCTCTTTCAACTCAAACACTTTTTTTCTTTCAACTGAAAAGTTTTTCAATTGAAAAAAAAGTTCAATTATAACCGTTTGTTGTTGTTGTGCTGTTCAATTGTGAAAAAGTTTTTTTCTTCTTTCTTTCAACAAAAAACTTTTACACAAATGAATAGCATTAATTAAAATACCATGCTGCCGCAGGCGTGCGCCTTGACTGACCGGAGGGAGTAGCGCACTAATTCCGGCAAGTGTTACGTGTGCCAGGTTTATATGCCTTCGGGTGGGGAGTGTTTAAATTTGCGCAGCCAAACACTGTGTGTAAGCGGCTATGAAGCAGGCACACGTAACTTTTGCCGACCGCTTTTTTTTCGGCAGGGCAAGCGGATAAAATAAAATGGTGCGCCTTCAGGCAGGCGTTTTATTTTATTGGCTTGTCCCTGAAGGGTCGGCGTGTGTGGGCGTGCAGTGGGCGTGTGGCTATTTTACATAATGTCACTATAAGACTTTTTCTGTTTTATAGTGCCACATTATGTAACTTAGCTTGGGGTTGTTTTTTTTGGCGGGTCTTTTTGTTAAAGCGTTGTGCAGCTCTTTACTTTTTTCAATTGACCTTAAAAGATAAATTATTTTCAGTTGAAAAAATAAAGTGCTGCTGTGCGTGGGTACAAAAAGCATGACGAAAAAAACAACAGAAGGGAAGGAAGCGGAACAAGCTGCAAAAATGTGCGGGCAATCGGCTTTTGCTGCTTGTGGGGCTGTGTGAACGTTCTTTTCAACGCAAGGGATGGTATTTATTTATCATGTGTTGTAATTCTTCGGTGTCGCTTTGTTTATATTTTTCGGTAGTGTCTGGGCTTTTGTGTCCTACATATACCTGTACTATCCGTATGTCTTTTCCTTGTTTTAATAAGTTGGTAATGACGCTTTGCCGTATGGTTTTTGGATTTATATTTCTGCCCGGGAACTGTTTTTTGTATGTGCCTGTTAAATAATTTATGCCTTCTCCGTTCTCTTCACTGCCCTGCCAGGTTAACAATAGACCCCTCTCCATCTCTCCCCCCAGGGGAGAGGGTTTTCTTCGTAGTAAGAGTTTGGGGTGTACTTCATGGATGTATTTATGTAAGAGCATGATCTGGTTAGTTTGTAGTCCTATGGTTCTGCTGTTGGTATAGGTGGTACCTTTTACATGGACGGTGCCTTTTATTAAATCAATATCGTTTAGTGTAAGTTGTATGAGTTCGCCTGTGCTTAAGCCCTGGTAAATCAATAAGCTAATCAATACTTTGTTTCTTACTTCCATTATCTTATAGCGTTCCGTTCTGTTCAATAATGTTTCTAATTCTGCGGGTGTAAATAAATCCTGTAGTTGTATGCTTTTATTTTTTTTGTCTTTTAATACCATGTAACGGCAAGGGTGGTCGTTTCTTTTTCCGGTGTGCAGCAAGTAATGATAATATTGTTTGATGGCTTGTAATGCGCCTTGTAGTTTACTTATCCCGCATTGTTGTTTCCGTAATGTTCCCATGTAATTCATCACCTCTGTATAGCTTGCCGTTTCTGCGTTTGGAACGGTTACCAAATAATTATCCAGTTGCCGTGTGTAATAATTAACGGTGCTACGGCGGCAGTGCTTTTGTAAGTAAGTTTGAAAGTCCAAAGTTTGAAAATTAAAAGTTTATCGTCAATTGTTTTTTTGTTACTCGTGTATATATCTGTGTTGTTTCTAAAAATTCATGTCCTAAAAAATCCCGTATGTATTCTACCGTTAAGCCATTTTCTAATAAATGACTGGCGATGCTGTGACGCAAGGAGTGTAAGCCTATGCCTTTTGTTTTTAATTCTTCGTTGTTAGTTAATTGCAGGAGTTCTTTTATTCTTTGGTAACAGCGTTCGCCTTTCATTCTGCCGCCTCTTTTGTTTATCATAAATGCTACTTCGCCCCATTCTTTTGCAGTGGATAATAACATACCGCGCTCGTGTACATAATAGTTTTGTAAATCCTGTGTAATGGTTTTACTCATGGGGATCACTCTTCTTTTTTTGCCTTTACCTTCCCGTACGTATAACAGTTGTTTTGTAAAATGGATATCGCGTATATCCAATTGTTCGGCTTCTGTCCGGCGTAATCCGCAACCGTAAAAAATGCCTAACAGTGCTTTGTCTTTTAATGTTTGGCAGGCTTCATACAGTTGTTTTATTTCGTCTTGGGTGAGTATTTCTTTTTGGTTGGGTGCGCTTGTCTGAAAAACCAAACCGCTGACAGGGTTAATGGTTATTGCTCCTGAAAGTTGCTGCCAGTGAAAGAATAAACGAATGGCATAGATGTGTGCTTTTATACTGCTGCTGCTTAATGTTCCGCCACGCCTGATATTGGGGCGTTCCTGTAAATAAATAAAATGCTCTTGTAAACGTTGGGGAGTAATGTTTTGTATGTCCTCTATCTTTTTCTTTTTCAATTGAAAAAAAAACTCTGCTACATGGTTGGGTAGCCCGGCAATGCTTCTTTTACTGTAGCCTAATGTGTGAAGGTAGTTGGTGAATAAGTTGATAGTTGTAAAGTCCAAAGTCCAAAGTTTAATGAGTGAGTACCCCCCTTGTGCATTTTTCTGTTTTTGGTGAACGCTACCTATTTTTTCAATGTTTACAGGTGTTGTAGTGTTCACTTAGTGTTCATTTTCCGTTCACTCGTTTGTTTTTTCGGTGGGTAAGCTGTCGATTTGTCTTTGTAAAAAGGTTTTTACGTCTTCTCTCATCTTTCTGTAATTATCAAAATGTATTATCCTGTACTTATTGCCTTTATTGATGTGGGAGCTTGTTTGCTGTACGTATTCCAAATGAACCAATTCATTTATATAATAACTTAATGCTGTTTTTTTGATGTGCAGGGCTTCGCGTATTTCACGTTGGGTAAATTCATAGTTAGTAGATGCTTGCTTTTGTATGTGCTCTTTTAAGCGTTCAAAGAATTGTCTTAAACTGCCGTCCAGTTCATCCATCTTTAACATGATGCACTCAAATAATAAATCTTTGGCTATCTGGCAATCCTGCTTTGTTGCTATTAATTTTCCGTATGTATTTTTTTTACGTTGGTATTGATGCAACACGGTTATCATATCTATGAAGTAGAGATATAAACGGTATAATCTCCGTTCATCGGTAATGCCTTCAGGGAGTTTTAATTTTGTTGCATGGGGGTTATGCACCTGATAGGGTTGCAGGATGCGTACATAGTTTTGTAGTTGTCGGATGTTATTTTTTTGTTCTTGTTTATTGATTAATCCGGCTGCTTCTTTGGCTTGGTAATCGTTTATTTTTTTTGTTTGTGCTTTACTTTCATCAATGGCAATCAGAAACAAACGGCTCATGTTATCGGCATAGATTGCGCCTTTGGTGGTACAGGCAATACTTGTAATCGGTCCATACACTACTAATTCTTTTATACCGATGTTTCCTTTTTCATCTTTATAACTTACTCCGCTTATCAGTTCTCCGTTACTTACTAATTCACGCCAGGCATATTCTGCTTCTTCGCCCAACCCGTCTACATCTTCAAAACATATCAGTTTATTTTTAAAGTAATATTTGGGTACGTTGTACAGCATCTTTTCGCTGCAACGGCTGTATATTTTTTTGCTTTCATCGGGCATTATTCTAAATATGCCTTTTAATAAATTTGTTTTCCCGCTTCCTGAACTGCCTTGTATCAATGC
>Ga0302194_10001104_pt1 | contig 17120 bp, 15 predicted proteins | sample II_Bog_N1_1_FD_200227 | JGI IMG/M metagenome (GOLD analysis project Ga0302194, IMG submission 200227) | Peat permafrost microbial communities from Stordalen Mire near Abisko, Sweden - II_Bog_N1_1 | ecosystem: Environmental > Terrestrial > Soil > Wetlands > Peat | place: Sweden: Abisko...
GAAAATCTGAGAAATACATTAGTACATATTCAGCTTACAAGCAATAATACAGCTATTATTACAGGTGATTTAAGTAAAATGGTACAAGATGTTAAGTCGGGAAAAGGCACGGTGGGAGCCTTACTTACCGATACTTCAATTTATCATAAACTCAATCAAACAATTGTAAACATTCATTTGTTTTCTGATTCGTTGGCTTATATATCAGGCGATTTACGGCATTTAGCACGTAAATTAAATAGCAATGAAGGCGCTTTGGGAACTATTTTAATGGATACAACATTTGTACATAATCTTAACCAAAGTATGGTAAATATAAGAAAGGGTTCAAAAGGTCTGGATGAAAATATGGAAGCATTAAAACACAGTGTTTTTCTTCGTGGATATTTTAAAAAACGAAAAGAAAAAAAAGAGGAAAAAAATAAAAAATGATGGATATAATTTCACATTTAACTAATTAAAACTATCATGGAATTTAAAGATTATTACAAAGTATTAGGAGTTGAAAAGAAAGCTACAATAGACGAAATAAAAAAAGCCTATCGCAAGCTTGCCGTAAAATACCATCCTGATAAAAATCCGGGGAATAAGGCTGCGGAAGATAAATTTAAAGAAATCAGCGAAGCTAATGAGGTACTCAGCAATCCTGAAAAGCGGAAAAAGTACGATGAGCTGGGTGAAAATTGGAAGCAGTATGAAAATCAGGGAGGGCAAAACAGAGGTGGTTTTGATTGGTCGCAATATCAAAATAGTGGTGGCGGTCAGCAATATTCTTCATCTGATGAATTTGGTAATGAAGAAAATTTCTCTGATTTTTTCGAATCTATTTTTGGTCGGGGAGGTTTTAATAATGGTGGTGGAAGACGTGGTGCACCCAAAAGAAAAGGCGGTGATTATACAGCAGAAGTGGCACTATCATTAGAAGAAGCATACAACGGAACAAGTCGCTTGCTGGAAGTAAATGGTGAAAAACTTAACATGAAATTTAAAGGTGTACGTGACGGACAAACACTAAAAATAAAAGGCAAAGGCGGGCAAGGTATTAATGGAGGTGAACGAGGAGATATTTATGTAACTGTTCATTTGCCTCAACACCCGCACTTTGAGCGTAAAGAAGACGACTTGTATTGCGACGCTCCCGTAGAATTATATACCGCAATACTTGGAGGTAAAGCACCTATACGTACCATGAAAGTCATAATAAATATGGACATACCAAAAGAAACCGACAGCGGAAAAGTTTTCAGGTTAAAAGGGATGGGTATGCCCAAATTTGGTAAGGACAATGAATTTGGAGATTTATACGCTAAGGTGAAAATTATCATACCAAAAAAACTATCGGAAAAAGAAATAGAGTTGTTTAAACAATTAGCATTATTAAAGCAATAAAAAAACTCAGCCTCTAAAGTCATCAAAAGAGAGGTGGAGAATCACGTCTTATTTTTTCATTCGCTGAGATGCATCATCTCTCAAATATGACTATTGTCATATTTTAATTTTTCTCATCCTGTTACCTTCGCTGCTAAGGTTTCAATTAACAGCGTTGTTATTTATGGAAGATTTATTAATTAAAAAAACAAATAGGGAGATGGTGATTAACAAACAAAAAAAGTTGAAGCAAATAAAGGATGAGTTTCAAGAACAGTTTCCGTTTTTAAAACTTGAATTTTACTCCGGCTTCCATAAACAAGGCGAAGGTTCTGAAAAAAAGACGATGTTAGCGGATGGTTTGACCATTGGTGAAGTATGCAAATTAACTACTGAGGAAATTATTAGCATAAGTGAAAGCATGAAAGTTTCAGAGCTTGAAAAGGCATTTAAAGACATATTCGGGTTGTCAGTTCAGGTATTCCGCAAATCAAATAATTTATGGCTTCAAACAACCATTACCGATGGTTGGTCGTTAGAGAAACAAAATCAAAATGCCAAGGAAATGAATGTTCAGGAAAATTTGAATACTGAGCCTAATGATTATCATGAGGAAGAATAATAAAATTTAAACCATATCTAAGTAGCAAAATAGAATTATGAAGTTAATACTTGTACCAACAGATTTTTCTGAGTGTTCGCTTGTTGCCCTTCGTTTTGCTTTACAGATAGCAGAGGTTACAAATGCTAAAGTAATTTTATTTCATTCTTTTCATATTCCCATTCCTCCTCCTGATGCAGTGGTTAATATTATTCCTTTGCAGGTATTAATAGAGGAGAATAGAGTTCAACTTGAAAAAATAGCCAGCAGGGAGTTGAAAAAAAGAGATGCATCAGCGAAGGTTGTTATTGAGTATATTGTTATTAGTGGTTTTGCTACCGATGAAATAATAACAGCTGCAAAAAAACATAGGGCTGATTTAATTGTGATGGGTACGCATGGATCGTCAGGAATTAAAAAAATTGTGGTTGGAAGTAATACTGCAAATGTAATTAGTAAAGCAAATTGTCCTGTTCTTGTTGTTCCTGAAAAAGCAAAATTTTCAAACTTTAAACGAATTGCCTTTGCTGTTGATTTACATGAGATAAAGGATAATAAAGTATTCAATCCTTTATTGGAATTGGCAGCAGTATTTAATTCTGAAATTAAATTGTTTTGTGTAAAAAAAGACCTTCAACAACCGTTGACTATTGATCAGGCAATAGAAAAATTAAATTTAGAGAACGTATTAAAACAAGTTCCTAATACGTTTCATTTGGCAAAAGATGAAAATGTTGTTCATGCCATTGATGTTTTTGTAAAAGATAGTGCTGCTGATTTGTTGGCAACATTGCCTCAAAAACATACATTTGTTGAGTTGATGCTTAACAAGAGCGTAACGCGGGATTTAGCATTTCATGTACATATACATATACCATTGTTATGTTTGCCCGAATAGATTAATAAACAAAAGTTAAACCTCATATTCAAATTGCAATGAGTATAAAAACTATTCTTGTTCCGGTTGATTTTTCTTCTGGTTCGAACAACGCATTGCGATATGCATTGCAATTTGCAGCACTTACAAAAAGTAAAGTAGTTGTTTTTCATTCTAATTATTTACCAACATTGTTTCCTTCTGCAGAGCTGAAAAAAATTTACGAACAAAGTGAGGGTCGTAAACAAATGATGCTGGAATATGTTGTTGATAAACTTTGCAAAAAATACAAACTAAAAAAGCCGGACAACATTGGCTACATGGTTATGAGAGAGACAAACGTTGTTGATAATATATTGTCATCGGCAGAAACCTGCAAAGCCGGCTTGATAGTGATGGGGACACATGGCGCTACCGGTTTTAAAAAAATATTGTTCGGAAGTAATACGGCAGGAGTAGTATCAAAATCAAGTATTCCGGTATTGGCAATACCACAACGTCATAAATTTAAAAAAATAGAATCGATTGTTTATGCTTCCGATTTAAAAAATATGGGGCATGAATTAAAAGCATTATTACCAATAGCAGAACCATTTGATGCAACTATCGAAATTTTGTATTTAGATTATTGGGATAAAGGCATAGATGATAAACAGCAAATGGAAATTGACAAAGCCCTGAAAAGAAATTCCTATAAAAAAATAGAGCTTGTTCATAAAAAAGTTTCTATTCATAAAACAATGATTGATTATCTGAACAGATATTCACAAAAAAGTCATGCTTCTATATTGGTAATGTTTCCTGAAACTCAAAACTTTTTCGAGAAACTTTTTTTCAGCAGTGTTACCAAACAATTATCATTTAATCTTAAAAAACCGTTGCTTTCTATAAAAAAGGAGAAGGTTGTAGCAAGTTGATTTGCAGTTTTTTTTAAATCTAATTCATTACTTTAATGAGCCCATTCCCAGCAACTGATGCATAGTGTTTTTTCAATATTATTTTCCTGCTCATCTGGGATCAAAGGAAAAAAATCTATTCCTGTAATTTTTTCTACTTCGTCAATGCTTAATGCAAAATATTGCAATTTTTCTTGTGATCCGGCATTAGGTAATATAAATCCAATTCCTTTTATACTTGGATATGTGTAATCAAGTATTACTTTAAAATAGTAATCGGGTACGGCCACCTTATTAGCGCCAATTGTTGATGGATTGTTACCTATTATTGGTCCTGTTATAATATAAATGGCTTCGTTTTCTATAGCCCATAGTCTTACGAGTTCTTCCAGTTTTTTCCAAATACCCCTGTTAAAGGCTGGCACTTGCGGACTTATGTTGCTGAAGTAAAACGATTCATACATGCTTTGAGCCGACCAACTCATATCTCCTGCCGGAGCTAAATGACCTTTATCATAACCTGAACTTTTGTAGTCCTTATTGTTTGCTGTATGGGTGCTAACTTTTAGATCAATAATAAATCTATTAGTTCGTTCTGCGACTTTGTAGGTTTCGACTTTTGTTAATTCATAAGCTACCCATTTGGCTTGTTCATATTTTTCATTATAAAGTAATGAAAACCCCGTATGTATAATAACTGTGTCGGCAGGCATTATGGCAGGAATTTCTAAATGGCAATTATGGTTTTCGGCAATATTATCGTTATGGTGATATGAATTGTTATCGTGCGTATTGTTATACTTTTTATTTATCTCATGTTCATGTATTTGGCAATATACCATTGTTTTAAAAAAACAAAAAAATAGAAATAGTAGAATTGAGTTTTTAAAACACATTGAGTGCATTATTATAAAAAAATCAACAAAGTTGATATAGATGATTTGGCTTATACTTGTTCATTCTTGCGTTTTGCTTGTCCACTCTGATTTAGAGTAGTTTTAAAAAAAACTTTCAAAATATTTGTATCATTAAAGATGTACAAAGTAGTAAATTATATATGCACTTTTTGAATTTGCCTGATTGATTCGTAAAAAAATGATTAAATTCGCAACGGATTGAGGAATTTGAATACAAACGATAAATAATAATCAGAAAAACATAGGTATATGTACAAAACATCAGAAAAAAGTATTTTGGTTCCTGTGGGATCGACACCGGATGCGATGATTGTAGTTAAACAATCATACAATTTAGCTCGTTTAACTCATTCCAAAATCGTTTTATTAGGGGTGGAAACATCTCAGCATCCGTTTAATCAAAAACAGTTTGACGCTATTGCTGCAGAAGCCAGAGAAAAAGCAGAAGTTCCTGTTGAAACAATGATTCGTAACGGTAATATTTATCACGAATTAACAAAAGTTGCAGATGTACTTAATCCTTTATTTATTATTATGAGGATTACCGAGAAACTTTCTCCTGATAAGTTGATTGGCAGAAATGCATTTAAGATGGTTCGTCAATCCAAGCATGCTGTAATTACTATAAGAGGAGAGGATAACAGAGAAGGTTGCAAATCAATTGTGCTACCTCTTGATATTTCTCGCGAATCACGTGAAAAGGTTGATAGAGCAATAGAATTAGCCTTAATGTTTAAAGCTGAGGTGAAAATTATATCTATTCTTGAACATAAATCAAAAGGAGAAGAAGTTAAATTGCATATCATTTCAGATCAGGTAATAAAAGTGATGAAAGAAAAAGGAGTTACTTGTTCGGCTGAAATAAGATATGGAAAAAATATTCCAAAATTAGTTATTGATTATGCACATGAAGTACATGCAGATTTGATTGTTATCATGACTCAAGAAAAATTATACATTAGTGAAATAATGCCATGGAATATGGGTACTACAGCTCAACAGCTTATTAATGAAAGTGATATTCCTGTATTGAGTTTCCGTCCGATGGAGAGAAAAGATACAACAATAGGAGTTACTCCTTATTAATTAAAATTGGCAAATAAAAAAGGCTGCTTTATAACATTAAGCAGCCTTTTTTTATTACTAATTATAGAATACTTTTTTTATTTTTTTCCATTGGAGGCTCCAAATCCATTGCCTTCAGATTCTAATTGTTCTCTTCTTCTTTTCATACGATAGGAAGTTCCGTTATACTTAATATTAGGATCTGCTTTTCTTGATTCGAAATGACGGGTTTGTTTTCTAGGTTTTATCTGACCGCTTCTGCTTGACCGACGAGCTCTTCCTCCACTAACTTTTTCCGCCCCACTTCCTCCTGCCGACTGAGCCATGGATTCATAAGATAATCCGGCAAATAAGAATAATACAATAAGAACTTTTTTCATGGTTTCATGGTTTAAATTTTTGCAATTGCAAAAATGTGTAAATCGTATAAGCAAAAATAGGTAAAAGCTCAAATTTCAAACCCGAATTGACCGGAAGTTATCAACAACTTGAAGAAGTAGTTGTGCTTTGTAATCCTTGTTATTGTTGTGTTTTGAGTCTATTATTCCTTTTTCAAGTTATTAACATCATTGAAATGATGCTGATTTAAGTCATGTATTATTAGCCTGCTAAAGTAAATATTTACTCGTCTTCAAAGTGTATTTAAAAATTTCTGAATCTGCCGAAAACGCCTAAAGGAAGTTTGTTTTCAGATTTTGTAGATTGCAAATAAAGTTCGCCAATATCTGTTTTTGATGATTTATGTTTTAATAAATTTTCAATGATTAATGATGAGAATCCCAGTGAATAGGCGTTAAGTATTAAAAAATACTGTTGGTCGTCTAACAAATTTAGTACACCTTTTATCATTTCATTAATATTATCTTCCAGTTTCCATTTCTCTCCATTAGGTCCATGTCCAAATGCAGGAGGGTCTAAGATAATTCCGTTGTACTTATTCCCTCGTTTTTCTTCTCGTTTTACAAACTTTAAAGCATCTTCCACTACCCAGCGTATATCGTTGAGATTTGATAAATCCATATTTTCTTTTGACCACGTTACTACTTGCTTTATGGAGTCAACATGGGTAACATCAGCTCCTGCGGCTTTTGCAGCAAGTGACGCTCCTCCTGTGTAAGCAAATAAATTCAATACCTTAGGCGGAGAAACATTCATTTTTTTTACGGATTCAAAAATATAATCCCAATTACTTGATTGTTCAGGAAAAATGCCTACATGTTTAAAGGATGTCAAGCCCAAACGAAATGAAATTGCAGCTCGCTCTTGTCCTAAATGATAGGTTATGCGCCACTGATCAGGCATGTCTTTTAATTTTTTCCATTCTCCCGATGAACTTGACCGTGAAACAAATTTAACATGTGCCTGTTTTTCCCATTCTTTTTCACTTAGTGTTTTGTCCCAAACAGCTTGTGGTTCAGGTCTTATAGTAATGTATTTGCCAAAACGTTCTAGTTTTTCAAAACCTCCCACATCTATTAATTCATAGTCGGTAAAGTTATGAGGAGTAAGTAGTTGCATGGTTAAGAGGTATGCTGGTTATTATAATGAGTTTGATGCACAAATGTATCAAATTAATAAATGGTGGAACTGCTTATAATAAACCGCCAACTTCAGGGACATATTTCTATTGAAAATTCAGCATTTAATTTTGGGAACAACAGGTTATTAATACCTTTTTTTAATCCCTCGGACAGCTTCAGCCGTAAGTGGGTTTTCAGGCCAGGAATGTTTTGGATAACGCGAGAGTAAATCTTTTCGAACTTCGAAATAGGTTTTACTCCAAAAGCTTTTCAGATCCTGCGTTACCTGCACAGGTTTATATCCCGGTGAAAGAAGATGCAGCAGTAGTTTGTTTTTACCTTCATTTACAGCAGGTGTTTCGGTTAAACCAAACAGTTCCTGCAAACGAACTTGCATTTCGGGTTTGCGTCCATCATCATAATAATGCACTTGTATCATGGAACCACTTGGTACTTTTATACTTTCGGGAGCGAGTACATTCAGTTGTTGTGATTGTTCCCACGAGAGCATTGAAATAATTAGTTGATTTAAGTTCAGATTTTGTAACTCACTACGTTTGTTTATATTTAAAAGGTAGGGCGGCAACCACTGCTCAATGGTGTTAATGAGGGTTTCATTATTAACATCAGGCCAGTTTTCGCCGGGGCGCCATATCCTCAATGATAAAATGCGGGCTTGCAAATGTTCTTGTTTTTCTCCCCAGCCGATCATTTTTAAACCCTCATTTTTTATAGCGTTACAAATAATAGTGCTGCGAATATCATCAGGGATTTTATGAATGGGTTTGCTTTGTATAACAATACTGCCAACATTTTTTTCGGTAGTACCGGCAATCATTCCACGTTCATTATCCCAATAAAAATTCTGTTTTTCAACCGCCAAATCCATTAAATCGTCTGGGTTTAAAGCGGAGGCCATAAATACCTTTCCTTCGCCGGTTCCTGCGTCTAATTGTGCAATGGCTAAATATTCGTGCCGTTGCAAACTGTCGTGTTCTTGCAGTTTAACAATTCTTCCGTTAGATAATCGGTAACGCAACCCATTTTTGTCTATTCGTTTGGCAACCCGTTCGGGGTATGCAGCAGCAATGAGTTTTCCGATTGCAAATATATCCGGCGTAGCATTATCTACATTTGTTTTTAATAATTTGCGCCATGATTGTGCTGCACGTTCTATTCTTTCTAAAGAATGTCTTTCAGCGTTTACATGTTCTCCGCTTCTCCATTTGCGCAGTATTTCCACCCGAAGCGATATGTCTTTTCCTTCTTCTTTTTTTAATGGATCCCGCTCTTCCAGCAATGATGCTATATCGGAAGCTAATGCGGTAAAATTTAGTGTGTCATTGGATTGTTGCCAGTGCTTGGCTTCAATCAGTAAATGTGCAATGCGCGGATGTGTCGGCATTTGCAAAAGATCTTTCCCACTTTGTGTTATTTTATCATTTTCAATTGCACCAAGTTGATTCAATAATTCTTTTGCCTGTAATACATTGCCTTCGGGAGGAGGATTTAACCACATTAATTCACTCATTTTTTTTATTCCCCATTGACTCAATTCTAACACTAGTGGTGCCAAATCGGCTTCCATGATTTCGGGTTTTCGCTGGGGCAACAGATGTATGTGAGTACCTTCACTCCATAATCGGTAGCAAACTCCCGGTCCTAATCGCCCCGCGCGTCCGGCGCGTTGATCGGCAGCATCCTTTGTTATTTTAACGGTTTCTAATCGTGTGAATCCGCTGCGCGCATCAAAACGCGGTACACGGGCAAAGCCTCCATCAATAACAGTAGTAATACCTTCAATGGTCAGGGATGTTTCGGCAATGGATGTTGCCAGTATCACTTTACGTTTTCCCTGTGGATGCGGTGATATTGCTTCCTGCTGTTTTTGGGAACTTAGCTCTCCGTATATGGGATGGACACTTATAGTATCTGTATTTTCAAACAATTCCAATGTGCGTTGTATTTCTCCTGCACCGGGCAAAAAAGCAAGTATATCGCCATGTTGTTCGGATACTACTTTTCTTATTGCCTTTGCCATATTAATATGCAATGGTACTTTTTCATCAACACCTTCGTAAATTACCTTCACAGGATATTGCCTTCCCGCGGAAGTGATGATGGGTGCGTTATTGAGCAATGATGAAAGTTTTTCTCCATTGATGGTAGCCGACATGATAAGTATTTTCAAGTCGTCTCTTAATAGTTGTTGCACTTGTAAGCAAAGGGCAAGTGCCAAATCTGCATTTAGACTGCGTTCATGAAATTCATCAAAAATAACCAAGCCCAAATTTTCCAGAGCATTGTCGTTTTGAAGCATACGAGTTAATATTCCTTCTGTTACCACTTCTATTTTGGTCGAAGCACTTGTTTTATTTTCAAAGCGAACTCTATACCCAATGGTTTGTCCTGCAGTTTCATTTAGCAGTTGAGCCATCCGTTCTGCAACACTTCGTGCAGCAAGCCTTCGGGGCTCAAGTAGGATTATTTTTTTATTGTTTAACCACTTTTCATTAAGTAATTGCAAGGGCAAAATGGTAGATTTTCCCGCGCCGGGAGGAGCTTGTAAAATAATAACAGGATTACCTTCAAGCTTTTGTTTTATTTCAGGTATTATTTCTTGTATAGGAAAATCAACTGACATTATTAACTATTAAAATTATTGGGTAAGTATTTTACGTTATAACATCCGGCAATGTAAACAACACTTTTATGACCTTTTTAACGAATTTACGCAATATATGCAAACATGAGAATATACAGTTTAAACATCGCATGTTTTCTAATTTAAATAATTGTAAAATTCTCCAAACAATTCAGGGCGAAAGAATTCATACAAGAAATTCTTCTGACTGATTCGTAAATATTTTTGCTTACTATGAGCATTGTCATAGGAATGATTTAAGAATTATTTTATATTTGTTTTATTCATATCAGAAACAATTCTTAATTGTCAGCTTTTAAAAATAATTTTTGCTGAATTGTTTACCTGAGTCAGCTAAGGAAATTTATAATATTAACTATCAACATAAATACAAACTACAAATGAAAAAAGTAATTTTAAAATCAGTATTAGCAGTAACACTTGCACTGTTTATTTCGGGTTGCGCCGGAGTTCATAAAGGTTACATGGGCAATTCGGCAATATTAAATCAGGCTAATTTTTCGTATGTAAAAATGAATATTAAAGGCGAAGCAAAAGCTAAGTATATATTTTGGTTTGGGGGATACAAGTCGGAATCATTAATTAATGATGCGAAGCAACAAATGCTTTTGAATAATCCGTTAAAAAGCAATCAGGCATTGGTTAATATAACAGTAAATTATAAAGTTACATTTACACCTATCTACCTTATTGTTGCGGAGGTTAAGTGCGTAGTAACTGCTGATGTGGTAGAATTCAAATAATACTTCATCCTTTTTACCTTAATTTTTAAGGGTTTTAATGTATTCACTCCACTTTAAGGATTTATATTCATTATCTCCAAAGTAATGAATAATTGGGTTGATTGCTTTTTCTGTCAGGTAAAACGGAATCACATCGAGTGCCTGAAGATTTTCATCCAACACCGTAATACTTGGAAGTTCAAAACGGTTCATCGTTAAGGCTAGTGCCAGCGAATGAAATGGAAAGTTAGGGATTGCTGAGTATTTAAAGGTTGTTCCGTTGAAAACAATACTGTCTTTTGATTCTGCGTTAAAATCAACCAGATAAAAATATTCGTTAATATATTCTGCTAGTTTCGTATCATTAAAGGTTGTTTTATTCATCACCTTGCACGAATTACAAAAACTGGTGTAAATGTCTACTATGATTTTTTTAGGTTTTGTTTTTTGTAATTCCAACGCTTCATTCATCGTGTACCATTTAATTGTTGGAACTGTTTTGGTGGTATCATAAAAGGCTTTATTAAAGTTTACTTTAAACTCTTCATAATTACAGTTTTTATAAACATTTTCAACGGTGAACACCAAAATCGGTTCAATGGTTTTAGCTTCTAAATATCCGGTTGAAAGAAGGTTAAACTGATAGTTGTTTGATACAAAAACTGTAGAAGGATAAGATAAATTATTTCCCAGTAATTTGATGGCTAATGCATGAACGGATTGTTTTCTGGCAGTATCAGTGCTTGTGTATTTAACGCCATTGTATTCAATGGTGTCTTTTGTTTCTGCATTAAATTTTATGGGATAGAAATAGGTATTTATGTAACCGGCAATGCCTTGGTCGGAGTAAGTAGTTTTCATCATGTGTTTGCACCACCCGCACCAATTGGTGTATACATCAATTAAAAAAGGTTTAGGTTGTTTTTTATAAAGTTCCTGCGCTTCTTTAAAATCAAGCCATTTTACTAAACCCGATTCGTTTGAAGCTGTATTGTTTTGATGGTCTGTTTGAGCAAATGTTTTTACAAACAATAAAATTAAACCTGTAACAATTATAGATTTTTTTAGCATGCACAAAGATAATTTGAAACAAAAGAATGTTGTTTTATTTCCTTAAAAAGTATTGAACATAAATTTACGAACTGTTTCCATTTATTAGACTTCTTCGGAAAATAGATTAACAATTGAGTTTTGATAAAAAGATCCTATTTCCGATAAATCATTTTCAGAAAAATTCCTTCTTTGTGTATGCTATACAAGGAAATAGAAGCTCTTTCAGCTCCAAAGTTTAAACGCTTAACAGGCGTAAAAAGGAGGTTTTTACTACGATGTTGGAAAGTGTTAATATAAACAAGTTATCGATTAGAAAATATTCCACCAGGGGGACTCCTCCCAAATTAAGCAATGCAGACAAAATTTTATTAATGCTTATGTATTAGAGAGTATCATAGCCATACCTCTCACACTAACCTAATTTAATTTGCTGTTAGAAACTTGTCCTTACCAATCTAATATTTATTTACAGCTATTATTTTGCTCAAAAACTAAAACCAACTTTTTGAATAACAACAATACTAATTAATTTTTATAAACCGTACAGATTTTTTAGAACCATCAGTATTTATTATTTCCATAAAATAAATGCCATCAAGTAGATTTGAGATGTTTACTTGTTGAATTAACACTTTATTATCCCCGTCTATACGTTGAATCACGCGACCTTGAATATCATAAATATTAATAAATAAAATTTCTCCCAGCTTTAATGATGGAACGTTTATTTCTGTTGAAGCGGGATTTGGATAAACAATTAATTTTGAGTCGTTGGCGGTAACGTTAGTAATTCCGGCAGATACAGTATTGGTATAGCTAATGGTTGAAATAGCTCTGTTGGTTATTACAGGAGCATTGTAATCAAAATAAATAGCAGATGCTTTGGCAATTTGAGTGCCTTGAGCCAGATTTTTTTTAAGTTTAATTGTGTAAGAAACCATTCCTCTGCTTTCTGTTTCGCTTTGAGATTTCCAAGTCAGTTGAATATTATTGAAAGTGAATTTCAACACACCACTTTCGCTTACTTGTGCAGTATAGTTATGATCAGAATATCCCGGTTTTAATGTTGTCCAATCGAGATTTGCGTCTAAAGTGTCAAACACAACAACTTTTTGCGCATAATAGGTTCCGGTATTTTGAAAATGAATAATATAATCCATCACCGTATCTTTTTTTCCGATAAAACCCTCTGCACCTGTTCCTGTGGGAAACACTTCTTTTAAATTAGGGTCAAAAGCCCCTATTACCTTAGGAGTGTAATTTTCAACATTATTCCATGGAGTATAATCTGATAACCAGTTTCCAATAGGAGCAGTATATGCAACAGTATCGTTAAAATTTAATACCGTATTTAAAGGAATATTTGTTGGAACCAAATAGTCAAAATCAAATGCTTGATTCTGGCTTGGAGATAGAGAAAGTGAAGAATTTGAATTGTTATAAACGCTTGTATTTTGTGTTGAATTAATAAGTGCATATTGGGAAGGATTTATGCCACTCAACAGTATTTGGTTATCCAGTGCCGAAGATGAGAGAATAGAAGGCTCCTTTACTGTACCGTCATTTTGTATGATAAGGCGCTGAGTATAATTAAATCCGGGTATTGGAGGATTAACATAGGTTCTGATTACATGAACATCATGAATTGGATTGATGCTGTTTGCAAAATTATTTACAATCTTACAACTGTTTGAAGCAGTTGAAGTAATTGAAATTGGATTTGATTGGCAAGTGGACAAAGGATAAAAATATTGTACCACTTCAGATAGTGAATAATTACCTGAAGGAACAAGGAAGGAATAATTTCCATTTACATCAGTAAATGTATAACCAATTGTTGAACATTGCATCATAATGTTTTCTACTTCCGTTTCTCCATTATCATACTGACAATTGCTGTTTGCATCAACATATACTTTTCCTTTTAAAACGCAAAAACAACTGCTGTCACTTTGGTTATAATCAAGAAAATCAGATGCTGAATTGCTGCAACCATTCGCATCGGTTACATTTAAATAATAATAATCCGATAATAGGTTTGTTGCAGTAGCAATAGTTTGTCCGTTGCTCCAATTGTAAGTATATGGGGCAGTTCCACCAATAATAGTTGCAGCTATTGATCCGTCTGCGGTATACTTGCAGCTGGAAGCGGTAGTGTTAAAATTTACTGTTAATGGACTGTTAGCAGATATATCAGTATGTTTTGTATAGGTACAACCTACATTATCTGTTACTGTGCAGGAATATCCTCCAATAGGAACATTTTTTATGGAATCTGTGACTGCTCCGTTACTCCATAAATAAGTAAATGGAGGTTTATTCCCATTCGCAGTAACAAATGAAGCTCCGGTTGTTTGCGGACATGTAGGGTTAATAGCATTAATCGCTACACTTAAAATACTTTCTTGCGGAATAACCGCTGTTCCTGTTCTTTTGCATCCGTTTGCGTCCGTAACTTCAAAATCGTATTGTCCGGCTCCCATATTGGTAATACTGTTTCCTGTTTGCTGAGGAAAGGTATTCCATAAAACACTATAAGGTGATGCACCTCCGCTTATACTCAATGTTGCACTGCCTGTAGGTTGTGTACATTTACTTACAGTTGTTGAATAAGAAACATTAATTGGAGTAGTTACACTAATACTTGCTGAAGTTTCACCTACGCATCCCTTTGCATCCACCACATCAATCTTCAACGATGCTCCACCTTGTAATTTGCTTGCCGTTTGTCCGTTAGTACCATTGCTAAATGTATATTGGTAAGGGGAAGTTCCTCCCGAAGCGAATGCTATTATCTGACCATCATTTTGAAGACATGTAGCATTGGTAACAGTAGTGTTTATATTTATATTAACTGCCTGGTTAATATAAATACTTTGTTGGTTATAACAACCCTGATTATCGGTAACTGTAATTTCATAACTTCCCGACAACAAATTATTAATTTGAGAGTTGTGAGATCCGTTTGACCATTCAAAGCTATAAGGTGCTGTTCCTCCTGTAATATTTGCTATACTGGCAGAACCATTAGTACAATTTGCAGCAATTGTATTTACAGAATATGTGACAGGAGATTGATTATTAATATTTATAGAATCATAAAAAACATAACATCCATTATTGTCAAATATTTTGGCAGTATATAATCCGGCAGCCAAATTAACAGGGTCACCTGTTGTGATATAAACGGTATCATTATACCATTCTACCTTTTTAGGAGAATTGTTGTTATTTATTTTTATAAGGGCACTTCCTTTCCCGGGACATACAGCGGGTGTTAAAGTAGGAGTATTAACAGGAAAAGGTTGTGAAATGTTTACCGTACCTGTGTAAAAAGACCTCGGATTTGATGTCATCTCCTCTATGTAAATATTCTTTATTGAAGATACGATTTCATATAATGTATCATTTAAAGAATTTACATTTGAATGTACAATTGCAGCTCCTCCTCCCGGATAATAAGTATAAACTAATGGAGGTGTTAAACCTGTAACATTGTTAACAGCTAATATTCCATTACCATTGCATGGTTGCTGAATAACATTGATGGTTGCACTTGGACTTGGCTGGGCTACCAAACGATCTGTTGCTATAGCTAAAAGCATCCATAGTATGAATTTAATGGTGTTCTTTGCTTTTAGTTTTTTGTCGAGTACGTGTAGTTTTGTTTTCAAAATTTTAAAGTTTTAGTTGTGGTAAACATAGACAAATATAACTTACAAAACAAAAAATAATATTATTTGTCGTCAAAAATATAAAAGAAAATTTTATAAAATTATCAGAAATCCGGCGGATTTCCGCACTTTCAAGAGCTTAGAGCGCTTTTTATTTTCTGAAGCGTTATTTTTAAAACTCTAAAACTAAGTTATACATTACCCCTTAATCAAATGCGTAATTCCACCAACGGCTATTTGAAGTCCCACACAAAAAATTAAAAATGCCATTAAACGATTGATAATTTTTTCGTTATGTGAACCAATATAATTAATCAACCGATTGGCATTTACAAAAAAGATAAAAATCAGAAAACATATTCCAATGATTGAAACCAATAAAGCTATGTTATTCAGTAAATACTCATAAATATCTTTTGTATCACCTCCCTGTGCACTTAATGTAAAGAGAACAGCTATTGTGCCCGCACCTGTAGTAATAGGAAAGGTAATCGGGTAAAAAAGTTTATTTTCTAATTCTGAGATGGGTTTGGGTTTAAGAACCGTTTGGTCAACTGAACTTTCTGTGGGAACATCCGATTCTTTATCGGAAGAAAGAAATCCCCAACCTATTTTACAAATCATGATACCTCCTGCTAATTGAATAACGGGAACGGATAGCCCGAATAATTCTAAAATCCAATGTCCTACAAACAATGTAAATGCACAGATGCTGAATGCATACAAAGCAATACGTTTTACTGCTTTTATTCTTTCCTGATGCGATAATTCCGAAAAATAGGGACTTACAATAAATGCTGAACCAATTGGATTAACTACAGGAAACAGGGCAATAAAGCCTATAAATACCAAATGAATAAATGAATGAAAATTTGTATTCATAATTGTTGTTTTAGATGTTGATAAAGCTCAACAGGACTATGTACATTCTACTTTTAACATTACACTAATTAGCACATGAACTCGAACTGATAGGAATTATATAAAATTTCCCTGCTAATGATATAGATATTAAATCAGCATTTCCATAACCGTGATAAAAAAAATACACACTGCCAAAAAGAATATTATCATCCTTTTTATGCAACTCTCCCATCCAGTCGAGTGTATTTGTTATATGAACAACTTTAAGATACTCGTATTTTCCATTCAGTTCACTTAAATCTTTGTGGGATGTTTCAATAGCAATAGTTTGATTTTTTCTGTCAAAGATAATTGTAGTTGCCGAAGGAATATTTATTATTTCATTTGAACTGTTTCTTATTCCGATTTTAGTTGTATTTAAAGCACATGCCTTTTGAGAAAAAACATGTTGAGGAATAAATGAAAACAAAGCGATTGAAAAAATTAAATATTTTAATTGTGCTACACGCTTAATTTCTTTTATAATTACACTTATTGGACTATGCCAACGATAGTCGTTCTCTGAACTATAATGTGCTTGATAAACGGCACTTCCAACATAACAATCCGTACTATTCCCATTTAACATATATTCCTGTTTACAAACTCACCAATAAAAAATCAGATGACAACTATTTTCTTATTTTAACGCAATGAACTCAAATTATTGATGCATTTTCAGAGTTTTCCGTTATCGTTTTTTTAACCAAATTATTTACACTCACCCATATTTTTAAATTCCGATTCTTTTAAATAAGGCTGGGTGGATCCGTGTGATATTTTACCAGGAACTTCAACCCACAAAATTTCATTGGTTTCGCAATTAACAACTACCTTATAACATGCAAGCAAAGCTACT
>Ga0302194_10001110_pt1 | contig 17088 bp, 14 predicted proteins | sample II_Bog_N1_1_FD_200227 | JGI IMG/M metagenome (GOLD analysis project Ga0302194, IMG submission 200227) | Peat permafrost microbial communities from Stordalen Mire near Abisko, Sweden - II_Bog_N1_1 | ecosystem: Environmental > Terrestrial > Soil > Wetlands > Peat | place: Sweden: Abisko...
GCACGGATTTCCCTGCGATTACAACGAAGCGATCGCCGACGATCTGCTGAAAGATTTTCGCTCCGGCCGCTCCGATGGATGGTTTTGGCGTCAGGCCCTTGTTGCCTGGTTCAACGGCTGGATGAAATACCTCAGCCGCCGCCGGTCACTCTTGATATTCGCCACCGCGTGGTCCACACTCGCTCCCGCGTGGACCGTGATCGTGGACAGGATGGACCGGTTCAATCCCGCGTGGAGCAGCGGTCACCTCGTTTCGATGTTCTGCCTCTGGGTAGCCTTGAACTTGGCCTTCATCTGGACCGGAATGTTTCTATTCGTCATGGTTCACAGTCGTTTCGCAAGCTCTTTTGGCAGGGCTAAGTTGAGCCGAGCTTTCAGGCTAGCGCCACTTATTTTCCTGCCGATGTACTTCGCCACTTTTGTGCTGATGAATCTGTTCGCCTATCCCGGCTTTGACATCGACCAGAGCAGCTTGACGCCCCTCGGAGAAATCGCCGATTGGAAGATGCGCGCCGATGCCTTGCGCGTCCCTTACTTCTTAACCATTCTTTGGACCATGTGGGAAGCTACGCCGCGCATGAGCATCCTATCGCCGACTTCCATCGCGTGGAGGCCCGCGCTCCCCCCAACCCGGGCCAGTATCCCGGTAGTGAATGCAGTCCCGAAGCCAAGCCTCGACACCTACACGGCCAAGCGATTCCTTGTTTTCGTGGTCAGCGGAGGGCTTCTCAACGCTCTCATCGTCGGCATCCTCATTTGCCGCCTACCCCCGGCGCACACTCCAAGCATCGGATCCCTCGCAGCTCGGGCAACCATTTATGTCGCCGTTGGCGCGGTTGCAGGGATGGCCGGTATCTATCTCTACTGGAACAGTCCATCAAGCCCATTCCGCGCCGCGCCGCCACTCCCGTTTTCTCTCTGTGCACTCGCTAGTGCCGCCGGCTGGATCTGGGTACCCTCGATGGTCATCTTCTCAGAGCAGCTCTCCGCCGATACTGCCCTCGTCGGCGCAATCGGAGCATTCTTGGTCGCCGCGGCGCTTCGCCACGCCACTTCTTTCCTCTTCGCTCCCGTGCCCAGTGCGCCGTCCCACTTCGAGACGGATGAGGGTGAGCTCTTCGCCGAATCGCTCTACCGAGCTCCCCGCGAAGTTCATGGGTACGTGATCGCGATCTGCCTTTATGGGGCGGGGTGGGCTCTCGCTACACGCTCAAACTACACGGCTTGTACTTTGCTCGCGCTTGACGCATCTTTGTTCGCCTGGAAGCGGACGTTTGCGCCAGATCAACAACTCGATACCGGCCGCGAATACAAGCGCGCTGCGCTGCGGCTCGCGCTCGTATTCATTCCGGCTGTCTTGGTCACCATCTGGTCGCTGATCGACGGCGTAGAGCATCGCAACTGCCTCGAAGCAAACGCGGCCGCGCAGTCGCGAGAGAATGCTCAGTCCCAGGGAGACGACACTGGCCAGAATTCGCAGGCCCACACCCCGCCTTCCACTAACGGCATCCCCGCCTACCAGAGCATCATCCTCTGGCCGTTGCCGCGGAATAAGGAGATTCTTCCGCCGCTTTCGCAGCCCGCCTCGCTGCTTGCCCCGGGTACCACCAAGCCTCTCATCATCCGCTTTGACGGCCCCTACTTCTACTTCCAGAGGCCGCACAAAGCACCCGGCCCTTCCGCACTCCAGGTGCGCGGCACGCCGTTAATCCACGACTTTCAAACCAACAACTTCATGACCCTCGTCATGGAGGCCCACCAAGCCCTCGGCAGTGCTATCCCTCTCGCGCGCTGCCGCGAAATCCAGGTCGCCATCCTCAACAGGGACAACCGCCCCGGCGTCATCAACCTTGCCATCCTGCTCGGTCACTCGACCGCGCTTTCGACCCAGTTCTATCTGGGCCAGCGGCCCATCCCCAGCAGCCAGCCCGACCACTTCGGATTCAAAGCCACCGCCACCCCGGAAACCCTCCGCTTTTCAATCCCCTCCTCCGCCAAACTCCGCGACTTCAACCAGATCACCGTCTTGTTCCTCCCCGGCCAAGCCAACTACGACCAGGGCTCCAAAGTAGCCATCCAGCAGTTCCAACTCATTCCTCGATGATCTGTCCGCAGCCTCAAAATAAATCGTCGCACCGGAAAGGGAAACTAACAGACCTTGCTGACTGGAGATTTGGCTCTGGATGTATCGTTGACATTCTTAGGTTGCCTCTGGACCAACGGCTCCAAGAGAACGGCAACTATTTGTGCATCTCGCTTCGCGCTAAATCGTCTGTGTGCTATTCGACCATGATTGTACCCGCACAGTCTGAAAGGCACGGATTTACTTTCGACGCATGCTAGCTGTATGGAGGCCGCTCGTATGTGCAAGAAGATGAAGAAGCCCCTTCGCTGTAAGATCGTCCTTCGCCTGCCGGATCCGGATCACTCGAGAAGCGCAGTGCTGAATAGCCTGAGCTCAGCAAATTCGCGACGGAACTACAAGTTTGCGATGGAGCAATTCATCACTTGGTACTGTTCCGAGCCCCGGCTCTTTCTGAATCGAGCCGTGGTTCTGAGATTCCGGTTTTACTTAGAGTCCCTCGGACTCGCCGCCGGAATCCGAAGGGTCAAAGGTGTGAAGCAGTTGGGCTCGCGCATTGGCAACTGGTTAACCCGCGATCAAGCCAGGATGTCTTGGAAGAAGCTGATGGGGAAGGCTTGCGCCGTCTTCGTGACCTTGCAGTGATCTCTGTACTTCCTGGTTGCGGATTTCGGCGTGCTGAGCTTTCCGCTCTCAAAGTTGATGACATCCAGGTCAGGCAAGGACATTGGTCCATCGTCGACCTGATTGGCAAAGGCGGTCACATTCGGACCGCGCCTATACCAACTTGGGTGAAGGCCGCCATCGATCGATGGATGTCTTCCTCCAAGGTCACAGCGGGCCGGGTTTTCCGGGCTGTCAGCCGTCACGGTACGCCGTGGGGCAAAGGAATTTCCGAGAACGTCATCTGGAATGTTGTTCGACGGTGCGCGGAACGGATGCAATTGGATCATTTTGCTCCTCGTGATCTGCGCAGGACCTGCGCAAAACTCTGCCATGTGAATGGTGGAGAGCTGGAGCAGATCCAATTCCTCCTCGGACATGTTTCCGTTCTAACTACCGAGCGATACCTGGGAAGCAAGCAGAATCTTGAGGATACTGTGAATGACCGTTTCGGATCCCTCTTCAGATCCGCGCTGGTAGATGTGCGCTAAGACCTGATTTCGCTCATTGAGACGCGAGGCGAATGTTGCTGACTGGTGCACCGGCGAGTGTATGCTGTTGGCTGTATCGAAATCATCCAAAAGAGTGCTCACAATGAAAACCCCTGACGCCACTACGCCCTCGCCTATCGACCGCCGCGAATTTATCAAAACCAGTACTCTAGCTACCGGTGCCCTCGTATTCGGTGTGCCAGCGCTCCTGCGCGCGCAGAATCTCAACAGCAAGTTGAACATTGCCTGCGTCGGACTCGGCGGTAAAGGCAGAAGCGACACGGATGCCTGCGCCGGTGAGAATATTGTCGCTCTGTGCGATGTGGATGCAGGCTCAGAGGCTTACGCGACTCAGACTCAGAAATATCCGGACGCGAAGTTTTTCAAAGATTTCCGCCAGATGCTCGACCAGATGGGAGATCGGATCGATGCGGTCACGGTTTCGACTCCGGATCATATGCACGCGATTGTCGTGTCGGCTGCGATGAAGAGGAACAAGGCTGTCTTTTGCCAGAAACCGCTTACGCAAACGATTTATGAGGCGCGCTACCTGCGGAAAATGGCCAAAGACAAAAAGCTCGCTACCCAGATGGGCAACCAGGGCAGTGCAGCGGATGGTTTGCGCCGCGCGGTGGAGACGATTCAAGACGGGCTTATCGGGCAAGTACATGAAGTTCATGTCTGGACGAACCGCCCGGTCTGGCCTCAGGCAATGGATCGCCCGGTCGGGGACGATCCAATTCCTTCGACTTTGGATTGGGACGTTTGGGTTGGACCGGCTCCGATGCGGCCCTATGTGGGCAGCCGCGATCCAGAGAAGAAAGAGGGAATCTACGAGCCATTCAACTGGCGTGGCTGGCAGGATTTCGGATGTGGCGCGCTGGGCGACATGGGTTGCCACACGGTAAACATGCCGTTTCGCGCTTTGGATCTAGGCGATCCGACTGAGATTGAGGCGATGCCCTTCGGCAAGATGAACAAGGAATCTTATCCCGTAGGTTCCAAGATTCGCTTTGCCTTCCCCAAGCGCACCGGGCACGTTGCACTCGAGCATGCGAGTCTTTTCCATCATTCCCGGAAAGTCGAGCACGATCCGATGACACTGTGGTGGTATGACGGCGGACAGCCTGACCCAGCGGCCCGCGGCGGTCATGACCTGACGAACAAACCGCCGGCGGAGTTGACTGCGGACATCGTCGCGCTGCTCGGCGACTTACCTGATAGTGGTTGCCTCCTCATTGGCGAGGGAGGCATGGTTTTCTCCCCAGACGATTATGGAACGAGTTTCTTCGTCAAGCTGAAGGGGGACGAGAAATTCCTTCACTACACCAAGCACCCGGGGATGGCCCAGTATCCGGAGCGCATTCCGCGCAACCTGTTTGGCAAAAAAGGGACAGGCGGCGTTGGGGCCCACGCGCAGGAATGGCTCACTGCTATCAAGGAGAACAAGCCGGAGTCGTGCTACTCGCGTTTCGACATCGCCGCGCCGCTCACGGAAATCCTGCTGCTTGGCTGCGTGTCGCTGCGTACAGGGCAGAAAATCGAGTGGGACGGACGGAAGATGGAGGCGAAGAACTGTCCTGAGGCTGCGCAATATATACGGCGGCTAGACCGCTCAGGATGGGCTCTTTCATAACGGAAAGAATCAGGGCAAAACCGGACACTGCCCGGGATGCTGAATCACGGAGGTTCAGCATCCCGGGATAGCCTTACTCTTTCGGAACAGAAATGGTGATGTTGCGATAGGCGACGACGCCTTGATGATCCCCTTGAAGGTAGAAGGGGCCCGGCTCCGCCTCATTACTGTCGAGCGCGCCTCCGGTCGGGCCAGGGAGCTCTACATTGTCGTGATACAGTTTGCCGTCGCGCAAGACTGTGACATGCCTGCCGACCAGAGTGATGTCGAAAGCCGTCCATTTGCCGAGACCATTTTCCGAGCCCTGCGGTGGCCCGTACCAACTGTAGATCGCTCCCATCTCATGCGACGGGATCTTTCCACCTTCGGTGCCTATTTGCAGCTCATAGCGCCCACGCATATAGATGCCGCTGTTGCCGCCTTCCACGCAATTCACTTCAATATGTAGTTTGAAGTCCTGGAACTTCTCAGTGGTCCTGATGTTGGCAGCTCCGTGGACGTTGTGACCCGGCACCTCGGGATTGTCGTTCACCAGTTCGCCATCCCGCGCCACCCATTTGCTGTTCGCGACATCTCCAATCGGCTCCCAACCTTTGAGATCCTTGCCGTCAAAGAGGGACCTGGGTTTGGTCCACTGCTTTGGCATCGGCCGATCGAGCGAAGGCGCCTTGACGCCGGCGAGCATCGGCCCATTGGCGTCGCCCCGTTTTTCGATGCCGACTAACCTGTCTGGACTGGGGGAGGTGAGTTCCCAGGTATTTGCCGAACCTGAGCCAGACTGCCCCACAATCACGATCAGCTTGCCCGACTGCATTTGGGCGCCGGCGATGGGATGCCATGCTCCGCCTCTGGGCTGGACGCGACCTTCAATTTTGCCGCCGTTCTCCGTTAACTCCATCCATTGCGGATAAGGTTGGCCGGTGGCGGGAGTGACGGTCATGTCCCAACGGCCGAGAAACTGCTTAACGTCTTGCGCGGCCATGGTTGAAACGAGCGTGGCCGCTAGAACGGGTATCAAAAGAAATCTCACTATTCCTCTTTTCTCAGTGCGCAAGGCACAAACATGGAAGCTCAGACAGCCGCAGCAATCCGACTCAGCTAATGTAACACCCAGCGCAATCAACAGTTTTCTCAACAACTTTTCGTTTTCCAGATGACCTCGAAAGGATGAGCTGAAGTTCCCAGGGGAAGAGTGAAACTGCCGTGCGTTCACGTTTGCGGGAAACAGATCCCAGAGTGATATAAATTATGTGCATTCACGGAACGACTTTCCAGAGGGCTAAAATGCCTGACCAATCCGGTCCTGGTACCTTTTCTCGCAGTTTCAATCGTCGCCGCTTTCTACAAACTGCAGGATCAGCGGCTATTCTGCCCGCAATACTTCGCGGTGCTGCGGCACAAACTCCGGCCACGTCCCCCAACAATCGCATCAATCTGGGCGTGATCGGAATGGGTTGGCAAGGGCCCAACAACACGGATGCATTCCTGACTTTGCCAGACTGCCAGGTGGTTGCCGCGTGCGATATCGATGCCAATCACCTGCAAGCAGCCGTCAAGAAGGTTAATGACGCATACGGGAACGAGGACTGCCGAAGGTATCACGATTACCGTGAGTTGCTGGGTCGCGAGGATATCGATGCCGTGATGATCGCGGTTCCCGACCACTGGCATGAGATCGTTGCCACGGAGGCGGCGCGGCGCAAAAAGGATGTCTACGGTGAAAAGCCGCTCGCGCACACCATTGCGGAACAGCAATCCATCGTGCGCGCTGTCCAGCAGAACAAGATCATCTGGCAGATGGGATCGTGGCAGCGTTCTGTTCCGATGTTTCATAAGGCCGCGGAGATCGTTCGGAACGGGCTGATCGGTGATGTGACCCGCGTTGAAGTTGGCTTGCCCGGAGGCAATTCCGACTTTGATGGTGTTGGCAAGGAGGCGCTCGCAAAGCTCATCTCGCAAGGCAAAACCGTGGCCAGTCTGGAGCAGATCGTATCCGGCACCCCGGCGTGGAATGCGCTGGTCACAGATCCTCCCAAGGAACTGGACTACGAAACGTGGATTGGGCCCTCGAAGATGGAGCCCTACATCAGGGCCCGCTCTCACAAGTCCTGGCGCTGGAATTACAACACCGGCGGCGGCCAACTGCTGGATTGGATTGGTCATCACTGCGATATCGCCCACTGGGGGCTCGACTTCGATCACACCGGTCCGATGGAGGTGGAAGGCAGCGGCGAATTGCCGCCACCCACCGCGGTGTGGAACACGGCACCGAAATATCGTTTCGAATTGAAGTACCCGCGCGGCGTCACGATGACCATTGCCGGAGGCCACCCCGATATCAAGTCTGGAGTGAAATGGATCGGAACCGAGGGATGGGTCTGGGTGGATCGCGAAGGGTTTGACGCCTCGAATCCGGCATGGAAGCAGGGTAAATACCTGCCTCGGGAATTGCGGAAGGTCAAGCTGTACACCTCGTCCGATCATCAGCAGAACTTCCTGGATTGCATCAAAACGCGTCAAGCCACTCTGACGCCAGTGGAAGTCGGCCATAATTCGGCGCTTCCCGGACACCTTTGCCTGATCTCGATGCTGACAGGGAAAAAGATCCGCTGGGATGCAAAGGAAGAAAAGATCATCGGCGATCCGGAAGCGAGCAAATTAATGACGCGCGAATACCGCGGTCCCTGGAAGATGAGCTAACCCCTCAACCGTCCAAAGACGGTCTTGATTCAGCGTGGGTTACGCATTCTGGAACGGCCCGGAAATTGCGCATTCTGGCCGGAGCACCGGTTGACGATATAATGGTTAGTTCGCTTCGAGAAGCCGGATAGATACGCCCAAGTTTGTCGAGGGGCGCGAATTCGATATTCCCTGGAAGGACTCACTGAAAGGGAATGCGGGCCACAGAATGAACTCTACGTTTAACGCATCTTTACCGCCGAGGAAACATGGCAACCACAACTGAAGTAAAAGTGCTTCCAATCCAGAGAGGCAACTGGGATTTTACCTTTGCGTTCATGTCTTTGCGCCTCTGGCTTGGCGTTCGTGCCCTGTTCGTAGGCATTCAAAAATACGCTGCCTACAAGTCGGTTGCTACGCCGCTCATCGATCCTTCAACCGGGCAGCCGGACGCAAGCGGCGTAATGGTCAACGTGAGCGTAAAGTCATACGCGCTGGCCAACTACGCGGGCATGCCTGCGAGTCTCGGCGACAAATTCGCTCATGACCCGCTCTTCCCAAAATTCGCATTGACGCTGTTCGACAAGATGCTGGGTCCCGTATTCATTGTGACCGGAATCATGCTCATCATTGGCCTGGGCACACGACTCTCCTTGCTTATCCAGGGATTGCTCTTCATTGCGTTGACGATTGGCCTGGTGCTGATCGATGCGAACGACGGCGTTGCTTATCTTGGCATCCACATCGGTCTGGTAGCAGGTGCGTTTTTGCTCGTCCAGCACAACAGGTTTGCGGTACTCAAAAGATGGTAGACAAGTTGAATCGTCGTGAATTTATCAGTGCTACGGCCGTGGCGGGCGCAGCGATGCTGCTGGAGGCCTGCAAGTCCAACTCCGGCGTACAGCCCGCCGTCAAGAAGTCATCCCTGAACACGATCAACGTTGCTCTGATCGGCTATGGCGAGGAGGGCAAGGTCCTGCTCGAATCCCTGCTCAATATTGAGGGTGTCCGACTGGTGGCCCTTTGCGACATCTGGGACTACCACCGTGGCGAAGGCCAGCGCTATCTGCAGAAACTCGGCAACGAGGTTCGCTCGTACGAGAATTACGAAGATCTGCTCGCTAAGGAAAAGGACCTGCAAGCGGTCTTTATCGCCACGCCGGACTTCTGCCATGCGGAGATGACCAACACTTGCCTCAAAGCCGGCCTGCATGTGTACTGCGAAAAGATGATGAGCAACACAATCGAAGGTGCGCGCTCTATGGTGCAGACCCAGCGCGAAACCGGAAAGCTGTTGCAGATCGGCCATCAACGCCGCAGCAATCCACGGTATTTGTTTACGTTGAACCGACTGCTTCACGATGCCCAATTCTGCGGCCGCCTCACCGCGGTGCAGGGACAATGGAATCGCGCGGTGAAGGAGGACTTCGGCTGGCCGAAGAAATTCGAGATGCCCGCGCCGATGCTCGCAAAGTATGGCTACAAGGACATGCACCAGTTCCGCAACTGGCGTTGGTACAAAGGCCTGGGCGGCGGCCCTTTATCCGATCTGGGAGCGCACCAGATCGATATCTTCAATTGGTGGCTCGGCACCACGCCAAGTTCCGTCGTCGCCAGCGGTGGCCTGGACTACTTCAAGAACCACGACTGGTACGACAACGCGATGGTGATCTACGAATATCCGCTTGCCGAGGGTGTGGCGCGCGCCTTCTACCAGGTGCAGACCACGACCAGTTCGGGTGGCGGCTATTTCGAGTCCTTCATGGGCGATGATGGCACCATCAAGATGTCTGAAGATCCCTCGATCTGCGCCATCTATCGTGAGGCTCGCGCCGATGCTGTCTCATGGGACGACCTTGCGCAGAAGGGCTACGTGCGGGCCGTTCAGGCCTCCGCGGACGCTGCAAGAGTCGACGTGCGGGAAACAGCACAGCTGGCACAGTACGAGATTCCCGTGTTCTTCAATAAACCCCCGCATCAACCGCATCTCGAAAACTTCTTCAACGCGATCCGTGGCACAGCAAAGTTGAACTGTCCCGCCGACGAGGCTTTCACGAGCGAGTACGTCATTCACAAAGCCAACGAAGCGGTTGGCGCCGAGAAGAAGATCCTGATCACGAAGGAAGAAGTGAAGGCCTGAGACTATGAAAACAATCCTTTCCCGCATTTGCCCAATTGTCGTCGTATCGCTTGTAGCCGTAGCCGCTCTTGCGCAGGACAAGGTCCCGCTGAAGACGCAGCTGCCTCGCCCTCTCTTTGTGGGCACGCCGGTTCCGCTCAACGTACCGAATCTTGAACCTCCCATGAAAGGCAAGCGACCCGACTTTTTGGTCCCTTCGGGCACCATCAACCTGGCCAAGGGCAAGAAGGTGACGGCCAGCGACAATAGCCCAATCGTCGGTACCCTGGACATGGTCACGGATGGAGACAAAGCCGGCGACGAAGGCTCGTGGGTCGAACTAGGGCCGGGCAAGCAATGGGTGCAGATCGACCTGGCAAGAAACGCAAATATCTATGCTGTCCTCGTATGGCATTTCCACTCGCAGGCACGCGTTTATCGCGACGTGGTGGTCCAGGTGTCGGACGACCCCAACTTCAGGTCAGGCGTGACGACGATCTTCAACAGTGACTTCAAAGGCGAGCTCGGACTTGGCGCTGGAAAAGATCTGAACTACGTCGAAACGTACCAGGGCAAGCTGATCGACGCCAAGGGCGCGAAGGGCCGTTACGTTCGCCTTTACAGCAACGGAAACACCACCAACAAACTAAATGACTACATCGAGGTTGAAGTCTGGGGCAAACCTGCCTGAGGTCACGCGTTCCGTCGATACTCCGATGGGGCGAGGAGCTACTGGTACGCGCTGGGCGCGATGGCTTGCCTTTCTAGCTATCGCGCTCGTCGGATTGGCGGTTCGCCTTCCGCAGTTGGACGTGCGGCCCATGCACACCGACGAAGCCGTCAACGCGTATGTTGTTGGACAGCTGCTTGCCGGAGAGCCGTTTACCTATGATCCGCAGGATCGTCACGGTCCTGCTTTGGCGGCCCTCGCACTGCCGATGGCCAGAATTCAAGGGGCGAAGTCTTTTTCCGATCTGACTGAATCGGAGCTGCGCCTGACGTCCGTTGTGGCTGGAACGATCATGATTCTCCTCTTCGGCGCTGCCGTCGAGATATTCGGATTTGTGCCCAGTCTTCTTGCAGCGCTGCTGTATGCAGTTGCGCCGCTGCCCGTCTACTACGACAGGTACTTCATCCACGAACCTCTTTTCTGCCTGGCCACCCTGGGGCTCATCCTGTCAGGTTGGTATGCGTGCAAGACACATTCCATCGGCCGGGCCATGCTCGCAGGCGCCTGCGCAGCGCTGATGTTCGCGTGCAAGGAAACCGCGATCCTCCACCTGTTTGCTCTAGCCATGGCTGCGCTTATATACAGGGTGTGGAATCCGCGTGTCTCAGGCTTCTTCAAATCATCCGGCCTCAAACCACTCCTCGCGGCCTTGGCCACATTCCTCGCAGTGACCGTGATTCTGTTTACCTGGTTCGGCAGAAGCTGGAAATCCCTCGGCGCGCTTTTCCGCATCACCACGAATGTTCTTGCGCGCGCGGCGGGGCAGGGTCATCAGCAACCCTTCTGGTATTACGGTCGTCTCCTCGCCAGCGGTTGGTCCGGTGGACTGTTGCTGGCCCTTGCGGGCTTTGGACTTTTCATCGCCATCAAAAGGCGCAATGCCTCTCCATATCTATTTCTCGCGTGTTATTGCTTTATCATCGCCGCAATCTACAGCCTGATTCCTTACAAGACGCCCTGGTTGGCGCTCAACCTCTGGCTGCCTCTGGCTATATTCGCCGGTATGACCCTGGAGTTGCTGTGGCGCTGGACAGAAGTGCGGTTTGGCAGGCGCGTTTGGATTCCAGCATTCTGCATCCTCGCATGCGCAGGCGTGTTGATTGAGCACGACACCCGCCACAGGGTCTTTCTCCAACCCGCCGAGGAAACCAACCCCTACGCCTATGCCCAAACGTCCGACGACATTCTGGGCCTTCCAACAGAAATAGCGGATATGGCTCGCCGCGACGGAATCAATTCTCCACGCATCGCGGTGATCGCTGCCGATCCCTGGCCGCTGCCGTGGTACTTGCGCCGCTTCAGGCAAGTCGGCTTCTGGCAGCCCGGCCAGCAAGCGCCGGATGCGGATTTCTATGTCACCTCCACCGAGGCTGCGGAGCAATATGCCGACAGATTGCGAGGCTTTCGGCCAGATTTCTTCGGGAGCCGCCCAGGCGTGCTGATCCTGGTATGGCTGCCGGAACCGAAATGAATCGCCATGGCTGAGATCCACAATTTCAACCACGCCGCTATGGCGACCCACTTTCAAGTGCGCATCGCGTGCGACGACAAAGCCTATGCTTCCCAGGCTGCGCAGGCGGCCTTCGATCTTCTGGGTTCGCTCGAATCGCATTTGAGCCGGTTCCGACCCGATAGCGACATTGCGCGGATTGTAGATCTGGCTCCAGGCGAAACGATGCGTTTGAGCGACCCTGCCTTCGCCTGCCTGCAAGTTGCGAAAAGCATGGACGAAGCCACACGCAGTGCTTTCTGCCCAACGCCTGCCGCGCTGAAGACGCAACCCTCCCTTCCGCAGTGGAATTTGCTCCCGGACGAGCATTCAATTCTCTGCGTCAGCGGCCGGCTTGAATTCGATCTAGGCGCCATCGGCAAAGGATTCGCGCTCGATCGCATCGCCGCACTGCTCCGAGACTGGGACTGCCCTTCCTTCCTCCTCGTTGCGGGTGGCAGCAGCATTCTCGCCGGAGATCAACTGGAGGGTCACCTCGGCTGGTCGTGTGGTTTGGGTGAGGACGATTCCTCGGTGAGGCTTCTGCTCACTCATGCCTCGCTGAGCGGTTCAGGTTTGGCAGTAAAGGGAAACCACATCCTTGATCCGCGTACTGGCCAGGCCGCACTGCGTCAAAACCGTGCCTGGGTCCTCGCCGATACAGCATCCGAATCGGACGCCCTTTCAACCGCCTGCATGGTTCTCAGCGAGCCCGAGATAGAGGAGGTGCTTGCTCAGAATGATTCATGGCTGGCGTTCCTCCAAACCGGCAATTCCGTCCTGTCGGTTGGTCGTCGCATAGCGCCGATCGAAGCGCAAGATGGGCGCTCCAGTTAGGTCGCACGGGAAAGAGCGTGCATCTCGAATCCACTGTCGCTCATTCGTAAGCTCATTCTGGTTCTGTTACACAGGTACGGGATGCAGGATCGATCCTCGCAAACAAGCTTCGCTTTAACACGGCACTCTCAATGAGTGATAAATCTCTAGTGCCGTATCGACAGTGCTCCGTGTGCAGGGATTTCCGGTTCGGTGGTTAAACAATGCACGTTAACCTTGAATGCTTTTTCAACCTTTATGTACCTAACCGCAGGTGTTGTCGCGGTACCTTTGACCGTGCCTCTCATGCGAGCCATTGATTTGGGCAAAGGCGCGATCCAGGCAACATTGCCTGCACAAAAAGAGAAGGACACGGAGTGAGCCCAGAAACGTCCTGGTGAAAAAACCAGATGTTATGCGGCGCTATGCTGCGGTGGTCGCTCGAAGATGACAAAGCAGGTTTGGCAGTCGTCTAATGCGTGCTTCCGTGTACCTCGCGCCGCCGGTTTCCTGAGTTGTGCATAATCGCCAATGCGCTCAACGACCGCGGATAGGGAACTAAATGTCGCCAATGGTTCGTCGATTGTCGTAGGCAAACCATCAATTTTCTCGAACAGTATGGCCGTGCTACGCAAGAAGTTCCAGTTGAACGGGACGGACAGGTTCATTGAGTGGAGGCTTCCTGCCTGACATGCTCCCGCGCATCTCTTGCGCGAGTCGAATCACAAGCGGTAGAGCAAGATGGTCCGCATCGTTGTGATGAACGAAGGCAGTGTCTGCAGTCCAGTGAATGCCGGCGATTGGCCTGGTCGTGAGAACTGGGTCGATGAGTGTTTTCTGGTCGATGAGCGCCACTCCATATCCGGCGCGAACCATCCATTGAATATCGGCTGGAGTAGTAGCTGAACAGGAAACCTCCGGGACAATTCCAACTTGCGTCAGCATTTCCATCAGTCGATTGTGCGCGGATGGATGCACAGTCGGGTCACGGAATATCTTCAGTCGTTCAGCCAGATCGGAAAGCGAGACCTGGGCATTGCGTGCCAGAGGGTCATCCTTTTGCATGCACACTACCAGTGGTTCGCACGAAACTTGTTGCGTTACCCACTCTTGGCCGTCAATAGGCATCGGAAACAGTGCTCCATCGAGTGTTCCTTCTTCAAGCCGATGAAGCAAATGCAATGGGTCGCCTCCCGACAGATGAATCAGGCAATCCGGGAGCAGCCTGGCATAGGCATCGCGAAAGAGCTGAAGCAGGTCTGGATTGATGAAGGATGAAAATCCGAGCCGGAATGGCGGTACATCGCCTCTGTGAACAGCTCGCGCCATGGCAATGATCTTGGTTCGTTTAAGAAGTGCTTCCTGGGCGTACGCGACGATCATCTGCCCTGCTGGCGTGATACGCACGCCCTGGCGAGTTCGCACGAAAACCGGAAATCCCAGCGCGTCTTCGAGATCCTTGACCTGTTTGCTGAGGGACGGTTGCGCAAGAAAGAGTCTTTCCGCGGCGCGTGTAATGGTGGCCGCCTCTGCCACCGCGACGATGTACTTCAAATGCCTGAACTCCACGAGATCTGACATGGCATTGAACTCCTCTGCTTGAAGGTTGCGTTCCAAGGCAAGAAGTGAATCACCCGTGCGAAAGTCGATCTCTATGCCAGCTTCGACAGAAAGTACCATCCGAGTCAATAAGGCACTTTTTTGTTCCCTTGTCGCGGCAACCGAATCCGTGTCTTCCATAGACAAAAAGTATGGCGGCATAGACAGGAAATATTGGACTGTTTGAGCAGAACCGTGCAGGCTTTTTCTATCCTGTCCGCGGCTTAGCAACGTACCGAAGCGTTGATATGACTGCAGGGAGAATCTGAACGACCAGGAGGAACCGATGGCGTCTGAAGTTCTTTCGTCAATACGCGACATTCTGGAGGATGAGCGGAGTAAGAGTCTGCGAAAGCCCGTGTTGCCCGTGGATTTCGTTCCAGAGCGATTCCTCGACACTGAGGAGGCCGCGGCCATCATGAAGATTCATCCGAAAACGTTGCAGAAATTGGCACGCAAGGGCTTGGTGCACGGAATTCACGTCGGAAAGCTCTGGCGGTTTCGTGCGTCCGAGATCGAAGAGTGGGCTCAAAGGCAAATGGCGAGTTGAGCAAAAAAGTGACGACCTCTGCCCGGCGCAGCGTTACCATACGGATAGCCATTCGTTGCGCCTCAACAGGAGAAATCATGTCGAGGCGAATAAGGTATCAACAAGGAAGCGTGCAACGCGAAAAGCGGCAGAGTGGGTCCGACGTTTGGGTCTTCCGGTGGTGGGAACGCAGCAGCAGCCAGTGGGGACAGTTCCCCGGAAGGCCCTGGCGGATGAAGTTGACCACCTTCTCCGGTCAGATCGAGCCCAACCTCGGATCGCAGGAGGCAGAGGTGGGCCTGACGATCGATCAGGCGATCGAGGAGGGCTTGGTTGAGTTGGAAGCCACCAAGGCGAGAAAAACATACCTGTCAGCGTGTGGTGAGAACTCTGGTACCTGGGGACACAAGTTTGCGAGTATCTATCGAGCGCGTTCGGAGGATTGGGTCAAGGCGAGCAATATCCGGGAAGTCGACACCCGCTGGAGCACTTGGGGCTGGTTGGATTAAACATGATCAGCCGGTTGGTTTCAGGCTTGCTTTTTGGGGTTCGGCCCTTCGACTTGGAGGCGCTGTCCCTTACGATAGTGATGGTGAGACCGGAGACGCCTACAAGGCTGGCTTTCGCTCCCATTCCGTGCTCGGATCGAAGTCTTCTACCTCTGAGCCGTAATCCGGTACAAACCTCAAAATTTGTCCCATGAACGGATGCCAGGACACCAAAATCCTTATTCATCTGGTAGACTTAATCTTGTCGTTGCAGTGGTGAATTTGGTGTCCAGTTTGGTTTTCAAAGAAGGGCCAAAACTAAGTCCTCGGCAGCGAAAAGGGAGAATGAAGCGAAAAAGCGAAAGCTGAGAAACGCTTGATTCTATGTGACATATAGCCACGTTGTTGAAAACAATTTTGGGGACGTAGCTCAGTTGGTTAGAGCGCTGCCCTGTCACGGCAGAGGTCGCGGGTTCGAGCCCCGTCGTCCCCGCCATACAAAGCAAAGGACTTAGCTTCGTATGGCACCCACAGTGACAATCCACAATCCGATCCACAATTTACTGCACCAGGTGGCTTCCGAGTCCCACTGCACTCAGGAATGCGCCTTGCGCTGCCTGTTTTTCGTCGCGATCATCCTGCGTGTAGAGGTTCATGGTCGTGCGGATATCGCTATGCCGCAACATACCTTGCACCGTCTTCGGATCGACCTTTCCCTTGTTCACGAGCCAGGTGCTTAAGCTGTGCCGCAGGTTGTGAAGACCGAAGCGCTGCCCCTTCGCGAGTACGACGCCAGCGCTGATTGCCGCCGGCCGCAGATGATCCTGCACGAACGTCGACGCCCAGATAGGTACTTTGCCGTCCTTGAGCAGCGACGGAAAGACGAAATCATCGACCTTCGAATGTGGGCTCTGCGCACGCCATTCCTTCAGATACTGCGCCAGTACCGGATGCATCGGCACATAGCCGTTCGAGGCCGCCGTCTTGGTCTCGCCGTCCTCCCCCTTCGCCCATCGCTTCGATATGCGGATTTGCCCGTCGCTCCACAGGATGTCCGACCAGCGCAGCGAGATGATCTCGGATGCGCGAAGCGCCGTGGCGGCGCAAGTCAGGACCAGCGTGTAATGCAGCGGGGTTGTCAGCTTATTGAGAATGGCTAGGGTTTGCTGCGGCGTGATAACGACTGCCTTGTAAAGGGATTGAGAACGCGTCTCGACATGCTCCACCGGATTCTTATCGACGCGCTCATGCAGGATGCCGACCTTATAGACCCGGAGCATGATGCCGCGGATCTTGGAGACCGTCGTCCAGGCCAGTCCATTGACAGTATGAAGCGACTTCATCCAACGCTGAATTTCCAGCGGTCGGATATCGCCAGCGAGCTCATTGCCCCAGCGGGCAACGAGGTAGTCCCGAACGTAATGCTCGACGATCGGGATAGTGTTGACCGACTTTTGGCGCACTGCATCGTCGCCAAAATCAGCCTTCAAATAGAATTCCGCGAGGGCTTCGAAGCGGATGCGAGTACCAGATTCTTCACTGTTGATACGAACGAGCAGCCCTAATCTGTCTACCTCACGCCAGGCAGCCTTCTCAGTAGCGAAATCCCTGAGAAGGCCAACTGGCAAGGTGTTTTCCTTGCGGCTGCCATCCGCTGTGTTGAGTCGGTAGCGAAGCATCCAAACATCTCCGCCCTTGCGGGACACGATTCTGAGTGATCCCCTCTGATATGCCATAACGTCTCATTTCAGTAGGGAACGCCTAAT
>Ga0302194_10001114_pt1 | contig 17058 bp, 20 predicted proteins | sample II_Bog_N1_1_FD_200227 | JGI IMG/M metagenome (GOLD analysis project Ga0302194, IMG submission 200227) | Peat permafrost microbial communities from Stordalen Mire near Abisko, Sweden - II_Bog_N1_1 | ecosystem: Environmental > Terrestrial > Soil > Wetlands > Peat | place: Sweden: Abisko...
AGTTTTATAAAATAGTCAATTATTTTTAAGAACTATCAAACATAATTTATTCATGATACGCATAAATCTATCTCTTCGGTAATTTTTATCATCTTAATAAAATTTATTACAGAAAAAATAATTTCTATTTTGAACATTTTATCATTTACATCAATAGATCTTTTGATGCTGTTGACTTATGCTATTCTATTCATAAAGAAATAACTGATATTATATTATATCTCTGCTTCATATGGAGTCTAATAATTCCTCAGATATAATATCAACAATCAACAATGTTCTTTGGCAAAATCTTGAACCAGGGTCAAGCCTTCAAATTCAATCCCACTGATGCTGAATAATCTCAGGGAGAAGTTCTCTCCATCACCAATGTTGTCCTTGCTCCTAACTCTAAAGACTCCGCCTCTCTTTACATTAAGAAGGATGCTGAATAATTCCTTATTGCAACTCTAACTAAAGAGAAATCTCAAGCTGTTGTCAATGTATTCATTTCTCTGCTCGATTAAGTCTCTCTTATCGTCAAGGGAAACGGTACTCTTCATATTACTGGATTCTATGAACCTGATCAGGAAGTTGGAGATTTGCCAGATCTTTAGGGCGAAGAGGAATCAGAGGAATCTGATGAAGAAAAAGTTTAAGAAAAAGTTTAAGTGAAAAAGCCAGTTGTTGCTGCTCCCAAAGCAGCTTCTCCAGTTCAAAAAGCTCAACCAACTCAACAAAAGCCTCAGGCTGCTCAACAAGCAAAACCTGCTCAAGAAAAGAAGGCTCCAGTAGTAGCTCCTGTTGCCACTAAGCCCACCGAGGAAGATGAGGAGGATGAGGATGAGGATTTCGAAGAAGAAGTTGAAGGTGATGAGGATTTAGATGATGAAATTGAAGATGAAGAAGAAGAGGAAGATGAATAAAAAGATGAGGATGAAGATGAAGAGGATGAAGAATAAGAAGCTCCCAAAAAGCAAGTTAAACAAGACGTGAAACCTCACCAATAGGCTCAAGCAAAGCCACAAGGTGGAAACCAAGGAAAGCCTTTTGGACAACAACAAGGAGGAAAGCCTCAACATTTCAATAAGGAAGGAGGTAAACCCTGGCAAAATAAGGGCGAACATCAGGGAGGTAAACCTTTCGATAGAAATCAAGGAGGCAACTTCAACAATAAATTTGGAGGTCAGAAGAACTTTGGAGGAGATCGTGAAGGTGGACACCGTGAAGGCGGACACCGTGAAGGAGGTTACCAAGGAAACAGAGACGGAGGACATCGGGGAGGTCGCGGAGGTCGCGGAGGAAGCCGAGGAGGATTCCGCGGTGGAAACAAAAGTTTCAGAGGTGGAAATGGAGGAAGCAGAGGCTATAGCAACAATAAATTTGAAAGAAAATGATCGTTCTTAAGTTTACAAATATTAATCGTTATTAGTTAATTCTCAAGTCAATACAGATAAACAATCACGCACGGTAGGTTCCCAAAATCATGGCGTGATCTCTCTCATAGGGTTAAAGTGTCAACTGCTCAGTGGGTTTAAGGTTATACTCCTTTAATTTTTGGACCTAAATAACTATTAAAGTACCTCATTGGCAAACACTACTTCGGGCTAGTTAGTAGAATCGATGCAGTTAGCCTTGATGGAAATAAGGAACTTTCCTCCGTTTTTAAGATACATATGCGAGTTTTCAGCAATGATTCTTGCTTGATCGGGTTGGGCAACGTCAGCGAAGACTGTGTCAACCATACCAACCAAAAATCGATAATCTTGAGGCTTTCTGGCATCATGAATAATGGGGATGATGTTGGTTCTTTTTTTTGCCATATTCACAAGATCTCTACCAACTCTATGAGAAAACTCAACAGCGTAGACCACTCCAGTTGGACCAATGATGTCAGACACATGAGAAACAGTTGTACCTGAGGCAGCTCCGAGATAGAGCACTTTGCTTCCTGGAATGATTCCGGTCTAGGAAATACCTCCAACCACGGATGCTGCGATTTTTGATCTGTAGGGGTTCCAAACTCGATATTCTACTTTTTCTCCATTGACCTCAACGCTAATCCGCTTTTAATTGTAGACAGATTCTCCAGGCACTAAATTTTTAGTAACGAGGGAGTCTTGCTGTCCACGGGCAACGAAAATTCCTGGGAGTCGGTGAGGTTGTACAAATACTTTGGGTGCTGATCTTCCTCTGAATCCTCCTGGTCCTCCACGACCTCTTCCCCTGTCTCCTCCTCTTCCTCTGTCTCCTCCTCTGCCTCCTCTATCTCCTCTATCATCGTTGTTGAATTTACCCATTTTAACTAATATATGATTATCTGGACTTATCTTTTTTTAATTACATAATAAAGCTTCTAATAATCATATGTATGGCATAATCTTATCGACATTTCACAAGGATCAAGTAAGACTGTCATTAAAAGATAAATCTTTACAGAATCAGCCAAAATACATTTCTTATTAGTTTTAACTCTTAAATACTAAGAATTAATCAATTTTATTGAAAACTTTAATATTCTCATAATATTTTATCTTGCGGGTAATCCTAATGTTTATAAAATTAAATTCCTATGAGTTTAAAGACAAAATTGACTCCAAATGCCATCCTCTACATTTCGCTTGGATTTAAGCAATATTATTTCCTGCAAGTGTTCACACTACGTAGAGGAGATAACGGGGAGATACAAATGGTGCTCTATGATGGTCTGGTCTATATCGGAGCAACATTCGAATGTCCATTGGTAGTTATTCCATAATACAGATAAAAACTCGATCGGAGACTCCTCAAAAGGATCAAATCCATTAAGAAGATTAAGGTAGCAATTCTACGGCTGATAAGCGAGTTAAACTATTCCCGAAGCCGCTGGATATTATTCGGGTATATCCTGTACTACTCTCTCCCAACTAGCCGATGTACATCAGATTTGACTTAGACTCATTCAGGAGATGGAAATAGTTAATTCATCAGTGACTGAACTTTTAGGAAGAGAAGTAATAACTCTTGATTAGTTTATGAGAAGGAAAAAATGTCCAATCGATATAGAGTAGCATGAATAGCAAAGGATATAACAGATGAGTATGTCACTTAAAAAGATAAAATTAAACGAAGAGGAACGGATTAATACTGAAAATAATTAAAAAAATCAATTAATTCGAGGGAATAACAAGTAGTCTCAAAATTAAGTGATAACTCAACCGATTGTAATTCTAGACAAGAAAGACAAAGACTAGGATGAATAACTTTTCGAAATGATGGAAAAAGAAAGAAAGAAAATGATTAGTAAATCAATGTAAATACCCATGGAAATTGAAAAAGATCATTAATAATCTAGGACACAGCAAATTAATAAACAGGAATCGAATATCATTTCTCTATTGGAAGAAGAAAACACCTCAGCAAATAAAAATTTAAATAGCTCTGGAAGACTCACTGCTTCCTTTGCTGTAGCCAACCAATCTACTCGTACTCAGTCTATCCTTAAACATAAAGATGAATGTTTACCAATTGCTGATTTGTACGATCGCATGCAGCGGTTTAAAATTATTTGCAGAATCAATTTCATCTGTCGGTTTATAAGTGCAAAAAATAGACCAGGTACGAAGATGATGTTAATAGACGAGCATGGAGATGAAATACTTTGTTTGCTCATGGATAAAGCGGCTGGTAATTAACAATAGATTTAGAGAAATAAACTAAAGGATAATTGAAATTGCTAAGGGGAAGAACCTATTCCTTTGAAAATGGAGAGGTCAGCAGGGACGATTATAAAAATTTAAGTATTTTCATGCCATGGAGCGGAATAGTGGAGCTCAAAAAATTCACTTGGGGATTTCATCCCAAGAAAATGAATAAATTGGGAGAGATTGAATCATTTGGAAATGAAACTATAAATGTCGAGAAGGAGTAAAGTAATCATAAGATTCACAAATAGGTGAATGTTTGTGGAATATACAAGGGTTTTAAATATTAACCTGTGATGCTGAAAGACCAATTCAAAATAACAGGCATATTGTGTGACCCTTAGCAATAAAAATAAATATACTTCACGCTTTTTGTCGATGAGTTGGCTACTCTTCCAAAAGAGGGTTCAATTATTAGTCTCCATAACGTTAAAGTAATGAATCATGGCCACACAATCAAACTAGACTGTGCCAAAAGATCATACGTTGTTGACGAAAGTGAGAACTCTCATTAATATTTCGCATCATTAAACTAAATTCACAAAAAAGGGAGTTGGAAACTTATTTAATTTAGAAATCTCAGCGAAGTAGCCTATGTGCCAAGAAACATCCAATAACTGAGGACACTATTATCCAGAATGGAGGATCATGATCAGTGTCACTCTGAGATAGAGTACTTGCCTTATAATTTAGTTGCAATATTTCGAGAATTTCATAAAAAAAATCTTATAACGCCTGCCTAGTTTGCAAAAAAGAAACTAAACCAGAGCCAGGATTCTTCACTTACTGTAACAACTGCAAAAAAATTAATAAATGTGGCAAACGAATTATTTTTATTGCTGAAGTATCTGATAGTACTTCATCTTTGTAACTCACTTTTACAAGTGACTAGCTGGAGGGATTCATTAGCATGCCAGGGTCAGAATATATAAACCTTGAAAAATAAGATCGTAAAAGTTATTTAGAGTTATGTACATATCAAAATATAATTTTGAAAGTGAGGAGTGAACGTGTATTGAGTGGAGTTAATCACTGGGGTATTTAAGCTTATAAACCTAACCATCGCAGAGCCCTTTAGCAGATAAAGGAGCAAACAATTGATGATAAGATGAAATTCGTGTCCAATTGGTGATTTTATTCAAATGTTGTCTCAGATAATTTACCAATTAGTTATTGAGACTAAATAATATTCTAATAATTATTACAAAACATAGTCTTCTTCTTATTAGAAGAGTAGTGAGAGTTCATGGTGTGATAAATTACTGTTTTGCAAAACTTTAATAGATAAAAGTCTGTAAAAAATATCCTAAATTGTTATGATTAAATACGGTGCTGAAATGTTAAATGCGTTTGAGATAAAAATGTATTGAGTAGTATAATATATTATTGTCTAGCTTCCATGTATTGATAATAATTGCAAGATATATCATTAGATTGATATTTTGACATAAATAATGCATCTGTTTTGCCACTTCCATTTGCATTTTCACATTGAAAATTGATAATTATGTTCTGCTGTATGTCAATATTTAATCTTCTAGTGTTTGAGGCATCTTTGCATTTGTTTTGGAAAGGGTGAACATGAAATGATCATGCAATAATGTAGGGATAGCATCGTATTTTTGAGTACTGTTACATTAATTTAATGTTTTTTGATGAATACATGCCTTTTAATTGTAATACAGTGATCATTCCTATACCTACGTTTGCAAAACAACTTAAGTCAATATCACTCCCTTTGAAATCAATCACCTTTTCTCCCGCTAAAAAAGGTAAAACTCACTTTTATGCCGTTGGGTTTTATTGTTATCGTGTTTATGCTTATCAGTTTCCATTTTTACCACTGTTTCCAAGATGCTTCTATCCTTTTTTTTGCATTTGTAAGGTTAGTATCAGTCAAGTCATTCGACAACCGAAGTCAAAATATCGTCCCGACTAGATGCTGACTTTACTTTATGATTTGAACGTTATTAATGCTGAGGTTTAGGACTCTGGAGTTAGTTTTGTATAATATAAATCATATTGCAATATTATTCAAATGGAGGATCTACAAGAGTCCAGCTACGAGCAGATGAATTTTGACTTAAACGAGATAGTATGGGCCAAAATAACGGGGTATCCATGGTGGCCAGCTAAAATTACTTTTAAACCTAGTGAAGAGGAAGGACACTACCGTGTCGACTTCTTAAGCGATAACTCGCAGTACGTTAACGTTTACTAAGCGCTTTCGTTGGGTAGAGCAAAATCACTAAATACGACTAAATGCGCGGTGATATCGATATTCATAAACATTTAGCTAAGGGTTTGCGCAAAGCCATTAATGCTGCTGATCTTGCGATCCAGTAGCTGAGGACTGTTGTGGGTTCGAGTCGGCCGGCTGTTATGTAAGTTGAAGCTTGTGGCCGAAACTAAAAATAATTATTGCAGTCACCATTAATTGAATAAACTCTATTATAAGAGAAATTAGAGCAACTACCCAACTAACAAAACTAGTCCTATCAGGCATAATCAATACAACTATCCAAACAACAATATAAGCCAAGAAAAATGAATCAACCCTTCCTCTATACGAGACAATAACGATAAAAATATGTAAACTCTCTCCTTAACAAATATCAACTCAACTTCATATCCAGAGTAACCAGCCCTAACTCTATATCATAGTATGCCGAACATAAATTGGCAAATCGAGTATACAAAAAACGATCCATGAACATCCGAAGAGCCAACTCCATAAAATAAAAAAAGAAAATTAACAAATAGATGAAAGAAACGCCAGTACATTACTTATTAGCACGTAAGATCAACAGACTTCTCAAAAGGAAGAGTGAACTGAGACAAGAACAGCGGTAAACAATCAGCGTCGTCTTGGCAAAAGAGGTACTTGGACAAGCTGGTACTCACGATGAACTCATGCGTTTGTTTAAGTGGATTAACATTAGCTCGTGTGATACAATCTCCAATTTCTATGGCAATTGGACTTGTCTTCAATCTGAAAAATAAAAGTCGTCCAATATGACTGTTTAGGAGTTATGATTGGTTAACTTTCATTAATTTATCCTATTGACAATTATAGACGAACACATCATTTTCTTCGGCCAGCAGTGGGCAGAGACTTCTTGATTCTCCTCTGTTGTTCCTCCTGCTCTGATTTGGGGTTTCTGACTGTCTCATCAATTGAGAGAATAGTGCAAGCAGCCTCAGTCGCAGCCTTGAGAGCATTAACCTTGACAAGAAGAGGTTCCCAAACGAAGGCGTCTCTATTATTAGCGATTCCATTGGTAAGATCCACCCCGATGAAAATATTCTCCTCATCTCCTTTATCTAAGTTAAATTAAATGTACAGTGCTTTGTTCTGAGTTTGTTGATAATGTCCAAGGAATCAAGGCCAGCGTTGTCAGCGATGGTTCTTGGGATAACTTCAAGGGCCTTAGCGAACATGTTCATAACTAATTGCTCCTTGCCAGCCACCTTTATTGCATTCTCTCTTAATCCTCTTGACAACTCCATTTAGGTTGCTCCTCCTCCGGCAACAACTTTATTGGTTCTGAAGCAACGACGAACAATCATAATAGCATCGTTTAAAGAGCGCTCGGCTTCCTTTATAAACTGTTCAGCTCCACCTCTGAGAATAATGGTGGCTGATTTAGTCTGAATAGGTTTAAAGTTACGCTAGGGCACTCCTGGAAAAGATTATATCTCTCAGCTCCAATCTGTTTTTCCTCGAATTTTCCACATGTTCCAAGAACATCAGGAGCGACATTGTTCACTGTTGTTTGAAGAAGAGCTCCAGTAGCTCTAGCAACTCGATTGATGTCCTCGCTGGGGACTCTTCCCGCACAGAAGATGCCTCTGTCGGCAAACCATTGAGTGGCTAAGTCTCCAATTGGTAGTTTGGATAGAACTATATTTGCTCCGACATCATGAATTTTTTGAAGTTTATCATAGATAATCTGCCATTAAGCGTCTACTATGCTCTGAAAATCATCAATGTTGCTAATACGAATCTCCGCATTTTCCTTCTCTGACTTCAGTTATAGTTATATTTTAAGGATGATGATTTTAGGATTAGTGAAGTTTTTAGGTTGCTGCTCAAATCCAGCATAAGAGAATGTCTTCTTGAATGCCACTCCGCTCACAAGGAAGGAGTCATTAATAGAACCACCAGTCACTTACTTAATACCGATTAATTCCCGATCGAGAAGGTGAGTGTCCAACTTCTCCACCGCAGATACTACAATCTCAGCAAAGAAGTGCTTATAACTTGACAAAAGCTTTGAGTTAAGAGCAGTCTCAGCACAGCGGATCAGCATTTCTCTTCTCTTTTATGGAGAATCATCGATAGCTATCACTAAGCTATCCAGTTTTTGCAGACAGTACTCAAGTGATTTTTTGTATCCTCTGATGACGATCTGAGGATTCATGCCATCCTAAATAAAGCCTTTAGCATTCTTGAGGAACTCTCCTGCCAGTATGGCCACTGTTGTTGTACCATCCCCGACTTAGTTGTCTTGACTTTTGGCAATATCCACTAGAATTTTAGCTGCTGCGTGCTCTATATCGAGAAGTTTGAGGATAGTTGCACCATCATTTGAAATTGTGGTGTCCTTTGATGTGGTGATCATTTTATCCATTCCGCGAGGACCTATATGGATATATGCATACCCAATGTGGATTTAACGATGTCCACAACAGCTTCGATGGCATTAATATTGGAGATGATTTGTCCAATGCCTTCCATGGAATCAGTTCCGTCCCTGAGTAGTAGAATGGTGGGTTGCTATGATAGCGGCAAGATTTACTAATAGATGGCTCATTTAAATATATTTAAAAAGTTTTAAATTAATTTGTACGTACTTTCGCTAAATAATTAATTCTTCAGACGAAAATTGTATGTTCTAATATATGCTTGAATACCATTATGATTTAATTCGAAAAAATAATATAATGTTAATTGCATACCACTGAATTCTAATATTTTAAACTGATGAAACCAGATATGGTTTATTTAGTTTGCTGCTAAATCATAGACTATTATTCAGTTAAAATTGTAAAAAATCAAATCATGCGCTCCTTCTTATCAATCTTTTCCTTAAAATTCTCAAGACGCCTATCCATCATTCTGCAATAATAAGTAAACAAGTTCATGTTTTACTTGATCTCCTGCTCTTCTCGATGTTCGTAGGTACAATCATTCATCACACTTTTGAGCTGCTGCAAAAACATTGAGTGACTTATCATCGTGCTTGATGTTTGAGGACGATGTCTACTCTGCATCAGACTTTCTTTTGGGGATGCAACGTACGAATGATTTCTTCTTTATTGAAAATAGTTTTTGCATTTTTATAGCATTACCAACTGATCGCGCTGCTCATTATTGTCGTATGTCTTTTGTTTTAATTTTTATTGAAGAGAGTTTTATAGTTTTTCATACTCCATTGGTTTTCGTCTCAACGCCAATCGCTCTCTTCTCTTCAGCATTTCTGACTTAACTCTCTGAAAAGGACTTCCAGTAAATGAATCATGCGGTAGTCCTAAACATCCAAAATCGATCGTGAGTTCATTCTTCGTTTAATTTTTTTTCGATATTCTTCTCATGCCAAACTTCTATATAATAATGAGGCCATACAATAGAATAAACTCCACATCAAATCATAAGAAGGGATCCATTGAAAGACCATCTTTGGCACTTTCAAGAGACATCTTCACCATTTGCTCCTCGGTGAGAGGAACTTTCTTTGCGTTCGTTATATCTGCCAATTTTAGCAAAAGATTGAAATCAGCAAATTAAGTGGACTACTGCACATAAATTGACTGCACTAGCTACTTTGCCTTTGCTTAGAGCGTATTGCCAGCTGGTTTTGTTTGATTGACTCCTATTGGATTAGGATTACTGAACGATTGGTTAATCAATTGTATAATTTTGTCTCTTTTTTGTTTTTCCTCCTAAATGACTTAAAAAGGACTCACATTCTCTTGTAAAACAGGAAGAACTCCTTTTAATTATTTATCGCTTTTTTTACGAGCAAGAGCTGGCTTTCTCTCTGAGGATTTTTCAACTTGTGGCATGGGAGGTTGAACGCTTTCAATCATCTGTATTTTACTTAAAGCTTTAAAAGAGTGACCACCATCGTGTTGGCTGATACTATAGGGTTCGCTTGGATGTCGGCTATCCTATAAAAGCGAAGATTTATTTGAAAAATCATAATCTCTCTTTTTCTATGACTTCATTTCAGAAATATACTTGGTGAACAGTTTCTTACTCTCCTTCATTCTTTCAGGATGATTATTTGAAATGTTTGACACATTCACATATGGCGTGCCTTCTACAGTCGACCCTAACCTTAGGCCTGCTCTGTTATTCTGAAAACGAGACTTGGACTAATAGTTATGCTAATAATCTTTAGCCAAACTCTCTAGTTGTGTTTAAAAATTATCCTCTCTATTAAGAGGAGACTTATATACTGGTTGATTATCCACGATAAACTGCTTTCTTGGGGTTCTATTGCCACTCGCAATTTGCATCTGTTGATGTTTGATGGGTGATAAATTTGTTCTTTAGGGCGTTCTAGACAAACCCCCCATATGATTGAATCTTCTCAATGGAGAATACAAGCCGGCTGGCCTTTGTATTACGATTTCGCTCTGTTTTTTCTAAATTAGGCGTCTATTACCCGATGCATTATAGCTGTTTAATAATAAAACATTATCAAAAACCTATTATGAGTAGGACTTCCAGACAAACTGATTATACAGGTTACAATTTTAATTCATAAAAATTTATCAATCGTCATATTTGATCTGTTAGGCGTTGATGGATAATATACAAAGTTTTGATCGAATTTTATATAACGAATGGGCAACACTGTCAAGGAAAATGTTGTCATTTAAGTGGCTTATTGTGGCGGCTGTGGCTGGAGTATTCCCGCAAAGAAGATATGCGAATCGATCAAAACAAAAATACCCAAAGCAGTTATTGATTGCCGGCCTGAATAAGTGTTCACTGGTATCTTATAAATAAACCTGATAATCTAGGGTCATGAAAAGCAAAACATCTTTAAAGGTAGTAAGTAGTAAGTTTTAGCTAACTATAATCAGATTAGTGATCAAGTCGCACAGGCTTATGATGAGATTTGATATTCATGATACTCTCATAATACGAATAAAAAACAATATTAATTCATCAGTAGGCAAATTAAAATTACATGCACTTCAATTGCAACTCTATTCGAGTGGCCAAGCGCTTGCGAGAGTTGATTTCCTGCAGTAAATAGGATTTGATTTAATTGCTAAAGTAAAGAGTAATGCCCCAGCTGTCAGACTATCTGCCAACTAATTGAACAATGCCGTTTTAATCATCATAGAACTGTATATTCCTAAGAAGGAGGTCGTCATGATGAATATTAACATGCTTTTAGTTTTTAATGCAGAGATATTGGCCATCAAGGATAAATAGTAGTGAGTCTTACTTATTGTAGGTTTGACATTTAAAAGCTATTTAACTTGTCATATCCGATTTTATTCTCCATTCCTCTTTATTGAATTTGCTCCCTTTATCATTGAAACTGCCTAATAAGGTCCTTATCGCAACAAAAAGTAAAACATCGCACTCAATCTCCCGATAGACATCCTGAATGAAATTTTCATCGTTTTATTTCAGTTTACTCTGCTTTATTTTAATTAAAAACTAACTCCATCCTTTGGTCATGACATAATTTATTAATTTTTAAGTTAGCTAACTGTAAAGATATGATAACTCTAATTATTAAATGCGAAGTGGCACATGAAGTAGTAAAACGTAGAATGATTGTATTAGTGCTAATGAATTGCAAATAGCCAGCTATTTTATAATATGGCCTAAGTTGAAGAAAGATAGGTAGTCGTTTCGACCTAGCAGGAGTGAATCTACGAGCCGAAGATACAAATAGAGGAGCTCTTCATCTTTTTGATTCTAAATAGTCTTTAATTTACGATGATATTTTAAAACAAATGGTTGGTAATGCGCAGCTAATCAGGCAATGTTTCCAAAGCCATAAGAAATGAATCCGGTAGATAAGAATGATAATGATTTAGAGGCTCATTTAAATTGACTTGCTTGCCCACAAATTTACTTATTTTTTTCAACTCATAATAGAGCCAGTTATCTTTGGACCAAGGAATGTAATTACCCATCGTTTTGATGATGGATTCATTATCGTGATTTTAATTGAAAAAGATAGTTGTGCAATGATCAATTACGTCTTACAAACACTAATCCATAAGCCAGTATTAATTATTCATCTCAATCAACTCACTTTCAAAGCATTTCTGGATGGAAGCGGTGGTGATAGGACTGAACAGCAAGCTCAGGCCAGTATTAATCTTAGCTACTGATATTTATGGTATTATGTTTTTGAGCAGTAACTTAATTAATTTTTTGATTCTTTGTGTATATTTATCGTCAAAATTGTTCATTTCTGCATAAATTCTTTTGCCAATTATTTACAAAAAGGTATTGGCATACATATCTACAGATATCTCTTCCTTATTATCAATAAATTATTTCATATACATAAGATGGTTGGATAAACTTTAAGTCATCAATTTGTAAGCTTTTTCCTCTTCGTCCTCTTCTAAAATTGTATCTAAGATAGTTCCGATTTGTTCTACAATAATAGGGTAAAATATTATAAATGGAAAGTTTACAATATACTTCTTAATTGCAGTATTGAAATTGCTAGATATTTTAATTATTGCGAATTTGGCTGAAGTTTGCATAATCTGATCAGCACAATTCGATAATTTTAGGAGATTTAAAATCAAAGGAAAATGAGGTTCTTTACTATTGAAAAATACTGATAGATACATTTCTTCCTCATTTATTTTACAGATTAAAAGTTTGAGAAAATTAGCATAGTAAGGTATATCCTCCTCATCACTAAAGTTATATATCTCTGATATGTACCCGAGCTGATTTATTGTCAAAAGAAAATAAATTAAGTTTTACTGTTTCTTTATAGCCTGAAGCAAAATCTAAAAGACTGAAAAGATGGTCCCGAGCAAACAGGACTCATAGTTGAATTCCTGTAATTTGTGCTGTAGTACTTCTAAAAATTTAATCTATACGAAATGGCTGAATAAATGTGCGAATTACTTGATGAATAGTTCTTCTTAGTGACGGCCGACAATCATCCTGCAATACTCCTTGATGAGAGGAGCGAATTATTGAATTTAGTTTGATGTATTGATACGATCTAAGCTATTCCTCAATTTAAGTTCAATATCAAAATTGGAATTGCTTTAGCTTTGGTTATTTATCGTAGAAGGCTTATTTTATAGAGTGTTTTCCAGTACTTATCTCTAATGATCATCATTATTTTAATGGCAATTCTCCATTGATAACAAGACAAATATAATATTATTCAGCTCTAATCAAATTTGATATATTAATTGATTGAGATAATACAGATCATGATGGTCACCAACTCCACGCGTCAATTTGGATATTGTTGTTTATCTCTAAATTAGCAAAATGTACATGTCGAAGTTGAGCTTGGTTTTGTTTCTTTCTTTATTTCAGAACCGAAATCAGAAAAATCAATCAGACCCTTCTCTTTGTTCGAAAGCCAATTCACCTATATTCAATATTGTCATACGTTTTGAGCTGTTCCGAGATCAGCAGTGGCCAATCCTCCCTTATTCTACTGCTTAGCGTTTGTGCTAAGAGTGATATTGCCGAAAGAATTCGGCTGTGGTTGTTGCGCGTTATTGAAGCCCATAGGAGCAGTCGGCGGATATGTGGGATTTCCATACTGGTTAAATCCATTTTGAGGAATTCCAGTATTGGGAAATTGAGGATTTCCATAAGGATTAGTTTGCCCCATCGGTTGCTGAGGATATCCAAAGGTGTTTGCCTGATTAAAGGCTCCATATTGATTGGGAATTCCTCCAAATTGGTTGTTATATACTTGAGGTTGTTGTTGTTGTTGCTGTTGTGGCTGTCCATATGGTTGCTGATAGGGCTGTTGTTGATAAGGTAACTGATAAGATTGTTGTTGTTGCTGAGGAGGTTGCTGATAAAATTGTTGTTGTTGTTGAGGTTGGGGTTGCTGATAGGCCTGCTGTTGTTGTTGAGGTTGGGGTTGCTGATAGGCCTGCTGTTGTTGTTGAGGTTGCTGATATACCTGTTGTGGTTGCTGGTATGTTTGCTGCGGCTGTTGAGGTTGAAAATATTGCTGGGGCACTTGCTGTTGGGCTGGCTGTATTGGCTGTTGAACTGTTGTGGGTAATTGAAAAGCAGGATTAGTTGTCGTTTGAGCTGGAGTTGGAGTTGGCTCGCTTGAGAAGAAATCGATCATCTAATTATTATTGCTTGCTGCGGGTTTGGCAGTTGAAGTTTGCGTATTTGATGCTGGTTTGACTTATTCAACCTTTTCTTCCCTCTTCTCTCCTGGTCTTGATAATTTATTAGCAATCTTTTCAAATGGTTTTTTTGTATCAGCTGGTTGCTCATACTTTTTCTCTTCTTTTTTTGGTTCATATCCGCTTGATGCTTTAGTAGTAGTATTTTTGGAAGGGTCTTTGTACTTGTCAAGAGTGGATTTTTAATAGGCATAGTCTCCAAAATGTCCTGTGGTGGTCCCATAATTGTAGGCATTATTATCGTTCTTCTTTTTTTATTTCTCATTCTTTGATCCATAGCCATAACTGTCATTGCCTCCATAACTACCGCCGTAACTACCACCATACCCGCTTCCGCTTCCACTTCCACTTCCACCATATCCACTTCCACTGTTTCCACTTCCGCTTCCATAAGTAGTTCCACCAATAACATTAGCCATTTTTTATCGAATAGCTTTTGCTTTGACACGCTCCTCCTCAAGCTGCTCTTCATTACTAAGTAGAGCCACGACAGCCTTAGCCCTTTCTCTAACTAAAAGTAACAAATGATTTACTGGTTTCGCCTTTATCAACTCCATCAACATAATTGCTATAGCTTTAAAAAGTCCTCAACTGATACAGGTCGTATTTGAAGTTACTGATGATGCTGGGTGGCCCATTTTTAAGTAGAAATTCAATCAAGTTGAAGGTCTATGCTATTTTTATGATTTACCTTCAGGATCTTTTTCCAACTCTTGCTCTTTTTTAATTTCTACCAGATGAACTCGCTGATTCGCTGCCACTTCTCACTGAATAAACCCATATATACTAATTGTAAGCGGCATTTGCGACTTCATGCAACTGTTGCGTGGAAGCTTGCCAGTTTTACTCAGACACAACTTCAGCCAACTTCTCGTCTAATTCATCACCTCCGATCTTGGCTTTTCTGCATGTTAGATAGCTTACAATTTGTTGGCACCGTCTTTTAATTTTTCAAACATCTCACTAAATAATTGTTTATATCAGAGATTAAATGATAAGATAAAAAATATGAATTAATAAATGATTCATGATTCATGATTGATACGGATTATTAAATAGTTATGATAAAGATAGTAATCTTGTAGTGATTGATATATAATTAACCTCGCATTTAGGCATCTTATTCTGATTAAGTTATTCTTCTGTCATTCTTTATCGTAAAAGCTAAATTATTACCTTGCTGGGCGCTTCCTGATTTTTTTTTTGTTAGATGAATAGGTTTAGTGATATTAATTATAATAAATCAATTGGATAAAACTAAATATATATTCGTGAATAGGTCCTTTGATTTATTTAATCTCTTGTTAATCCCTCTAAGATTTTTTTTATAACTATTTTCTCTAACTTTGAATTATTGATATAATATCCAAAAGGGAGACCAATATAGACCTTGCAATGCAAATAATAACTGGCTGAAATCATTTTTATCATGCTTTGTGCTTATGATTTTCTCCTTGCAAAAACTCAATCAGCTTATAAACTTATACTTTTATAAATTTTAAAAATTAATATGATTGATTATGCAATATTGCTGAACTATTTTTATATCCAAAGTTGAAAACCTTCGAAGTAGTTCGCATCGGGCCTAATTTTACATATTCAATTAAAATTTAATATTTTATCGAAATGAACCATTCCAACAATTTATAATTTTCTCATCCAATAATTGGATTACAAAACTATAACATGACATTTAATGATATGCGATAGTATCATGAGTCTTATTTGGCACTCTTGATAAAGAAATAAGAATATTTATTTCAAATTATACTACAAGAAGTCATTTAAATAGGATTTTCAATTATTCTCAATCATTAATTTTATTGATTCATACAGCAACATGGTCATTCCCCGCTCTATTCTTATTCTCCTACTCGTGGCTTCAGTCTATAGTCTGAAAGTCTCCGAAAGAGAGGTTCTTGGATCAAATGTTAAATATCCCATTCGATTCGCATATGTCGATAGAACTCCATATTGGTACAGTACGAATATTGCGATAGGACTTGGTGTTCCCGGCTATGCTCCTGATAATGAGTACAACTATTTTGCTCTTGCATTTTGGACTTGTAGTTCAGCTCTTGATATGGCTGGAATCTGGGCAAATGCTCTCAGCTATTTCACAACTGCTGCTGGGTTCGGAACTACCACTGATGAAATCCAGCAATTCTTAAGAGCAAAATATAATGATGCTGGCAAGTTTATATTGGTTAGTGCTTTTGGATCCACAGCATTTCCAACCAACTAAGATCCAGTTGCCTGCGCCACCAGTTTGGGCAATTTTGTGGTGAACAATCATCTTGATGGAGCCGATATTGATTATGAGGACAACACTGCTATGAATAATGGCAAAGGCTAGGCTTGGCTTATATCTTTTACCAAACAACTGAGAAGCATGTTGCCTGGGTACATCATCACTCATGCTCCACAGGCTCCTTATTTTTGTTAATAATGCTATCCAAATGGTGCCTATGCCACTGTTCATGCCCAAGTTGGTGATCTTATCGATTTCTACAACATTCAATTCTACAATCAAGTTGAAGATGCTTACACTACTTTTACAACTCTATTTGAATTATCTGGAGGACCTTGGAATAAAACTTCTGTTATGGAATTGTACGCTCGAGGTATTCCTTTAAATAAAATTGTTATTGGAAAGCCAGTTCTCACTTCTGATGCTTCAAATACTGGATGGGTGGCTGCTTCCGACTTAAACGCTATGTTCAAGCAAGGGCAGACACAATATGGTTGGTATGCCGGACTAATGGTTTGGCAGTATCCATCTGATGCTACTGGATCCTTCGTATCGACAGTAACAACTGACCTGATAAATTATTGCACAGCAAATCCCAACAAATGTGTTGTTTGATTCTAACCCATAAATTCTCATAAATATGAAGATTAATTATAATCCTATTGAATTATCCCATAAACAATATATTTTTGACTATAAAAAGCAGGGGTTGGGGTTGGGGTTGGGGTTGGGGTTGGGGTTGGG
>Ga0302194_10001128_pt1 | contig 16964 bp, 17 predicted proteins | sample II_Bog_N1_1_FD_200227 | JGI IMG/M metagenome (GOLD analysis project Ga0302194, IMG submission 200227) | Peat permafrost microbial communities from Stordalen Mire near Abisko, Sweden - II_Bog_N1_1 | ecosystem: Environmental > Terrestrial > Soil > Wetlands > Peat | place: Sweden: Abisko...
GGAAAGCCATGTCCACTCCACGCGATCGAATATGGCGTGAGCGAGTTGGGAGATGGTTTCATCGTGAAAATGCTGGCGGCAGGTGAGGATGCCGCAGAGGAGGATCGCAGTATCGACCGACGATACTTCCGAATCCCACATTCTTTCTCCGGTATTGATGTTGGCGAAGTGATAGAAGAATCCGCGATGCGTGGGCAGTTTGTGCCACAGGAAAGAGAGGCATTGGGTTACGCGCAGGCGTGCATCCTCATAACTCACGAAGCCGCGCTTTTCTCCGATGCAGATGGCGGTTAGACCGAAGCCGGTGGACGCGATGCTGGCGGCGGTGCTGGTGTCCTTTACGCGAACGTTGCAGCGATCCTTGGTTAGCCCGGTTGGGGGATTCGACTGCTCCCAGAAAAAGAGAAAGCAGGCATGTTCGAGATCATTCAGGAATTGATCGTCTTGTGGTGACAGAGAGGTGAGCTCTGGAGGGGGGGCGGGGCTTTCGTGGGGTCTTTTTGATTTAGGCCCAGATTGCGCAAGGAGGGGTAGCAGGTTCGTTTGAGCCAGGGGAACACCGAGGGAGAGAGCCGCCATTTGACGGAGCAATCTGCGGCGAGTGCTGGGACTTCTTCCAGGGAGATCCGGTCTGTCAAAGGGGCCACGCTTCATTCTTTCGATTCAAGTCCTCCCCGCGGATTTTGTTGCATCAACGCTTCATTGGTTGGGCTTTGTGGGCCATCGGTTTAGATGCAGAAAAACGAGGGTGCGGTGAACGGGCACGGACAGCATTGAGTGGAGGGCGGACGGCAAATTGCGCCCAAGATGCGTCAAACCATTATGTGTAAGGTGAGATGCGCGTGAAGCACAGAAAGGTTTTGCTCTGGGTGATTGCCGGAATCGCCGTAGCCGTCGCTGCGACTCTTGTTGTGCTCAGAATGCACAATTGGAATCCCGGCACCATGACGATCCAGGGTGCGGTGATTCGCAGCGACACGGACACACGAAAGCAATTGCCGATCTCTGATGCGCTGGTGACTGCGACGGACGGCGAAATGAGCGCCACGGCCGAGTCCGATGCTAACGGGTACTTCAGAGTCACGCTTCCCCATGTTGTGTGGCCCGGGCGCACCGTGAACCTAAGTTTTGAGCATGCGGACTATGAGACGCTCGAAATGCAGCTTCATGCCCGACTGCGGCCAGCAGGCAAAGAGCTTTACGTCGCGGCTATGACGCCGATTTTTCAAGAGGCCAACCTGTCTCACGGCGGGCATGAATCGGTGGTCACTAATATACGCGTGCGTTATACGGTGAATTCTCAGACGGAAGAAAACATCGGCACAGCCGTGCGTACCTTTCAAGTTGTGAATGAAGGAAACGTGCTTTGTAATGGACGGGCGCCATGCTCCCCGAATGGGAAATGGAAAGCGTCCACTGGCTCGTTGCCTCTTGATGCGGGGCCGGGCAACGAATTCCGAAACGTACGAGCCTCGTGTATTGCCGGGCCTTGTCCATTTACGAAAATCGATTTGAACGGGAATGCGAATGGCGAACGGAATATTACTGTCTCCGCTCTGGATTGGTCGGATACGGCAACCTTCCTGGTGGAGGCCGAGGTGTTTCATACGGCGATCAGTTCAAAGGTGCGCGAATCGTATCCCGTGATATTTGGACCGGCGCTGAACTTTACCCTGCCTCCCACTCAGGAGGGAGTGAGTATTGAAGCGGATGTTGATGGCGCGCCGATGGTGTTTCCACTGGGACCAGAGCTTTATTTGAGTTGGGCCACGTGTACCGCTGGAACCAATGACGCGGACAAGCGCACGACGACGGCCTATCGCTGCGAACTTAAGCCGGGATACCAATTCTGAGAGGTCAATTTGGTTTTGGCGGGAGTGCGGTGAATGGGCGGCGCGCTAGTCAGAGCTAAAAGGTGTCTAAACTATTCTGAATATTGGGATTTAATGGTGCGCCCGGAGAGATTCGAACTCCCGGCCTTCTGGTTCGTAGCCAGACGCTCTATCCAGCTGAGCTACGGGCGCACACGGGTGGTCTCTTGCGAAACCTTACATAGATTATCAGGGTTCCGGCAGCGACGCAATTGAGGGATCAGGTACTGACCCTGGGGCGCGGTGTTGCCCGGAAGAGTTGGTGTCGGCTTAGACGGCTGGCGCGGGTACCGGAGCCGAGGGCGGCGGGATCAGGGACAGCTGCTCTGCGATTTCGAGACCGGCCTGACGAACAAGCTGGGTGACGGAAGCCGCGGTAAGGCGGGTTGCGTCGTACTCTACGCGGAGCGTGTGGGCGGCACGATCGAAGCTCAGGCGGCGGATGCCGTAGACGTCTTTTGTGCTTGCTAATGCGAAGACGGCGGCTTCAGAGGGCTGCGTGGTGTAGCGAAAGAGAATCTCCACCTGGGTCATAGATAGATGATAGCAAGTGGCGGGCGCTCTGGAGTCAGGCACCGGCGGCGGCAGAATCCCTCAGCGGCTAAAGCCGTCCTGATATTGCGGGACTTGTGGCACGGATGAATCGGTGCCCTTTCAAAACTGGAGGGTTTTATCAAGCTTCGACCCGAGTCTTGCTGGCAGAGACATGAGGAAATGGAAGAATCTTGAGCCGAGAAGCGCGCTTCTGTTCGTGCCAGAGATCGTGGTTCATCTGCATCTTCATCCAGAAGTCGGGCGACGTACCCAGCGCAGCCGAGAGACGCAAAGAAGTGTTGGCAGTGATTCCCGCGTGTCCGTTGAGAATACGGGACAAATGAGCGCGGGTGACGCCAAGGCGGGAGGCCGCGTCGGCAACGGTCATCTCTCCCAAGTAATCGCGGAGTATTTCGCCCGGATGTGCAGGATTGAAGATCATTTTCTCTCCCTTCAGTGGTAGTCCAGATAGTCAACCAGGATTACGTCAGTGCCGTCAAATGCGAAGGTGACCCGCCAATTGCCGCTTACCCATACGGACCAGTGATTCTCAAGGCTCCCCTTAAGCGGATGTAGGTTGTAGCCCGGTGCATTCATGTCGGCTGGCTCCGATGCAGCGTCCAAGGCTGTGAGCAGGTTTCGCAGCCTTCCCGCGTGGTCGGGCCTGATGCCCGCTTTTGATCCCGTCTCCGCGAACTTCATCAGTCCCTTGTGACGGTAGCTTTTGATCACTTATATAGTGTATAGACACACTATACAGTCGTCAATATGATCTTGAGGTTTAACTTACTGAAATCGATGTTCTACAGGGATTTGAGGAAGCTGCGGATTTCGGGGTCGGACCAGTCTTCGGCGCCGACAAACTTGCGGCGAATGACGCCTTTGCGGTCAATGACGTAGGTCTCAGGCCACATTTCAGTATGGAAGAGCTGGGCGACGGTCTGCTTGGGGTCCCGGACGGTGATGAGGTCTACGTGGCGGTGGTCGACGAAGCGCTTGTATTCGTCTGCGTCTTCGTCGATGCTGACGGCGACGATGGCCAGGTCGGGCCGGTCGTGGTGGAGCTGGAGGAGCGAAGGCGTTTCCTGAATGCAGGGAGCGCACCAGGTGGCCCAGAAATTAAGCAGGACGACTTTGCCGCGATAGTCGGCCAGGCGAACAGAGGTGCTTCCGTCGGAGATGGTGAAGTCCGGCGCCGGAGTTGAGAGCTGGGCGGGATGGGCGCCGCGATCGCATGCGGAGAGCAGGCCGAGTGGCACAGCGACGATCAGAGTGATGAAACGAGAAGACCGCACACTCCTATAATACGGAGCGGAAGTCCCCAACGGAAAGGGCGGCGTGATGGGCGAGGAGAATTTAGACAAGCCGGGAGCGAGCGGGAATGGCGGATTCAAGCCGGTGTTGGGCCTTTCGGATGATGGCAGCGAGCCGACTGCCGCTCCGGAACGTTGGGGAGCGCGGCCCGGAACCGTTTACGATCAGCCGGAACCGGAGCAACTGATTGAGCTTACGGTGATTGTTCCTGCGCGGAATGAAGGGGATTGCCTGGGAGCTTGCCTGGAATCGCTGGTGGGGCAGTCGGAGGAGATTTTTGAGCTGGGACGGGATTGGGAGCTGGTGGTGGTGGACGACCACTCAGCGGATGCGACCGGGGAGATTGCGCGGGGCTTTGCCGGGGTGACGGTGATGCCGGCAAATGACCTGGAAAAAGGCTGGACGGGAAAGGCGAATGCGATTTGGACCGCGGCTCGCAAGGCGCGCGGACGGTGGCTGCTGTTTACCGACGCCGATACGGTCCATGAGCCGGGAGATTTGCGGAGAGCGATCCACGAGGCTCAGAAAAACAGGGCGGGGATGCTGAGCTACTCGCCACGACAACTGGCGAGCGGGCTGGCGCAGCGGACGGTGATGCCGCTGGTTTTTTGTGAGTTGGCGCTGGCTTATCCGCCGGCGAAGGTTTCCGACGCTAACCAGCGGATTGCGGCGGCAAACGGGCAATTTCTGCTGGTGGAACGAGAGGCATACCGGCGGCTTGGGGGCCATGCGAGCGTGGCGGACCGGGTGCTGGAGGATGTGGAGTTGGCGGTGTTGGCAAAGCGGCGCAAGGTTGGTTTGCGGTTTCGCTATGCCGACGATGCGGTATCGACGCGGATGTACCGGACGACTGCGGCAATGATTGAAGGATGGACGAAGAACCTTGCGCTGTTGTTTGCTAATTCGCTGGCATTGGCGGCTTGGCGGGCGCTGGATCTGGTGCTGCTGGTGGGTTTGCCAGTGCTGACTTTCGAGCTTTGGAATGGCCACTTTGGAGTGCATTCGCTGGAATGGTTGAGCGCGGGGTGGGTACTGGCATTGCTGTGGCTGCGGACGATTTTCCGGTTTTATGCGCGGGTGGCCAAGTCGAACTTTCCGTTTGTGGATTGCGCATTGTCGCCGCTGGGGCTGCCACTGTTTGTCGTGCTGCTGTACCGGAGCTGGTTCCAGCATCGGGTTTTGAAGCGGGTAAGCTGGAAGGGCCGGGAGTACGCGAGTTGAGATTTACCGATTTTTTTCGGCTCGAGACGGAGTAGGTTCAGGAAATTAGGGATCGTTTTGATGATATGAAAATCGCGATCTATGCTATGAAGCTTTTGTCGGCATCCGAACATCTTCTCTAACACGAGGCAAGAATGATTTTTTTGACGCGGCGGTCCACTTTTTCGGCTTCGCATTATTACTGGAACGATGGTTGGACGGCCGAGGAGAACGAGCGGGTGTTTGGGCGATGCGCGAACCGCAACGGGCATGGGCACAACTACACGCTGGAGGTCACGGTGGTCGGTGAGCCCGACGCGGTGACTGGGTTTGTGGTCGACCTGAAATGGCTGAAGGATGTGATTGAGCGGGAGGTGCTGGCGGCGTTCGATCATCGTCACCTGAATTTGGAGGTGCCGGAGTTTGCGGCGGGAAAGTTGATTCCTACCAGCGAAAATATTGCAATTGCGGCGTGGAAGAGGATGGAGCCTGCAGTTTTGGGAGCGGGTGGAGCGCGGTTGAGTCGTGTGCGGCTGTATGAGACGCCGGAGATCTTTGCTGAATACCGGGGCGAAAAGTGAGCGCGGTGGGGACGGAAAGAGCCTATTTTGGGAGACGCGTTGGGCTGAGTGCGAGTCACCGGTTGCACAGCAATGCGCTTTCGGTTGAGGAGAACCAGGTAGCGTACGGAAAGTGCAACAATCCGCATGGGCATGGTCATAATTACGTGGTGGAAGTGCTGGTGGGCGGAGCGGTTGACCCCGAGACAGGAATGGTGGTGAACCTGGCTGCGTTGGATGGAGTGCTGCGGGCGAAGGTGTTGGAGCGATTTGATCATGCGAACTTGAACCTCGATCCGCTGTTTCTGAATCAGGTGCCGACGACGGAGAATCTTTGTATTGCGGTTTTCGAATTGTTGAAGGACGCGATGCCGGTGGGTGAATTGGAGTATGTTCGCGTTGAAGAGACGGAGAACAATTTTTTTGAGTATTACGGGGAGTAATTTCTTGATCGAAATGGAGCTATCCCACTCATCGCGATAGGGCTGCGATGAATGGGGCACAGGGCGACAATCGATAGAAGAGGGAAGGGAAGCATGGCGCAGCCGATTGCAGTGACGAAGGCAGCTCGAAGAGCGGTTGGATTGGACGAAGGGCTGAGCGATTTCAGCACCGAGGAGATGTACCGCGAGATTCTGAGCAGGCTGGGTGAGGATCCGAGCCGAGATGGACTTTTGGCTACGCCGAGTCGCGTCGAGAAGTCGATGGCTTTCCTGACGAAGGGCTACAACGAAGATCCCATGCAAATTCTGCGCGGTGCGATGTTCGATGTGGACTATGACGAGATGGTGATTGTGAAGGACATTGAAATGTTCTCGCTTTGCGAGCATCACATGCTGCCGTTTTTCGGCAAGGTGCACGTGGCTTATATCCCCAAGGGGAAGGTAATTGGGCTGAGCAAAATGCCGCGGATCGTCGATGTGTTTGCGCGGCGGCTGCAGGTGCAGGAGCGTATGACGCGGCAGATTGCCGATACGATTCAGGAGGCGATTGCGCCGCAGGGTGTGGGCGTGGTGATTGAGGCGCAGCACCTTTGCATGATGATGCGCGGGGTTGAGAAGCAACGGTCTTCGACCGTGACTTCGGCCATGGTGGGTTGCTTCCGGCAGAAAGAAACACGGGCGGAGTTTTTGTCGCTGGTGCGGCAGCAAGGGTAGAGCACGGCATAAACTCGGCCAGTCATGCTGCAACGCGGCGAGCCCCTTCTCGGCTGAGACGGGGTTCGCTGCGTTAAGGACAAAACATCCTGAAGAATCGAGCGGAAGACTCCGGCTATTCGATCGGTATTCCGCCGCCATCTCCGCCGCCGCCATCGGGTGGATCGGGAGGAGCGGGTGGGGGCGATGGAGGGGTAACCGGACCGGGTCTGGGACCGACGGGGCCGTTCGAGCCGCAGAGAGGCAGAGGGTGGTGCTTCTTGGTCACGCCGCCGGTTTTGAGCTTTTGACTGAGGAAGGTATCGACAAGGTGAAGGTGGTCGTAGCTCATCAGTATGTTTTTCTGTCCACTGCTGCCCAGGTGGGCTTCGACTTCATCCCAGAGGTTGTGCTCGGCGATGAACTTTAGATATGCGACCAGTCGGCGAATGGGGATTTCGGCCACGCCCGCAGGGTCTAATTCGGGCGCTGGCGGCTTTGTTTCTTGTGTCATGAGTAGATCCTCCGTGTTGGGTGCAAGTGACAACGCACAGTTGCAGAGAGGCGCGTTGGATGGGGGAGCGAATGCGTGAAACGCAAGCCGGGGCAGACCTCTGCCTGCCCGGAATTGCACGGGGCTCTGCCTCCCTCTACTGTGGAGCAGTTCTCGCATCCGTGAGATTTCCGAACGGGACTGCTTGGTAGGGAAGCACGCCGTTCGGCACAAGATAAAGGAAGCCGTGCGGTTATCAGGGGACGTCCTTCATCGTAATCAATAACGAGGTTTGTCGGCCTGCTCCTTTCGGCTGTCCGTTCCGCTAAAGTAGACAAGTGAACGGTCTGCTTGTGATTGACAAGCCGGGTGGGATGACGAGCCACGATGTGGTTGCTCGGCTTCGCCGGATTACAGGCGAAAAGTCGATTGGGCACCTGGGCACGCTGGATCCGATGGCGACGGGTGTGCTGCCGTTGCTGCTGGGGAAGTTTACTCGGCTGGCGCAGTACTTTTCTTCCGCGGAAAAGAGCTATACCGGGGCGATCCGCTTCGGGTTTTCAACCGATACCTACGATGCTGAGGGTGCGGCTTCCGGGCCGGATCGTTGGGCGGAGTTTGAGCATGTGCTGAGCCTGGAAAAGGTACGCGTGGCGGCGATCCGGTTTCACGGAGATATGGGGCAGATGCCTCCGATTTATTCCGCAAAGAAGATTGGCGGCACGCCCGCATACAAGCTCGCGCGCGAAGGCAAGCCGGTGGAGTTGAAGACTGCGAGGATCCACATTGCGAGTTTCGAAATCAGTGGGCTTGAAGGACCGGAAGCTTCATTTGCGATGAGCATCAGTGCCGGGGGCTATGTACGTTGCGTGGCTTATGAGCTGGGTCAGGACCTGGGCTGCGGAGCGCATTTGAGCAGGTTGCGCAGGACACAGGCGGGCGTGTTTGGCCTGGAAAGATCACACACGCTGGAGGAAGTGGGTGCGCTGGCGGGAAATCTGGAAGCGCTCGAAGAGTTGTGCGTACATCCTCGGACTCTGTTGACGGAGATGCCGGCTGTTACCGGAGACGAGATGGCGTTGGGCCGTTTGCGAAATGGCGCGCAGGCCAATTTGCCCGAGTTTTCAGGGGCGGGGATGGTGAAGGTGTTTGCTGGGCAGCGGGAGTTGGTGGGGATTGCGAAGCGCGTTGCTGGGACGCTGTTTCAGCCGGTTGTGGTGATGGGGTGAAAAAGCGTGGATTGAGGGGCTTAGGACTACTCATGCACAACAGACGATTGTTGCCGCTTACTTACTTTCTCCCTGTGGCTATCCATTTCGCGGAACGAAGCACGGAAGCCTCGATAGCGGATACCTGATCACCAATGAGAGTTTCGAATTGCTATTTGTAAATGTTTGGCATAGGCGGGGCAGCGGGCAGCTCACGCTGAAGCAGGACATATCCTTCTACCCAAGCCACTGCCTGCCAACCCTGCGATCCCAACTCAGCGAGCTCCGGTCTGGTCGCCGCATTGGGTCCACCAGGGCCATCCGTGAAGTTCTGGTAGGAAACCTTGAACTCAAATTTCCTTGCCCCAGCTGCGTGCGCCACTTCCGGTCTAATATACGGTCGAAGCGCAATCACCGCCAGCAAAAGAATAATCGTGACGAGACAAGCCTTCGTAAAACGGTCCATGAACACGCTCCCTTGAGGTTTGGAATTTAGGGAGAGTAGCATGGCCACGCTCCGAGAATCAACATTGGAAGAGTGGCAAGTGCACCTCTCGCTAGTTCACGCGTGTACAAGTTTAAGTGTTGCATTGACCAATGCAGAGCCATCACGAGTCCCTAGTCCCTTATCCCTTTCACTTCCGAAGCAGGGGTTTTAGGGCGGGGTAGAGTGTGTCGGCAATGATTTCTGAGCCCTTTAATGTGGGGTGGATGCCGTCCTGCTGGATGGTGCCGGGGACGTGGACGAGGTCCTTGTAGATCATGGGCACGAAGGCCGGATGATGTTGGGCGGCGAGGTCGCGGAAGGTCTGATCGAAGGAGTGGATGTAGTCGGGACCGTAGTCGGGCGGGAGGGTGATGCCGGCTAGCAGGACCTTGATGTGCGCGGCTTCGAGGGTGGTCAGGACGGTATCAAGATTGTGGCGGGTGAGGTCGGGAGGCAGGCCGCGAAGGCCATCATTGCCGCCGAATTCGACGATCACGACTTCAGGGTGCAGGGCAAGGATGGAGGGAAGGCTGGCAACGGCGTCCTTGGTGGTGGCGCCGCTGGTGCCTTTGTTGACGACTTTGTAGTGGTAGCCGTGGGAGTCGAGGCGCTGCTGCAATGCGTTGGAGTAGGACTGGCCGGGCTGGAGGCCGTATCCGGCGGTGATGCTGTCGCCAAAGCAGACCAGAAGCGGAGAAGCGGCGCCGAACAGCGGGGCGGCGAGGAGAAGCAACAAGATTGAAACAACGAGCCTGCGGGTTACGTACACATGGATAGTGTAGCGAAAAAGCAAGTTGTCAGTTTTCAGTGGTCAGTTGTCAGGAATTCGACGGAGGCTGGGATTGATCGAGGTTCGGGATGCAAAGAAGTGGATTCAGAACGGGGCGCGGCGGGTTGAGATTCTGAAGGGGATTTCGCTGACGATTCCTGCGGGCCAGTTTGTGGCTATCGTTGGAGCCAGCGGGAGCGGGAAGAGTACGCTGCTGGGTTTGCTGGCGGGCCTGGATACGCCGAGTTCAGGAGAGATCTGGCTGGACGGGGTGCCGATTCATAATTTGGTGGAATCGCAGTTGGCCTCAGTAAGGGGAAAGAAGATTGGGTTTGTGTTTCAGTCGTACCAACTGATTCAAACGCTGACGGCGCTCGAGAATGTGTTGCTTCCTTATGAGCTGAATGTGGAAGGCAGTGGATTGAAGCAGGCGCGACGGTTGCTGGAAGAGGTTGGCCTGAAGGAGCGGGTGGATCATTATCCTGTGCAGCTCTCCGGTGGCGAACAGCAGCGAGTGGCGCTGGCGCGGGCGTTTGTGGTGGAACCGCCGATTGTGATGGCCGACGAGCCGACGGGGAATTTGGATTCGGCGAACGGCAAGTTGGTGCTGGACCTGCTGCTGGACCGAAACAAGCGGGCGGGGACGACGCTGGTGCTGGTGACGCACGACCAGGAAGTGGCGAGCAGGGCGGACCGGAAGATTGTGTTGCGGGACGGAATGGTGGTGGAGGACACGCTGCCGTACACAGGACGGGCGACGGATGCGGCTGTGGCTGGTGCGGGGATTGGACTCCATGGCTAATCGAGCACTGAGCTGGAAGCGGGCGGGAGCAATTGGCTGGCGGGATTTGAAGTCTGCGCCGGGCAAATTTGGTTTTGTGGTGTTGAGCGTGGCGGTGGGAGTTGCGGCGCTGGTAGGTGTGCGGGGATTCAGTGAGAGCTTCAAAAGGACTTTAGGTTTGGAAGCCAGGTCTCTGATGGCGGGGGATTTGAGTGCGCGCATTTTTCGACAGCCGACTGCGGATGAGAAGAGCAAGATCGCTGGAATTCAGAAGCTGAGCGCCACGGCAAAAGATGCGGAGTCGATCAGGTCAACTTGGGTGACGGAGACAATCTCCATGGCTTCTGTGCCGCCGGATCCGGTGCCGCTTCTGGTTTCGCTGAAGGCAGTAGACCCGGCCGAATATCCCTATTACGGAACGGCGGACCTGGAACCGGAGATGGGCTTGAGTCAGGCGCTGGATGGAGATTCAGCGGTGGTGGCGGAGGAGTTCCTGATCCGGCTGAATGCGAAGGTGGGTCAGACGCTGCGATTGGGCGGGCGGAATTTCAGGATTACAGCGGTGTTGAAGCAGGAGCCGGACCGCATATCTGCGGGCGCGGGGATGGGACCGCGGGTGATGATTTCGCAGAAGGCGCTGGCGGAGACCGGGCTGCTGGCGCCGGGTAGCCGCGCGAGCGAGCGGCTGCTTATGAAGCTGCCGGCGACCGTGGATCAGGTGGCAATGCGCAAGCAGATGGAGGCGGCGCTGCCGGATGCGCAGGTAATGGATTTTCGCGAAGGGAATCCTGCGCTGAGCCAGGGGCTGGAAAACTCGACCTCGATTTTGAGTTTGATTTGTTTGGTGGCGATGGTGCTGGGGGCGATTGGCGTCGCGATGGCGATGCATGCACACCTGGAACAGCGCATGGACATGCTCGCGATTCTGAAAGCGATTGGCGCGGGATCAGGAGACTTGCTGCGGATTTTTCTGCTGCAGACACTGGGGCTGGGGCTGGCTGGAGGCCTGCTGGGAGTGGCTGCGGGCGTGGGTGTGATGATGGCGCTGCCGGCGGTGTTTGGGAAACTGCTGCCTGTGCATGCTGTGCTTGAGTTTCCATGGCGGTCGGCTGCGGCGGGCATGGGAACGGGGCTGCTAACGACATTGCTGTTTTGTCTGCCGCCGTTGCTGGACGTGCGTGGGGTAAGGCCCGTATTGGTGCTGCGGCGTTTGGTTGAGCCTGGACCGGATGGCATTGGCGGATGGTTTGCGCGGTGGTGGGCGCGGCGACTGCAGTTGGGGATTTCTGTTGTTGTGGTGGCGGCGTTGGGCGGGATTGCCTGGGCGCTGTCCGATTCGGCCAAGGTGGGCACTTGGTTTGCTGTGCTATTTACGATCGCGCTCGTGGTGCTGCTGATCATGGCGGCGGTTGCACTTTGGACGCTGCGGTTTCTACTGAATCGCGTGCGGCTGCGGCTGCCTTCGTTTTTGCGGCATGGGTTGGCGAATCTTTATCGGCCGGGGAACCAGTCGGCTGCGGTGCTGGCTGCGCTGGGAACTGGCGTCATGCTGATATTGGCTGTGTACCTGATGCAGGCGGCGCTGCTGCGTGATTTACGCGAGACGGCTTCGCCGAAGTTGCCGAATATTTTTCTGTTGGATGTGACGACGGACGAAGTACAAGGGGTTAAGGATTTCTTTCAGCATCAGGTTGGGGTGAAGCAGGCGCTGGATTTGATGCCGGTGGTGCAGGGGCGATTTGTCTCACTCAACGGCAAGCCGGTGGAGCAGTTGAAGGGGCAGCACTTTCCAATACGCATGCTGGAGAACGCGGAGTTGAGTTGGGCCGATGCTCCTCCCGAGGGCGACAAGGTGACACAGGGTGCTTGGTGGAAGGATGCTGGAAACACCAGTGAAATTGCGGTTGGCGAGGGTGTTGCGAAGCGGCTGGACCTTGGTGTGGGCTCCGCTGTTGAGTTGGAAATTGGTGGCGTTGCGCATTCGTTAAAGGTGGCTGCGATCTATCGGGCGGACGGGCAGCACCTGGGAGCGAGGGTTTCATTCCTGCTGCCGCAGGCGCTGCTGAAGGACCAGGTGGCGACCTGGTATGGGGGCGCGCACATTGAGCCGAAGCGGGTGGGGGCGATGGAGCGGGCGCTGTTTGTGGCGTACCCGTCGGTGACGGTGATCAACATTGCGGATGTGCTGGATCGGATTGAGAGCGTGGTGGACCAGGTGACTTTTGTGGTGCGGTTCCTGGCGGGCTTCTCGATTTTTGCGGGGCTGATGATACTGGCTTCGAGCATTGCCAGCACGCGGTTCAGGCGTATGCGTGAGGCGGTGGTGCTGAAGACTTTAGGGGCTACGCGGATGCGGATTGTAAGGACGTTCAGCGTTGAATTCAGTGTACTTGGATTGCTGGCGGGATCAGTGGGCGTGGTGTTTGCGAACATCCTGACGCGGGTTTTGCTGCAGAAGCTGGAGGTTGGATTTCATATTGAGTGGACTGCTACGCTGGTGGCGCTGGTGGGTACGGCGGTGCTGGCTACGGCTACGGGATGGATTGCCAGCTATCGGATTCTTGGGTTGCGGCCGCTGGAGGTTTTGCGGGAAGAGTGAGGGCAGTTCGCAGTTCACAGTTCTTAGTTCACAGTTTTAAGTTGTCAGTTTTCAGTTGCTAATTGCGGTTGAGAAACGTTCGGTCGGAGGGTTGCGTTTACCCCGCGATTGGGTTGTAAAAGTGCTTACAAAACGTACGAAAGGGTTGAACCTGTGGTTGCGAGTCGTTGAGACACGTACCTTGCGGGCAGCCTTTTTTAGATGTTTCGGTTGTGGAGAGTTCTCCCTTTCGAGGGGGTGGGTTGTTGAGAGTTAGCCGTTTTTTTGAAAAGTGCGTTGATTTGGCGGGACTTATTGTTGTAAATCGTTGATTGTATGTCGGTTATTTGGATTTTGTTTGCTATGCAATTGCGCGCGGAATGTACAGTTCGTGGCGGCCCTCCGGGGCGCCTTCGCGGACTAAAGTCCGGAGCTAGTTTTATTGGTTTTATGGCACGACTGAACAGCTTGGTGCAAAACCCTGTGTGGCCGAATATGAGAAAGGCCCGTGGCCGAAGCCACACTGATTTCTGGGGTCTTCATTCGGGAGGCTAAAGCCACCCGCTCCCTCCGACGGGCGTTTTCACCAAGCTTTGCATTCGCAGCCCATCACACATCTGACGGGGCTTCATCCTTCCCACTCATCGCGAAAAAGCTGCGATGAATGGGGCACAGACGTGGATTCTATGGTCTTCAGTCTGGGAGCTCAGAAGCGGATTTGGCTAGACTTCAAAGGAGGCTTCTGTGTCCGGGAGCTTGTCGTCATCTCGCGCGAACCACACGTAGAGGGTGGGGAGCAGGAAGATGCCGATGACGAGGTTGGCCAGAAGGCCGCCGACGATGACGATGGCAAAGGGTCTTTGGGAATCGGACCCGATGGCGTGGGAAAGCGCGGCGGGCAAGAGGCCCAGGGTGGCGACGAGCATGGTCATCATAATGGGGCGGAGTCTGAGGACGGCGCCCTGAATGGCGGCCTCTTCAACTGTGCTTCCGCCGGCGCGCAGCTGGTTGATGAATTCGATCATGATGACACCGGCCTGCACCGATACGCCAAACAGAGCGAGGAAGCCAACAGCGGACGAGACCGAGAAGTTGGTGTGGGTGATGAAGAGAGCGAGCGGGCCGCCGATGGAGGCCATGATGACGCTGACGAGGATGAGCATGGCCCACTTGAAGGAGCGGAACATGGTGTAGAGGATGAGGAAGATGGCCATCATGGTGACAGGAACGACGATTGCCATGCGGGCATTGGCGCGCTTCTGGCTTTCATACTCGCCTGCCCATTCGATGTGGTAGCCGGGGTCGAGTTTGACGTTGTGTTCGACTTTTTTGATGGCCTCTTCGACAGTTGAGCCGAGATCGCGGCCGCGGACGGAGTACTTGATGGCGATGTAGCGCTGTCCGGCTTCGCGGTAGACTTCTTCCGCACCGTCGTCGGTCGTGATTTTGGTTAGCTGGGCGAGCGAGACACGCTCTCCGGAGGGCGCGAGGAGGCGAATGTTTTCGATGGCCTCGCGCGTATCCCGATACTGCTGCTGATAGCGCAGGGTGACATCGAATCGCGCTTCGCCTTGCTGCATCTGGGTTACGGCGTTTGCTCCGAGGGCGGTCTGCACTGCGTCTTGCACGTCGGCCACGTTGATGCCCCACCGAGCCGCGGCAGCGCGGTCGATTGCCAGATTGAGATTGGGCTGGCCGATGATGCGAAAGATGCCAAGGTCTGAAACGCCGGGGACGACCTGCATCTGTGCCTGGATTTCTTCGGCCTTGTGTTCGAGGGTGCGCAGGTCGTCGCCATAGAGCTTGACGGCGAGCTCTCCTTTGACGCCGGAAACAGCTTCTTCCATGTTGTCGGAGATGGGTTGGGAGTAGTTCCAGAGGACGCCGGGAAATTTTGTCAGTTCCTTGTCGATGGCGGCGATCAACTCTTCCTTGTTGCGGTGGAAGACGGGACGCCATTCTTCCTTCCGCTTGAGATCGACGAAGTATTCGGTGTTGAAGAAGCCGGCGGTATCGGTGCCGTCGTCGGGGCGGCCTGTCTGGCTGACGACCTGGGTGACCTCAGGGAACGAAGCCATGACGAGGCGGGCCTTGTTGGTGAATTCAATGCTGGCGGTGGGGCCTTCACTGGCAGGCAGTGTTCCGCGCACCCAGATGGAACCTTCGTCGAGGTGGGGCAGGAACTCGGAACCGATGGGACCACCGAAGGCGAGGTAGATGGCGATAACAAAAAGCGCAGTCGCGATGGAGAGTGTGGTCTTTCGGTGTTCAATTGCAGAGCGAACGGCGGAGCGGTAGCGAACCGTGAGCCAGTTCATGATGGGGTTCTCCCACTCTTTGGCGCCCTTGCGGAACAGAAGGCTGGCCATGACGGGGGCGATGAGAATGGCGAAAACGAGTGCGCCGACGAGGGCGAAGGTTACGGTCCAGGCCATGGGCTTGAACAGCCGGCCTTCAACAGCTTTCAGCGTGAAGATGGGCAGGTAGGAGGTGATGATGATGGCGCGGGCGAAGAGGACGGGGCGCTGGACCTCAATGGAAGCCTCGCGAATTTTCTGGGTCGGGGTGCGGGTATTGTCCTTATTGGCCAGGTGGCGGACCATGTTCTCAATCATGACGACTGAGCCATCGACCAACATGCCGAAGTCCAGCGCGCCGAGAGAGAGGAGGTTGGCCGGGATGTGGGTGAGATCGAGGCAGATGGAGGCAAACATGAGCGCGAAGGGAATGGTGAGTGTAACGATGATGGCGCCGCGCACGTTGCCGAGGAAGAGGAAGAGAATGATGGCAACGAGGATCATGCCTTCTGTGAGATTGTGCTCAACGGTTTCGACGGTATAGGCAACGAGCTTGGAACGGTCGAGGAACGGTACGATCTTTACGCCTTTGGGCAGGATGTGTTGATTCAGGTCGTCGACTTCCTTGTGGATTCCCTCGAGGACGGGGTCGGAGTCAGAGCCCTTCTGGAGCAGCACGATTCCTTCAACCGTGTCGGGATTGTCAACGATTTTGCCGTCAGGCCTGTGGGTGGCTCTGCCGATTTGTCCAAGGCGAATTTTGGGGCCTTGTTCGACGACGGCGATGTCTTTGACTTTGACAGGCGTGCCGTTGGAAGTTTTGACGACGGTGTTTTCGATGTCCTGCACGCTGGTGAACAGGCCCACGGACTGCACGTTGATTTGCTGCGCGCCTTGCTCAATGAAGCTGCCGCCGCCGTTGGTGTTGTTGGAGGCGATCTGGTTTTCGACCTGGCTGATGGAGAGTCCGTAGGAGACCAGTTTCTCAGGGTCGAGCTTGATCTGGTACTCCTTGGTGGGCCCACCGAAACTGGAAACATCAACCACGCCTTTTACGCCCTTGAAGGACTTTTCAAGGAACCAGTCTTCGAGGGACTTCTTCTCCATAACGTCGTAGGAGGGATTTGTGCTTTCGAGGGTGTACCAGTAGATCTGGCCGACGGGGCTCCAGTCCGATCCCATTTGCGGCACGAGATTGGCGGGGAGACTGACCATGCTGAGACGCTCGAGCACGTGCTCACGATTGACATCGCTGGTTGAGTCGTCGTCGAACACCAGCATGAGGCTGGAGAGGCCGGCAAGCGTGGTGGAACGGAGATGGGTGAGGTGGGGAATGCCGGCCATCTGGATTTCAACGGGGACGGTGACCTGGCGCTCGATCTCCTCTGCACTGCGGCCGGGCCATTGCGTAATGACCTGCACGTAGTTGTTGGCGACATCCGGGTAGGCTTCGATGGGCAGGGCTCGGAAGGAGATGACGCCCCATGCAAAGAGCACGACCGCTCCACTGAGAACGAGCCAGCGGCTCTTGAGCGCGAAATCGACGAGTGCTCGGATCATCACTGATTCCCCGCGGCTTCAAGCAAGAGTGCGTTGGCGACCACCTGCTGTCCGGGGTCCACGCCGGAGAGAATCTCCTGGCGATTGCCGTCGAGCATTTTGCCGGCATGCACCTCAGTGCGCTTGAATTGATTTCCGCCAACAGGGAAGTAGACCCAGTTGCGGTCGTGCAGATG
>Ga0302194_10001144_pt1 | contig 16889 bp, 17 predicted proteins | sample II_Bog_N1_1_FD_200227 | JGI IMG/M metagenome (GOLD analysis project Ga0302194, IMG submission 200227) | Peat permafrost microbial communities from Stordalen Mire near Abisko, Sweden - II_Bog_N1_1 | ecosystem: Environmental > Terrestrial > Soil > Wetlands > Peat | place: Sweden: Abisko...
TGAATACACTTACCGATTCAATAGAAGTTTTATGAAAGAAAATATTTTTGATAATCTTTTAAAGCGAATGATCAAGTCTGAGCCTTACACCTATAAAATGATTATAAACTAAACGACTAATTCAATTTTTCTTTTACTTTTCTGAATATTTTAATGCTTGCTATTGTATGTTCTATTCTCACCCTGATTTTCGCTACCCATTTATTATAATGCTCTTGTTCGCTGCTTAATTGTTGGTTTTTCTTGTGTTTGTGCGGAATGACGATTTGTGCGGTGTTACTTGTTAATCCTAAAAACCTAAATCAACGAACACTTGCAATTTTTTTGAAAAAGTTAAATTTTCCAAATTGCAAATCTTTTTATCATGCACACTGCCAGAGTAAGTTGGACTTAAATAAATAACCTCACCATCCATTGCCGCCATTAGATTATTTTTTATCGTATGTTGGTTTTTTTTCCACTGTAATACTCTTGCTGTTCATATTTTGGTCGATTAATCGGACGTTCGCTACCATCTAATAAAACGGTTACTGATTCGATTAATCGATTGTCTAATACCTCACTATCTCTTACTAGAATAAGATTTAATTTATCCAAACTTTTTAAAAGCAATGGGTTTAATACTTTTATCCATGCTGCTACTTTGGGTTGAGTAAGTCCGAAATGCAAACCCATAAAATCCTGTGTTGGATTATGCCGATAATCATATAGGATGAATATGAGCATATCCTCAACACTCTTTAACCTACTGTTTTTTCTTACTGTTCGTGCTCGAGTCCGAGCATCTCCTTCAAATGTATACTTGGAAATATAACTATTCCATGCTATTTCAAATGTTGGAACTAAACTGTCAAATTCTTTTAAAGTCAATCCTGTGGCTGATTTTATAAGACTTGATTTTACTTTTAATTTCTTATAGCTTAACTTCATGTCGTTAAAACTACATTGTCAATGAACACCCTTTTTACTATTCTTGACTTTTTACTAACTTTACTTTCTTAATTTCTTATTCGGTATAAACTCTAATGAAGAAAAATTATTGTTAAGAAAACGTTCTGTTATCGAAAGGGTAAATGATGAACTGAAAAACATTTGTCAAGTCGAACACACCAGAAAACCCTCTATTAGCGGCTTTTTATTAAACATTATAGGTGTAATTGCTACTTATTCTTTCTTCCCTAAAAAGCCCTCTATTAAAAAAGATATGGAAGAAAATAATCCTAAACTAATTCAATATTCTAACCAACAGTTATTCTTAGCTGCTTAACTCGAACTCAGGTTATTAAATCTTTTAACTTTACATTTGCGAAGTGAAAAAGATCCGTTTTGCAATTCGTTACATTAAGTATTTTTTTGAATCCGTCAATGAACATGCGGTTCATTCTCCGTTTGTATATAATTTGTTAATAAATGTAATTTATGTAAAGGCAAATTATTCCCAGTATAAAAACATTGAAAAACTAAGAGAGGAACTGTTGGATTCAGACGGACAAATTTCGCTTGTCGATTTTGGTGCTGGGGGGACAAGGGTAAATGTATCCACAAAAAAAATAAAAGACATTGCCCAACATTCTGCCAAATCAGATAAATACGGGCAATTATTGTTTCGTTTGGTAAATCATTTTCAACCTAGTCAAGTAGTAGAGTTAGGTACATCGCTGGGTATCAGTACTGCTTATTTGGCTTCAGCTAATTCTCAAACAAAAGTATTTACTATTGAGGGCAGCGAAACTGTTTCAAAAATTGCAAAGCAAAACTTTGATCAACTTCAATTAAAAAATGTAACACAAATAGTAGGTAATTTTAATGAAATGTTGCCACTTACGCTAAAAAGTATTCAGAAGATAGATTTTGTATTTTTTGACGGAAACCATCTTAAGGAGCCAACTTTAGAATATTTTAATATGTGTTTGCAAAATGCAACAGAAAATTCAGTATTTATATTCGATGATATTTATTGGTCAGATGAAATGATGCAAGCATGGAATGAGATACAAGCCAACGGAAAAGTAACGGTTACTATTGATTTATTTTTTATGGGTTTGGTGTTTTTTAAGCGGGGGCAGGCAAAGCAACATTTTGTAATACGATTTTAAAAAATGTTGCGATATTTGACAGCTTCATAAAAAGCAAAATTGTTATAACGTAAAAAAATGTCAGACGAAAAAATTATAGTAGGAATTAGCCAGGGAGATATAAACGGGATTGGTTTGGAAGTAATCATTAAAACTTTTCTTGATCCGCAAATGCTGGAAATATGCACACCGGTATTGTTTGGTTCTAACAAAACAGCTTCATTTCACCGCAAAGCTTTAAACATTGAAGATTTTAGTTTTAATCAAATTCGCAACCTTTCTGAAATAAATCATAAGCGCGCAAATATTATAAATGTGTACGAAGAGGAAGTAGAAGTAGAGTTTGGCAAACAAACCCTTAACGGAGGAAAGTACGCACTTAAATCTTTAGAGGCAGCAGCTGCGGCACTTTTTGAGGGTAAAATAGATGTGTTAGTTACGGCTCCTATTAATAAAGAAAATATACAATCGCCTGATTTTAAATTTCCGGGACATACCGAATACTTAGAAGAAAAATTTGGTAATGGTAGCAGTTTGATGTTTTTGGTAAGTGATGATTTACGTGTGGCAATTGTTACCGGGCATATATCCGTTATGCGTGTTGCACAGGAATTAACTACAGAAAAAATTCTAAAAAAAATACAAACACTTTACCAATCATTGATTCAGGATTTTTCAATACGTGCTCCTAAAATTGCTGTGCTTGGTTTAAACCCTCATGCGGGCGATAACGGAGTTATTGGGGATGAAGAAAAAAGAATAATAATTCCTGCTATTAATAAAGCGAAAGAAAATAACATTTTGGCTTATGGCCCGTATCCTGCAGATGGTTTTTTTGGAACGGAAACGTATAAAAAATTCGATGCTGTGCTTGCAATGTATCACGATCAGGGATTAATTCCATTTAAGACTATCTCTTTTAACTCGGGGGTGAATTTTACGGCAGGCTTACCTATTGTTCGCACTTCACCCGATCATGGAACAGCTTTTGAAATTGCCGGCAAAAATATGGCTTCTGAAGCATCATTTCGTAAGGCTGTTTATATGGCAATTGATATTTTTAAAGTTCGTCAGCAAAATAAAGAAATCACCTCCAATCCTCTAAAATTTAGTTTTATCAAAAAAGAACGTTAAGCTCCCGTTCTAAAAAGAGTAAAAATATCACCATTTATGCCATGTTTCAACCAATTTTCATATAAATTCTATTGAAACATTAAGTTTTTAACATTTTGATATAAACATTAATTAGTTATATTTGCGGTCTTTTAATAAAAAGATTGGATGTCAACTTCAAAAGCATATACAATTCAGTTTGCGTCTTTAGCCATTGGAGAACATCAATTTGAGATGGAAGTGAGTGACCGTTTCTTTGAAGATTTTAAATTTTCTGAAATCAGACAAGGGAGCGTTAAGATAAAGATCAACTTACTAAAACAATCAACAATGATGGTTTTAGATATTGAGATAGGGGGAACTGTGAAAGCGAATTGCGACCGCTGTGCTGAGGAGTTTAATTTGCCGATAAATAGAAATTATAGATTAGTAGTTAAAACCACAGGTGATACTAATAGCGTCGGAGAAGAAGACGATGATATTATTGCGGTATCGGCCACGGAAAGTAAGTTGGATTTGTCGCAGCATCTATATGATTATATAGTGCTTTCATTGCCTATAAAAAGAGAACATCCTTCAATTGAGGAATGTGATAATGAAGTGTTGGGCAAACTAGGTGATTTTTTGGTGGAAGAAGATTCTTCAAAATCAACAGACCCACGTTGGGACGAATTAATGAAAATAAAATTGAATTAATAATAGAAGAATAACAGTTAAAAAACAATAAAATGCCACATCCAAAGCGAAAATTATCAAGATCAAGAAGAGACAGCCGAAGAGGTCATGACAAGGCAGTTGCGTCAACTCTTTCAACATGTTCAAATTGCGGAACACCAACATTATATCACCGCGTTTGCGGAAGTTGTGGTTATTACAGAGGTAAATTAGCAATTGAAAAAAAAGTTTCAGTTTAAAAAATTAAGTTGAACATAAACTAATTTATGAAGATAGGTTTTGATGTTATGGGGGGGGACTTTGCTCCCGATGCACCTATAGCGGGTGCAGTTTTAGCTCAAAAATTGCTACCTAATGATGTTCGCTTAGTATTGATTGGCGATGAACAGCAGATAGTTTCGCTTCTTGCCAAGTATGGTTCAGATAAAAGTAATTTTGATATTGTTCACTCCTCCGAAATAATAGAGATGGGGGAACATCCTACTAAAGCATTTACTCAAAAATCTAATTCAAGCATTGCCATAGGATTTGGATTGCTCAAAGAGAAAAAGATAGATGCATTTGCTAGTAACGGCAATACCGGGGCTATGTTGGTGGGCTCTATGTTTGCAATAAAAACAATTCCGGGTGTCATCAGACCTTGCATTACATCCATACTGCCTAAGGAAAATGGTGGCATGGGCTTAATACTTGACGTAGGTATTAATGCTGATTGTAAACCGGATGTATTATGTCAGTTTGGTTTATTAGGTTCTCTTTTTGCCCAATACGTTTACGGAATAAAAAATCCGAAAGTAGGATTGTTGAATATTGGTGAAGAACCAGAGAAAGGCAATTTGGTTACACAATCAGCACATGTGTTGATGAAAGACAGTAGGGATTTTAATTTTATAGGGAATATAGAAGGGCGCGATATTTTTGATGACAAAGCAGATGTAGTTGTGTGTGATGGATTTACCGGAAATATTGTGTTGAAACAAGCAGAGGCTACATACACTACTTTAAAAAGAAGAGGATTGTGTGATGAATACTTTGAGCGGTACAATTATGAAAACTATGGCGGTACGCCTGTTTTGGGAATCAATGCTACTGTAATGATTGGTCATGGTATTTCAAATGATAAAGCGGTAAAGAATATGTTGTTATTAACAAAGGAAGTGGTAGAAGCTAAACTTTCCGAAAAAATTCAAAACGCAATAAAATAAATGACTAAAATAACTGCTGCTATAACTGCCGTTGCAGGATATGTTCCAGACTATGTTTTAACAAACAAAGAATTGGAAACGTTTGTTCCAACAACGTCTGAATGGATTGAAACAAGAACAGGAATTAAAGAGCGCAGAATATTAAAAGGGGTAGGATTAGGGACATCAGATATGGCTGTTTCTGCGATAGAACTACTCTTGAGAAAGAGAGGGATCAGCGCCCTAGATATTGATCTTATTATTGTTGCAACTGTTACCCCGGATTTTACTTTTCCTTCAACAGCTAATTTGGTATGTCATAAAGTAGGGGCTAAAAACGCTTACGGATTTGACATTGCAGCAGCATGTTCAGGTTTTTTGTATGCACTTACAACCGGTGCTCAATTTATTGAATCCGGCAAACACAAAAAAGTAATTGTAGTAGGTGCCGATAAAATGTCTTCAATTGTTGATTATACCGATCGCTCTACATGTATTATCTTCGGAGATGGTGCAGGTGCTGTTTTATTAGAACCTAATACGGATGGGTTTGGGGTAAAAGATGCTATATTGAAAAATGATGGTATGGGTGGGAAATTTTTGATTCTCAAAGCCGGAGGCTCTGTAAGCCCCGCTTCTCATGCAACTGTTGATGCAAAGGAACATTATATATATCAAGAAGGTCAACCTGTATTCAAGTATGCTGTAACCAATATGGCAGAGGTTTCAGCAGAAATAATGGAGAAGAATAATCTTAAATCAGAAGATGTTGCATGGTTAGTACCGCATCAGGCAAACAAACGTATAATAGATGCCACAGCTGAGCGCATGGGTGTAACATCCGACAAAGTGATGCTTACCATTCAAAAATTCGGCAACACCACCGCAGCAACTATCCCATTGTGTTTGTGGGATTACGAGAAAAAAATAAAAAAAGGTGACAACCTTGTTTTAGCAGCATTTGGCGGAGGATTTACATGGGGTGCCGTATATTTAAAATGGGCTTACGATTCTAAGTAAAAAATAGTATCTATTTTCGTTATCTACGAGTTTAAAAATTGATTTTAATTTAAAAAGCATCCAGATGAAAATAACCGAAATTCAAGACCTGATTAAGTTTGTAGCCAAATCAGGAGTAAGTGAAGTGGAGTTGGAAACAAAAGACTTTAAAATTGCAATTAAAACATCAAGTGCTAAAGGTAAGGATCAGGTGTTTTTTCAATCTTCGCCACAGCCAATCCAGCAGATTTATAGTCAACCTGTTCAAGAAGTAACTTCAGTTACTTCTCCTATAGTCCCTTCAAAAGGTGCAACAGACGAATCAAAATACATTATTATCAAATCGCCGATGGTAGGTACTTTTTATAGAGCATCATCGCCAGACAAACCCCCTTTCGTTAATGTAGGAGATGAAGTAGTTCCGGGTAAGGTTATTTGTATTATCGAAGCAATGAAATTATTTAACGAAGTAGAGTGCGACGTTAAAGGAAAAATTGTGAAAGTACTTGCAAATGATATAAGCCCTATAGAATACGATCAGCCCTTATTTTTAGTAGATCCCAGTTAATATTTGGTTTAAAGTTCAATATTCAAAGTTAAAGGTTTATAACCTCACACTTTAAATTTAAATTCCCGTACTTTAAACTTTAAACTCATAGAAAATGTTCAAAAAAATACTTATAGCCAACAGAGGCGAGATTGCATTACGTGTTATTCGCACTTGTAAAGAAATGGGAATTAAAACAGTCGCGGTTTATTCTACTGCCGATAAGGATTCATTACACGTTAAGTTTGCCGATGAAGCAGTATGTATAGGTCCACCGCCAAGCAAGGAATCTTATTTGAATATTGCCCGTATTATTTCAGCCGCTGAATTAACAGACGCAGATGCGATACATCCCGGTTACGGTTTTTTATCGGAGAATGCAAAATTTTCAAAAATCTGTAAAGAACATTCAATAAAATTTATTGGCGCCTCTCCCGAAATGATTAATGCAATGGGCGATAAAGCTTCTGCAAAATCAACAATGATAGCAGCAGGAGTCCCTTGCGTGCCTGGTTCTGAGGGATTGTTGGAAAGTACAGAAGAAGCAAAAGAAACAGCTTTAGAAATAGGTTATCCCGTAATTATAAAAGCTACAGCGGGTGGAGGCGGAAAGGGAATGCGCATTATATGGAAACCTGAAGATTTGGAAGCATTATACGAATCTGCTACCAAAGAGGCTGAAGCTGCATTTGGTAATGGAGCTATGTATATGGAAAAATACATTGAGGAGCCGCGCCATATTGAAATTCAAATTGTGGGTGACCAGTACGGAACTGTTTGTCATTTATCAGAAAGAGATTGCTCTATTCAACGACGTCATCAAAAACTTGCAGAAGAAACACCTTCTCCGTTTATGACTGATGAGTTGCGCGCTGCAATGGGTGCAGCGGCTATTAAAGCCGCACAATCTGTAAATTATGAAGGAGTTGGAACGATAGAATTTTTAGTTGACAAGCACCGTAAATTCTATTTCATGGAAATGAATACTCGTATTCAGGTAGAACATCCTATTACTGAAGAGGTGATTGACTATGATTTGATACGTGAGCAAATTTTAGTAGCCGCCGGTGTTCCGCTTTCTGGAAAAAATTATTTTCCGCAATTACACGCTATAGAATGTAGAATAAATGCCGAAGATCCATTTAATGATTTCCGTCCGTCACCCGGAAGAATAGTTAATTTGCATACACCCGGAGGACATGGAGTGCGTGTAGATTCGCATATTTACTCCGGGTACATGATCCCCCCTAACTATGATAGTATGATTGCAAAGCTTATTACTGTTGCACAAACACGCGAAGAAGCAATTGCTAAAATGCATCGTGCGTTAAGTGAATATGTGATTGAGGGGATAAAAACTACTATCCCGTTCCATTTAAAGTTAATGGAGGATGAGGGTTTTAAGAGCGGAAATTATACCACTAAATTTTTAGAAGACTTTGAATTGAAAGAGCCTGCTAAAGAAGAATAAATTCAATACGAATAGAGCACTATTAAATTATCTACCAGGTCTTCTTTTGTGAAAAACTTTTCCTTTATTTACAAAAGGTTTTTTTATTTTCACATCAGGTTTATACTCTGGACCAGCTCCAAGTTGGTCGGGTAAAGTAATTTTTTTGACCTCGGCATCAATCAGTTGCTCTATTTGTTGAAATTTTTGCTGGTCGTATTCATTAATGAATGTAAGCGCCACACCTGTTGATGCAGCACGGGCCGTTCTCCCGATGCGATGAATATAATCGGCCGGATCACCAGGCACATCATAATTGATTACCAATCCTATATCTTCAATATCAATACCACGGGAAAGAATATCCGTGGCTACCAATATTTGTAACTGTTTATTGCGAAAATTGCGCAATACCTCTTCACGTTCGTTTTGCTCTAAGTCAGAGTGTATTGCTTTTGCTTTTAGCCCTGCTTTTTGCAAGTCGCGTTCCAGTTCTTTTACTTTAATTTTTGTTGAAACAAAAATAATAACACTACTAAGATCTTTCCCTTCGAGCAATGATTTTATCAAATTATTTTTTTGAGTATCGTAAACCAAATACGCACCTTGTATTACACCCTCAGCAGGTTTAGAAATAGAGATGCTTATTTGTTCCGGATTATTCAATAATTTGGTAGCAAGTGTTCGTATCTTGGGTGCCATAGTTGCCGAAAACATCAATGTTTGTCGCTCTTTAGGCAGGTAAGTTGTTATTTTTAAAATATCGTCCACAAAGCCCATATCTAACATTCTGTCAGCCTCATCCAATATTAAATGTTTAATGGTATTTAGCTTAACATAACCCATATTAAGATGAGCCATCAGCCTTCCTGGAGTAGCAATGATAACATTGGCTCCATCAGTTAATGCACGTTTTTCGCGTTCAAACGCACTTCCATCGCTGCCACCATAAATGGCAAGAGAACTTACAGAAGTAAAATAAGAAAAACCTTGTAACGCCTGATCAATTTGTAGTGCTAATTCACGCGTAGGAACAATAATTAACGTATTGGTTGAGTCAGTTGGGTGTTGCGCCAGTTTATTCAAAATGGGAAGTAAAAAGGCTGCTGTTTTACCTGTACCCGTTTGCGCACAACCAATCAAATCTTTATTGTTAAGAATAATTGGAATGGCTTGTATTTGAATGGGGGTGGGGTTTTTAAAGCCCATAGCGTCAAGCCCTTCCTGTAGAGAACTTTCAAAATTAAAATCAGTAAAATTCAAAATATGCAGTAAAATTAAAAGTAAAATTATTCATTCACACTTACCTTGTAAGTGATTTTTGTGCCTGATGCTTCCAGTGTTTTTGCAACGCTGCAATATTTGTCAACCGATAAACTAACGGCACGTTGCGCTTTTTCTAAATCTATCTGTCCTTTCAATTTAAAATGAATTTGTACTGTAGCCCATAATGACGGTTCTTTACCTGCTTCACGTTCTCCTTCTAAACTAATTGAAAAATCGTCAATTTGCTGACGTTGCTTTTTTAATATCATCACAATGTCAATAGCACTGCAACCTCCCAAACCCATTATGAGTAGTTGCATCGGGCGAACACCTTTGTCGTGTCCTCCAATTGCAGGAGCACCATCCATGTGTACAGCATGTCCGCTTTCATCTGTGGCTTCAAAGTGAAAAGCATCATCCAATCTTTTTAGTTCTATACGCATATTATTTTTGTTTTGCAACGCATAAAGGTAGGCATTAAGAAGAAATTTTGTTTAGTTTTGTGCGATTAAATATTTTTTGCTGTTTCAATAGCTTAAGTAATTAAACTTTTGAACACGGCATTTTTTTTATATGAATAAGCAAACATATATATATCCTCATCAGGTAAAATTAGAAAACGGTGCAACACTTCCTTCCGTTGAAATAGCTTACCACACCTACGGCACATTAAATCAGGATAAAAGTAATGTTATTTGGATTTGTCATGCACTTACGGCAAACTCTGATGTGATGGACTGGTGGTCATCTTTTTTAAAAGATGGGAAAATGTATGACTTGTCAAAAAATTTTATTGTATGTGCAAATATACTTGGTTCATGTTACGGCTCTTCCGGACCATTAAGCATAAACCCTGAAACTCAAGAACAATATTACAGTACGTTCCCTGAAATAACAGTAAGAGATATGGTGCAAATGCACATATTACTCAGACAACATTTGGGCATTAAAAAAATAAACACCATTTACGGAGGCTCGCTTGGTGGCTATCAGGCATTGGAGTGGGCATTAACAGAACCTGATATATTTGAAAAAATGGTGCTAGTTTCTACAAGTGCAAGAGAATCGGCATGGGGAATAGCTATACATACAGCACAACGATTGGCAGTTGAAACTGATACAACATGGCTTGATATGAATGCCGATGCGGGTGCAAGGGGTTTGAAAACTGCACGTGCCATAGGAATGTTGTCTTACCGGAATTACGATGCGTATATAAGAACGCAAACGGATGATGACCACCAGAAATTAGATAATTACAAGGCAAGTTCTTATATCCATTATCAGGGCGATAAATTAGTAAAACGTTTTAATGCTTATAGTTATTGGATTTTAACGAAAGCGCTAGATAGTCATAATATAGCCCGCGGACGCGGTAAAATGGATGATGTATTAAAAAGCATCAATGTAAAAACTTTGGTAATAGGAATTTCCAGCGATATGCTTTGTCCTGTGTCAGAACAAAAACACTTAACTACATATATTCCTGATTCAAGGTTTGTGGAAATTGATTCTCCTTACGGACACGATGGTTTTTTAATAGAAGGAAAAACGATAGGTGAAATTGTAAGGGAATATTTTAATTTGTAATATTCCCATTATACTTCAACATAGTTAAAACGTAGCTCCAAATCCCACATTAAAACTTCTGCCAATTGATGGAATAATTCCAGGTCCCGGATATTCGTTTGTGCGCATTGTAAAGTATTTTTCATTCGCCAGATTATTCACTCCCATCTTGATGTTATATCTTTTTATTTTGAGTGTGGCGGACCAATCCATTACTGTATAGGAAGGTATTATACCAACCTCTGCATCTTCATTAAAAACAGTATTGTTTGCATCTGAAAAAGATTTTGAAGTATTACTTACTAAGAAAGTAGTGGAAAATCCTTTAATTGCATAAGTAATCCCAACACGCTCAATGGTTTTTGGCGCAAATGCTACCCAGTTACCTTTATATAAGCCATCAACGTATTTTGCATTGTCGTAGGCAAAAGAATTAAAAAAGCTCAGGTTCCCTGTTTTTGATTGATTGTTAAACATTTTTGTGATATTGAATTCTACATAAGTTTCAATACCTTTATGAATGCCATCGGCAACGTTGGTTAAATAGCTGTATGAATTACCATTTGCATTAGTTTGTGTTTCAATAGCTATTTCACGATTTTTTCGCAAGTAAAATCCTCCGATGTCAAAATTTATAAAATTTTTGATGGTTCCCCTCCAGCCTAAGTCAGCATTATAGCCGGTTATATCTTTTAATTTAGGGTCTATTTTCGCGTTTACATCTAATCCCAGCGGGTACAAAAAGGAATATTCAATGGGACGGTACGCCTGTGATATGTTTCCATAAATATTGGTAGTGTTTGTTGTTTTAAATTGTGTTCCCAGTCCTGCAAGGGGTATATACCTAGGTTTGCTTGCATTTACATTTATAATCGAATCGTTACCAAATTGGTCTGAACCGGTAACATAACCCGTAGCTGTTGACTTAATGTATTCATAACGAATTCCGGGAGTAACAGAAAGCCGTTGTCCTATATGAAAAATATTTTCCATAAAAGGAGCTACGCTTAATGTAGTAAAATTGAGATTGTTTTCATAAGAACCCGCATAATTGGTCATATTAAAATCGCTCCCTGTAGAACCTACACCGCCTTCTTCACGATTCATAAAACCTCCGAAAAAACGAACGCCCGCCGAAAGTGTTTGGCTAACGCCTTTAATAGTGTATTTGGTTAGCATACGCAGTTCGCTTGTGGAACTCTTAAATCCTTCATGCTCTACTTCGCGGGGTGTGTAACTATTTGTAGCCGTACTAATGCTGTCAATGGCTTGAGCTCCTCCGTCTTCATTTCTCCAAACAATGTTTCTTTGGCTAATGTTTAAAGCCGATTTGAAGGTAAATAAGGTTTTATCGGATACTTTATATTCGGCAGTAAGTGCCAGAATATTCCATGGAGTTGTTAACCAGTTGCGTGCACGAACAGATTGGTCGGCATTTTGATTGAATTCTGCATCATCTAATCCTCCCGGCATGTGAATAGTATTTCTTAACATGGAGTATTCAAAACCTATTTTTAATTTGCTTGTAGCTTGGTAATCAATTCGAGCAAAGCCTGTACCTTGCTGTACTTGTGAATTTGGTCTCCATCCGGTTATGCCATTGTATTGAAAAAAAGTATAGTAACTCCATTTTTTGTATGTGCCACCAATTGAATTGAAAGAATTAAAAAGCCCGAAACTTCCACCTGTTTGTTGGGTAGTAAATTCAAAAGGTTTATCTACAGGGGCTTTTTTTACAATATAATTAATTACACCTCCAAACTGAGGACCAAACTGCAATGATGACGCACCGCGTGTTACCTCAACCCGTTCTGTAGCTGCAAGTGGCGTAATATAGTACGATTCAGGATAACCATAAATATCACCGGCGATGTTATACCCATTCTGGCGGGTATCCATTTCAATAGATTGTGCCGGATTCAATCCTCGTAAACCAAATCCGTTTGAGGGAAATCCGCCGCCTTCTGTTTCTGAAAAATTTGCTCCGGGTATTCTTCCTAACGCCTGACGTGGATTGTTTTGTGCTATATTTGCATTGAGGCTGTCTAAAACAATTACTTCATTTTTTTTGCCCGAATATACAATACCATCATGTACTTCATCCAAATGTCCCATACCATTTATGCTGGTTTTTCCACTAATGGTTACTTCATTTAGTGTTTTAATATCGGAGACAATTAATAAATTTACTTTTACAGTTTCGTTTTCTTTTACTTCCACCGATTGAATGAGGGGTTTGTAACCAAGCAAGCGAACTACAATAGTTTGTGTGCCGGAAGGAATATTCTCCAACCTGAATTTTCCATTATCATCGGTTAAAGTATTAATTGATGTCTTTTCTAAAGTTACTGTTGCGGCAGTGACCGGATTTCCGGAGTCATCACGAACTTTTCCGGTCAGGCTGCCAGTTTGTGCAACTAATGAAGTTGATGCAAATGCAAAAAAATAAATGCTGATTGTTTTAAAAAGGGTTTTCATGTTTTGAGAATAAAGGATTTAATATTATTTTTATTTATAGCCGTCTGTTAATGTTTTCATAAAAGCAACAATGTTTGCTTCTTCCTGTGCTGTGAGTCTTAAATTTCCTGTTTCAACAGTATCCATATTTGCTGCAACTTCAGGCGCAGCAAAGCCTGAACCGGCAACATCTCTTACGTTGTAAAAATGAACCACATCTTCTAATGTGGCGAATGAACCATTATGAAAATATGGAGCTGTAAGCGTTATGTTTCTGAGTGTAGGAACCTTAAACATTCCGTTAAAAGCAACATTGTTTAAAAAACCTCCCAACCCGTTATCAATGTAATTTGCACCGGCAGCGTTAAAAGCAGTAGAAATTGTATAGAATGGATTAGTAGGATTTTTTGGAACTCCGTCATTAGTATAAGTAAAATCAGTAAATAAAACTTTCCCGCTCACCTCATCAGCTGTAGTTAAATGACAATTGGCGCACTTACCTTTTAAAGTATCTGTAAAAAGTTGCAAGCCGTTTAATTCCTGAGCTGTTAAAGATGCTTGTCCTTTTAAATAATAATCATATTTAGAGGTGAACCGATTAGAAAATCCATCGGAACTTTCATAAGCAGCAAGCGCATCAGCAATATTATTGAATGCACCAGCAACATCTGTAATATCTCCGTATACCTTTTGGTAGAGCGAAAAATAACTTGCGCTTTGTAATTTGGAAACTACAGATGCTATATTGGGATTTCCCATTTCAAGGGGATTTAAAAATGGTTTCTGAGCTTGTTCCATAAGAGTATTTACGCGTCCATCCATAAATTGACCACCTTTGTAAGCTGAGTCAGGCACACTGTAATGCAATGGTGATGGAGTGTACATTGAATACACAATGCTTGGTGCATTTCTGTTTCCGAATAAACCATCAACGGCTCCTTCCGAAATGGCGTTATGGTTAAAATCGCTGAACGCTGTTTCAGGGGAATGGCAACTTGAACAGGACTGTCCGGTTGGGTTTGATAACCCTTTGTCAAAAAAAATAGTTTGTCCCAGTTGAACTTTCATTTGTAATGTTGGTGTAACTGTTGGTATAGTAATATTGTCTTTATTACAAGCCGTTATTACTATTGTCGCAACAAAAAGAATAATCAGATTTGCTTTTTTAACAATGTGTGCCACTTCTTTAAGTTTTATAAATTATTGAATCGTGAAATTTTGTGGCGCAAAGGAATGGGAAACAATCAAAAGCCACAATACCTTAAAATAGGTATTTAGAATAATTCTAAATTAGGGGAAACATCAACACTTAAAAAGGCTTTCATGAAGCAGAACAAAAATGGAAGGGTGGTGAGTAGCATAAAATTCGATTTTAATAACCACAATCACATTATCACGGTTACAAAAGAAAGGTTGCGCATCGCCGCTTGATTATTACTTGAAAGTAGCTCCACAATTTAATGAAGTGCTGTACACGAGACCTGCACGTACATTGATGTGAGAAGCGCACTCCGAGAGTTAATACTAATGGAGCTGTCAACTTGATTATGCACCAGGCGGTTTTCTTTTTGCTATGAAATATATCACTAAAAGTTTGCAGGAAAGAGTTTCGGGGTACAGAATTAGTTTACTATGTCTACCTTGGCTTTATAAAAACCTTAACGGTGGTATATTAAATAAACTCTCAAAGTAATTGTTTATGAAATACAAAATCTTATTTTACGTTGGTTTGCCATAAATACAACGGAAATAATAATCTCTAATTTTTCGCCGTCTTTTTGTAAATTTGGCTTTTAAAACTGATACATTCAATGAATTCGAATATAGATCCCGAATCAGAAAATTTAAGTCCCGCCGAAAAGGAGTTTGAAAAAGTACTTCGTCCGGGCGAATTCTCTGATTTTACCGGACAATATGAAGTAGTTGAAAATTTAAAAATATTTGTTCAAGCTGCCAAACAAAGAAGCGAAGCCCTTGATCATGTGTTGCTGCATGGTCCTCCCGGTTTAGGGAAAACCACTTTAGCAAATATTATTGCAACCGAACTAGGTGTAAATATTAAAATAACTTCCGGTCCGGTGCTCGATAAACCCGGCGATTTAGCAGGTTTACTTACCAATCTAGAAGAATATGATGTGCTGTTTATTGATGAAATACACCGACTTAGTCCTATTGTGGAGGAGTATTTATACTCCGCCATGGAAGATTATAAAATTGATATTATGATTGACAGCGGACCCAATGCTCGCAGTGTTCAAATCAAATTAAACCCGTTTACACTGGTAGGTGCCACTACGCGCAGTGGGTTGCTAACAGCTCCCTTACGTGCTCGTTTTGGAATTAACTCCCGGTTAAATTATTACGACGCTGCATTGCTCAAAAAAATTATTGTACGCGCAGCAGACATTCTGAACGTTGCAATTACCGATGAAGCAGCTCATGAAATTGCCAGAAGAAGCAGAGGCACACCACGTATAGCAAATGCATTACTGAGAAGAATTAGAGATTTTGCTCAAATAAAAGGTAACGGTTCCATCGATATGGCAATTGCAAACAGCAGCTTAGCCGCATTAAATGTGGACAAGAACGGATTGGATGAAATGGACATTCGCATACTTTCTACCTTAATTGAAAAGTTTAAAGGTGGTCCGGTAGGTATCACCACCATATCCACAGCAGTAGGCGAAGAAGCCGGAACCATTGAAGAAGTATATGAACCTTTTTTAATTCAGGAAGGTTATCTTGTTCGCACACCACGTGGCAGAGAAGCTACAGAACAAGCTTACAAACATCTTGGCAAAATACCACGCACGCAAAAAGGAAGTTTGTTTGATACAGAATTGTAAGCTGAAAAATTGGAACATTGCAGATTAAATTCAAGTTCTAAAGAATGATCGTTAAATAAAAAATACTTTGGACTTTTAAACTTTGAACTATCTTAAAAATACCCACCTCATAAAACAAGAATCCAAACGCTTAGGCTTTGATTATTGCGGTGTATCTAAAGCTGATTTTTTGGAAGAAGAAGCTTCCCGATTAGAAAACTGGCTAAACAACAGCATGCATGGGCAAATGAGCTATATGCAAAATTATTTTGATAAACGGTTAGATCCTCGGTTGCTTGTGCCAGAAGCCAAATCGGTAATATCATTATTATTAAATTATTTTCCCTCAGAAACTCAAAAGGACGTTACGGCTCCTAAAATAAGCAAGTACGCTTATGGTAAAGATTATCATACTGTTATTAAAGAAAAGCTGAATGAATTATTGGAATTTATAAAAGAAAATATTGGTGATGTAAATGGGCGTGTGTTTGTAGATTCCGCACCTGTAATGGACAAAGCATGGGCTAAAAAAAGCGGTTTGGGCTGGATTGGCAAAAACAGCAATTTGATAAATAAAAACAGCGGTTCGTTTTATTTTATAGCCGAATTAATTATTGATTTGGAACTTGAAGCAGACGGTCCTGTTAAAGATTATTGCGGCACTTGTACCAAATGTATAGATGCTTGCCCTACCGAGGCAATCATTGCTCCTTATATTGTTGATGGCAG
>Ga0302194_10001146_pt1 | contig 16880 bp, 17 predicted proteins | sample II_Bog_N1_1_FD_200227 | JGI IMG/M metagenome (GOLD analysis project Ga0302194, IMG submission 200227) | Peat permafrost microbial communities from Stordalen Mire near Abisko, Sweden - II_Bog_N1_1 | ecosystem: Environmental > Terrestrial > Soil > Wetlands > Peat | place: Sweden: Abisko...
ATTCTTGCATATAGCAAAACTAGTATGTTGTCAAAGAACTAATTTATTATTTTTAAATACTTGCTAAAAACCATTTGTTAAGTTTGCGTAACATCAGTTATAATACTTTCTACAAACCGAATTTGAAGAGAAATTTATGAAAAACTGATTCTGCTATAGATACCGAAAAGTTAAGACGAGTTTATAATAACAGTAAAACAGGTTTATAGAGATAACATCTAAATACTTTCTTAATAGTTGCAAAAAAGTATAACAAGTCGGTAACAAAAGGGAGCTGTATCTTAAACCAACAAAACACCAGCTTCTCTTCCATTACCAACTTGTTAAGGGTGGAAGACATTCCATTTCCAAAACAATATTATTTATAATTTATCGCTCCTTAATTAGTTATTATAAGTATTTCACAAAATTCATAATTCTGTTATTTTATTCAATCAATACCTCGCCATTATACTGTGGAGGCATTCATTCCCATGATTACTTTTTTCAACTATTCACAATATCGCTTTCTTGCAAAAATATGAAATATTAAATACACCCCCTAATAAATCGTGTTTGTTTCATATTTTAATGTAAAAATTATAACTTAAGCTGTTATTTTATATGTATTTTTACATGTAAATTGCTATTTTTTATTTGTTCGTTCGTTTTTAACTTATTTTTGTTTCTTGGTATTATTAAGATAGGTTTTACTTTTAACAGAATTTCATGAAACAGCTAATCCTTAGAAACACCGGCAATTCTTAATTAATTATAAATTATCAGGTAGTGGTATATGAATAGATTTTGGTATTATTGAAGACCGTATCTTTAAACGAATTGAAAATAACAGTTACATACTAAAATACATGTGCGAAGCAATCGAATCAGGAAAGGGGAGTGAAAATTAACAACTTGAAGTAAAATAGATTTAAAATAAAAGATGAATAAATTTTAACTTAAAGATACGCGATGAACACACACGCTTTATTACGAATATTTATGCCGGGGGGAGTAGTTTCCCACGATAATTTAACACAATTAATTAGCTTTTCTCGTAAGTTCGGACTAAAAAACATTCAGTTTGGTTTGCGACAAGATGTAAATATTTTGGTGGAACGTTATCAAATGGACGACTTAAAACTAGTCTTAAATGCTCTTAAATTTGATTATGAATTTAACACCGACTGGAGCAGAAATATTGTTACAAGCCATGCTGCAAATGGTATTTTTCCTTCTGAAAGCTGGTTAACAGAAAGTACTTATGTAAGTATTTTAGATACCTTTAATTACAAACCAAAACTAAGAATAAACATTGTTGACCCCAATCAGGGCTTGGTGCCTCTGTTTACGGGACACTTAAATTTTATTGCTTCAAAAACAAATGACTATTGGCATTTGCACTTGGAGTTACCGGAATGGTTTACAAATATCACCCCTTTGCCATTCTTGGTTTACAGCGATGATATTTCAAAAATTTCAAAAAGCATAGAAACTCTTTATGAAGAAAATGACAAGTTAACATTTGATGAATTGATAGAAAAAATCAATCAATTAGTACCCGCAGAAAATAGAACTGCTAATCAGGAATTAAAATTACCATTAGCTCCTTTACCTTATTATGAAGGCTTTAATAAAATTGGTAATACATACTGGTTAGGCATTTACAAACGTAGCTTTCAATTCCCTACCGAGTTTATTGAAGCCATCTGTGAGTTATGTTATAAAGACAATATCAATACGATTGACATTACCCCTTGGCGTTCTATTTTAATAAAAGACATCAAAGAAAACGATTGGTTAAAATGGATTAAACTATTGGGCAAATATAGTATTAACATTCGCCATTCATCACTTGAGCTAAACTGGAGAATTCCCGATTTCGACAATTTTGCAATTGAATTGAAACAGTATTTAGTTCATGAGTTTGATAAAAATGATATAAGAACATACGGATTAACATTTGCCATCAGAACTAAAAAAGTAGATCTAGATGCAATTGTTGTGATTGAAAGAATTCCTGTAAAATCAATGTTCAGAGGCAAAAAACTAGAAGGGAATTACAATATTTATCACACCAAAAATTTTGAAGTAAATACAAAGGAATATATTTTATTTTCTGAAAACATTTCATACAGTTCTATTGCAAGTAAGCTGCAACAACTAACCAATTTCTATTATGAGCAACAGAGTTTACCCATAAATGAAGGAATAAAAAACACAACTAAAAAAAATAAATAGTTTACAATTGTATTAACATCTTCTTACAAATATAATGTTTACATCAAATTATGAAATCACCATGTTTCCGAAACACAAACAAGCATAAAGATAACATGGTGATACCATACGGCAATTAAAAAACAAATTATCTACACATGAAAACAACTATGCCTATTTGCGAAACATGTTCAAACAGTAACTGTTTCATAAAAAAACATCTTCATTTAGATAAAATGAACGAGTACGTTGAAAAAAAACATAGTTTTAAATGTAAGAAAGGACAACAATTTATGCTGGAAGGTGCACCTTTGCAAGGTCTGTATTTTATTTACAAAGGAAAAGCCAAAACCGTCAAAACCGGAATTTATGGACGAGAACAAATTGTACGATTCACCAAAGAAGGTGACATTGTAGGCTTTAGAGGCTTTGGAACAAGTAACAGATACCTCATAGGTGCTTATGCCATCGAGGATTCCATATTATGCAATTTCAGTAATGAAGTGATGATGGAAATATTAAAAAATGTTCCTGAATTTACTTATTCGATGATGTTGTTTTATGCAGAAGAACTCAACAAAAGCGAAAACAATGTAAAGAAAATTGCACAAATGAATGTGCGAGAGCGAGTAATTGATACACTGCTATATATTCACAGGAAATTTGGTCAATCAAATGATTTTATAAATATTGAATTGTTGCGCAGAGATATTGCCGACTTTGCTGGAACTACCGAAGAGCAAGTGATAAGAATGATTTCAAGTTTAAAGCATGAAGGACTAATTCAAATCAAAGGAAAAAAAATCGGACTGCTCAAAATTCCTGCCATGCGAAAAGAAATAATGGAACATAAATATGTTTTGAAATAGCTTCTGAATAAGCCCGTTTATTGATGATATCTTATTATTACCTCCATTATGTGCGTTTTCGCAGCTTATTTCCATCCTATACAATTGAATTTGTTGTGTAAAAAGCCTGTTTTTGTTTGCCACATAGCATGAAACAAAAAAAGTTGCAATTGTATATTTGTTTAGTAATTAAACCATAAAACACTTACGGCTATGAAAACTTTAAAAACAACATTCTCTGATGTTCTTTCTCTTAGAAGTACAGATGCAAAAAAAATTCAAGTGTCAGAAGATTTTCTTTATGAAATTACATTAGCACTGGTTGTAGTTTCTATAATAACTTCAGGGTTTATTTTTGCGCTTGCTTTTTAATGCTGAAACATTAGATGATTTGGAATCCATTGGCGATAAGCATATAGTCGCTTGAATTTTTTATAACTATTCTTGCTCACTTCCGATGAGCATTCTCTTTAAGAAAATGTAGAGCTATATTGTAATAGTATCAGTCAGCATTAATTACAATTTTTGCCTTCCTTATATAAATATATAACCTTCGTACAATCATTTCTTTGTTATCTGAATCGAATAATTTACCATTTATACATTCTGCATATTCGTTGCCGGGTGTTTTCTATAAAAACAAACTGCTGTATGTTAAGCAGTGAATGTTGACTTTATATTTTGCTTATTGTATATCTTTCTTATGTATCCTGAAAAGCAAAATCAAACTTTTTTATGAGTACATTTGGTAATGTTATAAGAGAGTACTTTAAAAAATTCAAATGAATGCCAGCAAAATGAATTAAATAGAGAACACTACAAAAAATAAAAAAACAATAACCTGCGAAAAAGCAGTTGTTGTTCTGCCATATAATTGACAATAAGTATAGCTGTTATTTTAAATTTGAGTATTCAATAAATAAACAATATTTTATGGAAACGTCAACTATTTTATCTAATTATTCCCTCCCTAGCGGGTTGTACGACGAAATGTATGCACAAGGCAATGTGCGGCATCATTACAAAGCATTGGTATCGGGACTAATGAATTTGAGTAATGAAGAGTTCAGTCAAAAAAATGAGTTAGCCAAAAAGTTATTCATGACACAAGGAATAACCTTTACCGTTTATGATAATGGAGAAGGGATTGAAAAAATATTTCCCTTTGATGTTATTCCCAGAATTATAACTGCTGCCGAATGGAAAGTAATTGAGGCAGGAATAAAGCAACGATTAAAGGCACTTAATATTTTTTTAACAGATATTTACCATGAACAGTGCATTTTAAAGGATGGAATTATCCCTTCTGATTTGATTTTCTCCTGTCCCTACTTTTTAAAAGAAATGATTTCGGTTGATGTTCCCTATAACATTTATACTCATATATCAGGTGTTGATTTAATACGTTCCGATAATGGAGAATTTTATGTTCTGGAAGACAACTTGCGTACTCCTTCAGGGGTATCTTATATGCTGGAGAACAGAAATATCAGCAACCGTATTTTTCCTAATCAATTGCGAAATAACAAGGTACAATTAGTAAGAAATTATCCAGATTTATTATTGCGAAATTTGTTGGAACTGTCAAATTTGCAATCCTCAAAACCAACAGTTGTGCTGCTTACACCGGGTATTTACAACTCTGCCTACTTTGAACACTCAACGCTGGCAAAAATGATGGGAATTGAATTGGTAGAAGGAAAAGATTTAGTAGTAAACAATTTAAAAGTGTACATGAAAACAACCAAGGGCTTAGAACAAGTTCACATTATCTACCGACGTGTGGATGATGAATATCTTGACCCTATGGTGTTTAAACCGGAAAGCAATTTGGGTGTTCCTGGATTATTCTGGGCGTATCGTGCAGGCAATGTAAACATAGTAAATGCCATAGGGAATGGCGTTTCTGACGACAAAGCAGTTTATGCCTATGTTCCCGACATGATTAAATATTATTTGAGTGAAGAACCCATTTTAAAAAATGTACCTACCTATCACATGGAAAATGCAGACCACCGAAAAATGGTTTTTGAAGATATGCCAAATATGGTTATCAAAAGAACCAATGGCAGTGGCGGTTATGGAATGTTGATAGGCAATAGTGCAACTGAAACACAAATGGAAGAATTTAAAACTGCCATATTAAATGATCCTCGCGATTTTATTGCACAACCAATTATCAATTTATCTTCAGCACCTTGTTATATTGATGGTGTATTAAAACCACGAAGAATTGATTTGCGACCTTTTGCATTATATGGACCAAGGGGAATTGATATTGTACCCGGCGGATTAACACGTGTTGCACTAAAGGAAGGTTCGCTCGTGGTTAACTCTTCGCAAGGTGGAGGCAGTAAGGATACCTGGGTTTTAGGAGAATAAATCACATCGCTTTTCGTTGTAAAATTCTAATATTACAGCTTTTTTTATGGCTGTAATAATTAGACACCATTTTAAATAGTACTTTTATTATACACTTATAATACACAAATATATGCTAAGCAGAGTTGCGGATAACATTTTTTGGATGTCAAGATACATGGAGCGTGTAAAGATGTTGAACAAGCTTTTAATAACTAATTACATTGCGATACAAGACAATGCGATACACGATAATTGGAAATTTATTTTAGAGGAATATGGCGACAAAAGCAATCTTAAAAACAAACGCCTTTACAGTATGTCCACTACGGACATACTTCATCATTTGATAACTGAAAAAAATAATCCTTCATCAATAGCTAATTGCATTTTGCTTGCGCGCGAAAATGCTCGTTCTACTCAAGATCATTTAACTAAAGAAGTATGGCAATCGTTAAATACCTTTTATCACATTATAAAAAAGGAAGAATTTCAAGAGCAGATAAAAAACAGCGACCCCATTGAAGTAATGGATGAAATAGACAGCAAAAGTTACATGTATTACGGAACGCTCATGTCAACAATGGATAGAGGTGCAAGCTATCGCTTTATGAGAATAGGTCATTACATAGAACGTGCCCTGCAAACATTGCAGATATTGTCAATAAAAATAAAGGAAATAGATTATAAAATTTATGACGAAAACGAAGTATTTTCCTTCAGGTATCTATTATATGCACTTTCGGGTTATGAGTTTTACGGCAAAACATACAGAGGCGAATTAAAAACCATTAATATCATTAATTTTTCTTTATTCAATCATAGTTTCACCAATTCTGTTTATTATTGCTTAAACGGTATTAAAGGTGAACTAAATAAACTGAAAGACGAAACTACGGTGCAGGCATATTCTGAAATTGAATATGAAATTGGAAGGATATTAAGCAACTTTGTTTATAATAAACCCAACTGGAGTGACGGACGGCGATTGCATATTTATTTGGAAGAATTGAATTTAGAAATATCAAATATTTCAGTTCTGTTTTCAAAATTATATTTTGGACAGTTATAATTAATAGTGTAACCACTCATCAAGATAAAATGGCAACTTATAAAATAAAACACATCACCAATTATTTTTACGATAAACCGGTGTACGATTCCATTAACCAACTTATGGTTTACCCTATTCAGGATTATTATCAAAAAATACATTACCTGAATATACGTATTTCAAATAATCCCTCCGTACAAACCTTTACAGATAAGTATCACAACCTGTTAGGCATATTTAATATTTTGGAACTGCACAATCAATTAACCATAATAGCAGATATGGAAGTGGATGTAAAACCTATTGTTGAGCCTATATTTGAACTTTCGGTGGAAGAACAATGGAGTGCACTTGTAAAAATAAAGTCAGATTTTTTAATTCGCGACTTTTTAAAGTATGACGATTTTAAGGAGTTTGAAGCTGTTAAATCGGAAATACTACACTTGTTAAATAAAGAACTGTCGCCGTTTGAAAATGCAAAAAATCTGTCGGCGTATGTGTTTTCAAATTTTAAATACCGTCAGGGAGTAACATCAGTTGAAACAAGCATTGATGAAATTTGGAATTTCAAAGCCGGAGTGTGTCAGGATTTTGCACATATATTGTTAATTATGTTACGTATAAGCAATATTCCGGCAAGATATGTAAGTGGTTACATTTGTCCTGAAAACCATGACCTCAGAGGAGAAGGGGCAACACACGCATGGGTAGAAGTGTTTTTGCCGGAAAGTGGCTGGATAGGTTTAGACCCAACAAATAACTGTATCACTTCCGACAGACATATTAAATTAGCGGTAGGTAGATATTTTAACGATTGTACTCCTGTAAAAGGCATTTTCAAAGGCTTTTCAGACCATCGTTTAGAAGTATCTGTAATTGTAGAAAACAACATGAGTACAAATAAAAACAGACTTCAAAATTTTTTTAACGAAAAACAAATTGAAAAACCCTCATTTATCAGTTATTCAAAAACATCTACTGACCCCATAAAAAATTCTTACCAACAACAAATTCAAATGCAAATACAGCAGTAGATTTTATAAAACAGATGCGCCATTGTTTACATGACGCAATCTCCATAATCTTATATCCCCCAACGCACTTGGTTCCGTGCAACATAGATTTCATTGTTCGTCCTCCGGACGCAACGAAATCTTAGCTGTTACCGGTAGTACGACTTATCCGATTAGCAAGTTTATAGGTCGACCTAGTCCAAATTCAAAAATTCGATATAAGGTTGATAGCTGAATGTCACACTTACCGTTTTCTAGTCGAGATATATAACTTTTTTTAGTTCCAACTTTTTCGGCTAATTGGTCTTGTGTCATGTGGGCTTCCTTGCGAGCTTCTTTCAGCATTTCGCTTATAACAAAATATTGAGCTTTTTCCTCAAACTTGTTTCGTTTAGGTGCACCAGTTTTTCCGTATTTAATGTCTAGAAGTTCGTCAAAAGTTCTTGCTTCTTTAATACTTTTCTTTTTCATGATTTTTTCTTTTTTTGTTCAAAATATTCTTTTTTTAGTCTTTCCGCTAATTCAATTTCTTTCTTTGGAGTTTTCTGTGTTTTCTTTTGAAACCCATTAAAAAGAACAACTAAATTCCCTTTGTCAAAACAACAAAAAATTCTAAAAATATTACTACCAACTTCAACCCGTATTTCAAATATTCCGTCCGTTCCCGCCATGTGGTCTAGGAATTTTTTAGGAACATTGTCTACATTACGAATGACTTTAAAAACATATTCAATTTTTTCTTGAACAACAGTCGATTGAGCAGCAAAGAAGTCTACAAAATGGTGTTCATGAAAAATGATTTGTCTTTCTGTTCGCATTGCGCAAAGTTAACTATAAAGTTAACAAATTTGTAAATTTTCATCAGTCTTTTATTTGGCTCTCATTTTATTTCCTTTTGCTTCATGCGTTACTTCAGCAAGACCTAAGGCTTCCATTAAGGGAGGAATATACATTCCAAAGCGTCCGCGCAGTCCTTTCTTTAAACCATACCAGCCACCAACAGGATTCTTTTCCGAACGCCCCCAGGCTTCAACGGTTCCTTCCTTGGCAGGTTTTTGTTCGTCTGCACTGCCCAGTTCCATCCAGTCTCCATGCTTTTTAAGCATAGCGTGTAAGTCGTCAAGGCAACGGTAGTCGTAATGCAATACCGTTTTACCAACGGTGCATACTAAAATTTCTTTTCCGTCCTTCACATCGGTATGCATGGTGTATTCCGATGACAATGGCGGAGTTTTCAACGCCATTGGTTTTTCTTTTGTACCTATTTTGTAGCTCATCGTTTTGCTATTTGTTAGTTAAAAATAGTAGTGGATGTACCCACTAAAGTAAGTAATTCTTGTTTGGGTGCAACTTCAATTCCGCCCGATTTTAATTGTTCCTGAAACTGTTTAAAGGAAGGTAATCCTAAAAGTATTTTCTCATCTTCCTCCGATTTGAAAAAGGCAGTATGTGTAAATGTTTTTCCGTCGGCACCAAGGCAGGAGTTATAGTTGATACCCGCATGATTCAATTGCTTCAAATCGCTCATCACCTGCTGTATGTTCGTTTTGTTTTGCTCCACATATTCTGCTTTAGTGGTATAAATTACTTTAACTATTTTCATGGTATTTGTTTTTAGGATGTGGTAAATTACCTGGCACTCATCATTTTTTCTGATTCCTTTTTAAGGTCGTTTGCAAACTGATCAAAGGCATCGTCAAAAGGAGGAATCATTTTTGCGTACATGGGGAACATAAGTCCGCCAATCTTCTCTGTCATGGTAAACAGTAGATTTCCGTTTTCTTTTTTTGCGATGGTAAAAACGCGTGTTCCCTGACCGTCGCCCCATACTAATTTTTTTTCGGGTTCAAACTCCTTAATCTTTAATTTAAAGGTTCGCTTTGCATCCAAGGTCGATTTTAATTTAATGGTTTCGCCCAATGCAATGTTGCCTTCAATGGAAGTAATGGTGGTGTTCCATCTTGGATAATCAGATGCTTTGGTTAACAGTTGCCACACAATGCCTGCATCGGCTTTTATTTCAATACTTACCTTAGTTTGTCGGCTAAAGGTTGTTTTAACGGTGCTGGCTTTTTCGGTTTGAGCCATTGCTGTTGCCGACATTCCGGCAAGTGTTAAGAGGGTAATCAATCGTTTCATCTGTATATAATTTGTTTTTTTTATTTCTTTGACGATTGAGCCAACCAAAAGGATAGATTAGCTCGTATATTTTTCCATTACCTGTCGGTTATGCTCTAAATGATGCAGTTGCAGGGCAGCAGCTTTTGATTTGAACGGATTCAGCTCTCTTAAAATTTGCATGCGCAACTCGAACAAGTGTTCCTTATCTCCTTTATCTGCTTCTTTTACTAAATCAATTTTCATTAACTCATGCTGCGTATTTTGTTTGGGATTAAATATGCCGTTGAGTTCAGAACACTGATGACATACCCCTTGTTTATTTATCAATGCACATCTCCCTTCAAAAATGTTCATCATTTTTCCTCTGCCCGTATGCAGGTAATATTTTACCATTGCCTCTGTAGTGTCAAGTATGGTGGTTATTTCACTAACTTTAAATTCATACACTTCTTTTAAAAAGATGCAAAGCTGTTGCTCCAGTGGTAATGATTTGGAAATGCAGGTAAAACAAAAAGCAATGTGCTCTTTGGCTTCAAACTCTCCCTGAGGAGAAGTTGCTCGTATGTTCATGGCTTCTTCAAAAAAATTGCTGTTGGATAATGCCGCCGCTTTGGTAATGTCGGTTACATTTTCCGTCCAGCGTTTTTGCGCGCGAAGGTTGTTTTTGGCAAGGTTGGATGCAATGGTAAAAAACCAGGTTTTTAATGAAGAGTCTCCACGAAAAGTACTTATTTTTTCAACAGCTTTCAGATAGGTGTCCTGCGCAATGTCCTCCGCATCGGCAACACTTGCGGTAATCCTTAACAGAAAGGATTTTAACTGAGCTATGTTATTTTCAAATTCCTGATTGAATGCTTCTACCGTTATTGACATTGCTAATTATTTTCTACTTGTTTTATTTTGTTCGGGTAGCCTATCCTAAAATTTTATCAAATGCTTTTCGCATTATCCAGGCTTTTTCACTGGGAGTGTAATTGCCGTATGATTGTTCAATAGCGGATTCTAATATGTTACTGGCATCCGTACACCTTAATCCATATTTATGCAAAATTTTATATGCAGCACCTTCATAAATTAAATAACACCCTATATGATTGCCTGAATTGTAAGTAGGAGCGCCTACGCTTATTGCTTCATTTATGATGGTATAGATGGCATCCATCTTTTCGCAGTTATTACCTGTGTGTATGACAATTAATTTTGATTTGGATGTGTCAGTATATCCGGAAGATGCATAGCCAAATATGCTGCCCGTCATGATCAGTAAAAGTAAAAGATGTTTCATGCTGTTGACTTTTTAGAGTGAGCTACCGTCTTTCAAAAATATAATAATTTAACGGATCTCCGTTCAAAAAATCTGTTCTATCGGTTTTCGCAGATATATCTTAAATTTGCGGCAGATGATGACCAAGAGAAGTATTCCTTTTTATTTAGCACTTGTTTTTAGTTGCTCTTTTTATAATTGCAAAAGTAATACGGCGCCTGCATGGTCGCATTTCCACAGTACTATTTTTGTAAAAGCAAAAAAAGAACACAAGCTGGTACTCCTGCATTTGCGCGCCAACTGGTGCCACTGGTGTCATGTAATGGAAGAAAAAACGTATGCCGACCCAAGCATCATTTCTTATTTAAAACAAAATTACATTGCTTGTTCGGAAGATCATGACGAGCGCCAGGATCTTACCAGCTTGTATTCCGAATACGGTTGGCCTGCCACTATTATTTTTGATGAGAATGGCAACGAACTTTTTAAAGAAGCAGGTTATATTGAAGCCACTGAATTTTTGGCAACGCTTACCCAACTGCGAAAAAATCCCCGACCACTTGCTGCTGCTGTACTACTTGCAGATGCAGTACCTGCAACAGCAAGTGTTAAACAGCAATCTTTGGATAAATTGAAAAACATGTTTAGGAACACACTTGATATTGACGAAGGTGGCTTTTCCTTTCCACAAAAGTTCATTGACTTTGAAACCTTTGAATACGCACTTACACATTATCAAACAGATACCATTCTGAAACAGTGGTTGCGCACTACTGTTGTTAATTCCATAGGAATATACGATACCGTTTGGGGTGGAGTATATCAGTATTCCACCAATGGAGATTGGGAACATGCACATTTTGAAAAACTATTGTCGAGACAGGCAACCTATATAAAAATGTATTGCTGGTATTACAAAGTGTTTAACGATGCTCAAGCATTAAAAAAAGCAGAAGGTATTGCAGCTTACGTTAATCGTTTTTTGAGTGCCACAAACGGTGGTTTTTACAATGCACAGGATGCTGACCTTATTCCGGGTGAAAAAGCAAAAGAGTATTTTCAATTGAATGATGAACAACGCATGCGTAAGGGTATTCCTGCCATTGACAGCAATGTGTACACCAGTGACAATGCACAATTTGCTGAGGCACTTACTATATTGTGGGCAACTACAGACAATCAAACGTATTTGAACAAGGCTGCGAAGTGTGTGGAATTTTTAAACGCACAACGTAAAGTAAAGGGTGCTTATATGCATGGGGGAAAATACACATCGACTATATCCTTAAAGGATAATGTAACTATGCTGAAAACATTATTGCTGGTTTACCGCGCCACGCAAAATACCGATTATAAAACAGAAGCGGCGCAACTGGCAAAAACAATTACAAGTACCTTCAATTCAGGCAAAGGATATTTTTACACTTACATTGGCAATAGTGCCATCAGAGCCACTTACAATGTTTCGGAAAATATTGAAGTATGCCGTGTATTAAATTATTGTGCTCACTTTTTTGATGTGCCCGATTATAAAACAACAGCAACTGCTGTATTGGATTTTTTAACGAATGAGCAATTGGTACATAGCTATTCTACAGAACCGGGAATACTTAGTGCTGCAGAAGAATTGAGCTACGAACCTATTAGCGCAGCACTTTTGCTTAAAAATGGAGATGCTTTAAAAGTTGACTATATAACAACGAGTATTTCTTTTCCTCGTTTTTATTTCAATAGCAGCATTTATACGAAGGAAACAATTACAGAAGATAAAAAAGACTTGTTTGAATCACTGGATGGTAATTGTATTGTACTCTGTACTTCATCGTATTGCAGCGCTCCCATGTTCAACCAAAAGGACTTTGTAACATTTTTATATAAGCGTGTATTTGCAAATAAGTAATTTGAAAGCAGCTTATGGAAACAACTCAAAACTTGTAACATTATTTTTAGAAGACAATGATATTGAAGATGTATTAAAAGAATTGTAAAAACTTTTCATTAAAAACCTTATACCAATACGGCCAAATAGGAATTTTCCGATACACTTAAATATAGAAAACGAAAGAAGCCGTTGATTACAAAGAATTTTAAACGAGCTTTTTGAAGGCTTAACTTAATGATATTGGCTTAGCGCCTACGGGGGGGGTAAAGTTTCTCCTCCTTGCATCCATTCTTCGTTTCCATAGTTAAAAGCTGCTAAAGTTTAGTTCGTAAGTTCTTTATTTTATGTAGTGCTAATATAGGATGAAATTTTTATTTTTTTGAGTTTATTTTACAGTTTATTGAACAGAGCCATATTTTCCGAACGTGAAACTAAATGCTCCGAACCCAGAGCAACATTATTCAACCATCGGAGCATATTGTCCGAAGCTCGAGGAATGTGTTCCGAGTAGCGGTAAGTAATAACAGAGAGGAGATAAACTGAAAAGGCTTTTAGTGTTTAGCCGATTGAAGAAAAACACATCGAAATGCGCGTTACATTTGTATTGTCCTGTTTTAATTCATAAAACGTTTTGGAACCCTGTATCACTCTTTTTACAAGTCCGCCGTTTTTGAGTATGCCTAAATGCCTCGATATAACCGGCTGTGCCATTTTAAGTTCGTCGTAAATACTTTTTACACTCATTCTTTTTTCGGCATTATTGCATAAAAGAAACATAATTGCCATTCTCGACGGGTGTGCTATTGCTTTAAGCATTTCAGCTAGTTCCAGCATTTCGTCACTATCTATCCATTTTTTTTCCGTTCCCATAAAAATTTCCTATCTCGTTTTTCAACTTCAAATTTGACGGACGAAAGTTACTAAGCAAATCATAAATTGAATATGATACAAATCATATTCAATTTATGATTTGTATCCTTTTTTAATAAAATAAATACTTATTGCCGTTTGGGTACATCTGTTTTTTATTTACATCAATAATAAAACCAGCACAGCAGTTGTTGCTTTTTTTTAATAAGTGATGTTCCTGGTTTTATTATTATTATTATAACTATAAGATTATATCTTAATTCCAAAAAAGGTAATGTCGTCCGTTTGTTCCCTATTACCTTGCCATGAGTTTAGCATCTTTTCTATAATCATTTTTTGTAAGGACATTTTGCAGCTTTGTATTTCTTTTAAAACGGTAATAATTGTTTTAAAACCTATTTTTCTGTCATGGGGTCCTCCAAACTGGTCAATAACTCCATCGGAAATAATGTAAAGACAATCATCTTTTTTAAGCTCAAAGTTTTGGTTTTTTATTTTAAATTCCTTTGGTGTTAACTCTCCAATGGAGCAGTTTTCGCGTTCAAGCATTATCACATCTCTGCCTCTTACTATAAACCCCTTCATTTTAGCAGAAGAGTATGTTAGTTTCATCAGCTCTTTATCAATACAACAAATAATCATGTCTGCTGATTCTGCTTTTAATAATTCTTTATTATTGAAATTGGTTACCCTGTTCAATTCTGAATTTATTTTTTTTAGTATTTTACCGGGGTCATACATACTGGCATCCATAACGCGGTTTAAAATATTTAATGCCAAAACCGAAATGTATGAAGCTGAAAGCCCATGACCGGTGCTGTCGCCAATTACTATCATCATTTTATTTTCTTTACGTTCAATTTTATAAAAGTCCCCACTTATTATTTTTAGTGCTTTGTATATCAAAAAGGAATCCTCACCGGCACCGGAATCATCATAATTCAAAAAGGCACTATGTATATTTTTGGCATATTCAACATTTTGTAACAGCTCATAATCAATTTTTGTTTTTAAGGATTTTAATTGCTCCTCTGTTCGTTTATGGTTGGTAATATCATATCTCACACTTATATAGTTTATCGGTTTGCCGTTTTTGCCCATTACCGGAGCTACTGTTGCCAACACCCAGTAATCCGACCCATCCTTTGCTTTGTTTTTAAGTTGCCCTTGCCAAACATTTCCTCTCCCTATGGTGTTCCACATATCCTTAAATACAATGGATGGTGTTTCGGGATGACGAATAATGCTGTGTGGTTTGTTTAACAGCTCCTCGATAGAATATTTGGATACGCTGCAAAACAATTGATTGGCATGAATAATATTTCCCTTTAAATCAGAAACAGATACAAGTGCTGACTTGTCCATTATATTATAATAGGAATCCATTTCCGCATCTTTTTCTTTTACCATTTTGGGTTTACCTTTCCAATTGGAGTTAAATGAGTTTAGCAACATTAGTTTGCTGCCTGCCATTACCGAAGTTGCTGTTTGTTGTGTCATTTTTATAAATTTTTAAGTGTTTAAAGGATAACAAAATTTTAATATATATATATCTATCTATATACTTAATTATGGCAAATGTTTGCCTTTTTTTTAAAGGAAGGTATGAGCTACGTCAGTATATGGGCTGATTGACATCAGTTTTTTGGGTGGAATGTATTTTAATAAAAAATATGATGAGAATCATTTTTTATATACTTAATTTCAATTCCTTAATATATTTATATAAATTATAATGAGTAAATTAGCCACTCGCACAGCATTAAATAAAAGTAATATTATAAGAATGGACAGCCAACAAGGATTTAGGGCATTATTTGAATTTGCTACCGAAGGCATTATTGTAGCGGATAGTAATGGAGAGATAAAAAGGATAAACCCCAGCGCCGAAAAACTGTTTGGTTATGAGCATGGCGAACTTATTGGTAAGCCTGTTGAAATACTTATACCGCGCAAACACGCCCATAAACATGTTGAGCAAAGAACCAATTATTCAAAAGATCCTCACCCAAGATCAATGGGATTGGGCATGAATTTATTTGCCAAACGTAAGGACGATTCCGAGTTTCCTGTTGAGGTGAGTTTAAGCCCGCTCGAAACCAAAGACGGCAAATTTGTAATTGCGTTTGTGGTGGATAATAGTTTCAGGAAAAAACAGGAAGATGCCTTGAAACAAACAAATGCAGAACTCGAAAAGCGGGTGGAAGACAGAACCTTAATGTTGCGTGAAGCAATTTATGAACTGGAAAGAAGCCGTAAAGAAATTTCGGACGCACTCGTAAAAGAAAAAGAACTGAATGATTTAAAAAGTCGTTTTGTATCAATGGCATCGCACGAATTCAGAACTCCTCTAAGTACCATCCTTTCTTCTACATCGTTGATTTTAAAATATAATACGCCCGATACAGAAGACAAAAAACTAAAACACATTGAGCGGATAAAATCGTCGGTAATTCATTTAACCGCTATTTTAAATGATTTACTTTCGCTTAGTAAACTTGAGGAGGGGGTTTTGTACAATAATTTGGTAGTGTTTGATATTGTAAAATTTTCGGAAGAATTGCTTCAGGATATGAATGGTTTGGTTAAAGAGAATCAAACGATAATATATAACCACAATGGAGCTAACACTCAAGTGAACTTAGATATTAAATTTTTAAAACAAATTTTAACCAATTTATTATCAAATGCCATTAAGTTTTCTGACGAAGGAAAACAAATTGATTTTACAACCGAAACCGGAGATGAAAAAATACTGATTATTGTTAAAGACAGGGGAGTGGGTATAGATGAAAAAGATCAAAAGCGATTGTTTGAGCGTTTTTTCAGGGCTCAGAATGTAGAAAATATTCCAGGAACAGGGCTTGGCTTAAACATTATTGCTAAATATATAGAATTGATGAATGGCAAAATAGAATTTACAAGTAAACTTAATGAAGGAACAACTTTTACAATTACATTGCCTATAAAATAATTGATATTATGAAATAACCACGGGGCTTAGCCGCGCAAACACGAATGAGTTTTAAGCAGTTCGACTTATCTTTGTATAAAAAATAAGTCATGCAAAAAGCAATTCAATACCAACAGGTCATAGGTGTAGGTTGTGGATTAGATGTACACAAAGACACCATTGTTGCGACGATAAGGAGCAGTAGCAATGATTATGCGACAAAAGAATTCGGCTCCTTTACAAGTTCTTTGACAGATTTAAGAGATTGGTGCAAGCAGGCAGGTGTAACGCATATTGCAATGGAAAGTACGGGCA
>Ga0302194_10001169_pt1 | contig 16735 bp, 15 predicted proteins | sample II_Bog_N1_1_FD_200227 | JGI IMG/M metagenome (GOLD analysis project Ga0302194, IMG submission 200227) | Peat permafrost microbial communities from Stordalen Mire near Abisko, Sweden - II_Bog_N1_1 | ecosystem: Environmental > Terrestrial > Soil > Wetlands > Peat | place: Sweden: Abisko...
GAAGGAAAAAGAAAGAGAAAAAGAAAAAGAAAAAGAAAAAGAAAAAGAAAAGGAAAAAGAGAAGGAAAAAGAGAAGGAAAAAGAAAAAGAAAAAGAGAAGGAAAAAGAGAAAGAAAAATAAAAAGAAAAGAAGGAGATCGCTTAGGGAAGTGAGGAGGAAGGCCTCATCGAAGCTGAAGAGGAATAAAAAAGCAAAGACCGTTAGGAGCGGGAACGATAAGAAAAGGAACGTATCGAGAGGTAAAAACGAATGGCAATTGAACGCGATCTTGAGCGAATAAATCCTCTGAAAAAATAGAGGGAGCACTCTCGCCGCAGTCGTAGCAAATCCCTCTCAAACTCAAAGTACTTCGGTGTCGATGAAGATCGCGGAGTCGAGAAAAAGACAAAAAGAAATCAAAAAAGATGTAGTTCAGTCGAAAGATGCGTAGCGAAAGCGAAAGCGCCGAGTACAAGCACGACCGCGACCACGTGGAACTCAAGGTAGTTGTGCCCAAGAAGTTGGGACAGGATCACAAAGAACTAAAATACATCGAGTCCCTTTGCAAGTCCACCCTTGTGGCCAATGACCAGGTACGAACAAATCTTAACTAGAAACTGGAAAGTGGTGAAGTAATCATCACCGTTCGAGGAACCATGAAGGATAATTGTCGTTGCATCCAGCTGCTGCAGAAGCGGTTGGCTCGGCTCAAAGGCGCATCAGCTTCATCGGCGAGATGATATATAGTCCCATAATCATGCATAATAATCAGTATCAAACGCGCAGCAGAAATGCGCACGCGCGAACATCGCACCATAGCTATCCAAAGGATAGCACACATATGATCTTTATCGCTTATTCCTGAATTACATGACTTGCATCAATAGATTTATCATAATATTTAGACAGCCACATATGAACAGATTTCAAAGGTTAGCCTCTAAACATCCATACTATGGCTATATCACACGCACCTCACCGCAATTGTTGAGGACATATCAGTCTGAAAGATCCTACGTTTTGGGAAGACGCGGCGCTTATGACACACTAGTTCTCAAGATGGGAGGAGATCACGTCAACTTCGAAGAAGAAATGAATCAGCAGTACAAGACACCCACGGCTATCGTCAATTTGTGGATGAGAGTGGCTTGGTTCCTCTTCCTTGTTCCCTGTTTCATGTTGATATTTAACATGGACGACATGGTCCGCGTCTTCCAACCTCATAGGTATGCCTACATTGGCAACGAAAGCGATACAGTCACTCCTCTTAGATACTAAACCCTGTACGTCATCGATAGGCTCCCCAAATTCTGATCATATCATCAATCCTCAACCATAAAAATCACTAATTTGATTATTAAACCATCAGCAGCAGCTTTCAATAAGTCATATTAGTGCGCCTGTTTAATACCCCACTCATATACTCTGGATTGAAGCACAAAAATTACGATCATTTGAAATTTGATAAACCTTAAATTGACTTATTAATCAAAATTATAACAGCAACTGATTAGTTGTCGAACTTTCCTTCGTCCGTAGCTTAGGATTTATGAAACAGTAATTAAAAAACTTAAGTTGATAACCATTAATATTAAAGAGGGCAATTAGGGGAATAAAAATTGAAAGAAATCACCATTTTTAAAAGGGCACAATATATTGGAAAGAAGATTTCAAAACATCAACTCCTCCAAGATATTTCATTTATATTCATTTATATTACAGCCATATGGAGCTTTTAAAAGACCCAGGAAATACAAGAGTCTGCAAAGGACTACCTTTACCTCCGCACCGCCCCCTTCGTCAAGAACTTCTCTTCCAGAAGAATGGCATCAATCTAGGCTTACTTAAGGATTTTCTGCGCAAAGAAGGACGCATTGCTTTTTAAGACTATGCGAGGATCATCCGTGAAGCAACTGCTATCTTCAGTAACGAATCCTTAATTCAGAAGAATAACCGAACTTAATGGCTATAGATGATCCAGTTACTATAGTTGGAGACCTGCATGGTCAATTCTATGATTTCCTGAAAATGTTAGAGACTGATGTTGGAGGTAACTGCGAAACTACTAAATACGTATTTCTAGGGGACTATGTTGATCGCGGGAATTTTTCTATAGAGGTGCTAATTCTGATCCTATCGATGAAAATACTGCGGCCTGCCCAAGTAATTCTACTGCGGGGCAATCATGAGTGCCGTCAACTGACATCCTACTTTAACTTCCGCTAGGAGTGTATTATCCTCCTTATTTAGGTCTCAACAAATATAACCAATAGGCATACAATCTTACAATGGACATGTTTGATCAAATCCCTCTCGCTTGCCTCATTAACAAAAAATTTCTCTGCGTGCACGGAGGCATTTCGTTTGAACTTAAAACAGTATTAATTAATGGATATAGCTCGATGATGTTAGGAAGATCGATCGCTTCAAATAGATTCCCAAGTCTGGACTTTTCTGTGACTTGGTGTGGGCGGATCCCGTTGATAATAAGAATGGCTACTGTTAAAATCTGATTAAGCACAATGATGTTCGAGGATGCAGCTACTATTTTGGCTCAGAGCTAGCGCGAGGATTTTTTGAAAGAAATAAAGTGATATCGATAATACGTGCACACGAAGCGCAAGCTGAAGGCTTTAAAATGTATAAGTGGTCTGGGGCTGATAAATTTCCTGCTGTCATCACCATCTTCAGCGCACCAAACTACTGCGATTTTTACAACAACAAGGGAGCAGTCATCAAATTTGAAGTAACTATTTCCTCATGCAGAACAATACTCTCAACATTCAGCAGTTCGTAGAGAGCCCTCATCCCTACCTCCTTCCTAATTTCATGAACCTTTTCACTTGGAGTATTCCATTTGTCTCTGAGAAATGTAACGAAATCCTATACCATCTCATCAAACCTGAAGCCAAGTATGACTCCACAGAATTACCTCTAGAATACATAATGAAAAAGGAACTACTTGAAAAGTTGATGGATGCAACAAAGCAGCAAGTCAATCATAACATTGAACTCGTATCCTTGGATGGCAACTGCCCCGATTAGAAACTACTAGAGACAGGCAAGTTCATCCTTGGTAAAAAATAGTCTTTTGAGGAGAAAAAGAATATCGATTCGAGAAATGAAGGCCGTCCTGATATGGATATTGAATGATTGACTTATTTTGTTAAATATGATCGATTAAAGCTCCACTCATTGGACATATTCATATTGGGTTTTATTATATTTGGTGTTTACTATCCATGAATAGACTCTTGGGCTATCCATCTTCTTTTAAGTTATAATAATTCGTATGAATCAAGAACTGGCAACATTACGCCCCAATTAGTATAGCAACAGCAATAACACCATCCTCAAGTCACAGAAAGTGCTCAACTCCGCTGCTAACTTTCACCTCAAAACGGAGCATGTTCCAGACAAACCAGAAGAAGACCATAAATCTCCAGAACAGCGAGTATAGTTTCGAGAGACGACTTGGCGCAAACCTCGCATGCCCTACAATAAATTCCCAGATGCTTTTCATATGCGACAGAAGAAGTAATTAGAAATGAACTCAGACAGAGCACCAATAAGGAAATAATGGACGATCTCGATAAAATTGTCAAGTACAGCTAATACAAAGAAGTACAGAAATATCTCAATCCCATAAGCTTGGTACTGCTCTATTAACTTAGGAAAAAAGATCAGAGGAAAAATCACGTAACGATCTCGGTAATGCTAATCCACTTGCGACGTATCAAAAATATCTCAAGATCAAAAATAAGTTTTCAGAACAGCTGCAGTAGCGAGATATGAGTCTAAACAAATACAAGACGTTATCAGTAAAGGGGGGAAATAGTCTGGTTCGCATCCAGGATTGTATCACTCTATAGGTGATTAAACGTGGTCATAACACTGGTACTCTCAAGAAAATGCTGTATGTACCCACATTATAGTTGTTGTGCGTTCGTTAGGAACCACTCAATACCAAGGAATCAAGGCACTCCATTAAAGAGTGGGTTAATTTTTGGCAGGGAAGACTCAATCGCTAAACAGATCATCATTTTCTTAATGTATACGGAATGGCTTTCAACTATCCTGAGGGAGCAGTCTCCATAATTACTTAGTATCACGACGAAGGATCACTTCTAGATCTCCTGAATGCTGCGTTGACACTTCCAGAGTCAGTAATTCGCGAAATATTCATTCAAATATGTCATTCGCTTCATTAATTCTATTAATTGACGGAAATGCAATTTGGAGGATTGTCTCCTTCACAGATACTACTGACACCCTCGGGAGTAAAACTCGGCATGGGACTCTACTATCATTTCTCGAATATAAATTCCAACTCAATCTATCACATAAAAACCCCACCAAAGCTTATGTATGCTACTATATATCCAGTCTTTTCGAGATGAATATGACCCAAAAAAACTTTATGAAGAGCTCCATAGATAGGCCCATCAACATGGAAATCGAAAAATCATTGGATACGTTCAAACTGGGTTTAATGCTACTCGAGTGCGCAATAGGAGGCTTTTAAAATTTTGCTCAATCAGACTCCCTCCATGAGACTCTAAAGTCCGCCTTTGGAGAGGAGGGACAGAAAATAGTCGAACGGGATAATGCCTGCTGTTTGATTCATTCTGAATCGTATCTACTAGATTGGGCCAACCGCGAAGAGCGATTAAACAAAGAGCAGTTAGATCAGTCTCGGGCAGTCCCCTATATTAAGTTTTTAAAAGATAGATTTTCAGTACATTTCATGAGCTTTCTTTGTTTATGTTTAAAACTGTCTCATGCCAAAAGAGCTCCAATCAGCGAATTACTAGCACATTCCTTCCTCAATCACTAAAGCAAGGAGTGCCGCACAGTCAACATTAGTCTCCAGGAGCTACAGCTTATTACGAAAGCATAGAATGATCCGATAATATAATCAGTCACTGGAGAAAGAATGGATAAGTTTATTGGGCATGTGCTTCAGGTATTGAGCAACTGTAGTCGCGATGATGTGGTTGGACTCATAAAGAATAAGCGCGAACGCATTTTGGATATCGGCAGATATATTGGAGTTAATTACTTAGGGCTCGGAGAGAAGTTATTAGAGGCCATAACCGAGATGGCTAAGAATATGCGAAACTGATATTTAATTTTTTACTATAAACTATTAACGAGAAAGAAAATGATTAGAGTATATTATTTATTGCAAGAAACAGAGTTGGATTTTTTTGTTAATAAACAGATTATGCTGAATTATTTTTCTACAATAAATGACAGATAATGAAAATATTATAATTGCCACCTTCAATTGACATTTTATAGCAATACCGAATGCATTTAATACATAGACAAAGGTGAGCTACCGCTGCAAGAAAATATCAGAAGTTCAATATCATTTGATTTAAAAATTATGAAGAAATTTAAAACTGTGTATCAAAACTTAATATTTAGACAAGCATTAATTACAAATACTCTTAATCCATTGGTATTATAATCTATACATATTTACTCTAATAAACAAATTTTATTATTATTATTTTCAATTTCAATTTCTTGGCAACTAAATAACTAAAATCCTATTTTCGCCAAGCTTCGGCAAGCTAATGCTTGAACTGTCATAAATATAAAATGGGAGTTACGAGCCTATTATTAAAATAATTCAAGAAATCTAATAGCTTTGATAAACAATAATTATAAAGGCTAAGCATATATAATCGCAAGATGCTATCTATTATCATATGGGTTGTTTATCTTTTCTTTTTCTTTTAAAAAACTATTAAAATATTTTCTGCTCTATATTTTGTATATAAAAAGTATAAACCATTAAACCATCCAAAATTAAAAAGACAAACAAATAAGCTTTAAAAACCCTTTGATATAGTGAATTTGACTTGACAGAACTTTTCCAAATTGTTTTTGATATTTTTGTTTTTTCCTACTTCACCATAATTATTTATGACAAATTGAAACAATAAATATCATATAAAGATTAAAAGAGTCGAACTTCAATAATTCTTGTACGCCTAAAACAAACAAGACTTTATTTTATTCATAATTGCTGTTTAATAATGTCCACTTTAAACATTTAAATTATTAATTAATTATAGAGCTGAAATTAATATTTTTACAATTAGAATTTTGTCGAATTTCATCATTTTCATTTCACTTCGCTTGCTATTCCTTGACAGCAGTATCCTTCGCACCATTGGCCTGGATGAATGCATCGATAGCCTCTGGCGCAACATTGACTTAATCCTCCTTGATCATAGCAGCACTATCCTCCTGGGCACGATAAAAGGCAAGTAAAAGGGCTTGCATTATTCCTAATTTAAACTAATCCTGTTCCTTCAATTAATTTTTGTTTTTCTACTTCAAATGGAATTTTATCATACTGTGCGCAACCACACCAATTTCCACTTTTAAAGCAGGTCCATCCTTGATCGCATGTCTGACGGCATCCATCGACTGCATTGCAAGCTTGACAAATCAAAAAGCATGTAAGGTACAACAGTATTAAAGTTTTCATTTTGTTTTTTTTAAATTAATTTTTACATCAAAATATATATCGATATAAATATTGTTTTAAATATCATAAATTCTGATTCTATAACAAAAAATATTTTATACAATTTGGCTTTAATCATTGGCTTATTGCTGTCATTCTAAAAACTTTGTCAGAGATAATATAATTTTCTATTTCTATTTCTAAAAAAATCTGGGACAGAATTTTTGTTTGTAAAAAGTATAAATAATTATTTTTGAGCTTAAATGATGACAAATATTAAATTTAAACAAAATTTCTATATATTCATTCTTTTTACATAGCTTTTGTATATTTTACATTAATTTAGGTATTTTCCAATCTCATACGACCACTGTCATTTGTATTCAGAATGTAAATACGAATAAATAAGATTTAAGGACCTAAATTTCCAAACTTAATTGAATTTTGTTAGTTAATTCATCATCTAAAATATCAAGAAAGGAGAATCAAAAAAATAAGAAAGAAATTATTTTTTAAATTTATAATATTAAATATTTGGACTTTAAATTAAAATGAGCATATGCAATCAGCAACAAGGATATTCATTGCCTTGTGGTATATACCAAGGTGTTAGCTGGTGTTGTAAATAAAATCAAAAGTGTTGTGTTCAAATGGGAATGTTTCCAGCTAGAATGCTCTGCTGTTCTGCTAATGCATATGGCCAACAAACAAAATGCTGTGTGAGTAAAGATTATGAAACATCTTCATGCTGCACATATGATGAAGATTGCAATAGTGGTTTTTGCTCATCTAAACCATCACCTAAACCTGATTCTACTTCGAATAACTTACCTTTAATTTTAGGAATTACCATACCAATTGGAATCATCCTAATTGGAATAATTGTTTACTTAAAAATGAAAAAAAGAAAAAAGGAAAGTTTATTATCTTCTTATAAACAATGATGTATTGCCTTATGATCTATTCATTGAAGAATATTTCAGTGCTAAAATTTATTTAGTTACTCTCCTTAAATAATTGGTTAAAATATCTTATCACATTGTGCTCATGAGAAAGAGAAGTCAATATTAATATGCAAATTACGAATATTTTTATTATTTTTTCAATAATTATACTATACTTTTTATTTGAAATTTATAATTAAACTTATTTTATAAATGGACAGATTTGATTAAATAATTACATTTCAACCAATTTTCTTGAGAATCAATTAAAATTTACATTCAACAACAACAATCTTGGTGCGATGTGAGATTTGTAAAAACATCAAAAAGATTAGTAACTGAAAAAAGAAAAATAAATGCATGGAATGATATTACCTTCTCAACAATGCATTTGCTTGAAAAAAATGAGAAAATAAATGTTAAATTTGAAAAACGTATTCGTTTTTGTATTAAAAGATTGAGTTAAACAGATTGATTATTATGATACTGATTATTATCACCCTAATTAAATATTATGCAGTTGCTCACCACCTTCACCTCCTTTCTCAAAAGTAGGCAAAAGGTTTTGCTAAAACGCCGTAAAATAGGAATAAAAAATCGCCCAATATCAAGAAAAAAGCTGAAGGAGGAACGTAAAGTTATGAATTACGCTCATTAAATGAAGCTTGTTGATATTCGGAAGCAACTCGATCGAACAAAAAGTCAGAACCACCACCTCAACTAAATCATCGAACAGTTGTTTTATCCTGAAGTAGCGCTTACCTCGCAAGCAGAGGTAGATATTCGTGCCAAACAGATCAGTAGCTATCAGCCCACAAGCCTCGAATAGTGGTAAGCAGTTATGCAAATGGATGAGCTAACTCAATAAATTAGTGAAAGCTCACTGCCTTTAGAGCTGTTATCTGTTCATGAAAAAAGCGGAAAATATTTTAATCATAGTCATTATGAGCTAATTTTGGAAAGAATGGGGTATTATTGCGCCCATCGCTAAACCATCATGAAAAAAAAGACCGAAGCATGGTAAAGAACTGCTGCGAGAATGAAATAGAAAGATGGAAAACGTAATCTTAAATGTCCCTATTTATTTTTACTAAGAGAAGAGATACCTCTGCACGAATACTGGGTAAATCTTGTAAATAGCCTCACCAAGAAGCTTTAATAAACCAGCGAAATCCGCGAATTCAATAAATACGTCCCAGCTATACTGGCTATTCAACGAGTTTTTTACCATATTCCTGCAGAGTTGTATCAACTTATACTGAGTCGCAATGCAGCTGCGGATTTTGATTTGTTGGGACCTCAAAATATCTCCGATTTGATGAAGTTTTTAAAATTTAGACACAAAGTTAAATTTTCACCTGATATAAAGATTACTACCCCATAACAAATCTCCGAAACAGAATATAATATCACAAACTTCGCTCGCAAATTAGTCAATCATATCTTCAATAATCCTTCACTATACTCAGCTTCTGATTTTGTGAATATCTTTAGAGTTATCAACTCTCGAAAAAAGAGATTCAACATTCTTACCCAGGAGCAACTCAAAAAATCATAAGACATCATTGTACCTCTACTGAATGATCTAACTTTCTAAGATGTGGAGACATTCTTATCTATTTATGCAACCCTAAACTATCAGCCTAATATATAGTTTGTGGAAATCATAAAGTTTGATCTCTATCGAAAAGCTGACAAGAGTTCGAGTCCTCTTGGTTTGTTGTCTCTTGTGCATCGAATTAAAGAGAGAAAATTACTATTTAAGACTCATCAAGGGAAAAGAGTTGATACAAAGCCCCTTGTTATTGAAGGATTCGAACTGTTAATAAAGTTAGGCTCTGCTTTGAGCAAGATGTTAAATAGAGTCAAATCATATGAACTTATTGCCATTCTAGATGCATATTTCGATAGTTAAATTCCCATTTAACAAATATCCCTAGTTTAAATTTTGTCAGCTGAAATAGTGAAAAGAGGCCAAGATTTCAATTTGGAGTAGTTGGGCAAAGCCTTCTTTAAAATTACACTTTTGGGACATCGATCAAAAATTTTATCAAAGTATATCTTCTAACAATTTCATAATAGATATCACGAGGAATACAGGCGATATAAAGAATAGGGTAATTTCCTCCTGCCATCAGATAGTCCTATAGTTGATCAGTTGCCAGAAGTAAATATAAAGCAGATGCATTTACAGGAGTGTCTTTTACTGGTGTTGTGGGCTACTATCAAACAGTTGGGAGAAAATTTGAAGAAGGAAATTAATTTAGAGCAGCTTTTAACTCTCATTCCAGTTAAAATTGAGTCCACCGAGCCATTGGCTATTGAGTTGTCCTTAAATATATCCTTCATGCTCTAAAAATATGGAATGTTTCCGACCATCAAGTTCAATCAATTTGATCCTCACTCAGCCGCCTCTAATCGCTTAGAATAGTTTTATCGTCGACATTTTGGAAAAAATTAAATTGAGCTTTTGCTTGAAGAATAGGCTAAAACAACATCATTATTTGTTGCAAATTATAACTATAAGGATAATCGCTTTCTGCCTGAGAGATGGTCCATGTTAAACACTTATAGCCTGAAATAGTATATAAACTACTGCAATAAAATAAAACTTTAGATTCCTGAGAACAGTTATTTAAATCCAAATATAATCCTTCCCCAATTGTTTGTCTCCAAACGGTTCTAGATAATTCAAAAATGCAAAGAGAATGCTAAGAGTGGAGTTGCACCCATTGTAAATCTTGTTGAGCCAAAAATATACTAATTCGTATGATCTTTTAAGATATTAAAAACTTAAATTATCCAAAGCATAAAGATTCTTTATAAAACAAATTGCAGTTATTTTAATGTCTTTTAAATTTAGGTCAAAATTTCATAAATCAAAAAGGTTAGATGACTTCACCAATACTTCCTTTTATTTATGGAGAACAGCAGATCATATTAATTTATATGATTGAGTTTACTAAATACACATTGGACTAAATTCAATGCACTATTATAAATTAAATGAAAGAGGGCAAGTAAGTACGAGAGGACGGACCTATTCGCATGTACAACGTCGCCGAGTACTACAAGATAATCGACAAGGTCGGCAGGGGAACGTACGGTACGGTCTACAAGGCTCTGGGGCTCAAAGACAACCGCTTCTATGCGATTAAGAAGTTGTAAAATAACGACCCTAAACTACAGCAGGAGGGGTTTCCCATCACTGCCTTGAGAGGTACCAGAGTGATTGTTGCAGAGATTACTTTGTTGAAGCAAATTGAACACCCTAATATTATACGACTCAAGGAGATTATTCTCTCCAGACCCAACAAACGCAACTTCTATCGCGGCTCCACCTTTCTAGTCTTCGAGTACATGGACCATGACTTCGCAGGCCTCTTCAAGATGAAGAGCAGGTTTGCCTTACCAGAAATCAAGAACATCATCAGACAGCTCCTTGAAGGAGTCGCCTATCTGCACCGTAATAAAATACTTCATCGCGATATCAAGTCAGCTAACATACTCCTTAATGATGAGGGAGATGTAAAACTGGCGGATTTCGGACTTGGCCGCAAAATTAAATTTTAAAATTTGTTTACTTACAAAGTAGTAACTCTGTGGTATAGGGCTCCATAATTGTTATTGGGATGCAAGACCTATTCTGATAAAATTGATGTGTGGTCAATTGGGTGTGTAGTGGCTTAATTTTTCAGTGGAGAAATAATGTTTAAAAGTAAGGCTAAAAATATTTAGAACAAACAGAGTTTGCACAAATGTAAAGAATTTATGAGATTTGTGGTGACTTTTAAGCCAACTAAATGAAGATAAGCTAGGAACCATTAAAAAATTGTGCTAATATCACTGACTTTAAGCCCAAAAAACCTTATCCTAGAGAATTAGCTTCCTATCTCAAGAAAATCTGCCCCAGCATCACTATAGCAGCCATAGATTTTATTGAAAGACTGCTTCATTTGGATCCCAATAAACGCATGTCTTGTGAAGAAGCACTTCGCCATCATTGGTTCACTGAAAAGCCGTATGCCTGCAATAAAACTGAAATTCAAAAGATGTAATACGAGTGTCATGAAATGTTCAGGGACAATTCAATTAAAATAGATCGCATTCCTTTTAAAGATGAGGATAAAATATCAAAAAAAAGCAGAGACGATAAACATTATAAGGAACATCCTCGAAGATAAATATATAATACTTGCAGTTCTTCCGAAACAGACAAACATCGGAAGAATGGTTCAGTAAGCTCTTAGAGTAAGAGTAGCTAGTATTCCAGCTAAAGAAAAAATCATGATGACAGAAGACATAGGCATAGAAACGGTCACAGTCCAGATGTTTCAGATAAAAAAAGTCGGAGCCGAAGTAGAGACAGAGAGCACAAAAATAGGCATGAGAGTCGATCATTTCGGGATGATTACAGGGATCAAAATTATAGAAGCAGAATTAAAGATGAACGAAAGGATTACAAAAATAATCATCATGACGATAAACATTCGATTAAAGACTAAAAGGATAAATATCGAAGAAAAGATGAAATGGAACCAGAAAAAGACTACTATCGTTATGATAAATCTGATAAGCGGTATAAAGATTTTAAAGACATCGATAGAAAGGAAGAAAGAAGCGAAATAAGGCAAGAATGGAGGAGAGATAGCAAAGAGAAAAAATATGATAAATTCGAAAAGGAAAAATCTTATGATAAATATGATGGAAAATCCAGTAAATTTTGGAGCGAAAAAGGTGACAAAGATTAATACAAAAGGAGTGATTAAGCAAGGGACAAAAACTATTAAAGAGATAGGCCGAAGGAAAGAGATCGGGAAAGATAAAAAGAAAGGGAGCGAGAAAGATAGAGATAAAGAGATCGTTAAAAGGAAAAGGAAAGATAAAGAGAAAGGGAAAGAGAGCGGGAAAGAGAGAGAGAAAGATAGAGAGAAAGGGAAAGAGAAAAAGAATAATAAAGGAAGAGAGAAAAAGAAAGAGAAAGATAAAAGGAGAGATAGAGATAAAAATGGGACGATCGACCGCGCAACTACGACAGAGATAAATATTAATCTAGAGATAAGTACGATTACAACAGAAAATAGCCAGCTTACGAGAAAAAACCGTAGAAATTTGTTTTTGTAAGAGAAAGAGGGAGTCGAAAAAAGGATGATCGTTCCAGCTCTTCCTCAAAAAGCTATTCAAGTCGTTCATACAAAAAGGACAAGGACTATCGTCACAATAGATATAATTACGAGCGGAAAGATTATAAGAGAGGCCGATCCAGCAGCGAAGGCCATCATGGAGAACGAGTCTACAAATCCTGATATAGGATGTTGATGATTATTTAGATAATTTCTAATTAAACTTATGCAACTAGTTTTTATAAAGTAGTCTTTAAATCGTAATCTTAAGCATCATTTTTTTGATGATGTTAGAAATTCTCAGATTAGGCATTATTTTACTGTTTCCGTAAAATTAATTAATTAAATCACAAATTATTTGAGTTCGAATGGCGATATGAATGAGTAAAATGATTACTACATCAGTAAGTTGGAATAAATCTTAGAAATTGATTATTTTAAATATTTTTTCCGTGTTATACAAAATGGCGATGACATGACTCAAACAAATGCTAAGGAGTAATACTAGAACTTTTGTATAATTAGCTAAGCCAATCGTCATTACTGATAATATTTTAATGAGATTATTGGAGGTATAATCACAATAGTCTTCTTTTTTCTACTTTACGTTTGATAAAGCTGTTGAATTTCTCGAAGGTAATAGTATCAGCGTTGAATCCACCAACAGAGTGAATGATTTCCCAGAGCTGATCTTCATTGTAGTTATATTTCAATTGTTCATTGATAAACTTCAAGTCTGATATATTCAATTCTCCCTTTCCCTCGACATCCAAAAGAGTGAAGTTAGCTTTCCTTCCTTCATCGTTGAATGGATTGCCCTATATGATAGAAGTCTTACAATTTTTGCTGTGACCTCCTTGAGGAAGCCTTCAAAATCAAGAGCACTTCCATTGGTAGCCTCGTGAATTTAGTTAAGACATCTAAAAACTATTTCGTATTTTGAATCGAGTCCGAGGGTCGATGCGGTGAGGAGAATATCTCGTACATCTGCTCTACGTTGTCTTGGATCAGCATATAGAGAAAAAACTGCATGAATCTCAGCAATGGCATCTGGACTGAAAATTGGATTTTTAGCACCAATGTCTTTGGCGAGGATTGTCTTCAGTTATTTTTCTTGAATCTATTTCTTGGACATGATATATCTTCGAGTCAATAAAATATAAATTAACAAGAATTAAAATTCTATTGTGAATTGCTATATTGATTGTCAGCCATGGGATCTCAATATAATTTCGCTACTGCCAAATAATATTATATAATAAATAGAGAAAAGGTAAAATCAAAATTTAAATAACAATTCCAAAATATCAGGATCTTACCGAGTATAAATTTCTACTGGATTGTTGATTAAATTTATTTTAAATTTATATAACTGCAGGCAATATAATTTATTGTATTGCTGGTATATCTTAATTGATATGCATTAATTGAATATTTAATTGATATAATATTAATTTAATAATTTGAAGTTGTTGATCAAGGATGAATCTGAATCTCATTACCTGAGTTATGGAGAGTAAACACCATCTTTCGACTGATATATCAACAACTTTACATCTATCTTTGCTGCCCGTGCCCTTTTATTATCGTCATGCATGAAGTCTAGACCGCATTTTTAGATCCATATCCATATCCATATATTATTGTTCTGATATGCATTGTGGTGATGGAAAACAGAGAGGTCAATATCAATGATTCCTTAAATACTCACGAAATATACTTTATTTGTTGTTTACTCATCATCGATATTAAAAAAATTACTTCAAAAATGATGGATCAATTTTTATTAATTTGTTCATGTTTAAATCTATTAATTAGGTTTTGATCAAAAATATTTTAGTAAAATATTTCATTTGACAACTAAACTAAACATCTCATACACTTGTTTTAGTTAATAAAATATTAGAGTGAAGATTTTAATAAAGATAATAACTATCTTAGAGTATCATCCATCTTAAGCTATTCAAATGAATATAAATTAATAAAAGATTAATTCTGATCAGAATATGCTCCATTTTACATAACTTTTCAAAATTGCTTTATACAAGTAAAGTCTTCAGGATGTTAAATGCCTTAGATGATGCGATTGCGGTATTTTATGTGGGTGGAGTAATTTTTTATTCGCGAGTTGAAGATGTAAGAAAGGCAGTGTTTCCGCATAAATGTATGAGACAAAATGCGGATACACTTAAAAATGGGATGGGAACGATCCGATAGACCCCACATCTATTTCAGATAGTTTATGGAGTTGACTTAGCGTTTATGCTTCTTGATATGCAAAAGTAAATCACTCACTGTTAGTTTGCCTCGATGAAGAATCGGTTTTATAATGTCGTAATGCTTCTGAATATTTTTCTGAATATAGCTTAGAATAGCCTTGCCGTAGTTTTTAGGAATATTTTTTGTTTCATTTTTATCATGAATCAACTCATCCTATTTATCTTACTATTTCATCTGTCTGATCATATTTCTCCCATTTTAATTGTCAATTTCTGATGAACTTTCCTCAATAAACTCCATTTTTACACCTGTGTTTTCATTCTTTTTAAGAGTTTTTTCATAAAAAGATTCAATTTAAGCATGATTCACGTCTTATGCATGTCGAATAGCCAGAATTTGTTGAACCAAATAAGTATTGATCTGAAGAACTTCTGCTAATCTCATTTTAGAGGCCTCAACTCTAAATTAAAGTTCTTGTCTCAGTTGTATTTTGTGATGTTGATCATCTATTTGTTTTGTATGTAAATTTTAAATGATATTTACAGATTTTTCCAACATGAAATGGTATGATTTATAATCGCTAAGCGAGATTTATTATAATATTAATATTAAATTATTATTTTTAGTAGAAATATCATCACTTTTAGCTCAATTTTAAAGAGTAGGAAAAGTAATTGAAAAAAGTAATTAAATTGGAAAAATAATCAGAATATACTATTGGCAATATATCACTTTTAATAGGTTTATCATTCTAATAAATTATATTAAATTAAGTTCTATATTTTTTTATTTATGATCAGTTTTAAGATTAAATACAGATACAAATGCTATGCCAAAATGGTAAAATTTTATTTTTATGAATATTATTCAGTGAAACCAGGATGAATAGGTGAAGAGTAAGCAAATTTAAAAAGAAAAAAAGAAGAAATAAACGTGATTTATATTATCTGCGAGGGCAGATATTATTGAAATGAAATGAATATTACTTTTGTTTCTAAAGTATAAATCTAAAATCTATAATAAAAACTAATTATTTTATTCAAATAAATTGAGAAAGTAGAATGATAAGTTTCTTAAAATGTTTAAACTAGCAAATCAACAATAGTTGATCATTAAATGGATTAAAAAAGATAATTTCATCATAATTAATAACATAAAGGAATAGTAATATTATAATTATAAAGGCAATAATAAATTAATTTTTCTGCAATACTTTTTATCAATAATTAATATTTAATTAATGCAAATTTTAATTTATTTTTAATAATACTTTTTATGAGCAAAAATAGATCTGTAGTACAGAACCGTCCAATACTTAAAAGTTAAATGAGTACAATAATAGATAACAATTGTTCGTACTAAATAACTCGGTGCCAAATGATATCACCTCAGAAGAAAGATATTTTTATTTTTAAAAAGGTATCAAAAGAATAGTTGATATATGGATACACAGAGGCAGATTAATAGAACAGAATCCCATTAAAATAAGAAAATTTTTTGAGATTGATACAAAATTCCTTTTAATTATCTGAGATTAAAGAAATTTTATTCAATTAACAGCACAAAAACATTTTGGAATTAAGATGTAAAAATTAAAAAGACACAGTGAAGGTAGTTTTTGATCAAGTTGATACTTGCAAAAAATGGTCAGAAGCCATTAAAAAATTCAAACCAGTTTAGAACTCAGATGGAACAAAAATGAAAGAAGATAATAAGTAGATTAGTGTCAAAAAACATACCTTAGGAAATAAATTTATGGATTTCTCGAACTCAGAATCAGGATCAGTATCTAAGGAATCAACTATTTCGACAGAAAATGAAATGACAAAATAAAAAAGTTAACATTAATTCGAAATTTCTCCAGCTGACTTCAAATTAGAGATGGAAAAATTATTCAACATTGAAAATGTAGCAAAAATGATCTGCAAAGATTACAAAATAACTTTAAAGAAGAAAAACGAATTGCCTATATAAACTGGCA